>Ga0209220_1000029_pt1 | contig 83255 bp, 65 predicted proteins | sample BlaSpr_A8_OM3_M3_FD_187984 | JGI IMG/M metagenome (GOLD analysis project Ga0209220, IMG submission 187984) | Forest soil microbial communities from Thunder Bay, Ontario, Canada - Black Spruce, Ontario site 2_A8_OM3_M3 (SPAdes) (version 2) | ecosystem: Environmental > Terrestrial > Soil > Boreal... | reverse complement strand
ATGACTACACGACCATCGGCCCATCGGGCGCGAGCGATCATCTGGCCGCGGTGGCGCTCGAACCACACGTGCGCGAAAAGCTCATCGACCGCACCCGCCGCATCCTGCAGTCCAACTATCCGGTGCTCGAGGCGTGGCTCAAGCGCTTCGGCGACACATTCACCTGGCATCCGCCGCAGGCGGGCGCGATCTGTTGGGCCCGCTATCGTCAGGCCCTGCCGGGGACAGAGGTCGTCGAAAAGCTCCGCGCCCAGCACAGCGTGCTGCTCGTGCCCGGTGATCAGTTCGGGATGCCCGGCTTCCTGCGGTTCGGCTTCGGCGACGAGCTGCAACATCTCCAGGAGGCGCTCGCTGAAACGGAGCGCGGCCTGCGGCGCTTGTTTACGGACTGACCGTCCCCGCTGATGCAGGTCGTCCCGCTCGAGGCGTTTCGGGACAAGATCCCGCTCGGTGTGGCCGTGGCGGCCGTCGAGCGCGGGTTCCGTGCGCTCGCGCTGGGCGAGGCGACGCTTCCCGACCCGATGGTCGTCGAGCTCGGCGATCTCGACGCGGAAATCCACGTCAAAGGCGCGCACCTGAAGGGCGCGCGCCATGTCGTGCTCAAGGTGGCGACGGGTTTCTACCGGAACCGCGAGCGTGGCCTCCCATCGGGCGACGGCCTCTTTCTCCTCCTCGACGCGTCCACGGGGGTCCCCGCCCTGCTGCTGGCCGAGCATGGGTACCTCACCGATCTGCGGACCGCGGCCGCGGTGGGACTGACGCTGAAGTACCTCGCTCCCAAGCACGCGCGCGAAGCGCTGCTCGTCGGTGCGGGCGCCCTTGCGCGGATCACTGCACGGATGATGGTCGCTGAGCTGCCGATCGAGCGGCTGACCGTGTGGAACCGCACGCTGCACCGCGCCGAGGCGCTGGTGCGGGAGTTGGGCGGTATGGTCAAGGCGCGGGTCGCGGATGCGCTCGAACCCGAAGTGAAACGGCACCGCGTGGTCGTGACGGCGACGGCCAGCACCACGCCGCTCATCAAAGCGGCGTGGGTCGCCAAGGGCACGCACATCACCTCCGCGGGCACGGGAAGCCCGGAAAAGGTGGAGCTGGAACCCGCGCTGCTGCTGAAAGCCGACAAGCTGATCGCTGATCGCACTTCCCAGACGGCGCGCTACGGCAATCTGCATCACGCGATCGCCGCGGGTCTGCTTGGTCCCGAGCGCGTCTATGCTGAGCTGGGCGATCTCGCCGCCGGGCGGCTCGCGGGACGGGAACAGGAGAGTGAGATTACCATTGCCGACCTGACCGGCGTCGGCGTTCAGGACGCCGCCATCGCAGCGACCGTTGTCGAGACATTGGGACTATGACCACAAAACAGCAGCAGCAAGAACGCGAGACCGCGGTCATCCGGGCGCCGCACGACGGCACCGAAGTGGGTGTCGTCGCCCTGGCCGGCCCGGCGGAAGTGCGCGCCGCGCTCGACGCCAACGTAGCGGCGGCGCGGGCCTGCCGGGAAATGCCCGCCTATGCGCGCGCCGCCGCGCTCCGTAAGGTCGCGGATGGATTGGAAGCCGCCCGTCCCGAGCTGGCGCGGACCCTCGCCCTCGAAGCCGGCAAGCCGATCGCGCAGGCCCGGCTCGAGCTCGACCGCTCCGTCTTTGTTTTCCGCGACGCGGCCGAAGAAGCGACCCGGATCGGCGGCGAGGTGCTGCCTGCCGACGCCGTCCCCGCGGGCGCCGGCCGGATCGCCATCACGCGGCGCTTTCCGCTCGCGCCGATCGCCGCGATCACCCCGTTCAATTTCCCCGTCCTGCTCGCGGCCCATAAGATCGCCCCCGCGATGGCTTGCGGCGCCACGATCACGCTCAAGCCGCCGCCCCAGGATCCGCTCACCACGCTACGGCTCGCCGAGCTCGTGAAGGCGTCGGGCTATCCCGCGGGCGCGGTCAACGTCGTTCCCTGTCACGTGGAAGTCGCGCAGATCCTGATCGAAGATCCGCGCGTCCGGCTCATCACCTTCACCGGAAGCGCGAAAGCGGGCTGGGCGATCCGGGCCAAGGCCGGCGCCAAGCGCGTCGCGCTCGAGCTGGGCGGCAACGCCGCCGTCATCGTCGAGCCCGACGCCGATCTCGCGTGGGCGGCCAAGCGCTGCGCCGCGGGCGGATTCACCTACGCCGGCCAGTCGTGCATTTCCACCCAGCGCATCTACGTGCACGAGCGCGTGTATCAGGCGTTCCTCGATCTCTTCCTGCCGAACGTGCGGCAGCTCAAAGTCGGCGATGTGCTGGACGACCACACCGACGTGGGCCCGATGATTTCCCTCGAAGCGGCCGAGCGCGTCGAGCGCTGGATCGCGGAGGCGATTGCGGGAGGCGCGGAAGTGGCGGTGGGCGGCAAACGCAACGACATCTTCCTCGAGCCCACGGTGTTGCTGCACACGAGTGCCGACATGAAGGTGAACTGCGAGGAAGTGTTCGCGCCGCTCGTCACCGTGACTCCGTATCGCACTCTCGGCGACGCGATCGCCTGGGCGAACGCCTCCCCCTACGGACTGCAGGCGGGCGTGTTCACGACGAACCTGCAGACGATGTTCCGCCTCCACGCCGAGCTCGACGTGGGCGCCGTGAACGGCAACGACATCCCCGGCTTCCGCGTGGACCGCCTGCCGTACGGCGGTGCCAAGGGATCGGGCCTCGGCCGTGAGGGGGTGCGCTACGCCATCGAGGAGATGACCGAGCTGCGCGTGCTGACGTTGAAGCTCGAGTGACGTGAACCCGCACGCCCGGCAGGAGCTGCTCGACTTCCTCGGGTTCACTCCGATGACGCACCGGCCACCGCTCCCCAAGCGGTGGTGGCTGTACTGCGCCGTCGCCTACCTCGCGCCCAGCATCGTCCTGCAGTTCGTGCCCGCGGCTGACGTTCCCTACCGCGACCTCGTCTGGCTGGTCACCCTCGTGCCGGCCTACATCCTGTCGCTGCACTACGGCATGCACGGCGCGGTGTCGGGTCTCGTGATGGGGACGGTCCTGTTCACCACGATCCAATATCTCGTCGCCTGGAACCTGGAGCCCGAAGACTGGCGCATCACCGTGCCCATCTACGTCGCGTATGGGGCGATCGCGATCTCGGTCGGCTGGCTGTCGGAGCAGCTCCATCTCTACTATTACCGCGCTATGCAGGGCGAGCGCGTGGCGGTGATCGGGCAGGTGGCGGTGACGATTCGTCACGAAGTGAACAACGCCCTAGCGGCGATCGTCGCCGAAGGGCAGCTCCTCGAGATGGACGCGCGCATCACCCATCCCGAGGACAAGAAATCGCTCGACAACATCATGAAGCTGACGCACCGGGTGCGGGAGAGCATCGACACCCTCACGCGCGTCTCGCACGCCCCGGTGACCGACTACGCCGAGGGCGTGAAGATGATCGACTTGGAGAAGCTCCGGGCTAGAAGCGTCGAAGAGACTTGAGCTAGACCACCACCCGCAGCAGCAGATAGCTAAGCCCGCCGATGCCCGCCGCCGCGGGGATCGTCAACATCCAGGCCCACACGATCCGCCCCGCCACTCCCCAGCGCACCGCCGAGAAGCGCTGCGCCGCGCCGACGCCGGTGATCGCGCCGGTGATCGTGTGCGTCGTGCTCACGGGGATGCCGAAGTGCGAGGCGACGAACAGCGTGATCGCCCCGCTCGTCTCCGCGCAGAACCCGCCGAACGGCGTCAACTTGGTGATTCGCTGTCCCATCGTCTTCACGATCCGCCACCCGCCGGCCATCGTCCCCAGGCCGATTGCGGCGTGCGCGGCCAGGATCACCCACGTCGGCACCTTATCCGCTGTCGTCAGGTGGAAGGCCTGGATCGGGAAGTTCACGAACAGCGCCTGGCTCGACACCAGCAGCGCCACGACGATCCCCATGGTCTTCTGCGCGTCGTTCGTGCCATGGCCCAGCGAGTACGCGGCGGCTGAGACGAGCTGCAGGACTCGGAACGTCTTGTCCACTTTACGGGGCAGCGAGCGGCGCAGCACCCAGGACAGGGCGACCGTGAGCAGCAGTGCCAGCGTCAGCCCCATGAGCGGCGCTACGACGATGAAGACGAGCGTCTTCGTCCAACCGCTCGCGATGATCGCGGCGAACCCGGATTTCGCGACCGCCGCCCCCGCGTAGCCGCCGATCAGCGCGTGCGACGACGAGGTCGGCAATCCCAGGTACCACGTGACCAGGTCCCAGATGATCGCGCCCAGGAGCCCGCCGAGCACGACGGTCGAATCCACTACGCTGAGATCGATCAGCCCCTTGCCGACGGTCCTCGCGATGGCCGTTCCGAACACGAACGCCGCTACGAAATTCCAGAACGCCGCCCAGATTACGGCGGCGGTCGGAGAGAGGACCCGGGTGGACACGACCGTGGCGATGGAATTGGCCGCGTCGTGAAACCCGTTGATGAAATCGAAGATGAGGGCGACGAACAGGATCGCCAGGACGAACCAGACGGAGCCGGCCATCAGGCGTGCTTGATCGTGATGGACTCGACCACGTTGGCGACGTCCTCGGCCTGATCGAGGGTGGTCTCCAGGTTGTCGTAGATCTCCTTCCACTTGATCAGCTCGATCGCATCGCGCTCTTTTTCGAACAGCTGGCCCAGCGCTTCGTGATAGATCGAGTCGCCTTCTTCCTCGAGCTGCTTCGCCTCCACGCAGTAGCGCATCACGTCGTCGCCCTTCTTGAGGCGGCTGACCGCCTCGAACAGGACGGCCATCATGCGCTGCACCACCTCCACCATCCGGCGCACCCCCTGCGGCGCGACGCCCAGCCGGAAGATCTGGGCGCGGCGAGCCGTGCCATCCATCGCGTCCATCACATCATCCAAATCGGACGCGAGCTGGTGGATGTCTTCGCGGTCGAGGGGCGTGATGAAAGTGCGGTCGAGGCGATTCACGACTTCGTGCGTCACCTGATCGGCTTCGTGCTCGAGGCGCTTCAGCGCCTCGACGTGCGGCGTGCGGCGCTCAGGCGCCGCCTCGAACAGGTTGTGCAGGTGCTGCGCCGCTTCTTTGTTGCGATTGGCGACCTCGGTGAAGAGGTCGAAGAACTCTTCATTGCGCGGCAAGAGACGCACGCGGTCCCCTAGAGGTGTGGGCCGGCGAAAGATAGCGGCGGTCCAGAACGGCCACTAGGTTATCAGCCTCATGACTACCCCCCCCGTCCAATCCCCGCGGGTCGAGTTCGTGCGGGCGATCTCGCGCCTCGACGCCACCGCCCTCGTCGTCGGATCCATGATCGGATCCGGCATTTTCATCGTGTCGGCGGAGATTCTGCGGCAGGTGCAGACGCCGGGCTTGCTGCTGCTCGTGTGGGGCGTCTCCGGCATCGTTACGTTGCTGGGCGCCCTCAGCTACGGGGAGCTCGCGGCCATGTTCCCCAAGGCGGGCGGCCAGTACGTCTACCTGCGCGAGGGGATTTCGCCGCTGTTTGGCTACCTGTACGGGTGGACGTTGTTCGTCGTCATCCAGACCGGGACGATCGCGGCGGTGGCCGTCGCCTTCGCCCGTTTCACCTCGGTCCTCGTACCCAGCCTCACGCCCGACGTATTCCTCGGCACCACGCTCCACCTCCCCCGACCGATCGGCGACATCGCGGTGGGACTGTCGCCGCAGCGGATCTTGGCGATTGCGTCGATCGTATTGCTCACGTGGATCAACGTGCGCGGCGTGCGGACGGCCGCGTTCATCCAAACATCGCTAACCGCAATCAAAGTCGCCGCGCTGGCGGCGCTCATCGTGTTGGGCCTGACGATCGGCCGCAACGCCGAGGCGATCACCGCGAACTTTGGGCCCAATTTCTGGCCGGCGGGCGGCCTGACGCTGGGAATGCTGCCCGTCATCGGCGCCGCCATGGTCGGCTCGCTGTTCTCGATGGATGCCTGGAACAACGTGGGATTCGCCTCGGGAGAGCTGAAGCAGCCGGAGAAAGACCTGCCGTTCGCGATGGCCGTCGGCACTTTGACGGTGACGACCTTGTACGTGCTCGCCAACGTCGCTTACCTGAACGTCCTGCCTGCGGACGCCATCGCGCATGCGCCGCAGGACCGTGTCGGCACGGCCGCGATGGCGGCGATGTTCGGCACGCCGGGCCTCTACATCATGGCCGTCGCGATCATGATCTCGACGTTCGGCTGCAACAACGGGCTGATTCTCTCGGGCGCGCGCGTGTATTACGCCATGGCGCATGACAATCTCTTCTTCAAGTCGGCCGCCACGCTGCACCCGCACTATCGCACGCCCGCCGTCGCGCTGATCGTCCAGGCGATCTGGACCTGTGTGCTGTGTCTCTCGGGCACGTACGGGCAGCTCCTGAACTTCGTGATCTTCGCCGCGGTGGCGTTCTACATGGTCACCGCCGTCGGCTTGTTCGCGCTGCGGAAAAAGCGGCCCGACATCCCGCGACCCGTGAAAACGCCCGGCTACCCCTGGCTACCGGCGCTGTACATCGGGCTGACCGCCCTCATCGCCGTGGATCTCCTCGTACAGAAGGCCACCCAGACGTACGCGATGCTGGGACTGGTGCTTGTGCTGCTCGGCGTGCCCGTTTACTACGGCTGGAGACGGATGGTCCGAGCGGCGTAAAATCTGGGTTGCTGAGCACGAGTTTCGGGTTATATTCGGGTATGGCCGTCCCAAAGCCCCGGGCCTCGCCGACCCCAACTCCACCCCCTCCTCCACCTTGCCCCGACTGCGGCTCGCATACTGCCCCGCTGTCCGGCTGTTGGGTGTGCCTGCAGTGCGGATGGGGGCGCTGTGGGTGACCGACGGCCGGACAAGTCACAAACCCAGATTCCGCTACTACCGGCCGACCGGCCGTCTGGCCGCCCGCCCGTCGTGTTAGATGAGCGTCTCCGCGGCACCCGCTTCGTCTCCCTCACCCCCAAGCGAGTGCTCAATCCCCCGAGCGCGACCGGCATGGACTACTGGTCGCTCAATCCCTACGTGGGGTGCGAGTTCGGCTGCAGCTACTGCTACGCGCGCTACACCCACCGCTACGTCGTCGAGCGCGCGCACGACGCCGGGAAGCTGACAGACGCGGAGTTCGCCGACTATCGCGGCGCGCACGGGTGGGAAGCGTTCGAGCGCCGCATCTTCGTGAAGGAGCAAGTCGTCGGCGCGCTCGACGCCGACTTGAAGCGCGTGCCGATCGGCGCGACGATCGTCATCGGCACCGCGACGGACCCCTATCAGCCCGCCGAGCGCCGCTTCAGGGTCACGCGCGCGGTGCTGCAGCGCCTGGCACGGTGCGAGGGATTGTCGTTCGGGATCATCACCAAGAGTCCGCTCATCGCGCGCGATCGCGACCTGCTCCTCCGTCTCCAGGAGCGCAATGAGCTCCAGGTCCACGTCTCGCTCATCACCGCCGACGCGCGTCTCGCGCGCAAGCTCGAGGCGCGTTCTCCGATTCCGGCCGCCCGGCTCGGCGCACTCAAGAAGCTCGTGGATGCCGGGATCAACGCGGGACTGATCGTGGCGCCGGTGCTGCCGGGCATCACGGATAATGTCGCGCACCTCGACGCACTATTTTCCGCCGCGCGCGAGGCGGGCGCGCAGTTCATTCATGCGGGACCGCTGCGTCTCTATGCAGCGGTGCGCGACCGCTTCATCCCACTGCTCGCCGAGCACTTCCCCGATCTCGTGCCGCGCTACGAGCGCGCGTATGCACGGCAGGCCGGGGCGCCGCGCGATTACGCCCGCGCGCTTTCCCGCCGCGTGCAGAAGCTGCAGCACAAGCACGGCTTTGCGAAGAATCGCGGGATGATGGACCGTTACCGCCCCAGTCGGGTGCCGACTCAGGGTGAGCTAGAGCTGCGGGGAAGCCTGCTCTAGCCACAGCCGCGCGACCTCCCGAATCGTCCCCGGTGCATTCCCCTCGGCGCGGTTGTTCGCGAGGACGAATGCCTCGATCCGCCGCCGCATGGCTTCCTTCACGAGCCGCAACAGGTCCTGCCGCAGCTGCGGTTGGGGCTCTTGGATCCGATCGTACGGCTGGAACTGCTTCACCGCGTCCGCATAGCGCCGTCCCGGCTTCAGCAGGGCGCGGGCGACAGTGAATTCGGCCGGGAACGTCCACGAGAGATCGAGCTGCGCGCCGATCGGCGGCATCTCCGTCCACGAGTTGAACACGTGCGCCACGCCGTGGCGCTTCAGGACCTCGCCGTGAAGATCGGTGAGCAGCTCGGGATTGCGGAGCTCGACAGCGTACCGGAAGTCCCGCGGCAGCTCGGTTAGAAACGCATCGAGTTGATCCGCCCACTCGAGCGGATCGGGAAGGTCCTTGCCCCGCATCGACTGAAACTCGAACACGAAACATCCAGCGTGATCCCGAAACACGCGGCTGTAGGGACCCAACACAGAATCCTTAAAGAAGGTGGCATTCAGGAAATCGGGATTGCGCATGCCGGCGAGCCCGGGCTGGGGAGCTTCCTGATTGAGGCGTTTCGCCGTGATTCGATCCCATACCTTGCTCACGCACGGAAAGCCGGGAGGCAGTGAGCGGGCGTAGGCCAGCAATTCCTCTTCTGATGGCGGATCGTAGAAGGCGCTGTCGATCCCCACGGTCCGAAACAGCGGGTAACGCACGTACTCCTCGAGTCGCTTCGCCGGCTGGGGACCGCGGTAGCGGCGGTGATAGACGTCCCCGAACCAGCCGTCATACGTCCAGGTCGATGTCCCAAACCGCACGTTTGGCGGCAGGCCGCGTGCGAGCTCAACCACTTCCGGCTTGGGCGCTGGAAGCGCGTCTAATCCGAATAGATCCGGTTGGCTCATTGAAGCTCAAATTAGCCTTGCGGCAGTTATGATCTTCGGGATATATTCGGGTCCCATTTCGACTCTGTCAATGTCTCGGCGTCCTACGAGCTCGCTCGCCGCCTGCGTCTGGATTCCCCTCTTCCCGTTGCGCTGTGAAGAGGCGCGTCGTGAGGGCCTGGTCGCCTGCCCCACCGCCCTGCTCTCCCCCGATACCACCCGCAAACTGTGGCAGGTCTCTTCTCTCGCCCGGCACGTGGGAGTGAAGCCCGGGATGACCGTCAGCCAGGCGATCGGCGTCTGTCCCACCCTGCGGCTGTACGAACCCGACCCAGTCCACTATGACGAGCGGTTCGCCCGCATGCTTGCCGCCCTGAACGAGGTGAGCCCGGTCGTCGAGCCGGGGGAGTTGGGGCTGGCGTACGTGGGGGGGGACGGACTGGAGGGGATCTACGGGGGACCGGCGCAGATCGTCGCGGCAATCCAATCCGCAATCCGCAATCCGCAATCCGCAATCCGGGTGGGGTGGGGTCTCGGCAAATTCGTCGCCTGGGTCGCGGCTTCGCGCGCAAAGCCAGGCGAAGCGATCATCGTGCCTTCCGGAGAAGAAGGGAAGTTCCTGGCCTCTCAACCCATCGCCGTCCTGCCGCTCGATGCCGACACCCACCGCCGCCTCCGCCTGCTCGGAATCCGTACCCTTGGCGCGCTCGCGGCTCTCCCCGAAGAAGCGATCACCGCGCAGTTCGGCGCGCTGGGACGCCGGTTGTGGCGGCTCGCCGCGGGCCGCATCGCGGAGCCCGTCGAGGGATGCGTTGCCCCCGCGCCGATCGTCGCGGCGCTCACGTTCTTCACGCCGGTGGGCGAGCGCGAGCTCCTCGAGCGCTCGCTCGACCAGCTGATCGCGCGCGCGCGCAAACACCCACGCCGCATCGGATGGCGGGTGCAAGCCGTGCGGCTGCGCGCCGACCTCGAGGGAGGTGGTTCCTGGCTCGCTACCCATCTACTCAAGGATCCCACCGCCGACGGCGACCGCATCGCCGCGCCGCTCAAGACGCGTCTCGAGCAGTCGCCGCCGACGGGCGCGGTCGAGCGGCTCGTTCTCGAATTCACCGCGTTCGCGCCCGGGACTGCCGAGCTGCAGCTCTTCGCCCGCGATGCCGGCGCCGCCGCGCGCGCCGGTCAGCAACGAGCGCTGCAAAGCGCCGCCCGGGAAATCCGGATGCGCCTCCCGCGCTCCGGTCTCTACCACGTCATCGAGGTCCAGCCATGGTCGCGCCTGCCCGAGCGCCGCTACGCACTGATCGACTTCGAGCCCTGAACGTTCCGCAACCCATCGCGGTCGAGTGCGATGCGGAGGACCGGCCCGCAACAGTCGGCGGTGCGACCGTCGCGACCGTCCTCGAGAGTTGGCGCATCGACGACGAGTGGTGGCGCCAATCGATTGCGCGCTGTTATCACGAGATCGTATTGGACGGCGGCAAGCGCGTAGTGTTGTTCGAAGACGTTGCCACCGGCGAGTGGTTCGCACAGATGCCGTGATGTACGCGGAGCTTCACTGCCACTCGGCCTTCTCATTTCTCGACGGCGCGTCCCTCCCCGACGACCTCGTCGCGGAAGCGCAGCGCCTCGGCTACCCCGCTCTGGCGCTCACCGACCGCAACGGCGTCTACGGCTCGCTCGCGTTCGCACAGGCCGCCAAGCCGCTCGCTCTCCAGGCGATCACCGGCGCCGAAGTGACACTCACGGATGGCAGTCACCTCACTCTGCTCGCCGAGACGCCGCAAGGGTACGCGAATCTCTGCCGGCTGCTCACCGAGGCGCATCTCGGTGCCGACCGCCTCGACCCGCGGCTCGCGTTTGCATCGCTCGCAGCGCGCCACGAGGGGCTGATCATCCTCTCAGGATCCCGCAGAGACGGCCTGCTGCCGCGGACGCTGGAGACCGAAGGGCTCGCCGCGTGCCGCAGGCTCGCCGAGCGCTGCCGCGCGGTGTTCGGACAAGATCGGTTTTTTGTGGAGATCCAGCGGAATCGGGTTCGTGGCGATTTAGCGCTGACGCGCACGCTGATCGGCATCGCTGAGTCCGTGCAACTTGGCGTCGTGGCTACCGGCAACGTTCATTATCACACGCGCGACCTGCACCGCCTGCACGATGTACTGGTCGCGATCCGCCACCGCATGACGCTCGACGGCTCCCACCGGGTCCGGCATCCGAACAGCGAGTTTTACTTGCGGCCGCTGGAAGAAGTCGTGTCGCTGTTCGCTGACTGTCCGCTTGCTGTCGCCACTACTTTGGCCATTGCCGAGCGCTGCCAAGCCTTCGATCTGACGCGGGACCTGGGATACACATTCCCCGACTTCCGCGGCCCCAGCACAACGCAGCGGGCGCCCGCGCCGCAGGCACTCGCCGAGCTGTGCCGCGGCCGTTTGGACGAGCGCTACCCGGAAGACTCCCTCCATCGCGCCCAAGCCGTACGGCGGCTCGACGAAGAGCTGAAGATCATCGAGCATCACAAACTCAGCGGCTTCTTCCTCGTCTATCACGACATCTTTGACCTCGCGCGCGAGGTCGCGGCCGATGTGCGCCGCGGCTCCCGGCGCGCCAGCGGCAATCTGCTGCCCGGCCGGGGCCGCGGCTCGTCCGTGTCGTCCATCGTCTGCTATTTCCTCGGCCTGTCCCACATCGACCCGATCGCCAACAAGCTCTTCCTCGGCCGGTTCTTGAGCGAGACGCTCGCCTCGGTCCCCGACATCGATCTCGATTTCCCGCGCGAGATCCGCGAGGAGCTGATCCGCCGCGTCTACACGCGCTATGGCGCCGAGCACGCCGGGCTCGTCTGCTCATTCCCCACCTACCGGTTGCGCTCGGCGGTGCGCGAGATCGGCAAAGCGCTCGACCTACCGCTCGGCGAGATCGAGCTCGTCGCAAAACTGGCGGATGGACGGGCGGACGGATTGGCGGACGAGCTGGAGCAGCTGCCCGGTTTCGCGGGGCGCAAGGATGCGCCCTTGTGGAAGGAGCTGTGTGAGCTCGCATACGAAATTCGCGGACTCCCCCGGCACGTGTCCCAGCACGTGGGGGGGATGGTGATCTCCTCCCGGCCGCTTGTGGAGCTGGTGCCGCTCGAGCGCGCCGCGATGGAAGACCGGGTCGTGTGCCAGTGGGATAAGGATTCCTGCGACGACGCCCGCTTCATCAAGATCGATTTCCTCGCACTCGGGATGCTGTCGTTGGTAGAGGAATGCGTGGAGCTGATCGCGCGGCGCACCGGGACGCCGCCCGATCTCTCGCGCATCGACTTCGACGATCCCGCCATTTACGACCGCATCTGTGCGGGCGACACGATCGGCCTGTTCCAAATCGAGAGCCGCGCGCAGATGCAGATGATCCGCCGCAGCCGGCCCCGCAATCTGGAGGACCTCGCCGTCGAGGTGGCGATCGTGCGCCCGGGGCCCATCGTGGGTGGCGCGGTGAATCCGTACGTGCGGCGGCGCGAGGATCAACGCCGTGCGCACGCCGCGGGCCGCCCTTACGAACCTCCGGTAGATCATCCGCTGCTGCGCGACTGCCTCTCCGAAACGCTTGGCATCATCCTCTATCAGGATCAAGTGCTGCAGGTGTGCCAGGCGCTCGCGGGATTCACAGCCGGCCAAGCGGAAGCGTTGCGGCGAGCGATGAGCCGGCGCCGCTCGCGCAACCTGATGGGCGGCTTCTGGGAGGAGTTCCGCGCGGGCGCTATGGCTCGCGGGGTCCCGGAGGCCACGGCCGAGAAAGTCTTCTCCCAGGTGATTGCCTTCAGCGAGTTCGGATTCCCCAAGTCGCACGCGGCGGCGTTCGGGCTGCTCGCCTACCAGTCGGCGTGGCTGCGGCACTACCACCCCGTCGAGTTCTACGTGGGCCTCTTCAATAACCAGCCGATGGGGTTCTATTCGCTCGACGCGCTGGGTCGCGACGCCCAGCGGAACGGCATCGAGATCCGGCTGCCCGACGTGAACCGGAGCGACGTGTGGTGCACGGTAGAACCGGAGTCAGGGAGCGGGGAGCGGGGAGCGGTAAGGGTGGGGCTGGGTTTCGTTCGGCACTGGAGCGAGGAAACGGCCACCGCTACCGTGCTCGAGCGGGAGCGAGGAGGAACGTACCGCAGCGTTGGCGACTTCGTGCGGCGCGCCCCGCCGGCCCTCAAGCGCACGGCGATCGAGGCGCTCATGTGGGTCGGCGGATGTGATGGATTCGGCCTCACCCGGCGCGAGCTCTTGTGGCAGGTGGGGCTATGGCTGCCCCCCCAAGCCTCGCGCAACGGCGACGGGCGCGGCCGGCGCCAGCTGGAGCTGGCCCTGGACCACCCCCACGAGCACCTGCACTTCGGAGGGCTGGCGGCCCACGAGCGGCTGCTCGCCGAGTATGCGACACTCGGTTTCTCTGCCAGCGGCCATCCTTTGTCGTTGGTGCGTAATGCTTTACCCCATGGACTGACATCCAGCAACCGGCTATCTGAGCTCAAGGCGGGAGCCAAATGCCAGGTGGCAGGTTTGGTGGTGGCCCGCCAGCGACCTGAGACCGCCAAGGGAACCGTTTTCCTGTTGATCGAAGACGAGGCTGGGATGACGAACGTGATCGTGCGGCCCGACGTCTATGATCGCTATCGCGCGGCCGTGCGCGGGGAGCCGTTCGTATGTGTGCGCGGCAAGCTCGCCAAGGACGATGGCACGGTGAATGTTCTGGCCGAGGAGGTGGAGGGATTGCGGCTGATAGGGGCGCAGCATGCTGCGCCCCTACACGACGCGGCTTCCCCCTTCACGTTTCTAAAGTCCATGCGCCGCGTCGCTCCCGGCTCCAAGGATTGGGGATGAGCCCCCTCTGTGCCCTCGGTTTCCGCGTGAAGTCCGGTTGGGCCGCCGCCGTGCTGCTCGCTGGACCGAAATCCGCACCCCGCGTCCTCGACAGTCGCGTGATCGAGCTCAGCGATCCTGACGTCCCCGACTCGCGCCAACCCTACCACGCCGGCTTCGGCACCGCGCAGACCAACACCGCTAAAGTCGATCGGCTGGTACGCGGCATCGAGCGTTTTTCGCGGGACGCCATCGCCGCGCTGGTCGCGGAATACCGGAACGCGGGACACCGGACCCGCGGCGCTGGGATCGTGGTACCGTCGCTCACCGACCCAGCCACGATCGCGAGCCCGCACATGTGGGCGCACGCGTCCGAAGGGCGCCTGTTCCGAACGGTGGTCGTCGACGGAACCCAACGCTGCCGTCTCACGCCCCACATCGTGCTCGAGCGAGAAGTGTACGAGCGCCTGGGGCGGGCGCTGCGCCGCCCGGCGGCAAAGGTGAAGATGCAGGTGGCGGAGCTCGGCAAGGACGTGCGCCGGTGGCGGGCCGAGCAGAAAGTGGCAGCGGCGGCGGCGTGGCTGGTGCTGGCCGGCGCTTGACGCCGGGGATGCTCGCAAAGCAGAGTTCCCGCATGGTACGTAGCCTCCCCGGGCTTGTCGCTGTCTGCCTCGCCGCCGCTTGCGGCGGCGGACCGCCCCCTCCGCCCGCCACACCCGCCCCGGCGATCAGCGTCCAGCCGCCCGTTCCGACGGCCGTCACGGCTCCCCTCCACGCGGTGCGGGTGAACGGCACGACGCTTAGCTACCGCTTGGTCGGCGACTCGGGCCCGCCGGTCGTGTTCGTGCACGGCAGTCTCAAGGATCTCGGAGATTGGAACGCACAGGTCGCGGCGTTCGCGGAGACGCACCGGGTCCTGGTCTACAGCCGCCGCTACCACCCACCCAACCCGCCGCAGAACGACGTCCAGGCGTACTCGCCGATGCTCCACGCCGAGGACCTCGCGGCGCTGCTGCTGACGCTCGATCTCGCACCCGCCCATGTCGTCGGCTCCGGGTATGGCGCCTACACGGCCCTCGTGCTGGCGCTCGAGCATCCCGCGCTGGTCCGTTCACTGGTGCTAGGCGAGGCCCCGGTCATGCCGCTGCTGACCCGCACGCCGGAAGCTGACTCGATCCGCCGCGCCTTCTACGCGACCGCCCTGGACCCGGCACGGGCCGCGTTCGCGCGCGGAGACTCCGTCGCTGCCCTGCGGGCGTTCCTCGACGGGGTGAGCGGCAGGAGCGGCAGCTTCGACAGCCTCCCCGCGCCGGCGCGGGCGGCGATTCTCGCGCATTCGTTCGAAATGCGCCACGAGATGCTCGCCAACCGCGATCTGTACATGCCCCCGCTGACCTGCGCCGATCTCGGCCGGCTCCACACGCCGGTGCTGCTCCTCAGCGCCGAGCGCAGCGCCCGGATGTTTCACCTCATCACCGATGAGCTCGCTCGTTGCATGATCAACGACACGCTGATCACCGTTCCGGGCGGGCACGCTATGCACGCGGCCAACCCGCCGTATTACAATCAGGTCGTGCTGCGCTACCTGGTGACCCACTGATGGAGCTCGCTACTCTCGCCGGCGGCTGCTTCTGGTGCCTCGAGGCGGTCTTCGAGCAACTGCGGGGCGTCAGCAAGGTCCAATCGGGCTACGCCGGCGGCCACGTCCCCAATCCGAGCTATCAGGCCGTGTGCACCGGCACGACCGGCCACGCCGAGGTCGTGCAGGTCGCCTTCGATCCCGCGGTCATCAGTTATCGCGACTTGCTCGGGGTGTTCTTCACTCTCCACGATCCGACTACCCTCAACGCGCAGGGTGGCGACGTGGGGACACAGTATCGCTCGGCGATCTTCTATCATGACGACGAGCAACGTCGCGTGGCCGAGGAAGTCGTGCGCGAGCTCGAGGCGGAGCACGTATTCGATGACCCGATCGTCACGGAGATCGTGCCGCTCACCGCGTTCTATCCGGCCGAGGAGTACCACAGGGAGTACTACCGCCGCAATCCCAACCAGCCCTATTGCCGCGCCGTGATCGCGCCCAAGGTGGCGAAGCTCAGGAGCAAATATCTCGAAAAGTTGAAGGCCTAGCGACCTGGCCCGCCGACGCGTATAACAGATTCCCTCGGCAAGTGAGGCCACCGACCGGATTGCCCTAGGCCTCGGGAGGGAATCTCTCATGACAATGCCGTTTCTCGGCGCGCTCCTGCTCGCCACCATGTCAGCAGGGCACGCCCCTCGCGACACCGTTCCCCTGTACAACGACCTCGGCAGCTACCACCGCACCATCACCACCGCCAATCCGACCGCGCAGCGCTACTTCGATCAGGGGCTGCGGCTCGTCTTCGGATTCAACCACGCGGAGGCGATCCGCGCGTTCACCGAGGCGGCCCGGCTCGACCCCAACTGCGCGATGTGTTATTGGGGGATTGCCTACGCGTACGGCCCCCACGTCAACGCCGGCATGGATTCGGCGAGCGGCGTAGCGGCGTATGCGGCGGCCCAAAAGGCGCAATCGCTCTCGCGTCGCGCGAGCGCCGCGGAGCGGGGGTACATCGCCGCCGTTGCCAAGCGCTACGTCAAGGTGCCCCGCGCCAACCGCGCCGGCCTCGATTCGGCCTATGCGACGGCGATGTGTGAAGTCAGCGGACGCTACGCTGACGACCTCGATGCCGCCGCGCTATGTGCCGAATCGATGATGGATCTACGGCCGTGGAATTACTGGAAGCAGCCCTCGGGTGAACCGTATCCCGGCACTGCCGAGATCGTGTCCAAGCTCGAGGGGGTGCTACAGCGCAATCCGAACCATCCGGGTGCGTGCCATTACTACATCCATGCCGTCGAAGCGGTGCGTCCCGACAAGGCCGTCGCCTGCGCCGAGCGGCTCGCCGCCCTGATGCCGGGCGTGGGTCACATGGTGCATATGCCCGCGCACATCTACATCCGGGTGGGGCGTTACAACGATGCGGTCGAAAGCAATGTGCATGCCGTGCACACCGACGAGGTGTTTATCGAGGGTCAGCATCCCCAGGGCGTGTACCCCATCGGCTACTATCCGCACAACGTGCACTTTCTTTCCTTTGCCGCGACCATGTCGGGGCGGAGCGCGCAGGCAGTCGAGGCCGCGCGCGCGCTCGGCACCAAGGCGAACCTCGATGTCGCCCGCGTCGTCCCCATGGTGCAGTCATTCGTGCCGTTCCTCGATCTCACCCTCGTGACGTTCGGCCGCTGGGACGACGTGCTCGCGCAGCCGCTGCCCCCATCCGATCTCAAATACGCGAGCACGATGGCGCACTACGCGCGCGGGGTCGCGTTCGCGGCGACGGGCAAGCCCACCGAGGCCGCAACTGAGCTCGACGCGGTGAAGCAAGCCGATGCGGCGTCGAGCCCCGCCGACAAACCGGTCGCCGACATCGCGATGCACGCGCTGATGGGTGAGATCGCACAGCGGGGCGGACGACTCGACGAGGCCGCGGCCCACTTCAAAGAAGCGATGGCCGTCGAAGACGGCATGCTCTATTTCGAACCGCCGCCCTGGTACTACCCGATCCGCCACTCGCTCGGCGCCGTGCTGGTCCGGGCCGGCCGGCCGGCGGAAGCAGAAGTGGTGTATCGGGAAGACCTGAAGCGGTTTCCGGAGAACGGCTGGGCATTGTTCGGGTTGATGCAGGCGCTGCGCGCGCAAGGCAAGACGGCTGAGGCGTTGGCCGTGGACGCGCGTTTCCGGGAGGCTTGGAAGGACGCGGACGTAACGCTGACGGCGTCGCGGTTCTAGTAGCGCTCAGCTAGGGAGCCGGGCGGGGGGGGTTGCTAACTCGCCCGGCTTTTTCCCATGTAGGCTCGTACCAACGGGCTGGGACGTCGCCGCACCAGCGCTGCGCGCAACACGTCGCGCTCCTCGGGGGGGGCGTCGACCAGGAACTGCTCCCCCTTCCCTTCTCCCTCTTTCACGGCCACGGGCACGCCATCCCGGTACAGGATCCGGTTTGTCGTTACGGCGGGCACGACGTCCCCCGGCGTGAGGATGCCGACCAGGTTCAGCGGATCGGCGCCGCTGACCGCCACCAGATCTCCTTCTCCCTGCTCCCTGCGCGTGGAACGGAGCAACCCGATCGCCTCCGGAAGGGCGTACTGCTCCCCCGAGAACCCTCCGACGAAACGGCCACCGCGGATCTCACCACGCGCCTCGAGCCGCCGGTACACGCGCAGGATGTCGCGCCAGGGCGCGAGCAGGGCCTCTCGTTGCACGACCCGCCGGAACACGACGCCATAGCGCCGCAGCAGCTGCCAAGCGATCGCCTCGGCGACCTGCTCCTCGGGCATGGGCGGGCGCGCGTGAATCCGGGCCCACCGCCCTGCTGTTTCCACGCCGAACGGCGCGATTCTACCGCGGCGCCGGTAGCCTCCGACCCCGATGGGCCGGCGGCGGTCAGAGGGCACGAGTAGCGCCCGGAGCCCCGCGAAGCTGTCCGATGACACCAGGCCCCACGCCACCAGCTCGCCCAACCCCTTCTCGACTTCGGTGCGGAGCAACCCAGTCGCGTTGACGAGGTCGCCGAAGAACGACGCCCCACGCTCATCGAGCGCAGCCAGCAACGCGCGTCCCGTGGAGGAAAGCGGCAGCGCCGTCGGATCGACGTCACCGCCACCGGCTCTCCAGACCTCGCCCCGGTCGCGCCGGAACAATGCGATTGGTGTAGACCGGATCGGTCCCGCTTTCCGGTTCCGCGTTCCCGGTTCCACGTTCCGTGTTGGCGTCAAACGCCCCCACGCGATCTCACCCGACAAGCACAACCCGTCCAGCCACAGCGGATCGTAGTCGGCGAGCCGCGCCGGCAGCACTTCCGACTCCCACGCGCCCGCCGCCAACTCGTAGCCATCGAGCACATCGAGCACCGCCGCCAGACCCTCCGGCCCCTCGGCCCTGCTGGCCGGCGCGAGGCGCTGCCACCGGAACAGGAAGCGGAGGAAGTCGGCCGCCGCCACCGGCTCGATCTCCTTGCGCAGCCGGTCGAGCGTGTAGCGATGGATGCGCGCCAGCAGGCGCCGTTCGCACCACTCCGTTCCCTGCACCCCCCCCCCCGAGAACCGCCCGCGGAGGGCGAATCCCTCGTGCTCGAGCGTCGCCAGGGCGTAGTCCACGTCTCCCGGCGGCAGCCCCAGGTCCGCGGCGATGTCCGCCGCAGTCGTGGGGCCGATCACCTCGAGCCGTCCGCGCACCAGCTCGCGAATCGCATCTTCCCGCGTCCACGTCTTCGTCCGCTCGCGCTCCGGCGCCGTCACGACGGGCTCGAAGGCAGATTCCGGGAAGGCCGCTTGGACCATCGGCACGCGTTCAGTCGCCAGCCAGAGCCGTCCGTCCATCACCGTCGCGCGGCCCACGCCAACCAGCTGCTCGAACTGGCCCTTCCATTCCGCGTTCCGCGTTCCGACTTCCGCATTCGGTATCCCGCCCATCACCAACAGCGCGTCATGCAGCTCATCGGCGTTCGTGGGATCCGGCCACGCCTCTTCTTTCACGCGATCAATCGCCGCCTGGTCGAGCGTGCCGAACTCCTCGGCCGTCTTCACGTCCAGGCCGCGCCGCGTGATCACGGCCTGGGTGCGCCGCTCTTCGAGCGGCGCGTCGTCGAGGAAGGCGTACGGCCGCGCGTTCAGCACTTCGTGTGATAGCGGCGACGGTTCGGCAGTGTCGCGCGCAACCATCGTGAATCGGCCCGCTTCCATGCCCTCCAGCACGCGCTTCAGACCGGGGAAGTCCATGGCCTCCGTCAGGCAGTCGGCGATCGTTTGATTGACGAGTGGATGATCCGGGATCTCGCGGTCACCCACCAGGTTCTCGGGGCAAGCGAGCTGGTCCGGGAAGACGGCCGCGACCAGGTCCTCGGCATCCATGCGCTGCAGCGGCGTAGGGACTTTCCTGCCGCCGCGGAATCGCAGCACCGCGAGTGCGCGCGTCGCGTTCCAGCGCCAGCGCGTCCCGAAGACCGGCGCGTCGAGCATCGCCTGCACGAGCAGATCTTGAGCCGTTGCGGGGTTCAAGTAGTGGAACACGTCGTCGAGCGGGAAGCTGTGCTGCGGGCCCAACGACAGCACGATGGCGTCTTCGGTTGCAGCCGCCTGCAATTCAAAGTTGAAGCTGCGGCAGAACCGCTTGCGCAGCGCGAGCCCCCACGCGCGGTTGATCCGGCTGCCGAACGGGGCGTGGAGCACCAGCTGCATCCCGCCCGCCTCGTCAAAGAAGCGCTCCAGCACCAGGCAGTGCTGCGTGGGGATCACGCCCAGGATCGCGTGGGTGGCCGCCAGGTACTCGACAATCTGGCGAGCGCCAGGCTCGGCGAGCCCAATCGCCTCCACCAGCCAACGGATCGCGGCAGCTGGATCGCTCAGCCGGTCCGCGACATCCTGCCGCAGCCGTGAGACTTCCTCTGACAGCTCGTTCGTCCGGCCGGGCGCCTCTCCGACCCAGAACGGCAGCGTGGGCGGTTGCCCCTTCGCGTCCGACACCCGCACCTGACCAGACTCGACCTTCATGATCTGATAGGATGTGTTGCCGAGCTGGAAGATGTCGCCAGGCATGCTCTCGATCGCGAAGTCTTCGTTCAACGTGCCCACGAAGGTCTCCGTGGGCTCGAGAATCACCCGGTAGTCGCCCAGGTCGGGGATAGCACCACCCGACGTGATCGCCGCGATGCGCGCGCCGCGCCGGCCCTTGAGCCGGCGGTTCACCCCGTCGTAGTGGATGTGGGCGCCGCGCCGTCCCCGCCGCGTCGTGAATCCTTCGGCCAGCATCTGGACGACGTCGTCGAACTCCTGCCTGGTCAAATCCCGGTAGGGATACGCGGACCGCACCAGCGCGAACAGCGCGTCGTCGCTCCACTCCTCGCCCGCGCTGGCCGCCACGATCTGCTGCGCCAGGATGTCGAGCGGCTTGGGCGGGATGATCAGCCGGTCGAGCCGGCCCTCACGCGTCGAGCGGAGCAGCGCGGCACACTCGATCAATTCGTCGCGTGACAGCGGGAACAGCCGGCCCTTGGGTACAGCGCCGAGACGGTGCCCGGCCCGGCCGACGCGCTGCAGCAGCGTCGCGATCGAGCGCGTGGAACCGACCTGAATCACCAGGTCCACGCTGCCGATGTCGATCCCCAGCTCCAGGGAGGCCGTAGCGACGAGGGCCTGGAGCTCGCCCCGCTTCAACCGCTCTTCCGCCTCGAGGCGCCTTTCCTTGGACAGGCTGCCGTGGTGGCTGGTGACGTGATCGGCGCCGAGCCGTTCCGAGAGGTGCATCGTGAGCCGCTCACATAAGCGGCGGGTGTTCACGAACACGAGCGTGGTACGATGCTGGGAAATGAGCTCCGCGATGCGCGTGTTGACTTCGTCCCAGACCTCGGCCGACATGACCGCCTCGAGCGGCGAGGACGGGATCTCGAGCGCGAGGTCCAGCGTGCGGATATGACCGGCATCGACGATTTCGGGGAGCGGCTTGTCCGTGCCCACGAGGAACCCCGCGATCTCCTCGATCGGCCGCTGTGTGGCCGACAGCCCGATGCGCTGCGCCCGCTTGCCCGTCAGAGCGTCGAGCCGCGCCAGCGACAGCGCTAGGTGGCTGCCGCGCTTGTCGCGGGCCACGGCGTGGATCTCGTCCACGATCACCGTTCGCACCGTGCGCAACATTTCGCGGGCGCGCTCGGAGGTGAGAATGAGATAGAGCGACTCGGGCGTCGTGACGAGGATGTGGGGCGGTCGCTTCACCATCGCCTGGCGATCCGCCTGGGGCGTGTCACCCGTGCGCACGAGCGTGCGCACTTCGACATCGGGCAGCCCTTGTTCGGCGAGCGTTGCGCGGATCTCCGCCAGCGGCTCGGCCAGGTTCTTCTGCACGTCGTTCGACAGCGCCTTCAGGGGCGAGATATAGAGGACCTGTGTCTCATCGCGCAGCTCACCCCCTGCCTCGAGCCCCTGGCGCACCAACCCGTCGATCGCGGACAGGAACGCCGCGAACGTCTTGCCCGATCCGGTGGGCGCCGCGATAAGAACGTCCCCGCCACGCTGAATGACCGGCCAAGCGCGGCGCTGCGGTTCCGTAGGCTCCGGGAACCGGCTCGCAAACCAGCGTTCGATGGCAGGATGAAAACCGGACAGAGGCATGTTAGCCGAGAGTCTCGCTCAAGGTCGCGCCCCTCAGCGCTGCGATCCGCTCGATCGTTTCGCCGATCTTGTTGTTCGGCGTCGATGCTCCCGCCGTGATCCCGATCGCCAACGGACCTGCGGGCAGCCATCCCTCGCGGCGCGCCTCGGTGTGTTCGCGCCCGACGGGACGATAGCGGATGCTGCCGTCCTCCACGTCGATACACGCCGCGTCCTCGATGTGGTAGGTCGGCACCTTCTCCTCGCAGATTGCGGCGAGGTGAGTCGTGTTGCTCGAATTGTAGCCGCCGATTACGACCATGAGATCGAGAGGCTCCGTCATCAACTTGAGCACGGCGTCCTGCCGCTCCTGAGTCGCCGAGCAGATCGTGTCGAACGTGCGGAAATGCTCCTTGAGTGCGTCGTCACCCCAGCGGCGCGCCATGCTCTTCCCGACTTCCGCGGCGATCGCAAGCGATTCCCCCGACAACATCGTGGTTTGATTCGCGACGCCGACCCGTTGCAGGTCCGTCTCCGGATTGAATCCCGGGGACATCTTGTCGCCGAACCGGGCCACCAGGCTCTCCCGCGTCCCGCGACCCTCGATGTACTCGCACACGATGCGCGCCTCGGCCATGTCCCGCACCACGACGTATTTCCCGCCGGGGTATTTCGTCACCTGGCTCGAGGTGGCTTTGGTCTCTTCGTGGTAATGCTTGCCGTGAATCAGCGCCGTGAAGCCGTCGCGCGCGTACGAGTCGACGCGCTTCCACACGTTGAGCACCGAGCCGCACGTAGTATCCACGAGCACGCACCCAATCGCGCGCAGCCGCTCGAAGTCCTTCACCGTCACGCCGAAGGCCGGCAGAATCACGACGTCGTCGGGGGTGACGGTGCTGAAGTCGAACTCGCCCCCTTCAGGGCGGTGCAGAAACTGCACGCCCATCGCTTCGAGTTTCTGATTGACGTGCGGGTTGTGAATGATCTCGCCGACCAGGAATGTGCGCTTCTCCGGGAACTTGGTGCGGGTTTCGTAGGCGTACTCGACGGCGCGATCTACCCCGTAACAGAAACCGAACTCGCCGGCCAGCCGGAACGTCAGGTCCCCGACCTCCAGGGCGTACCCTGCCCCGCGGATGGTATCCACCACCCGGCTATGGTAGTCGGACACGAGGGCGCCTTCGATGGCGCCCTTTAGGCCGAAGCCTTTCCGGAAATAGGTCTGTTCCACGGGTCCTCAATCTAACCGCACGCCCCGGCCGCCGCGGACGGCGTCCAGGACGCGCTGCACCTGCCAGCCGTCGCGGAAGGTGGCGGGTTCGCCCTCGGGCATGCCACCACCGATCACGCGGACCATCTCCCGGAGCAGCCGCACGAACGATCGGGCCCACATGTTGTTGGGCTTCGTCTTCTCCCATAGATCGTCGGGCGCGGAGACGTCCTCCAGCGGCCCCCCTGCCTTGCCGAGCTCGAGCTTGGTCTCGCCCGAGACGACCAGCGTCCCTTCGCGGCCCGTGACCTGGGCGAGGTGGCCCGGACCGTGGTGCGCCACAGTGCTCAAGGTGATGGTGGCGATGGCGCCGTTCCCCGTCCGGAGCACGCAACTGGCGAAGTCGTCGGCCGTGACCGGGCGCGGCACGCCATTCTCATCGCGCCGCTCATGCACGAACGTCTCCGTCAGGCCGGCGACGTAGGTGATCTCGCTCCCCGTCCAGAAGCGGCACAGGTCCACGAGGTGGGATCCGACCGCGCCCAGAATGCCGCCTCCGCGCGCGGCGTCGAACCACCAATTCCACGGCGCGTCAAAAGGCTGCGGCCGCCCGTCACCCCGCAGATAGGGCTTCAGCGACAGCTCCATGTGGCGCACCTCGCCGATCGCGTTGGCGCGGATCAGCTCCCGTACTCGCCGCCGGTTTGGCTCATAGCGCAGCTCGTGGTCGATCCATGCCAGCCTGTCGGGACGCCGCTGTGCGGCAGCCACCATCTGCGACGCCTCGTAGGCATCGAGCGCCATGGGCTTTTCACACAGCACGTGCTTGCCCGCCTCGAGCGCGGCAATGGCGTAGCGCGCATGGGAATCGGGAGTCGAAGACACGATCACGAGATCTACGTCGGCCGACTGCGCCAGCTCTGTCCCATCGTCGAAGACGTGCGCCAGCCCGAACTCGCGAGCGACGGCCTCAGCGTTGGCGCGGTGCCCGCTCGCCACCGCGGTCGCGCGCGCACCGGGAACGAAGGCGAGCGCCGGCAGCTGCACCCGGCGCGCGAACCCGGCCCCGATGAATCCGATCCTGACCTCGCCGCTCATGGCTCGTACCGGCACGGCACCGTATCGGCGCGAAGGGGGACACCCGTGTATTCAGCGGTGATCGGTACCCGCACCGTGCGGTCGAGGCCCCACCCTTTGGCGAGCGCATCGAACTGGCGCGTCCCACGGCGCACCTCCACGCTGCCGCTGTCCTCAGTCACGCTGTGCGCGACATCGCGGACCATGTAGCGCAGCCCCACACTCGCGCCGCGGGTCGTGGTATCGCCGGGACTGATGACCGCGTAGGTGCCTGACGCCAGGCTGTCCCCGTAGCGGAGGCGGACAAGGATGCCATTGCCCCACGGACTCACGGATTCCAGCAGCACGGACCGGCGGTCGTCGCAGTAGCGCGCGCGCGCCGGCAGCGCAAATCGTACGGTGTCTTTTTCGATGCTGATGACCGTGACGCGGACGCGCGGCGTCTCATCGCTGCCGCGGCTGCAGCACGTGAGCAGCGCCCCGGCCACCAGCCTGAGCGCTTTCAGGGCTGCGGTCCCTTCACTCCGAGCGCCGCACGAGCGGCCTGGGGACTGAGGGTGTGGGGAGCCAGCGCCCTGATCAGCCCCGCCGGCAGCGGCTCGGGCTTGAGCCGTTTGCGGTCCACACAGACCAGCACCATCCACCCCGCCGCGTCCAGCGAGCCCGTGTCCGCGCGCAGCACATCGAAATGCAGCGTGAGGGACTTTGTGCCCACCTTGCCGACGTACGCGGCGATCCGCAGCCGGTCGTCGAGCCGCGCCGGCCAATAGAACTCGCTGTGGACCGCTTTCCGGGGAAGGAAGATGTCGTACTCATCGAACATCTTGGCGTAGGCAAGTCCGCAGTGCCGGAACATTTCCGTCTCGGCTATCTCGAACAGCCGCACGTAGGAGCCGTAGAAAATGATGCCCGCGAAGTCCACATCGGACCAGCGGACATATTCTTCAATGATGAACGGCCCCGGAGCGGTCATGCCCCGGGGAAGCTAGGAGTCTAGGGAGTGGGGCGAAAGCCGTCCAAACCGTAGGATTTGAGGCGCCGCCACAAGGTCGTGCGGCTGATGCCGAGGCGGCGCGCTGTCTCCGCGAGCTTGCCGCTGGTGTCCTGCAACGTCTCCGCAATCGCCCGGCGCTCGCGGTCCGCCAACGTCGATGGGCCCGTCGCGGGAAGGATCGCCGCCTCGCCAAGAGCCTGCGCGCCGCTCTTGAGTGCAGCAAACCGGGCTCCCAGACCTTGGAGACGGTGGCGGACATCGCCGTTCTGGCCGTCGATCACCCGGCGCGCGGCGGCATTGGCGTAGAGCAGGCGCCCCTGGGGATCGAACACGACGATCCCCTCACTGACCGAGTCGATGACGGCGCGGACGAGAGGAGAAAAGGCGCCCGGTGCGGTGCCTGTAGGTGCGATGGGTTTGTCGATCATGTCGGTACCCCTCATACAAAGTTGGCAGGGCCAAGGTTTCAGGCCGCGCCACGGCTGGTGTTAGGGTTGTGTCAAGATGAGACTCGTTGCTCCCACAAAAGGTTGCTGGCCCGTTCCGACTTGCGCCGCGACCCACGGCATCCATTATTGACCGTCAGGACAGCAACATGCCAAAAGACTCCGCGCCGACTCGCTCCCGGATTCTCGCCGCCGCTGTGCAGACCCTCCAGCGCGCCGGCCTCGAGGGCTTCACGCTCGAGGCGGTGGCGCGTCGCGCCGGCGTGGTGAAGGGGCTCGTCCTCTATCACTACGCATCACGCAGCCGTTTGCTGCGCGCCGCGGCCGGACAGATCGCCACCGCACGCGCCGCGGCCATTGAGCACGCGCTGGCCAGCCGCTCGGGAACGGCGGGACTCGATGCCTGTTGGGAAGAGCTGCGGCGGCAAGCGGAAGATGGCACCGCGCACGCATGGCTGGGCCTGTGCGCCGCTGGCCTCATTGACCGATCGGCCAGTAACACCGGTTTGGAGGGGGCGGCGCGTGATGCGGTGATCGACGGCTGCGCGGCCGCACTTGCGGCGGGAGCGCCGCTCTCCGACGTGCGCGACGCCTACGGCGCGCTCTGGCTCGCGCTTCTCGACGTGACCGAGAAGGCCTAGCGGCGGCGGGGCCGCCGTCCCCCGCGCACCACCCGGGCGCGCTGAACGCTTCCCAGGCTCCGCAGGCCTTTGCGCAGCTCGTCGAGTGACGTAGCCCGCACCGCTTCGTGCTTGCCCCGCGTCACGGTATAGCGCACCGGCCGGTCGAACGCCGGCAGGTCCTGCGGATGAAGCCGCCGGGCCTGGCCCTCTTTGAGGCGCAGCCGTACGACCCCGCCGATGCCCTGCTCGACATCGTAGTCCAACGGCACCCGATCACCGTAGAGGAACACTGAGGAGGGCAGGGCATCCAGCCGGTTGCGCTCCCCCTCGGGAATGGCCGCGTCAGGATCGAGCGTGATTCGGGCAGCGATGAAATCATCCCAGGAGCGGACGTTCGCCAGCTGGGTCGCGACACGCTCGGCGAGCCGATCGCCATGAGCCTGAGTGAGCTGGCCGCCAGAGCGGCGCCAGTAGTGCCCGAACCGCTCGAGGGCCCGCCGCAGCTTCCCTTGGTCGGGATGGGGCGTTTCCCCGGCGAGCAGCGCGTGGACCAGCGCGCCCCGCGCCGCGTCCGCCAGCTCGGGGGGGAAGGGACTGGGGAGCGGCTCGACTTCCCGATCGAGGGTGAACCCGAAGTAGGACACGGTCCGCACGGCCATCAGCCCCTCCCGGCGCCGATGTCGTTCGAACACGACCTCCGGGACACCGCGGCGCGCGTAGCGGCGGATGGCCCGCTCGGGGATCTGAGTTCCTTCGATGCTCGCCCGCGGCACGCCGAACCGGTCGGCGAAGTAGCGCAGCGTGCCGGCTATCGCACCCCAACTGCCGCACACCGAGCTGCGGCTCACACGTGCCTCCCGACCGTCGGCCGTCTGCTCGTCAATCACGAGACTGAACGGCATGATTTTGGCCAAAAGGTCAGCAAACAGCTCCAGCGTTTTCCGGTCGCCGTACGGAAGCTTGGCGGGCAGCGGCAGCTCCAGTTGGCGGTACACCGACGCGGTGCCGAGGGCGATGTCTTCGATCGCCTTCACGAGCACGCCCCGCTCCTCAGCCCAGCGCGCGATATCCTCCTCTTTGAACAGGTGGCGCGGCAGTCCGTACACTTCGCCTAGGTAGCCGTGCTTGTTGACGGCCTCCGCGTACACGTTGTATGCGGTGATGTGGTCGGACCCGGGAACGATGAGTCCACCGAGCTGCCGCTCCTCACGCGTCATGCGGTGCAGCGATTCGATGTTGGCGGCGACGGCGACGATCGGCACGAGCGGCGGCTCGGCGTGATAAAGGAGCTCGCCCCAGGGGCGCTCGACGGGCATCGCTTCGACGTCGCGGCCGTAACTCGTTAACCGGCCGTGCTCTATGAGCCCTCTCTCGGTCAGAAGCGCAACGCTTTCGCGATACGCGCGCCGGTCCAGCGGCACCGGGAGATCGAGCTCGGCGGCGTCCACGCCGATCGCCGCGCAGGTGATGGCTACCCGCTCGGCGTCACCCGCGAGTTGGAACTCGGGGGGCGTGGGCCGCAGCTGCTCGAAGACAAGGTCGCGGTCGCTCAGGATGTAGACCTCGCCTCCCTCGACCCGGCCGTGCACGCGGCCCGCCATCTGCAGGATCTCGTTGGCGCCGAGGTAGGCCCGCGTCAACACGTTCTTGCCCCGCTCCACGACGTTGGTGTAGCGAGCATCGTAGATCACGACCGTGTCGAGGCCACGAATGTTGAGCGCCGACTGCCCCGCCGCCGTCATCGCCAGGAGAAAGGGACGTTTGACCAAACCGTCAAGAAACGGACGGATGACACGGATCGGCTCGCCCCCGTGATAGAACGCGGTCGCCAGAGCGCGCCACCGGTCCCCCAGGTCACGCGCAATTTGCTCGACTTCCGCTCGCGTAGGCACAAACACGGCCACGCCGCGGCGCTCCCGCATGACGCGTTTTATGAACCGATCGTTCAAAAACGCGAGTGGCTGCTCCGCGAGGACGTTCACCTGCGCCGCCTTCGCGGGATCGAACGCGCGTGTTTCGAGCACTTCCGCGGAGTCGAGATAGTCGTGGTAGAAACTCGGATCGACGGTCGCCGAAAGCCAGATGAACCGGCAGCGGGCGCGCTTGCCGAGCGCCAGGCACAGCTCCATCTCGGCCGACGTCTGATGGATCTCGTCCACCACCAAGGTGTCCTGCGCCGTAATCAACCCGTCCTGGAACCAGCGACGCGCAATCCCGGTCGTGATGATCACGACATTCCAGGTGGGCGTCTCCGGCGTTGCTTCACGCTCGCGGTTCACCACGCCGACCTTGAGCGGCGTCTTGAGAATCGTCTCGGCCATGCTGCGGATCGCCAACGTCTTGCCCGTGCCCGTTCCCGCTACGATGCCGAATCCCTGGCCTCCCCCTGACGCCGCCAGCCGGCGGATTTCGTCACCGTGCTCGCGCTCGAGCAGCGTCTCGAGCTTGAGGCCGAGCGCCAACTCGATCGTCTCGCACGCGGCGCGCGTGGGGGCGATGACGATTACCCGCCCGGTGGACGGCTCGGCGGCAAGGTATGCCTGCGGGTCAGGGGGAAGGAAGTGATCGCGAGTGATGCGCACGGCGGGAATATAGAAAGAAAAAATTGGGAGGCGCCCGGGGGGTGGACGCCTCCAAACTGCCCATGTCACCCGTGCATCCCGCGGCACGGTAGGGAAGTGGCTACCAGCGATGATGCCGGTGAGGGTGATATCGGTGCGGGCGCACGACGATCACGCGCGAGGGGCGATAGAACCGCGGCGCGCGTGTGACCGGCGGATAGTACGGCTCATACCGGTAGTAGTAGGGATGTGAGTACGAGTGGTAATAGGGCCGCCCGATGACGATGTGGCCGCCGATGTAGGGATCGCCAAAACTCAGCGAGATGCCGACGCGCGTTTGAGCCGCCGCGCTGGCAGCGCCGAGGCCGATGAGCAGTCCGAGAATGGCGAGCATGCGTTTCATGGAATCCTCCCTTTGCCCGACTCCAAGGGAAGTCCTATGCCATGGGGGTGCGTATCCTAAGTACTTGTAGCAAAATCTGATACACAAAGCAGGCAGTAACTCGACAGTGTCCGCCCAGCAGTACAACTGTCCCTCAATCCCCGAAGCTGATCCCCAGGTCGCGTGCCGTCGCGATGGTGTCGGAGTCGAGTGACACGCGGCGCGGCTTCGCGACGGCCTCCTCGAGAGGAACGGGCACGATGCTCGGCGGCTGGAGCGCCACCATCATCCCGAATTGGCGTTCCGCGACAAGCCGTACCGCAGCCGCACCAAAGCGCAGACCCAACAGCCGGTCGAACGTGGTGGGGCTCCCGCCACGCTGAAGATGGCCGAGGACGAGCGAGCGCGTCTCCTTGCCCGTCATCGCCTCAATCGAGTGGGCGACTTTGTCGGCGATCCCGCCGAGGCGCTCGTGCTCGGGATCGATGAGTGAGACGGCTCCCCCCTTCGGCACGGCCCCCTCAGCGACGACCACGACGCTGAAGTGCCTCCCTTCAGCTTCGCGGCGGCGAATCTTTTCGCAGACCTTGTCGATATCGAACGGGATCTCCGGGATCAGGATCACATCGGCCGATCCGGCGACCCCCGAGTTAAGCGCGATGAATCCAGCGTGGCGGCCCATCACCTCCACCACCATCACACGTTCATGGCTTTCGGCTGTCGAGTGCACCTTGTCGATCGCGTCCGTGGCGGTCGCGACCGCGGTGTCGAATCCGAACGTCGACGCGGTGCCGCCGACGTCGTTATCAATGGTCTTGGGGACGCCGACGACCGCAAGCCCTTTCTTCCAGAGATCGAGGATTATCCCCAGGGTGCCCTCACCGCCTATCGCGATGAGCGCGTCGAGCCGGTGGGCGCGGAATGAAGTCATCAGCTCGTCAGTCCGGTCGCGCTCCTCCCAGGAGCCGTCGGGGCGCTGGACCCGCGATTTGAGGGGATTGCCGCGACTGGATGTGCCGAGGATGGTGCCGCCCAGATGCGTGATGCCGCGGACTTCCTGGGGTCCTAACGGTACGAGGTCCGCTTCGCCGAGCAGGCTGCCGAAACCCCGCTTGACCCCGAAGCATTCCCACCCGCGATGCACGGCGGTCAGCACGGCGGCCCGAATGACGGCGTTCAGCCCCGGCGCGTCGCCGCCGCCGGTGGAGATCGCGATTCTCACCGCGAGCCGGTGGCCGCCTGCCGGATCAAGCGCACGACTTCGCCGGCCTCGGCGTGCCGTTTCGTGTTCTTTTTGGAGTAGACGCGGCGCCCGTCCACCTCGACCTCGAAAACGCCGCCGGAGGATTGGATCAGTCGCACTTCAGCATGGGGAAACGCGTCGCGGATCTCGGCCGCCAGACCGGTGGCCCGAGGCTCGTAGTTTCAAACGACGCAGTATTCAATGGTGACGGTCATGTCGTAAACGATAGCCGCGCTTGACATGCCGCGCCACGTGGCCGAGTTTGCGCGTCAGCTTCTATGCGGCTCCTCTCGCGGCTCGCGGCCGCGCCGGCGCTCGTTATTCGGGTAGTCATCTCCCTCGCCGCGCTGGTCTGCTTCGGTGCGGGCGTTGCGGCTTACGCCGGCGGCAGCGTACCGGTCGGAGAAAACCTCCCGCTCGCGGCCGCGCTCTTGACGCTCGTTGCCGCGCTCACGCGCCGCTACGGCATCGCTCTCCCCGGCAACGGCTTCTCGTCCTATGTCGTCGGCGTGATGCTGTTCGCCATCCTCGACCGCGGCTGGACGTTCGCCGCGGTCGTGGCGCCGTTCACCATGATCGTGGGGGACGTCCTGCTCAGGCGCTTGCCGCTGCGCGCCGCGCTCGGTAACGCCGCCCATCTGACCACGGGGTCCACCCTGGTCGGCCTGATGTACGCGCGCTTGGGGGGAGCGACCGGCGCCGGCGCGTTCGCTGCGGACAACGTCGCGCCCATCGCCATCACGATCGTGCTGCTGCCGATCGTGGTGAACGGCACGTTCTATCTCGAGTTGGCGCTGGGTCAGACGATCGCCTGGGTGGACGCCCGGCTCACGCTGCGCTGGGAGTCCATCATCTACCTCGTGTCCGCCACACTGGCGCTCGGATGGCTGGCGCTCGTCCACGCGGCTATTCCGGCCGGACCGCGTGCCCTCCTCACGGGAGCGCTGGTGCTCGCTACCGCCGGCAGCCTGTACGTGCTCCGCCTCGGCGTACGCGCCGACGAGCTGAACCTGATCCAGCGCCTAGCCCAGGTGATTGCCGCGGAGATGACGCTGAGCCGCAGCTTCGTGCGCGTGCAGGAGCTCACCCGGCAGCTCGTGCCCTGGGAGCAGATGGGCTTCGCTCGCTACGACCCGCGGACCCGCCAGATGGAGCTGGTGGCGGACACAGCCGCGCAGCCCGGCGCCACGTTTCGCTTCGACTCCGATGCCGGGCTGACAGGAGAGGCCCTCCGGCTGCGCCGCCCCGTCGTGGCGCACGGTCTCGCCAAGGATCAAGTCGTCGTGCCGGGCGCCGAGACGCCGGGCTCGGAGATGCTGGTGCCGCTCTATCACGGCGGCCAGCTCGTGGGATTGTGGAGCGTGCGGCACTCAGACCCGGCGATGTACCGCCCGTCGGACGGCGAGCTGCTGGAGCTGCTCGCGCCGCAGCTCGCGCTCATGGTCGCGATCGACGGCTCGCTGCGGCCGGTGACGGGCGCCTCCGACCAGACGACGCAGTACGTCCAGACCCTGACTGCCACGACCCAGGAAATCCACGCATCGAGCGAGGAAGTGGCGGCGTCGGCACAGCGTGCCAGCGATGGCGCCACTGAGGCGGCGAAGCTCGTGACGACGGCGGCGCAGGAAGCCGGGCAATTGAAGGATCGTGCGACCGAGCTCGCAGCCGCGGGCGACCGTACGCGCGACGCCGGCTCGCAGATGGAGAAAACCGCCGAGAAAGTGCGCACGGGCACCTCGAAGGCAGTGCGTCAGCTGACGGATCTGGGCGCTACCACGGAGGAGAGCGCGGCCGAAGTAGGGCGACTCCGCGACGTCGCCGAGCAGGTCGAGAAGTTCTCCGAGACGATTGGCTTCGTCGCCAACCAGACGAACCTGCTCGCGCTGAACGCGACGATCGAAGCGGCCCGGGCGGGGATCCATGGCCGCGGGTTTGCCGTCGTCGCCGACGAAGTCCACAAGCTCGCCGAGGCCAGCGGCCGCGAGGCGCGCAACGTGAGCAAGTCGGTCCAGGATACGCGCCGGGCGCTTGACCGCGCCGCCCAGCTGCTCGAGCGGATTCGCGGCGACCTCGGCCAGGTCGTCGAGAACTCGGCCGACTGGGTACAGGACCTGGACCTCATCGCGGACGCGGCGGCGCAAACCGCGCGGGCCGGCAAACAGGTCGCCGAAGTCGGCCGGCAGAGCGCCGAGCTTGCGACCAAGATCACCGAGACACTCGGCCAGGCGCGCAGCGCCGCCCAAACATCGAGCCAGGAAGCCGAAGCCGTCGCCGCGGCCGCGGCCGAGCAACTGCGGGCCATCGAGGACCTCGCCCATGGCGCCACCGAGCTTTCCGCCCTCGCCGAGCAGCTATCGCAGGCCCTCCGCTTCATCCGCGGAGAGAACGGTCACCCGTAGGGGTTTCTGAACGGGCGTCAGACTATTAAAGTGGAGTGCCGCCACCTCCCGGAGATCGCCATGCGCGCGCGGATGATCCTGCTAATGCTCGCTCTCACCGCCGTTCCTCCCCTGGCGGCTCAGCGTACTCATCAATTCGAAATCGGAGCGTTCGGGTTGTTCACCCACTACGACAAGGTGTTCAATCTGGACAACCAGATCGGCGGCGGCGGCCGGCTCGGCTACTTCTTCAGCCCGGTCGTCGGGCTCGAGGGCGACATTAGCTACGAGCAACCAACCCCGAAGACCGGCGGCGCGAACGCGGCGGTCGCGCTGGGCAGCGTGAGTCTCGTGCTGAATTTCGGCAGCGAGGGGAACCTCTTCTATCTCTTGGGCGGCTATACCCGGCTCGCCTGGGGGAATCACGTGTCCTACAGCTTTACCGACAACGCCGTGCACGGCGGCCTGGGCGACCGGATTTTCTTCAGCGACCGCGTGGCACTGCGGATCGAAGGCCGCGCTATCTACGCGCCTAAAACAGGATTTGCAGGCGGCGACTGGGCGGGACACATCATCGGCTCAGCGGGCCTCTCGATCTTCACCGGCCCGGGCTCGCTCCGCGATTCGGATCACGATGGCGTGGCCGACCGGCGCGATAAGTGTCCCGGGACACCGGCAGGCGCCGTCGTGGATCCCCAGGGCTGCCCCATCGACTCCGACCGCGACAAGGTCTACGACGGCCTCGACGCCTGTCCCAATACCGTCGAAGGCGCGGTGGTGGACGCCCGTGGCTGTCCGACCGACTCAGACGGCGACGGCGTGTACGACGGGATCGACAAATGCCCCGCGACGCCGACCGGCGCCCGCGTCGACGCGCAGGGCTGCCCCACAGATGCCGACGGCGACGGCGTCCCCGACGGCCTCGATCAATGCCCCAACACGCCGGCCGGCGCAACCGTGGACGGCACCGGCTGTCCCGTAGACAGCGATCGCGACGGCGTGCCCGACGGGCTCGACAAGTGCCCCAACACCCCCGCGGGGACCGAGGTGGACACGTCCGGGTGCCAGCGGGCCTCCGATACCGACGGCGACGGCGTGGACGACTCCCGCGACAAATGCCCCGGCACGGCCGCAGGAACCCGGGTCGACGCCGCCGGCTGCCCGATCCTGTTCACCGAAGCGCGCACGCCGGTCGTGCTGCGTGGCGTGACGTTCGAGACGGGCCGCTCGGCGCTCAAGCCCGATTCCTACACGATCCTGGACATCGTCGCGGCGTCGCTCGTGGCCAATCCCGCGATCAAGATCGAGATCGCCGGCCACACCGATAACACCGGATCGCCGGCGACCAACATGCGCCTCTCACAGGCGCGCGCGGACGCCGTCCGCGCCTACCTGGCAAGCAAGGGCGTCGCGCCCGATCGCATGGTTGCTAAAGGCTATGGGCCCTCGGAGCCGATCGCGCCCAACACCACCCCGAGTGGCAGAGCCCAGAACCGGCGCGTGGAGCTACGTCAAATCTCATGAGAATACTCGCGGCAGTGGCACTCGCCTCGGTACTAGGAGCGTCACAGCTCCCGGCGCAATTCGAGCGTCGCTACGAGGTCGGTCTCTTCGGGGCGTTTACGAAGTACGACAAGGCGTTCGGCCTCCAAGACAAGCTCGGCGGCGGCGTCCGCTTCGCGTACGCCCTCGGCCCGGCAGTGAGCCTCGAGGTCGAGGCGTTGTTCCAGTCACCGCAAACGATCTCCCGGTCCACGCAGATCGAGCCCCTGATCGGCGGCGGCAGCCTGGTTCTCAACGCCCTCAACGCGAGTCGGATGTCGCTCTATGTCCTGGGAGGCTACTCGCGGCTCGATTTCGGTGGCTCCAGCCCGTACCGGTTCACCGATGGTGGATTTCACGGCGGCGCCGGTGCCCGATTCTTTTTGAGCTCGCGCTTCGCCCTGCGCTTCGAGGCGCGGGGCATCTACACGCCCACGACCACCAGCACCCCGCAGCCCAACGGCCTGTTCAGCCAGAAATCGGCGACGCATCTCGTGGGCTCGGCTGGGTTCGCCTTCTTCCAGCCAGATGCAACGCCAGCCGCGGACGCGGATCACGACGGGGTCGGCGACAAGCGCGACGCCTGTCCCGATACTCCGGTGGGAGCCACCGTCGACAAGCGCGGCTGCCCGAGCGACGCCGACGGCGACGGGGTCCTCGACGGCATTGATAAATGCCCCAACACTCCAGCGGGCGCCACGGTCGATGCGACAGGCTGCCCGCATGACCAGGATGGCGACGGGGTGCTCGATGGCCTAGACCAGTGTCCCAACACGCCTGCAGGGGTGACGGTCGACGCGAAGGGCTGTCCGCCCGATTCCGACGGCGACGGCGTAGACGATTCCAAAGACAAGTGCCCCAACACGCCTGCGGGCGCCACGGTCGACGCGACGGGTTGTCCGATCGATTCCGACCATGACGGGGTGTGGGACGGCCTCGACAAGTGCCCCGGCACGCCGGTGGGCGCGGTCGTGGACGCGACCGGCTGCCCCGTCGATTCAGATCACGACGGCGTTCCCGACGGCATCGACCGGTGCCCCAACACCGTAGCGGGCACACCCGTTGACGCGCTGGGCTGCCCGCTCGACACCGACAAAGACGGCGTGCCGGACAATCTCGACCGCTGCCCGAACACGCCGCCGGGAACGCAGGTCGACGCGAACGGCTGCCCCATCGCCAAGGATTCAGACGGCGACGGTGTGCCCGATCCTCAGGACCGCTGCCCCGGCACACCGGCAGGCTCGCGCGTGGATCAGTTCGGGTGCCTGCTGCTGTTCGAGGAGCATGCTCCCGCCGCGCCGGGCGCCCCCCCCGCACGCCCGACGCTGATTCTCCGCGGCGTGAACTTCCAGACCGGGCGGTCGGTCCTCACCGTCACCTCGTACGCGGTCCTCGATCAGGTGGCGGGATCGCTGGTTGCGAATCCCGAGATCCGCATCGAGATCGCGGGATACACCGATGCCACCGGCGCGCCGCGCACGAACCTGCGGCTCTCGATGGCGCGCGCGGCGGCCGTGCGCGCCTACCTCGCGCGAAAAGGCGTGAGTCCGGTCCGTATGCAGGCGCGCGGGTACGGCGCGTCGAACTACGTCGCGACAAACTCGACGCCGGATGGGCGGGCGCAAAACAGGAGAGTAGAGCTGCATAAACTCCCCTAAGCGGGGACCTGCAAAGACTAGACGCAGGCCGCGGGGTTTGGGACAGGCCGGTCGCCTGCAACCCAAACCCCGCTGTGCGTCTGCGCGTCTAGCCTTGGCCGGTCCTATTGGTACTTTTCCTGACCTCCACGACGTCGAGTACTCGCATGCGTTTCCGTTTCTGGCTCTGTTGCGTCGTTCCTGGACTCGTGACTGTTCCCCTCGTGGCGCAGCAGCGTCCCTGGCAGGCGACCGACTACTACCGCCTGACCGTCGTCGCCAACCCCGCGCTGTCTCCTGACGGCCGGCGCATTGCATTCGTCGTCACGACCGTCGTGGAAGACAAGGACCGGCGCCACAACGAGATCTGGATGGCGGCGGCCGATGGATCGGCGCCCGCTTTCCGCTACACTAGTCCCTCCACCGAAGCCGCGAATCCCACCTGGTCTCCGGACGGCTCGCTGCTCGCGTTCTCGAGCAAGCGTGAAGGATCGGAGGACGACGTCTGGTTCCTGCGCACGGCCGCACCGGGCGGGGAGGCATTCCAGATCAAGGGCGTCCACGCCATGCCGGTGTTCTCGCGCGATGGCAAGTGGCTGACGTACGCCTGGCGGGGCGAGGAGCCGGATAGTCTCAAGCAGCAGACGTGGCGCACCCGCGTCTCCCCTACCGCCATCTCCCACGGGCCCGATCCGAAACGGTTCGATGGGCGGCTATACACGTCGATCCCGTTCGTCGCGGACGAGCGCGGCTTCCTGCCCCCGCGCGAGACCCGCCGGCCCAGCCACTTGTACCTCGTCCCCCTCGCCGGCGACACGCCGCGCCAGCTGACGAATGGCGAGCTGAGTCAAAGCGCACCGGCCTGGTCGCCCGACGGCAAAATGATCGTGTTCGTCCAGGATTCGACCGAAACCCAGGAAGTGCGCGACGAGCTCCGGCCGGCGCTTTTCGTCTTGACGCTCGTCGACAGCACGATCCGCCCGCTGCCGACCGGTTTCTCCGAGAGCACCGAACCGGCGTGGTCACCGGACGGCAAGACGATCGCGTTCGTGTGCTCGAACGGACGCGGGATGGAGCAGGACGTGTGCGTCATTCCCGCCGCGGGCGGCCCAGTCCGTAAAATGACCAACGACTGGAGCCTCGATCCCAGTGGCCCCACGTGGTCGGCCGACGGCAAGACGCTGTACTTCGACGCCGAGACGAACGGCAACGTGCATCTGTTCGCGGTCGCGGAAGGTCCAGTCCGCCAGATTACGTCCGGCGAGCGCCAGCTGCGCGGTTTCTCGCAGAGCATCGACGGCCGCTCGCTCGCCTACACGGCCAGCGACATCACCCACCCGACGGAGCTGTTCGTGGCACCGCTCGCGGGGGGGCGTGGGACCGAGCGGCGGCTGACCTCGTTCAACGATTCGCTACGCACGCAGGTCGCCCTCATTCCCGCGGATACGTTCTGGTTCACGGGCGTGGGCGGGCTGCGCATCCAGGGCTGGCTCATGAAGCCGCAGGGGTACCTGCCGGGCAAGAGTTATCCGCTCGTGCTCTCCATCCACGGCGGCCCGCACTCGAACTACGGCAACGTGCTGTTTCCCGAATTTCAGATGTTGGCCGGTCAGGGCTACTGGATGCTGTTCACCAACCCGCGGGGATCGAGCGGGTATGGGCACGCCTTCACGTTCGCGACGCGGGGGCGCTGGGGGATGGAGGACTATCAGGATCTGATGCAGGCCGTCGACGTCGTGATCGCCCGGGCCAAGGGCGGTGTGGACACGACGCGCATGGCGGTGCTGGGCGGATCCTACGGCGGCTTCATGACCAACTGGATCGTCGGGCATACGACCCGCTTCCGCGTGGCCGAGACCGACCGGTCGATTTTCAACTGGTACTCCTGGTACGGCTCGTCGGACGCGCAGGGGCTCACGGACTACGAGTTCTTCGGCGAGCCGTGGGAGCAGGACTCGCTCTACAGGTTCTACTCGCCGATGACGTATGCGGGGCGCATTCGTACGCCGATGTTGATCGTGCACTCGGAGGATGACAAGCGCACGCCGATCACCGACGGTGAGCAGCTGTTCGTGACGCTGCGCAAGCGCGGGATTCCGGCGGAATTCGTACGCTACCCGCGCTCCTACCACGGGTTGTCGCGCACGGGACCCCCATGGCTGCTCGTGGACCGGCTGGAGCGGATCCGCACCTGGTTCGCGCATTGGATTGGTACGGGGGACGCGCCGCCGGCGGCGGCAGCGAGCCAGCGCTGATGCCGAGGAGGGTCGCGCTGCTCGCGCTTGCCGTGGCGCTGGCAGCGGCACCGCTGGTAGCCCAGCGGCCGCGGAAGACTGCGCCCGCCACCCGGCGGCAGGCCGTCCCCCGCCCAGCGCCCAGACGCGCCGCCCGGCCGGTCCCGACCATTCCCACGCCCCGCTCGGTGCTGGGCTTCGAGCCGGGAGAGGACCGCAAGCTCGCCGAATGGCCGGTTCTGGTGCGCTATTTCCAAGCACTCGCTCGGGCGAGCGACCGCGTGGACTTCCGGGAGCTCGGCAAGACGACATTGGGCGCGCCGTTCATCGCCCTCGTGATTTCCAGCCCGCAGAACCTCCGGGACCTGGAGCGCTACCGGCAGATCAACGCGAGCCTGGCGGACCCGCGCGGGTTCCGCACCAGCCGCGCCGCGCGCGAAGCGGTGCAGAACGGCAAGACGATCGTCTTGATCACCTCGAGCATCCATTCGGATGAGGTCGGCGGACACCTGTCACCGGTGGCCTTGGCGTACCGGCTCGCCACCGATACCAGCGCGGCGACGCAGGCGATCCTGAACGACGTGATTCTGTGGCTCGTCCCGTCGCTCAACCCGGACGGGGTGACGATCGTGACGAAGTGGTACAACCGGACCCTCGGCACGTCGGCCGAAGGGACGTCACCGCCCGAGCTGTATCACCACTACACCGGCCACGACAACAACCGCGATTGGTATGCGTTTACACAAGTCGAAACGCGGTTGACCGTGGATTCACTGCACAACGTCTGGCACCCGCAGATCGTGCACGACATCCATCAAATGGGCTCGGAGGGGGCGCGTCTGTTCCTGCCGCCCTACCTCGATCCCGTCGAGCCGAACGTCGATCCGCTGCTGGTGGACGGCGTGAACGCGCTCGGCACCGCGATGGCGTGGGAGCTCGGCGGCCAAGGGAAAACGGGGATCTCGACCAACGCCACGTACGACGCCTGGACTCCCGCGCGCGCCTACCAGCACTACCATGGTGGAGTGCGCATCCTCTCGGAGACCGCGAGCGGGGATCTCGCTTCACCCGTGGAGATTCCATTCGAGCGTTTGGAGTCGCGGGCCCGCGGCTTCAATCCCCACGAGCGCTCGTGGAACTTCACCAACCCGTGGCGCGGCGGCCGCTGGACCCTGCGCGACATCGTCGCCTACCAGACCGACGGCGCGTACGCCTTGCTGCTCCATGCGGCCAAACACCGCGAGCGCTGGCTCGCGAATTTCCTCACTGTGGAGACCCGCGCCGTCCACGGCTGGCGGGAATGGCCCTATGCGTACGTCATTCCGGCGCGACAGGACTCGGTGGCGCTCTCCGCGCTGCTCGGCATCCTGCGCCGGGGCGGAGTCGAGATCCGCACGGCACAGCAGCCCTTCACGATCCACGGCCAACGTCACTCGGCGGGAACGTACGTCATCGTGCTCCGCCAGCCGTACGCGGCCTTTGCCAAGACGCTGCTCGAGGTGCAGCACTACCCGGACCGGCGACTGTATCCGGGCGGTCCACCCGAGCGCCCGTACGACGTCACGGCGCACACGTTGCCTTTACTGATGGGCATCACGGCGACGGCAGCCACAGACTCGTTGCGGGTGCCATTGTCGGCGCCCATAGTCCCGCGCGCCGTCGCGCCCGTCCCCCCTCTCCGCGTTGCGGAGGGGGATTCAGGGAGTGACGTTGGTGAGGGCCCGCGTGTCGGACTGTATAAGTCGTACCAAGCGGCGATCGACGAAGGCTGGACGCGGTGGGTCTTCGACACCTGGAAGGTGCCGTACACGACGCTCGTGGATTCGGTCGTGCGCGCGGGGCGCTTGAAGGAGCGCTTCGACGTCATCATCCTGCCCGATCAATCTCCGCGCGAGATCCTCGACGGCCTGCCGGGGCGCTACCCCGCGCCTTTCGCGGGCGGCATCGGCCCGGAGGGCAGCGAGGCGCTGCGGCAATTCGCGATCGACGGCGGCACGCTGGTCGCATTGAATGAAGCGAGCCGCTTCGCGGTGCAAGCGCTGTTACTGCCGGTGCGCAACGTATTGGAAGCGGTGAGTGACGAAGATTTCTATGCGCCGGGATCGATTTTCCGGCTCGAGCTCGACACGACGCAGGCGGTCGCGCGTTCCCAGCCGCGCGAAACGGCGGCCTGGTTCCAAAGCGGGCCCGCGTTCGAGGTTCTCGATACCAGCGTGACCCGCGTGATCGGCCGGTGGCCGGAGGATCCGGCGCGCGTCCTGCTGTCAGGATGGGTGCTGCACCCTGAGCGCATCGCGGGGAAGGCCGCGCTGCTCGAAGTGCGCCAGGGTGCCGGACGGGTTGTGCTGTTTGGCTTCCGACCCCAGTACCGCGGCCAGAGTCTCGCGACTTACCCCTTGCTGTTCAATACCTTACAACTCAGGTGATGGATGTAATCCTTGCTGGGCCGCGTCCTAATTCGTATCTTGCTGTCCTCTATGAAGTTGGCTCGGCAGGCAGGTGCCCTTTTGGTTTGGGCCGCGATCATGAATCGCGGCCTTTTTGCCCAGCAACTGCCCGGTTCGCCCGACAGCCTGCCGCTGCGCGGCGTCGAGCTCCGCTACATTCTGCCGGAACCGCTGTTCGACGTCGTCCAAACCACTAATCCCGTCAGAGCCCTCTACGTCAATGCGTGGGCCTTCAGCTCGCCCAAGCTGGCGTTGCTCGTGCGCCTCGCGGATTCAACCGAGATCAACGCGTTCGTGGTAGACGTGAAGGACGACACCGGCTGCCTGCTGTACCCTTCGCAGGTGAAAGTCGCGCAAGAGATCGGCGCCAACCGCTGCGTGCGCACGCACGACGTGCGCTCCCGTCTCGACACGCTGCGCGCGCACGAGATCTACCCGATCGCCCGCATCGTCGTCGCGAAGGATCCGCTCCTCGCCGAGCACCGGCCGGGGTGGTCGGTCCAGCACCGCGACGGCGGTCTGTGGCGCGACCGGATCGGCAGCGCCTGGGTCGACGCCTTCAACGACTCGGTGTGGATTTACGCCGCGCAGCTCGCCGAGGAGGCCATCCACCTGGGCTTTGCCGAGGTCCAGTTCGACTACGTGCGATTCCCCGACGAGCCCAAAGAGGCGATGGCACAGGCCATCTTCAAGGCGCGTACCCCTGGAGAATCGCAGCGGGCTGGCGTCCGCGCCGGACTCGCAATCCTGGTCAACCGGCTGCAGCCCCTCGGCGTGCCGATCACGTTCGATATCTTCGGCCTCACCTCGTCGGCGACCGGCGATCTCGGCATCGGCCAGGTGTGGGAGGACTTCATCACCGTTGCCGACGTGGTTCTCCCGATGGTGTATCCCAGTCACTATTACCGCGGCAGCTACGGCTTGGCGTGGCCCAATGGCGAGCCGTATCGCGTCGTGCGCAACGCACTGCGTGAGGCGATCGAGCGGTCGCGGCCGTTCGCGAAGTCGGCGATGATTCGCCCGTTCCTCCAGGCGTTCACGCTGGGCCGCCGCTTGCCACGCTACTCGCCGCACGAGATCCGCGAGCAGATTCGCGCCGCCGAAGAGCTGGGAATCACGTCATGGGTGCTGTGGAATCCCCGCAGCGTGTACCAGCGCGACTCGCTCCGCCCCTATCGGATTCCGCCCCACACGCCCGTTTCGGGCGGGGCCCAGTAGCGCCATATTCCCTGACATGCGACGGTTGCTGATTCCCCTGGCCTTCGCCGGGGCTGTGTGCGCGTGCTCCAACGCGGGTGGCGTCGATCCCGACGCGATCGACGGACGCGAACTCGCCGCGGTGCGCGTAGCACTCGACTCGGCGTTCCGCCACGACCCGACGCTCGACCGTGCGTTTACCGGCGACTCGGGGCTGTACGTGCTGATGGCGGGCGTCGTGTTCCCGTTCATCGATCGCGCGTCGTATGTCGTCAGCGGAGCCGACACCACGCGCGTCGTCGGGATTGAGGTCGACATCGACGCGACGCAGGGTGGCGTACAGGTGACGAGCAACTTTACCGTGGCGCTTGCCTGGAACGGCTACCATTCCACGACGCAAACGGTAGACTCCGTGTTCTTCCTGCTCGGAGCAGGCCGCGCCCCGGTCAACGACTCATTGTGGACGCGATTTACGCTCGATACCGCGGGCACCGGCACGGGTTTCGTGATCCACCAGGCGCCGGACTCGACAGTGAGAAAGTGGCTCTCGCGCGGGGGGCGGCTCCGCACGACCACGAGCAGCTACGGGGCGGGACGCTCGCTGGGAGGGAGCGGCACTACGTTCACGGTTTTCCGCGGCACACTGAATGGCGATTTCGCGATCACCGCGCGGCTGATGCCGGATTCGAGTACGACGACGATGTCCGTGAAAGACTTCGGCAGCGGCACGCGGGCGCTAAAGGTCAAAATCCGCGGCACGTTACCCTGAGCGGGAGTCCGCGAGCACCATGCCTGACTCCCACGCCGTGATGTAGCCGGCGATGGCGGAGGCAGCCACGGTGTAGGGGTTCGCGAGATAGAGCTGGCCCGGGCCCGAGCGCCCCGGGAAGTTGCGGTTGATCGCGCTGATGGTGACTTCCTCCCGCGTCTTGGACACGCCGGGACCCGCGTTGATGCAAGCGCCGCACGACGGCTCGAGGAACGTGGCGCCCACCTGCCGGAAGACATGCAAGTATCCCCGCTCTTCGCAGTACCGCTTCACATCTTGCGAGCCGCACTGAATGAAGAACCGCACCCATGGCGCCACGCGCTCGCCCCGCCCGGCAGCCTCCGCCAACACGCGGGCGTACATATCCATGTCTTCCTTCTTGCCCGCGGTGCAGGAGCCGGCATACGCGATGTCCACCTTGATCCGCTCGGCGACAGCGTCGATGTGGAGGCCGTTCCCCGGGTCCCCCGGCAGGGCGATCATCGGCCGGATTCCCGCGGCGTCGATCTCGATCACCTCGCAGTACTCAGCGTCGGGATCACTCGCGAGCCCGGCGGACAGCTTCTCCGCTTCGGCCCGCGACACCTTCCGATAGTCCATCAGGTAGTCCACCGTCTTGGCGTCCGGCGCCACATACCCCGTGAAGCCGCCCACTTCCGCGGTCATATTCGTCATCGTGGCGCGCTCATCCACCGACAGCGACTCGACAGCATCGCCACAATACTCCACGAGTTTGCCGATCGCCTTGCCGGTCTTCACGTAGGGATGCCGTAGGACTTCGAGCATGAAGTCCTTGGCGGTCACGTTATCCGGCTTCTGGCCGCGGATGACGATTTTGACCGTCTCGGGAACTTGCAGGCGCACGTCGCGGGTGATCCAGGAGTTGAAGATCGCCGTCGTCCCCACGCCGAACGCCACGCACCCGACGGCGCCGGCGTGCGGCGTGTGCGAATCGGAGCCGATGATGACCTGGCCGGGCAGGGCGTGGGACTCGAGGATCTTCGAGTGGCAGATCGCCTCCGAGCCGTGATGGCCCAGCCGCAGCTCGCCGTACAGCCGGATCCCCTGGGCGGTAGCAAACTCGCGCTGCTTCTTCTCGAGTTGTAGCGCGACGTCGAGCAGGCCCTCTTTCACGCGCTCGGGCGTCATCGCCTCCGGCAGGAAGGTTAGGTGGTCGCGGAACATCAGGATCGAGCCCGGATCGTTGACCTTCGCGTCCTTGCCGACGAGCTGCTCGAAGAAGATGGCGGCCATCGGCGTGACGTATTCGTGGCTGAAGCGAATGTCGGTGAGAACGAAGCCCTCATCGCCGGGCTTCACGGCCGGAACGCCGATCTTGCCCTGCGCCGCGTCCACCACCCAGCGGCGGGCGAGGATTTTCTCTCCCAGCGTCATGGGCCGCTTGGGAGTCTTGGGCGGGGTCAGCACGACTTTGCCCTGCAGCCGCGCCATGTTGTAATTGAACAGGCCCCCGTGCTCGATGATGGCGCGCGTGATCTCCCCTTCGCCCGCGGTAAAGGTCGAGAGCGGGATGTCCTCACCGCGCCGCACCTTGTCGATGATCGAGAAGTCCGTTGTCGTGAGGATGCCCAGGTTCTGGCAGTTCTCCTTGTAGATGCGCTCGATGCTCTCCGCGACGACCAGCTTGATGCCGGCGCACATCTCGGCGTACGGCGACTGCTCGCGAGATGAGCCCTTACCACGGCGCTTACCGCTCACCGAAGCAACGAAGCCGCCGCGCTTCACCGCGCCGCGGGTGATCGGGAACTCGTCGCGGCATTTCAGCCCCAGGTATGGGAATTCGCCCAGGGTCTCGTCGTAGTAGTAACAGATGTAAGCAGGGGTGATTTCGTCGGTGGAGATGTCGTCGCGCAGCTTGTTCGCCCCCCCCCTCCCCGGGGTCCATGCGGGATCATTCCCCGCCAGTTGGTCCCGCACGAAGCCGGGGTCCTCAGTGAGGAAGAGGATCCGTCCCTGCAGGCGAACGTCGACTTCGCGCATGCGCGAAGTATGACCCCTTGCCTTGGGCCGAGCAAGCCGATTTTGTTGTGGGTCCATGATCCCGTTAGCCCTGTTCCTGCTCCAAGTTGCGCCCGCCGGGCAGGCCGCGAAATTCGCGAGCCCGCGGCTCCGCGAGAGCTCGGGCGTCGCCGTGAGCCGCGCGTACCCCGGCGTGTTGTGGACCCATAACGACTCGGGCGACGGCCCCTACCTCTATGCGACCGACTTAGAGGGGCGGGATCGCGGCTGGTTGCTCGTGCCCGGCGCGCAGGCGGTGGACTGGGAGGACATGGCGCTCGGTCCGTGCCCGGTTCCCTTCCTTCCACAACGCTCCTGCGTGTACATCGCGGACACTGGCGATAACCGTGAGAACCGCGCGTCAGTCACTGTGTACGCGGTGCCTGAGCCGCAGCCACCGCAGGGGCCCGGCGATACCCTGCGCACCACGGGCGCGCCGGCGGTGCTACGACTCCGGTATCCGGATGGCGCGCATGACGTGGAGGCGATCTACGTCTCCCCGCTCGACACGACGCTGTTTCTCGTGAGCAAAGGAGCTGCGCGTGGGAGCGGGATTCGGCTGTACCGCGCGGACCGCGGATACTGGAGGAAGCCGGGAGCGAGGGACGACGTCGCCGTAGCGAGTCGCGTCCAGACACTCGACATCCGCCCTAACCCGGAAGCGGGCCGCGTCGTGACCGGCGCAGCGATCCGGCCCGACGGTCGGGTCGTCGCCGTCCGGACCTATACCGAGATCTATCTGTTTCACCCGGGGGTCGGCGGGCGGCTCGTGCCCGCTCGCGAGCAGGCCTGCAACATCGCGGGACTCGAAACCGGTGGGGAAGCCATCGACTTCCTTGGGGACTCCTCGTTCGTCGTGACAAGCGAAGCAGCCGGCCATCATCCGGGTACGATTCACACCGTTGTGTGCCCTCTCTGATCGGAGAACCTCAGGCAATGTCGATCAAATGTTGGAATGCTGTCGCGATGCTGACAGTTATCGCGAGCGCCAGTTTAGCGCAGCAGTCCGGTGCTCCCCGCGCGACGGCAGCGCCGATTCCGGTGAACACCGCGGCGATGGATGCGCATGTGCGGTTCCTCTCGAGCGACCTCCTCGAGGGCCGCGCTCCCGCGACCCGGGGCGGTCGCCTTGCCGCCGAGTACATCGCAGCCCAGTTCCTGGCGCTCGGACTGGAGCCTGCGGGCGTCAACGGGACGTACTTCCAGCCAGTCTCGCTCGTAGGTATGACGCCACAGCCAACGCTTGCTTGGGGAAAGGCGGGTGCACCGGAGACCCTCACATACCGTGACGCCTTCGTCGCGTGGGCGGAGCGCCCGGAGGCGGACGTTGCGGCCGACGGCGACGTCGTGTTCGTCGGCTACGGCATCCGCGCTCCAGAGTGGCAGTGGGACGATTACAAGGGCACGGACCTGCGCGGCAAGATCCTCTTGATGCTCGTGAACGATCCCGGGCTCGTGGACTCGACGGTCTTCCTCGGCAAGATCCTCACCTACTACGGCCGCTGGACTTACAAGCTCGAGGAGGCGGCTCGGCAAGGCGCGGTGGGCGCGATCCTGATCCACACGACCGAGAGCGCGACGTATCCGTGGGAGGTCGTGCGTGGCTCGTGGTCGGTGGAGCAGTTCAAGCTCGATCAGCCGCAGTCGCCCAGTCTCACATTCGCGGGATGGGTGACCGAAGGCAGCGCGCGCGCGGCATTGGCGAAAGCGGGGTTGAACCTCGACTCTCTGAGCCGCGCCGCCGCGCGCCGCGACTTCCAGCCGGTACCGACGGGCCTGCGAGCGAGCGTACGCGTTCAGAGCGCGCTCCGTCACGTGCAATCGGAGAACGTCGCGGCCCGGCTTCCGGGCAGGGATCCGCGCTGGGCGTCCCAGGCGGTGTTGATCACGGCGCATTGGGATCACAAAGGGATTGGCCCCGTGGCGCGCGGTGACTCGATCTACAACGGCGCCGAGGACAATGCGTCGGGGATCGCCGCCATGCTCGGCACCGCGCAGGCGCTGGTGCAGAACTTTACGCGGCCGTGGCGATCGATCGTGTTTCTCGCGACGACTGCTGAGGAGAGCGGACTGCTGGGCAGCGAGGCGTACGTGCAGCATCCGCTCGTGCCGCTCGCACAGACGGCGGCGGTTCTGAATCTCGATGTCACCAACGTGCGCGGCGCGACCCGCGACATCGGCGCGCTCGGCCTCGATCGTTCGACGTTGGGTCCGGTGTTCACGGCCGCCGCACAGGCAGAATCGTTGACCGTGGAATCGCAGCCCGATGTGCGCGGGTCGTTCTTCCGCTCCGATCACTTTCCGTTCGCGCGCGCCGGCGTGCCGGCGTTGTCGATCAAACCAGGCGTCGACTTCGTGGGCCGTGCGAAGGGGTGGGGCGAGGAGCAGGATCGGATTTACAACGAGCAGCGCTACCACCAGCCGAGCGATGAGTATCAGCCGACGTTTCGCTACGACGGCATGGCGCAGCAGGTGCGGGTCACGGTGCGTACGGCCCGGGCGATCGCTAATGGCCCGGAGCTGCCGCGCTGGTTGCCGGGGTCGGAGTTTCAGCGGCCCCAGCCCTAGCAAGTGCAATAGTTTGCATGGCGCGGGGGATGTGTAAGATATTGTACAGCAGGTCGTTACGGGCATAGCGAAATTCGCTAGCGCGCGGAGATTGCCTATTCTGCGGGGCCCGGGTAAGTTTGCGCCCGCCTTCCCCGCAGCATCTCAGGTTTTCGACCTGCTACCATTGGAGCGGCCGTTGGAGATTCCCTCCACGCATACGGTGCCTCTCTCGTGGTTGTCCGAGGCCGCCAGTCCCCCAATCCAGTATCGGACCCTGACTGAAGTCGTCCCCGAGCCGGCGCGCGACCCCGAGCGAGTCGCGGCGTTGCGGGATCAGGTGCTGCGTTACAAGGAAGCGTTGGCGATCGTCCGCAAGCAGAAAGAGACGGGGCTGTGGGGCGGGAATTTGCTCGCTCCGAGTCCCTCCAAGGCGATGGGTTGGAAGGAGACCGGCACCGTCTATCAGTATCGCCGGCTGCTCGAGCTCGGTTGGCCTGGCGACGCGCGGCCGTTCCGGTTCGCCGATCGGTTCTTGTTCCGCTTGCTCTCCCGAGACGAGGACCCGGCATTGCTGGTCGAGTTCCAGCGCGCCGCTAAGACCGACCCAGGGCTGGCGCGGTGGGCGCGGAGCATGGGCGCGCAGGCGGCGGCGGCAGCGCTGGCGCGCGGAGCGCACCAGGACGACCCCCGCCTGCGCGGGGCCGCCCACCGCATGGCGAGCGATATCTCGCTCTACCTCCGGAGCGAATTCGCCCAGAAACCCTTCAAAAAGGCGCACGGCAAGACCGTCCTGGACCCGCTCGCCTATCCACCCACCGTCTTCTCCGTCGAAATGCTGGCGTTCCTGCCGGCCGTGCAACGAGAGCGCGCCGGTTTTCTCCAGCGTCTCGTGACGTACTTCTCCACTCCCGCGCCGCGCCGCGCGTTTTTCATTCAAGCCGGCAAGAAGCTGTTCCGGCCTCTGTTTGAGATCCTCGGCGACCCGTTGCACGCCGACGCCCAGGGCCACATCACCGACGTGCCGTTCGCCGTGTACTGGCTGGAGCTGTTGGCGCGCCTCGGCATCGCGCGCCAGGTGCCCAGCGCCGCCAAGGTCTTGGCCCGGCTGTACAGCGAGTGCACTGATGACGGGATCTGGAGTCCCAAGAGCCTGCGGGCCCTGCCCAAGTCGACGAACCCCGTCGTCTCGCACTACTTCCCGCTCGAAGGACCCGGCAAGAGTCCCGCGCAGCGCCAGACGGACGTCACGTTCCGGCTGGCACTGATCGCGCGCTTGCTGGGGGTACCCCTAACCGTCGTCTAGGTTGGCGACGCAGAAAAAGAGTAGTAGTATTAGCTACTACTTATGCTCGACCTCACACCATTCGGCTTCACACCTACGGAATCGCTTGCCTACTCGACATTGCTGCGGCTCGGTCCCTCCACGGGATACGCCGTCGCCCGCGGCGCGAGGCTGGCACGGGCAAATGCGTACGGCGCCCTGGAAGGTCTGGTCACGCGCGGGGCCGCCAGCCGAAGCGCCGGGCGTCCCGCCCGCTACCGGCCGATCGATCCTCAAGGTCTGATCGCGCAGCTCGCGACGCGACAGGGGGAGGCGCTGGACCGCCTCAGCCGGGAGCTCAGGGATGCGTCCCACCCCGGAGATCCGATCACCAGGGAGGTGGCGGGCGGCCGCTCGGTGGCGAACCTCATTCTTCAGCTCGTCGCCCGGGCCGAACGCCGGGTAGAAGGAGTGATGGCGGCCGAGCTGTGGCGCCCGACCCTGCCGGCGTGGCGTCGCGCCGGCGAGCGCGCGCAGGTCGATCTGTGGATCGCCGGCGAGCTCCCCGCCGATGCCCCCGCGTGGCTCAAGCCTGCTGGGGCGAACGCACCAGCCGCGACGTTGCTCGTCGTCGATGAGTCACAGCTCGTCGTGACGTCGGGCGAAGGCGACGGCATCGCCGGACTGTGGAGCTCGCATCCATTGATGATCATGCTCGCACGCCGAGCCCTGCAGACATTCGCGTGAGCACGCGCGTGCCGGTCGCGATCCTCGCGTCGCTGATCGTCGCGTGCCGGGCAGCGCCGATCCCCGAGGCGCAACGCTACCCCGCGGGAACGCCCTTCCGCGCGCAGTACCGCGTCGTGGACAGCACGCGCCTGCGTATCGTGGACTCCGGAGGAGGGCGCGCAACACCGGTCGTGTTTCTGCACGGCTTCGGGGCGTCGCTCTATTCGTGGCGGCACACGCTGCCGGCGGTCGCGGCCGCAGGCTATCGGGTGATCGCGTTCGACAACCGCGGTTTCGGATTCTCGGATAAACCCGCGCATGGGTACGGCAACGCCGCGTACGCGCGTCTCGTCGTCGCGTTGCTGGACTCGCTCGGCATCTCGAGCGCGGTGCTCGTCGGCCATTCGATGGGTGGTGCGATCGCGGCCGAGGTCGCGCTCGCGCATCCCGACCGCGTGCGCGGTCTCGTGTTGATCGACGCCGCGGGCTATGGCGTGCGCTGGCCCGGCGTACTCAAAGCGGCACGCTCGCGCGTCGTTGGTGCGATCACCACGCGGTTCCGCAGCCGCTGGATCACGGAGCGTATTCTCCGGTCCACGTACGCCGATCCCCGCAAAGTGACGGAAGCGGACGTCGATCAGTACTACGCCCCGGTCCCCGCTCCGGACTATGGGCGCGCCTTGCGAGGTGTGCTCCGGGAGTTCAGGTTCGACACTCTCGTCGGACGCCTCGGCGCGCTGCAAACGCCAACGCTGGTCGTGTGGGGCGATGCGGATCGCTGGATCCCGTTGCACGATGGCAGCCGGCTCGCGCGCGAGCTGCCGCGCGGTGCGTTCGTCGTGGTCCCGCGCACCGGGCACGCCGCGGCTGAAGAATCGCCCGACGAGGTGAACCGCCTGCTCATCGCGTTTCTGAAGGAAGGCCTGTCCCGCATTCCGGAGAACGTCGCATGGTCCTCGTCGTCCTCGCAGCTCTCACGCTCCAGCAGGCCGTAGACTCGGCCTATACCGCCAAAATCCGTGAGCTGACCACCGAGCCCCGGTTCAATACCGAGCTCACCGATCATCTTCCCGCCGACCCGAGGGTGCCGACGCCCTTCAAGGTGCTCGGCTATGTCCCCGGCACCGTGGGCCGGCTGTCGTACGTTGCCGACGTCACCCGCTACTTCCGGGCGCTCGATGCAGCGTCGCCACGGGTCAAGGTGTTCGACCTGGGTACGAGCGACGAAGGGCGGCCGATGATCGTCGCCGCGATCGCTGACTCGGCGACCATCGAACGGCTCGAGCAGTATCGCGACATCACCGCCGCACTAGCTGATCCGCGGCGCCTGTCCCCGGACTCGGCCCAGCGCCTGATCGGCGCGGGGAAGGCGATCTATTACGCCTCGGGCTCGATTCACTCGCCGGAGACTGGTTCCCCGGAAATGCTCATGGAATTAGCCTATCGGCTGGCCGTCGAGGACACGCCGTTCATCCGACAGATTCGCGACAGCATCATTACACTCATCACGCCAGTAACTGAGGTGGACGGCCGTGACCGCCAGGTAGACGTGTACCGATACCGGAAGGCCAACAAGAACATCGGCCCGAACCTCATCTACTGGGGGAAGTACACGGCGCACGATAACAACCGGGATGGCATCGTCATGTCCCAGGTGCTCACCCGCACGATGATGAACGCGTTCTTCACCTGGCACCCCACGGTACTGCATGACCTCCACGAATCCGTGCCTTTCCTATACACATCGACCGGCACCGGCCCGTACAACCGGGAGCTCGACCCGATCGTCATCACGGAGTGGCACGAGCTCGCGTTCCAGGAGATCACCGAGCTGACCAAGCGCGGGCTGCCGGGGGTGTGGACGCACGACTTCTACGACGGCTGGACGCCGAACTACATGTTCTGGGTCGCGAATGGCCACAATTCGATTGGCCGCTTTTACGAGACCTATACCTCGCGCGGCGCCGACTGCCACACCGTGAAGCTTCCCGAGCGGCAGACCTCGGTCGAGTGGTTCCGGCCCAACCCCCCGCTGAACGGCGTGCGCTGGTGCATCCGCAACAACATCAACTATCAGCAATCGGCGTTGCTCATCGCGTTGAACTACATGGCGCGGAACGGGCATCGCTATCTGGATCAGTTCTATCGGAAGGGAGTGCGCGCCGTGGAGCGCGGCCGCGCGAAGGACGGCCCCAACGCCTTTCACATTCCCGCGAATCAGGCGCGTCCGGTCGAGGCGGCGAATCTCGTCAACCTGCTCCGGTTCCACGGGCTCGAGGTGCATCGTGCCGAGCGGCCGTTCAAGGCGGGCGGTATGGATGTCGCTGCGGGCGATTACATCGTGCGGCTGGATCAGCCGTACGGTCCACTCGCCAAGAGTTACTTCAGCCGGCAGGATTACGGACCCGACGATCCTCGTCCGTACGACGACACGGGGTGGACACTGCAGTACGTGCGCAACGTCGCGCTGCATCCGATCAATGACACGACGGTGTTACGCGCGCCGCTCACGCCGATCACGGCGGACGTGCGCATCAAGGGCCAGGTCTCGGGTGCACGGGGCGCGGCTGCATACCTGATCGCGCCCACGACCGAGAGCGGCCTGATCCAATTCCGGTTCGCGTTGCGCGACGTGCCGATGTGGGCGAGCGAGGACACGTTCAGCGTCGAGCGTCGCCCGTGGGGCCGTGGCACGACGATCGTGCCGGCGAGCGGTCAGACCGACCTCGAGCGCCGAGTCACACAGGCTGCGGAGTCGCTCGGCTTGACCGTGGTCGGCGTGCGGGCCTCGCCGCAGGTGGCGCGCCACGAGCTCGACGCGCCGCGGATCGCGCTGGTCCACTCGTGGCTCAACACACAGAATGAGGGTTGGGTGCGCTACGCCTTCGACGTGCTCCACATTCCGTACACGTATCTCAGCGTCCAGCAGGTCAAAGACCGTGATCTCTTGAAGCAGTTTAACGTGCTGGTGCTGCCGTACGTCACGAACAATGCTCAGGCGATCGTCAATGGCCTGCCGATGACGGGTCCCAAGATTCCCTGGCGCCGGAGCACCGAGACGCCGAACCTCGGCGGCGTCGACTCGACCGACGATGTCCGGCCAGGCATCGGGCTCGATGGTATGACCGCGCTACGGGAGTGGATCGAAGCCGGGGGCGTGGTCATTACCGAAGGCGGGACGGCCGCGGTCTTTACCGACTACGGCGTGACACCCGGTGTCGATATCACGCCGGCGCGTCAGCTGCGCGCGTCCGGCGGGATCTATCGCGCCGTCACCAAGGACGCCCGCAGTCCCATCGCGTACGGCTATTCGGACACGCTGGCCGTGTACTTCAACCAGTCGCCGCTCCTTCAAGTCGATACGACCACCGAGGTGCCCGAAGATCAGGACGCCGGCCTGACGGCCGAGCAGGCGCGGGCACGTCCCAGAGTGGTCTTGAGCTTCCACCAGAAAAAGGATTCACTCCGGCTTTCCGGCCTGCTGGTGAGTGGGGAAGAGTTAGCGGGCCGGCCGGCGGTGCTCGACGCCCCGGTGGGCCAAGGGCACGTGGTGCTGTTCGCAATCCGGCCCTTCTGGCGGTGGGAAACGCAGGGAAGCTTCGCGCTGGTGTTCAATACGATCTTGAACTGGAACGACCTGGCGGTGGGCTGGCCGACCAACTTGAAGCCCAGCGCCCGCCCAGTAGCGGCACCGAGCGAAGGCCCTTAGATTTCGTCAACCAAACGGTTGATGAAATCGTCACATGGCTCCTAAGTTAAGCAATGACAGAGCGTTACGAATTGGCGCTGCGGCGCGGGAAGAGTTCGCCAAGCGCGGGTTCGCGGGTGCCCGGGTAGATCAAATCGCCCGGCGCGCGGGGGTCAACAAGCAGCTGCTCTTTTACTACTACCACTCGAAGCGCGGCCTCTTCCAAGCGGTGCTCGCTCAAGCCGCCAGCGAGCTCGAAGCCGCCTTGGCGGTCCTCGCATTGCCGGGGGGCGGCCCGTTGGAGCGGCTGCGGCGTGTCCTCCAGGCCCAGTTCGAGTTTCTGGCCCGACACCCCCAGCTGGTCGCGCTGCTCAGCCAAGCAGGACGGGCGGGAGGGCGGGGAGGGGGGGACCTCGCCCCATTCGCGCCTGCCATCAACCGCCTCGTGGTCTTGCTAGCGGAAGGTCAGGGGTTGGGGCAAGTGCGCGACGACGTCGATCCCCACCTCGCCGCCGCGCAAGCACTGATCCTGATGGTGGGCTACCTGGCCATGGAGGGTGTCATCGCGGCGAGCGCCCGCCCCCTCGGCGCGGACGAGTCCGGGCTCCGCGAGCGCTGGCGGGAAGCCGCGGTGGACCTAGTCGTCGCGGGCGTCGCGGCGCACTAGTTCCGCGCAACCATCCGCGGCTCGAGCGGAGCCTCGCCCTCGAAGACGAGGTGACCGGCCTCAAAACGCGCACCCCGCAGCGCCAGGGTCAACACTTCACCTAGCTCTTCCACCAGGTGCACCTCGAGCGTCTTGCGAACCTCTTCCGGCAGGTCCTCAAGGTCGGGCGCGTTCTCCTTGGGCAGGATCACGGCGGTGATGCCGGCCCGGACCGCGCCGAGCACTTTCTCCTTCACGCCGCCGATGGGCAGGACGCGTCCCCGCAACGTGATCTCACCGGTCATGGCGATGTCATGGCGTGCCGGCCGCTTTGAGAGCGCCGACACCAGCGCCGTAGCCATGGTGATTCCGGCGGACGGGCCGTCCTTGGGAATCGCCCCAGCGGGCACGTGGACGTGCACGTCGGTATCGATGAACGCGTCCTCCGGAATGCCAAGCTGGTCGGCATGGGACTTCGCATATGTGAGCGCCGCTCGCGCCGATTCCTTCATGACGTCGCCGAGCTGCCCGGTGAGGACGAGGTCGCCCTTACCGCGCATGACGCTCGCTTCGACGAACATGATGTCACCTCCGACGGGCGTGTAGTACATCCCGGTCGTTACCCCGACCTGGTCTGCACGGGCCATGCGCTCCGGGTGCACTTTGGGCCGCCCGATGAGCTCCGGAATGTCCGCCGGCACGACGGTGACCTTTTCGGTGCCGCCGTCCGCGATCTTGCGGGCGACCTTGCGCCCCAGCTTGCCGATTTCCCGCTCGAGCTGGCGGACGCCGGCTTCGCGGGTGTAGCTCGCGATGATTTCGCTCAACGCCTCGTCGGTCAGCGTCAGCTGCTCGAGGGTGAGGCCGTTCTCGCGGAGCTGGCGCTGCACGAGATAGCGCTTCGCAATCTCGAGCTTCTCGCGCTCGGTATAGCCCGCAAAATTCACCGTCTCCAAACGATCGAGCAACGGCGCGGGAATGTATTGCAGGAAGTTCGCGGTCGCGATGAACAGCACCTCGGAGAGGTCGAACGGCACGCCGAGATAGTGGTCCGTGAACGAGTCGTTCTGGGCCGGATCGAGCACCTCGAGCAGCGCCGCCGCCGGGTCTCCCTGGAAGGAAATACCCAGCTTGTCGACCTCGTCGAGCAGAAAGATCGGGTTCTTGGCACCCGCCTGTTTCATGCCCTGAATGATGCGGCCGGGCATGGCACCCACGTAGGTGCGGCGATGGCCGCGAATGTCGGCCTCGTCGCGGGCACCACCGAGCGAGATGCGGACGTAGGGCCGGCCCATCGCGCGGGCGATGGACTTGGCGATGGACGTCTTGCCGACGCCGGGCGGGCCGACGAACAGCAGGGTCGGCGCCCGGGCCCCCTTATCGTCGTCGTTGCCTGGGGCCTCCGCTTTGGGCTGCCGCTGCCGGAGCTGCCGCACCGCGAGGAACTCGAGCACCTGGTCCTTGACGTCCTGGAGCCCGTAGTGATCCTCTTCGAGGATCTCGGCGGCGCGCTTCAGATCGAGCGATTCGTCGGCACGCTTGTTCCACGGCAGCTCGGCCACCGTCTCGAGATACGTGCGGATGACTTGGGCTTCCATCGACTCGTGGCTGGCGCGCTCCAAGCGGGCGAGCTCGCGGTCGACCTCCTTGCGGGCCGCCTCGGGGAGACTGAGCGCCTCAAGGCGTATACGGAGGTCCTCCGAGTCGGTCGCCTCGTCCTCCTCACCCAGCTCCTTGCGGATTGCCTTCATTTGTTCGCGCAACAGCATTTCCCGCTGCCGCTCGCCGAGCTCCTCCTGCACCTGCGACTTGATGTCTTCCTGCGCGTCGAGTACCGCGATCTGGCGCTGGACGTGCACGAGCACCCGGCGCAGCCGGTCTTCGACCGCCAACGTCTCGAGGAGCTGCTGGCGTTCAATCGATTGGATGTCGAGATGGCCGGCGACAAGGTCCGCCAGCGCGCCCGGATCGCTGACGCCTTGGAGGACCTGCTGCACGACCTCCGGCGGCAGGCCGGACTTCTGGCCCAACTCACCGGCGCGCTCGCGGACTTCGCGATGCAGCGCCACGAACGCCGCGTCGTCCGCCTTGAGCGGTGGCAGGTCGGGTGATTCTCGCACCGTCGCCTCGAGATAGCCGTTCGTCTCGGTGTAGTGCACCGCCGTGCCGCGGGCTTCTCCGTGCAGGATAAGCTGGACGCCGCCGAGATTGCGCTGCACCTGGCTGATCCGCGCGATCGTGCCCGTGGTATACAGCAATCCCGGAGAGACCTGATCGACGTTTTCTTTTTGCGCGACGGCGAAGACTCGCCGCTCGGGCTGCTTCAGGGCGGCCTCGATCGCGCGCAGCGTAGCGGGACGGCCCGCGCCAATCGGCGTGGACACCCCGGGGAACAACACGGCGTCGCGCAGCGGGAGTACGGGCAGGGTCATCCGGTCAGACATGGGGACTCCGCGTGAGGGATAGACGACATTTTCTGCAGCGAGAATGCACCGTCCATGCCACTAGAAACGCCACCACAGGCAGGCACGTTCCAGAAAACGCCGCCAAAGCGGCGGAGACTGCCAACTCGACGGCCCCAGCGGCGTTGCAACGCTGCTCTGTTGCGGCTAAATCTCATCCGCGCATGCACTGCGATTCGGCATGAACGATCCGCTGGCCCAGCGGTTGAGCCAGGCCCTCGGCCCTTCCTTCACCTTGGAAGGAGAAATCGGGCGTGGCGGCATGGGTGTCGTCTACCACGCCCGCGACGAGCGGCTCAAGCGGAAGGTCGCGATCAAGGTGCTGCCGCCCGAGCTCGCATTCCGTGAAGAGATCCGCATCCGGTTTCTCCGCGAAGCGGAGACCGCCGCCCGGCTTTCCCACCCGCACATCGTTCCGATTCACTCGGTCGGCGAGGGACCCGATGGGCTCGTCTACTTCGTGATGGCGTACGTGGACGGGGAATCGCTGGGTGCGCGTCTCAAGCGGCGCGAGCGGCTGCCGCCCGAGGAAGCGCGCCGCATCCTGATGGAGACGGCCGACGCGCTCGGCGCTGGACACGCCCTCGGCATCATTCATCGCGACGTCAAGCCGGACAACATCCTGCTCGAAGGGAGCCGCGGGCGCACCGTCCTGACGGACTTCGGCATTGCCAAGGCGTTGACGTCCACCACGGGGCCCGGCACTCTCACGGCGACGGGCGTGGCGATTGGAACGCCGCACTACATGAGTCCCGAGCAGGCCGCGGGCGATCGCGAGATCGACGGCCGTTCCGACATCTATAGTCTCGGCGTCGTCGGCTATCAGATGCTGGCCGGCGAGCTGCCGTTCTCGGCGCCCACCGTCCCGGGTCTGTTGTTGAAGCAAATCACGGAGCAGGCGCCCTATCTCCAGGATAAGTCGCCGACCTGCCCCGACGATCTGGCCTCGTGCATCATGCGCTCCCTCGAGAAGGAGCCCGAGGCACGCTGGCCGACCGCCGATGCGCTGCGGCGCGCGCTCGAGTCACGCAGCGCCCCGCCTTATCGGCGACGACCGAGCGTAGCCCGCGTCGGCACCCGTCTCGGGGCCGGAGGGGGAGGGCTGCCTCCGGTTGCCTCCCCGGCACGCCCCGAGCCGGCCCGGCGGCGCAGCGGTAGTGAAGCACATAAGAGCGCGACGAAGGACGCAAAGTCGCAGCTCACTGCGAGCGGCGAACCCAAGGTGGTCGCTAGGTTCCGCGACGGATTCGTCTCGTGGGCATCGGTATGCGGCGGGTTGATGCTCATCGACTTGATTCAAGGCGGCGGCATCAGTTGGTCGCTATTCGTGACCGTGCCCTGGGCGGCGTTTGGATTGCTGCCCCAGTACATGAAGCTGTGGCAGGGCGGCTACTCGTGGCGGGATGTGCTCCATCGACCGGCGGCGCCCGATGCACGCCTCGCCGTCGCCGGGGGTGCCGCCAACCGTCTCCCCGCCAGCGCGGACGAGTTCGGGCGACACGCAGATACCGTCCGGATGGCACGCAACGATCGCGAGGCGATCCTCAAGATCATGGAACGCGTCCCGACATCCGAGCGGAAGCTGCTGCCCGACGTCGTTGCGACGGTGGACGCGTTGCTCAAGCGCGCCGAGGAGCTCGCCCGCATGCTGCACGGGATGAGCGGGGACGTGGACGACGGCGCCCTGGCGCGGATCCAAACCCGGATCGAGGCGGTGAAGCACAACGAGGAGGGCACGGAGCGCGAACGGCAGCTCAGCCTGCTCGAGCGGCAGCGCCAGGCGTTGAGCGACCTGCTTACGCGTCGCAAGCGCGTCGAGGAGCAAATCGAATCGTGCCTGCTCGCGATGCAGAACGTGCGGTTTGACTTGCTGCGGCTGCGGTCGGCCGGAGTGGCCGCGGTGCTGAGCGATCTCACGAATGCCACGCAGCAGGCGCGGGCGCTCTCCCGCGACGTGGATCACGTCATTGCAGCGGCGGGCGAGATCCGGGACGTGCTCAGCGGTGGACCGCCTCCCCGCTCCTCCCCGCCCCCCGCGGCGTCGCCATAGGCGGCCGCCGGCCGGCCCAGCACTCGCGCACCAGCGCCGGGCCGTCGTCCCGTTGGATCCCGAAGTCGAGTAACTCTACGAACCCCGCCGCGGCCTCGTCGCAGCGCCCTGCCCGCAATGCGGCGACCGCAGCAAGCTCCCGATAGCGTGCCGATCCCGGCCGCCGCGTGACGGCGTACTGAAGGAGGCTGTCGGCCAGCTCCGGCGGCCCTTCCAACGCCAGCCGCATCAGGGTTTCCGATAGAAATTGCGCGGGGTACGGGTGACGGAACGTGCCCTGCGCTGCAGCGAGGGCGACGCGCGCTTCGACGCCCGCTTCCTGCCAGTGCCCCTCCTGAACCGCAAGGAGCGAGCGGGCCGCGCGTGCCTGGGCAGTGTCGCCGCCCGCCGCCAGAGCCGCCGTGATCAGAGAGCGAGCGCGCGGCTCCCGGCGGGCGGTCGCAATCATCGCGCGTATCAGCAACGCGTCACCCCGCGGCCCGCGGGCCAGCGCGCGAGTGAGCAGCGAGTCGGCCGCGGCCGTGTCGCCCAGCGCGAGGCGGATACCGGCCGTGCGCACCGTCCACTCGGCGACCTCCGGCTGGGCCCGGCGCGCCGCGTCGAGGTAGGGCAGGACGCCGGCGTCGCTGCGTCGCGCGGCGAGTGTCCGCACGAGCGCGAACGGCAAGATCCCATCATAGCGACTACCGATCTGCAACAGCGAATCGAAGACACCGACCGCCCCGGGCCCCGGGTCGAGGAAGCGACGGGCGGCCACGAATTCGAGCCGCGGCCGATTGTCGCCGTGCTCGAATGGCGCGCGCTCTACCAACCGCGCCACGCCCGAGTCGCCCAGGAGCAGCCGCCCGAAGTACTGCTCGGGCTCGTCCAAGGCGAGCCACTCTCTGCCAATCTCATGTAGGGCCCCACCTCGTCCGAGCAGCCGCGCTACCCACGCCCGGTCGTAGGTAAGCGGCCGGGGCGAGGCCAGCACCATGAGGTCGTGCGATTCGCCGAACCACATGTGCACGTGCGGGAAGACCTCCCGGAGGTTGCGCACAATCCCGGCCACAATGGGGAGCGGCAATTGGTACAGCTGAATCCATTGACAGAACACGCCGTCGTCCGTGAGCCGCTCGCGCACGATGCGGAAGAATTCGGGCGTGTAGAGCGTGGCCACGCCTGCGACCCACGGGTTCGACGGCTCCGATACGATTACGTCGAACCGCTCACGATCGAGCTGCAGGGCGCTGCGCGCGTCATCGACGATGGCCCGCACATTTGGCCGCGCCAGCACGGTGTCGTTTACGTGGTGAAACAGGCTATCCATCTCCAGGACGGCGGGCTCGATTTCGACGACGCGCACGCGGACCATCCCGGGCACGGCTGCCAGGGTCCGCGTAGTGACGCCGCTTCCGTATCCGATCACAAGCGCAGATGAGGCGCCGGCCCGCGCCGCCACGGGGGCCAGGCCGAGCATGATTTGCGTGTCCATGTCGCCGCGGTCGGACGCGTCCACCTTGCCGTTCACGCGCAGCGAGCGTCCGGCCTCGCCTTCCCACACGCTGACGGTGGCGTTCGATCCTTCGCGAAAGGCGAGTTGCCGCACGCCGCGGTGCTCGAGAAACAGCCGGCGCGCGGGGGCATCCATGCGCTGGCGGGCGTAGATGGTCGGCCCGAGATCGATGAGCCGCGTGCTCCACCCGGGCGCTGCCGCGGCGGCGACGAGAGCGATGGTGCCAAGCGCGCCGGCGCTCAGTACACGCACGCGTACCCGCCGATCTTCCGTCGATCCTTGCGCGATGCCTCGTGCGGCCAGCGCCGCGAGAGCAAGGGCGGCGAGGCCGTTGATCACCAGGCCGATGCGCAGCGTCGTCTGTGTGCCGAGCGCCACGACGAGCACGAATCCCGTCAACACGGCGCCGAGGATACTGCCGATCGTATTGAGCGCATACGCGGCGCCGACATCGGCGCCGCGCGCCTCGCGGTCGCGCGCCGTGAGATCGGCGAGCAGGGGAAACGTCATGCCCATGCCGAGCGCCGGCACCAGCACGACCGCGCCGACGGCGACGCCCATGAGCAACAGGCGCGACACGGCGCCCAAATCGGGAACCTGAAAGACGGCAATGATGTAGGCCGGCAACAGTCCGAAGAATGCGAACAGCGCCGCGGCCCCCACGCCGGTCACGCCTTGGGCGAGGGCTGCGGAGGCAGCGGTGTCGGCGCGCGGCGCGCTGCGGCGCGCCACGAACATGCTGCCAAGGCCGATACCCAGCAGGAAGACCAGCAGAACGAGCGTAAAGGCGTACGTCGACCCGCCGACGATCATGACCAGCACGCGGGTCCAGGCGATCTCATTGAGCAGAGAGGCGAACGCCGTCACGCCCAGCAGGACCAGGGCGAGTGTGCGCAGGGGGTCCCGAGCGGAGCGTTGGTGTTCCCCAGGCTGCCGCCCGGGGTCAGCCGAGCTCTCCTCACCGCCAAGCCAGAGCGCGGCCCCGCCGATCGCGAGATTGAACGCAGCGGTCGCCCAGAGCGACGTCCTGACGCCCACGTACTCGATCAGGAAAAAGCCGGCGAGTGCCGCCCCCGTTACTGCGCCGAGCGTGTTGAGGCCGTAGAGATGCCCCAAGGACGGCTTGAGTTGGGCGCGATCGTCGCCCATGAAGGCGCGGGTGAGCACCGGGAGCGTGCCGCCCATCAGTGTCGTGGGAACGAGCAGGACGAGCGCCGCGAGCCCGAAGCGCAGCGCGACGCTCGCACTCCCTCCCAGCGCCAACGCGCCCGCGGCGCTGATGTAGAGCCGGTGTGCCAAGCCGAGCACGAGCGGTGAGATGATGCCGAACACGCCGATGGCGATCTCGAGTCGGCCGTAGAGGGCGGCGGGCCGCCGCGATCGGTCGGCGATGCGGCCGAACAGCCAGGCACCCAAGCCGAGGCCACCCATGTAGGCGGCAACGACCGTGGTGACCGATTGGATGGTGGAACCGAAGGATTGGTAGAGCACCCGGACCCAGAGGAGCTCGTAGACGAGTCCTGTGGCGCCGGAGAGAAAGAAGAGGACGCTGTACGCGAGCGCCGACCTAGAACGCATGCAGCTCGCGCATCGCCTGCGCGAGATCTTCCACCTGAGGCAGGATGTAGTCTTCGAGATCGGGCGCGTACCCGACGAACGTGTCCGTGGATGCAACGCGCTTGACCGGCGCATCGAGCCAGGGGAAGCACTGATCGGCCACCCGGGCGGCGATCTCGGCGCCGTATCCCCACGAGAGCGAGTCTTCGTAGGCGACGATGACCCTGTTCGTCTTGCGGACGGAGGCCTCGATCGCGTCCCAGTCCACCGGCGCGAGCGACCGCAGGTCGATGACCTCCACGCTCACGCCGTCCCGTTCCTCCAGTTCCTTGGCCGCGACCAGGGTTCGCTGCACCACGGCGCCATACGCGATCACGGTGAGGTGTGTGCCTTCCCGCACGACCTTCGCCTTCCCGAACGGAATCATGAAGTTCGGACCGGGATTCGGCGCCTTGTTGTAGGTCTGGCGGTACAGGTGCTTGTGCTCAAGGAAGACCACGGGGTCGTCGCAGCGGATCGCCGTGCGCAGCAGGCCGTTGGCATCGAGGGCAGTCGCCGGACAGATCACGCGCAACCCCGGCACCGACGTGAACACCACGGCCCCCGTCTGCGAGTGGTAGACGGAGCCGCCCTTCAGATAGCCCCCGTACGTGACGCGGATGACGACCGGCGCGCTGAATGCGTTGCTCGAGCGCCAGCGGAGGGTGGCGAGCTCGTTGCGGATCTGGTGGTAGGCGGGCCAGATGTAGTCGAAGAACTGGATCTCCACGACCGGCTTCAGGCCCCGCGTCGCCAGTCCGATCGCGCGGCCCACGATGTTGGCCTCGGCGAGCGGGGAGTTGTAGACGCGGTCGCTGCCGAACTGGCGTTGCAGGCCCCAAGTCACCTTGAAGACGCCGCCTTTGCCCTTCACTTCCTTCAGGTACTGCTCGCGGCTGACGTCCGCCACGTCCTCGCCGAACACGAGGATGCGGGGGTCGCGCGTCATCTCGTCCTTCATGCAGACGTTGAGGAGGTCCACCATCGTGGTGGGCTCGCCGGTGAAGTGCGGATCGTCCTCGGTGTCGAACTGCTCCGACGTCGGATCCACATCCGGCGAGTAGACCCACTGCAGTGCCGTTTCGGGCTTGGGTTGGGGGGAGGCGAGAGCCATGTCCACGGCGACCTGGATCTCCTCGTCGATCTGGGCCTTGATCGCCTCGAGCTCCGCTTCCGTCGTCACGCCTTCTTCTACGAGGCGCTTGGGGAAGGTCGTCAGCCAGTCGCGCTTCGCCTCGTCTTCGCGCTCCCGTGGGGCTTTGTAGAGGATCTCGTCGTCGGAAAGGGAGTGCGAATAGGGGCGCGTCACGTGGGCGTGAACGATCGCCGGGCCTTTGCGCTGGCGGCACCACTCGGCGGCCCGCAAGAGCACATCGTACGATGCCACCGGGTCGAGGCCGTCGACTTCCTCGAGAAACAGATTGGGGAAATTGCACACAAGCTTCGAGACGGAGCCGCCCGCTGTCTGCACCTCGACCGGTACCGAGATGGCGTATTTGTTGTCCTCGATGAGGAACAACACCGGCAGCTTCAGGTTGCTGGCGGTGTTCAGCGCCTCCCACCACTCGCCCTCGCTCGTCGTGCCATCGCCGGCGGAGCAGTAGACGACTTCATCGCCGTGGATCGGCTTCTCTTTGATCTCGTCGATCCGGTGATAGCGCAGCCATGCCTCCGCGCAGCCCACCGCTTGCAGGAACTGCGTACCCGTAGGACTCGACTGGCTCACGATGTTGAGCTGCTTGTGTCCCCAATGCGACGGCATCTGCCGGCCGCCCGAGTTGGGGTCCTCGGCCGCGCCCACGGCGGACAGGAACATCTCAGTCGGGGTCATGCCGATGGTTAGGCAGAGCGCACGATCGCGGTAATACGGGTAGAACCAGTCGTACCGGGGCCGCAACGCCTTGCCCGCGGCCACCAGCACCGCTTCGTGCCCGGCGCCCGAGATCTGGAAGAAAATCTTGTTCTGGCGCTTGAGCTGGATTTCCTTGTCGTCGATACGACGCGACAGGAGCATCAAGCGATACATGTCGAGCAGGTCGGCCTTCGAAAGGCCGGCGGATGCTTTCGCGGAGCGGGTCGCAGCGGGGGCTGCTTTTGTCGCGGTGCGGGGGCGAGTCGCCATATCCTGAAAAATAGCCTATTTATTTGAGCCATGGATCAAGCCGCGAAGAAGACCGTCCTCCGCCATTTCCCCTACGGCCTGTACGCCGTGACCGTCGCCCACGGTGGGGAGGAACACGGCATGACCGCCAATTGGCTAACCCAGGCGGCCTTCGAGCCGCCGATGGTGGTCGTCGCGATCGAGAATACCTCCAGAACGATCGGCATGATCCGCGACTCCCACCACTTCGCGATCAACGTTCTCCTCAAGGGGCAGCGCGATCTCGCGGGCAAGCTGGGCCGCTCGTCCGAGCAGTCACCGCACAAGCTCAAGGGGATCAAGACGAAGCCGGCGCCGGTCTCCGGCGCGCCGGTGCTCGCGGACTGCCTCGGGTGGGTAGAATGCCGCGTCGTCGCGACGTTGCCCGCCGGCGATCACACGCTCGTGCTGGGTGAGGTTGTGGCGGCCGGCGTGGAGCACGAGGGGGAGCCGCTCACACTCGAGGAGGCAGGGTTCAAGTATTCAGGGTAGAGGCTACTGTTTTCGGTAGACGACTTTCCCGCCAACAATCGTATATCGCGGCTTCACTGCGCCGAGAGATTCCGGTGGCACCGCGAATAAATCGCGGTCCAGCACTACAACGTCAGCGTAGCGTCCCGGCGCGAGGGTCCCCCACTTCTGCTCCATGAAAGTCGCCCAGGCGTTGCCGGATGTGTACGCGCGTAGCGCCTCGCCCACGCTGATCTTCTGTTCCGGTACCCAGCCGCCCGGGTTGCGGCCGTCGAGCGTACGCCGGGTCACCGCTGCGTACACACCGAGCAACGGGTCGAGCGGCGCCACCGTCCAATCCGACCCAAAGGCGAGCGGCGCATCCGAGTCGAGCAGTGACCGGAACGCATAAGTCGTCCGGATGCGTACCGGGCCGATGCGCTTTTCCACCCAGCGACCGTCGTCAATGGCGTGGTAGGGCTGCATGGAAGGCACGACGCGCTGCACCCCGAAGCGTGGGATCTCCTGAGGGCGCAGGTGTTGGGCGTGCTCGTCGCGGAAGCGCCGGTCACGCGCGCCGTGCGCGCGCGCGACGCTGTCGTAGATGGCGAGCAGCATCGCATTGGCCCGGTCGCCGATCGCGTGGACCGCTACCTGCAACCCCGCGGAGTCCGCGCTGCCGATCCATGCGCGCATGTCGGCTTCGGGGTGCTGCATCAGTCCCCGGTAGCCGGCCGAGTCGGAAAACGGCTCGAAGAAATACGCGGTGCGCGATCCCGCCGAGCCGTCCATATAGCCTTTGACGCCGCCGATCCGGACCCAATCGTCGCCCGCGCCCGCGCGGGCCACGGTATCGGCCACGGACCGCCAGTCTTCGAGCGGCAAATACACGGCGACGCGCAGCGTGAGGCGATTGGCGCGGGCGAGGCGCCGGTAGCTCGCGAGATCCGCCCACGAGGCGGACATGTGGCCGGTGGCGGTGACGCCGAGGGATGCCGCATGCGCCAACGCGTGCACGAGCGCCGAGTCGCGCTGCTCGGGAGACGGCACAGGGGCGACCCGCCAGATCAGCCCCATGGCCCGGTCCTTGAAGATGCCGATCGGTTCGCCGCGCGCGTCGCGCGGAATTTCGCCGCCTGAGGGCGTCGGCGTCTCCTTGGTGACCCCCGCCGCGCGGATCGCGGCCGAGTTCGCGAGCGCCATATGGCCATCGAGGCGATTCACGAATACCGGATTGTTGGGGGTGACCGAATCGATCCAATCGCGCCGCGGCAGCGGCGTGCCGCGCCACAGGGTGTGATCCCAGTCGCCACCGGTGATCCATTCGCCAGGCTTCAGGCGGGCGGCGTATTCCTTGAGGCGCCGGGTGAATTCCTGCGGCGTCGCGGCATCGCGCAAGTTCACCGACGCGAGCTGGAAGCCACCGTCGATGAAGTGGGTGTGCCCGTCGGCGAAGCCGGGCAGCACCAGCCCTCCGCCCGCGTGCAGCACTTTGGTCTTCGCCCCCACGTAGCGGGCGATCTGTGCGGAGTCTCCGACGGCCAAGATCTTGCCGTCCGCAATCGCGACCGCGCCAGGTTGTCCGCGTCCAGTCGACAGGCCCGTCCATACGGGTCCGCCGGTGATGACGAGGTCGGCCTTACGGCCGCAGCCGCTGAGCAACAGCGCGACAATGGTGAAGGCGCAGAGACGTGGACTCATGGCGGCGAAAGATATAGGTTCCGCGCATGGCCATCAAAGGCAAACGCGTTCTCATTTTCGCCGCTCCGGCCTACGAAGACCTCGAGCTCTGGTACCCGAAGATCCGGCTCGAGGAAGAGGGCGCGGCCACCACCGTCGCGGGGATGGGCGAGAAGACGTATCAAGGCAAACGTGGCTATCCCGTCACCGTGGACACGAACGTGGACGAGGTCGACGCGGCCGACTTCGATGCCCTCGTGATTCCCGGTGGATTTGCACCCGACCAGCTCCGCCGCTCCGACAAAGTGTTGCGGCTCACACGCGAGATCTACCAGGCGGGCAAACCGGTGGCGTTCATCTGTCACGCGGGGTGGGTCCCCATTTCCGCCAGGATTCTTAAGGGCAAGCGCGCCACCAGCGTGCGCGCGATCAAGGACGACATGGAGAACGCCGGCGTCGTCTGGGAAGACAGCGCTGTGGTCGTAGACGGCAATCTCATATCCTCCAGGACACCCGCGGATCTTCCGCAGTTCTGCAAAGCGCTGATCGCCGCGCTACGCCAAGGGCCGCAGGACTAGGCCGCTCGGCACTTTCGGAACGAAGTACGTGGACTTGGGAGGCATCACGTCCCCAGCGTCCGCCACTGCGAACACCTGCTCGACGCGGGTGGGGTTGAGCAGGACCGCGGCCGCGGCGCCCCCGCGCCGAACCGCGTCGAGGGCCTCGCGCGTATCCGCCACGTAGCGCACGATCGGCGTCGTCGTCCCTGCGCCGAGGATTTCCTTTACGACCAGCGACTCGATCCGCGTGACGTCGAGGTCGCGCGCGGCGGTGCTGTGCGCGAGACTCGGCAGCCGGTCAGGCAACGCGCCCTCCCGCAAGATGAGTGCGATCATCTGCTTCGCGTCCGCGACCAGACAGGCCGTCCGGTCCCGACCCAGCATGGCGAGGTGCTTGACGGGATCGACACCGGCCGGCACGGGCTGCACGTCGAACCATTGGCGCCAGCGCGTGAGCAGCCGTTCCAGCTCTCGACCGGCTCCGAAAATCACGCGGTGGGTGGGCAGCACCGCGAGTCCGGAGTCCTGCGCGGAGACGATCAACGCCAAGACGCGATCGGCGGCAGGGTTCTCCCGCGCGTACGCGCTGGCGGTCTCGTAGCGATGGTGGCCGTCAGCGATATAGAGCGGGGAATCAGGAAGCGGGAAGCGGGACAGGGCCGCGCCCCGCACAATCCAGAGTCGGATACCGACCCCGTCGAGCTCCGCGGTGGCGTCGGGCGCCCCCGCCTGCGCCACGGCCGCGACCGCATTCGCAAGCGCGCGATCCGCGTCCGGAGCGATGAGAAAGATGGATTCAATGTTGGTTGCGGTCGCTTGCATGAGCGCGAGCCGGTCGGCCTTGGGGCCGGCATGGGTCTTCTCGTGGGGCCGGATGCGACGGCTGTCGTAGCCTTCCGCCGCCACCGCCGCGAACGCCCCGCGTCGCCTGCGCCGCTCGCCCGTCGGGAGCGTGAAATCCTGGGCCAGCACGTAGAGCGCCGGCTCGGGTTCGCGCGTCAGCACGCCGCTCCGGCGCCAGGCGGCGAGCCGCTCAGCGGCCCACGCGTAGCGTTCATCGGCAGGCCGGCCGGGTGGTGCTTCCGGCAGCATCACATGGACGATATTGTGTTCGTCCAGCGCCGCGAGGCGCGCCCGCTCCGCCGGATCGATGACGTCGTACGGTGGTGCGATCAGGCGGCTTAGCCGCCCCACCGCCGCATACCGCTCGCCCCGGAATGGCGCCACAAGACTAGAGGAGCCCATGAGCTTTCGTGACGCGCAGCAGGCGGTGGACCGTTGGGTCGGCCAGTTCGAGGAGGGATACTTTCCGCCCTTGGCAAACGTAGCGCGACTCGCCGAAGAAGTCGGCGAGCTGGCGCGCGAGGTGAATCACCATTTCGGTCCCAAGACTAAAAAGCCCGACGAGCAGGTCGGCTCGATCCCGATGGAGCTGGCCGACATTCTCTTCGTGGTCATTTGTCTCGCCAATTCGCAACGGATCGACCTCGACGACGCGTTTGCCCAGATGATGGCCAAGGTCACCTCCCGCGACGCCGGCCGCTGGTCCAAGAAGGCTCGCTGACTTCCGCGTAGATCCGCTCGTAGGACACGAGGCGATCGGGATCGATCGCCCCGGCGGGCGCGCCGCGCACGGCGCAGCCCGGCTCGACCAGATGGCGGCAGTTGTCGAAGCGGCATTGGTCGAGATAGGGCCTGAATTCCGGGAAGCACCCGCCTAGGGCGTCGGGCTCGATGCCCCAGGCTCCCACCTCACGCAAACCCGGTGTATCGACGACGTAGCCCACGCCGGCGACGGGCACGAGCTCCGCCGCGGTGGTCGTGTGCTTGCCTGTGCGCCACTTTTCGCTGATCACGCCCACGCGCAGCTTGAGCCCCGGCTCAAGCGCATTCAAGAGGCTCGACTTGCCGGCCCCCGACGCGCCCGTGAAGACCGAATTGCGTCCGCGCAACAAGTCGCGCAAGGCCGCGAGCCCCTCGTTCGCGTTCACGGACGTCGCCAGCAGCTGATAGCCCGCGTGCTTGTAGCGTCGAGCGAGGACCTCCTCGATAGTGGGGTCAAGCTCGATCTTGTTCAGTACGACCGCGGCGGGAAGGCCGTTCGCTTCGGCAATAACGAGGAACCGATCGATCATGCGGGGACTTGCCTCGGGATCGCGGGCGGATGTCACGACGATCACCTGGTCCACATTAGCGGCGACAGGTTGCGCGCGTCGCGCACCGCCGCCGCTGCCGCCCTGCGCGGCCCGCCGCGCGAGCACGGAGCGGCGCGGCCGGATCTCGGTGATGGTCGCGCCATCCAACACGACGATGTCGCCCGGCACCACGCGGTCATCGTCCTTGTGCTTCAGCTTGCCGCGCAGCGTGGCAGTTATTTCGCCGGCGTCGGTGTGCACGCGGTACACCCCGCCAGCACGCACCAGCACTACGCCTGTGAGGGGGGCGGGGAGGGCGGGGGGGCCGGCTGTCATGCCCGCGCTCGCGCGACGCAGTCGTCGAGATGCGCCTTGACTTGTTCCAACGTCAATGCAAGGACCGGCGCCAGCGCTGCCTCAGGGGTGGATCCGAAAGCCAGATAGTCCGTTTCCAGATGCCCGACCGGCCGGTCGCCCCCTTCCCAACGCACGAACATCAGCGCGGCGCCGTAGCTCCCCCCCCCGCTCCGTGCATCGGACGCGTCACCCGCGAACGTCGCGACGGAGTAGGCGTGGCCATCCGCGGCGCCGAACGCGGGCGGGCGGCCGTGCACCTGCTGGTAGCCGCCCAGCGTCGTGTCGTCCGCTATTTCCGGCGTACCGACTCCTTGAGGACGTTACCTACGATGAAGGCGATGTTGGCTGGGCGCTCGGCGAGACGGCGCATCAGGTACGGGTACCAATGCGTGCCGAAGGGCACGTACACCCGCACGTTGTGGCCCTCGCGCCGCAACTCGTGCTGCAGGTCACGCCGAACACCATAAAGCATTTGGAATTCGTAGCGCGCTGCTGGAATAGCCTTGCGCTTCGTGAATTGCTTGGCGTGGGCGATGATCTTCTCATCGTGCGTGGCAATGCCGGGATAGTTGCCGTGCTCGAGCAGCCGCTCCATGCAGGTGATGAAGTTGGCGTCCACATCACGCTTGTCGGGAAAGGCGACGTCCTCGGGTTCCTTGTACGCGCCCTTGCACAGTCGCACCCGCGCGCCGAGCGCGATCATCGCGTCGACATCCGCGGCGGTGCGCCGCAGGTATGACTGCAGCACCACGCCCACGGTGTTACCGCACTCCGGGTAGAAAACATCTGCGAACAGCTGCAGCGTCTTCGCGGTGTAGGTCGATTGCTCCATGTCGATACGGACGAACGACCCGTATTGCTTTGCTTTCGCGATGACCGCGCGCATGTTGTCGATGCACAGCGCCTCGTCGATATCCAATCCCATCTGCGTGAGCTTCACCGACACGTTGGCATCCGCCTTGGCCGCGCGGATCCGATCGAGCAGCTCGAGGTAGATGTCGCACGCGTGCCGCGCTTCCGCGGCATGAAGGACCGATTCGCCTAGCAAATCGAGCGACGCCGACAGGCCCGCGGCGTTCAGCTCGTGCAGCTTTGCGACTGCTTCATCGACCGTCTCGCCCGCCACGAATCGGGAAGCAAACCGCCGGGCGAGGCCGTTCCGGCGGACGAAGCGAAAGATGCGGGGCTGCTCGCTCAACCAGAGAAATGCGGCTCGCAGCATCAGGAATAGAATTTGCTGCCGCGGCGGGCTTGCTCCTGCAGGACTTCACTGGGCGCGAACCGCGGGCCGAGTCGCTCGGTCAGGCGCTGGAGATCGGCGACGAGGCGGTCGGCCCCCAGGTCGTCGGCGTAGCGCAGCGGGCCGCCGCGAAACGGAGGGAAGCCGAACCCGAAGATCGCGCCGATATCGCCGTCGCGCGGGCTCCGCACCACGCCTTCCCCCACTGCCTGCGCCGCCTCGTTGACCATCCCCAGCACCAAGCGCTGGAGGATCTCGGCAGGCCGCGGGCCACCGTTGGGGTGGACGCCGAGCAGGCCGTAGACGCTCTCGTCCACGGCGCGCTTCTTCCCGCCCTGGTAGATGTAGAATCCGCGGCCCGACTTGCGGCCCAGGCGGCCCGCCTTGACGAGGGCCGCCACGCCCGGCCCGGGGGATCGCGTCAAGCGATCCCCGTATGCCGCCAGCATCACCTCGGCGACTTTCAGGGCGACATCGAGGCCGACCTCATCGAGCAGCGTCACCGGCCCGACGGGGAATCCGAACCGCACGGCCATGCCGTCGATGTCCTCGATGGACGCGCCTTCAGCGAGGAGGTGCCCGACCTCGTTGGCATATGGAGCGAGGATCCGGTTGACCCAAAAGCCCGGGCTGTCCTTGGCCACGATGACCGTCTTGCCCATGCGCCGCCCGAATCCGACCGCGGTGCTGACCGTGCCGGGGACGGTGCGCGCGCCGGGGATGACCTCGAGCAACGGCATCTTCGCCACGGGCGAAAAGAAATGCATCCCGATGACGCGCTCGGGCGCGCGCGCCGCTTCGGCGATGCGCGTGATCGGGATGGTCGAGGTGTTGGACGCGAACACGCCGGACTCGGGGATCGCGCCCTCAGCTTCCTGCAACACCTGCTGCTTAACGACGAGGTCCTCGAACACGGCCTCGATCACGAGCTCGGCGCGGCCGAATCCCGCATAGGTGTCGCCCCCCGACAGCAGCGCCACCAACCGCGCGTGCTCGTACTTCGTGATGCGGCGCTGCTTCAAGCGATCGTCGAGGATCGCGCGCGCGGCGTGGATTCCTTGCGCGACGCGCGCCAGGTCGGCGTCCTTCATGCGTACGTCCACTTCCGCTTGCACGACGGCAGTGCCCGCGATACCCGAACCCATGAACCCCGATCCGATGATGCCGAGCCGTTTCACCCGGACGGGCGGGGGCGCGTTCGCCACGCCCGGGTCCTTCTTGAGCTGGTTTGTGGCGAAGAATATCTGTACGAGCTTGCGGGACACATCGGTCACCGCGAGCTGGCCGAACAGCTGCGCCTCGCGCTTCAGCCCCTCCGCGATCCCATGCCGCAGGCCGAACTCGACGGCCTCGAGGGCCGCGAGCGGGGCGGGATAGTGCCCGCCCGTCCGCTCGAGCACCTGTTTGCGTGCGGTACGAAACACGATACGCCGCCCCAACGGATTGCCGTCGAGCAGAAAGCCCAGGAATCCACCGCGGCGTTTGCGCTTGGGGCGCCACCCGCCCGCCATGCGGCGCGCGGCCGCGATCGTGATGTCGGCGAGAATCGGCGGCGGAACCAGCTCGTCCACCATCCCGAGCCGGAACGCCTTGCTGGCACGCTCGGCTTTGCCCGCGAGGATCATGTCGAGCGCCGCTCTCACGCCGACGAGGCGGGGCAGCCGCTGACACCCGCCCGCCGCGGGCAGGATGCCCAACTGCACCTCGGGGAGTCCGATCTGCGTCTTGGGATAGTCGGTGGCGACGCGGTAGTGACAGGCAAGCGCGAACTCGAACCCGCCACCGAGGCAGCTGCCGTGGATCCCGACTGCGACGGGCTTGGGAAACCGCGCCACGCGGTCGAGCATCTCCTGGCCTTCGGCAGCGAGGCGCTCGGCTTCCGCTGCGGAGCCCAGCTTCACGAACTCTTCGATATCGGCGCCGGCGATGAAGTTATCCGCCTTGCCGGACAGGAACGCGACGGCGCGGACGTTCGCATCGTCCGCCAACGCGGCGAAGCAGGCGAGGAACTCGTCCTTCACGGCCCGAGAAATGACGTTGACGGGCTGGCCCTGCAAATCGAGGACGACGACGGCGATGCCCTCGTTGACCTCCCAGGTGAGCGCGGGAGCGGTAACCGGTGGAGCCGAGGCTGCCACTAGCGCCGTTCCAGAACCATGGCGAACCCCATGCCGCCTTGGGCGCAGACTGAGACGAGCCCGAACTGCACGTCACGGCGGCGCATCTCGTTCGCGAGCGTTGTCACAATGCGTCCACCCGTGGCTCCGAACGGGTGGCCGATCGCGATCGAGCCGCCCATCACGTTGATGATGTCCTCGTTGATCTCCCAGCCCTTCTCGGCGAAGCCTTGGAGATTCGAGAGCACCTGGGCGGCAAACGCCTCGTGCAGCTCGATCAAACCGAGATCCTTCCATCCGATCCCGGCGCGCTCGAGCGCCTTGGGCACTGCCCACACCGGTGCCTGCAGCAACTGCCAGCCGGGGTCCACGGCGGCGACGGCGTACGAGCGGATGAACGCGAGCGGCTCGTATCCCAGTGCCTGCGCGGCTTCCGTACTCATCAGGAGCACGGCCGAAGCGCCATCCGTGAGCGGGGAAGAGTTCGCCGCGGTCACGCTCCCATAGCGGCGGTCGAACGCGGGCTTGAGTTTCGCCATCTGCTCGAGCGACGTATCGGCCCTGATTCCGTTGTCCTGCTGCAGAATCGGCTGGCCGGCGCGCATGGGAAGCCAGGGCGCTATCTCGGCGGTGAGGCGGCCGTCCGCGGTGCCCTGCGCCGCCAGCGTGTGGCTGCGGAACGCCCAGCGATCCTGGGCCTCGCGGGAGATGCGATTCTCTTTGGCCATCTTCTCCGCCGACTGGCCCATCGACTGTCCGGTGGACGGCTCCGCGATCGCGGGCGCGACGGGGATCAGGTCGCGAGGACGGATTTTCGCGAACGTCCTGATCCGCGCCCCGAGCGACTTTGCCTTGCTGGCCTCGACGAGGATATCGGCCAGACGTTTGGAAGCGAGAATGGGAATGTCGGAGAGGGCTTCGGCGCCCCCCGCGATGATCACGTCGGCGTTGCCCAGGGCGATCTGATCGTGGGCGGCGGTGATCGCCTGGTTGGCGGAGGCACAGGCGCGATTGAGGGAGAATGCCGGGATTTCCTTGGGGAATTGCGGCAGCAGACTGACTTCACGGGCGATGTTGGGCACGAGGGCCGATGGCACGACCTGGCCAAAGATGACTTCGTCGACGTCGGCGCCCTCGAGATTCGTGCGCTCGAGCAGCTCGCGGGCCGCGTGGCGGGCGAGATCCACGGCACGCGTGTCTTTGAGCGCCGTCCCCGCCTTGCTGAAGGGCGTGCGGTACCCCGCGATCACCGCTACGCGCCGTCCGTTGCTACCGGGCATTAGATTCCCCCTCCGGCTCGAAACCTACCACCGGCCCCGATGGGAGGGGAGTTGGCCGCGGAGTCACCCTTCTCACATCAGACGCGCGCCGCCGCGCTGGCGTCCATGGCCGCGGACCCGGTGGACGTTCTCGTGATCGGCGGCGGCATCACGGGGACAGGGATCGCGCGCGATGCGGCGCTGCGCGGGTTCCGCACGGCGCTGGTGGACAAGGCGGACTTCGGCGCGGGCACGTCGTCGCAATCGTCACGACTCATCCACGGCGGCATCCGGTACCTCGAGCAGGGCGCGCTGCGGTTGGTGTTCGAGGCCAGCGGCGAACGCCGCGTGCTGCTCCGCATCGCTCCGCATCTCGTCCGGCCGCTGTCGTTCCTCTTTCCGGTCTACCGCGGGGGGCGCGTCCCGGCGTGGAAGCTGCGCGCGGGGATGTGGCTCTATGACCTGCTGGGGGTGTTCCGCAACGCGCGACGTCACCGCTGGCTCCGGCCCAAGCGGGTGCGGCGGGTGGAGCCGGCGCTGCGTGATCGGGGCCTCGTGGGAGCCGCTCTCTACTACGACGCGCAAACCGACGACGCGCGCCTCGTACTCGCGACCGCGCGCAGCGCCGCGCGCGCCGGCGCCCTGGTAGCGAACTACGCGGAGGTGACCAGCCTCCTCAAGCCAGATGGGCGCGTACGCGGCGCGACGGTGCGCGACGTCTTGACCGGCGAGACCCGTACGATCCGGGCGCTCGTGGTCGTGAACGCCGGCGGGCCTTGGGTCGATGCGTTGCGCCGGCTCGATGATCCAGGGGCGCCGCCGCTGTTGCGGCTCACGAAAGGCGCCCACGTGGCGGTGCAGCGGCGCCGGATCGGCAACGAGCACGCCGTGACGCTGCTCTCTCAGATCGATGGCCGCGTCATCTTCGTGATCCCCTGGGGTGATTTGTCGTACGTCGGGACGACGGACACGGACGCCGATTCCTCACCCGACGCGGTGCGGGCCACGGCCGAGGACGTGACGTATTTGTTGCGCTCGGCGAATGCCGCTTTCCCCGATGCGCACCTCACCCCTAACGATGTCGTCTCGGTGTGGGCCGGTCTGCGTCCGTTGCTGCGTCAGGACGACAGTACCGCGCCGTCCCAGCTGTCGCGCGAACATCGCGTGGTGGAGAGCGCGCAGGGTCTGATAACGATCGCCGGCGGCAAGCTCACGACGTACCGGGTGATGGCGCGCGACGTGGTGGACCGCGTGGCCGCACGGCTGCATGAGCTCGACGGCCGCCCCGTGGCTCCCCGACCGCCGACCGACCGGTTACCGCTGCCGGGCGGAGAGGCCGCGGAGCTCGACGTACTGGTTGAGGGCGCGCGCGCCCGCGGGGTTTCGGAAGCGACAGCCCGCCATCTCGTGGCGAGCTACGGCAGCGAAACCGCCGCCGTCCTCAATTTGGTGGACCGCGATCGGTCGTTAGGCGAGCCGGTGCTCCCAGAGCGGCCGGAGATCTGGGCGGAGGTGACGCACGCGGTCGAGCGAGAGATGGCGCTGCGCGTGCAGGACGTGTTGGTCCGGCGGTTGCACCTCTTCTACGAATACCGCGATCAGGCGACGGCGCTGGTGGCGCCCGTCGCCCAGCGGATGAAGAAGCTCCTCGGCTGGGACGACGTCCGCGAGGCCGAGGAGCTTCGCGACTATTTTCGGATGGTCGAACTGAAGCGGGTCAAGGCTTGACCCTGACCCGGGGCCGCACGCGCACGCGGACGTTTGGGTCGTCGCCGTCGTCGTCGATCTGGCGCAGCGCCCAGGTCGCGGCCCGGCGCACCGAGCCGGATTCGTCGCGTTGCGCGGCCGTCAAGCCGTCGCGCGCGAGCGGGCTTTCGAGCTCGCCCAACGCCCACGCCGCCGCTGCACGGACGTCGATGTCGCCGTCTTTTAGAGCCGCGACGAGCGGCGTGACGCCGCGCTCATCCCCGATCTCCCCCAGCGCCCACGCCGCCAGGACGCGCACGTCGGGGTCGGAGTCCTTGAGGCCGACCGTGAGGGGGGCCACGCCGCTGCCGTCCTCGATCTGGCCGAGCGCCCAGAGCGCCGTCTTGCGCACCTCGACTACGGGATCGCGTACGAGTGCCTCGAGCGGCGCGACGCCTTGCGCACTCTCGATCTGGCCCAGCGCCCACGCCGCTACCTGACGTACCCGCGGCTCGCGGTCCTTCGTCGCGGTGGCGAGCAGCGGCACCGCTTCGGCGTCCTCGATCTGACCCAGCGCCCACACTGCCGCGAGTCGCACGTCGAGCGATGCATCGCTCAGCGCAACGCTGAGCGGCCGCACCGCCCGCACGTCCTCGATCTGGCCGAGCGCCCACGCCGCGGTGCGGCGCACCTCGGGCGCACGATCGCGCAGCGCCCGCGCGAGCGCATCGATCGCCACTTTCTCATCGATTTCTCCGAGCGCCCACGCCGCCGTCATCCGCACGGCCGCCTCGGCGTCGCCGGTCAGCGCGTCGCTCAACGGGCCGATCGCCCGAGAATCATCGAGCTCGCCCAGGCCCAGCGCCCCGGTCTCGCGGAGGTCGGACCGCGCATCGCGCAGCAGCGCGACAAAGAGCTCGTACGTGCCGGACCCGCCGTGCCGTCCCAGCACGCGGGCGGCGATGTTGCGCACACAGCGGTTGTCATCGCGGATCACGGCGCGGAAGGCGCGCAACGTGGCCGGATCGACGCCACTCGACCTCTCATGCATGTCAACTCGCACTTCGCCCCCCCCACCCCCACCCCCACCGCCAGGCATGGGCATCGGTGTGGGCATCGGGCGCGGCATCGGCATGCCGGGGTCGGCGGAGGCCCATCCCCAAAAGCCGCCGTAGTTGGTCAGCGCCTCACCGGCGAGCGCGCAGACGGTGGAGTCGCTCGTCTTGAGCTGAGCGAGCACCCGGGCGACGGACGCGGAATCAAGCGGAGGGTGAGACTGGACCGCGAGCAGCAGAACGGCAAGGAACGGCAAGTGCATGAGATCTCGACCGGAGATGGGTTATCCGTTTGGATAGCCCTGCCGCCCGGAAGGTTGCCCTACTTCCAACCCCGCAGGCCTCTCACAAAGTCGTGTAGCACCAGGAACTTCTCGTACACGCGCACCCCTTTGTGCTTGTGGCCGAACTCGCTGAACAGCTCGCGCAGCCGGCCGCGGCGCGTCACGTAGAACCGAAAGGTTTCCGCGAAGTCCTCTTGCGGGTGTGTCGCCGCGTAGGCGCTCACGTAGTCGGTCAGCGTCGTCGCTACACGGCGCCGCTGGAAATCCACCCAGTGCTCGTCCGCAACGCGGTACGCTTTGCGGACCTCGCCGAAAGCGCGCCGGAACCGTCCGGTACGCGTCCATGCCCAGTGATGATAGAGGAAGGAGTGCCCGAGCTCATGGACGAGCAAGCCGGTGAGCATATTCCACGAGATCTCGTCGCGCCGGCGCTTCCCGGTGACATAGCGGCGGTCGACCTCGATGACTTTCGGCGAGTCGGGATCCACGCCGGATACGCCGGGCCGGAGCACGACGCGGTAATGCCAGTCCTTGATGCGCGACACGATGAGGAGGCGGCGCGCCCGGCGCAGCGCGCGGGGGATGAGATCGCGTCCCGTGGCATCTTCACCGCACCACGGGCAGGTCGTCATCCAGTCGTCGACGCCGCGGTCGCAGTGCGGGCAAGCGTTCTGGAAATGGTCGTAGCGCCACGTCTGCGTGCGGCCGCACCAGGGACAGAAGCGCATCGGGTACATCACGCCGCCGCCGCATCCCCAATCGCAGCGCGCGTGAAATTTGAAGCCCTTCGGCGCCTTGAGAGGCTCGTCGCTCGAATCCTTGTCCTGGATGTTCCGGCCGCACCACGGACAGAAGGAGAAGGTGTCCGACACCATCCAGCGGCAGTAGGCGCACTCGGCGCCGGTCTCGCGCTGCGTGTCGCGCCATTCGAGCCGGCGGCTGCAGCTGGGGCAGAAGCTCCAGAATCGCTCCAGCTCGGTGTGGCAGGTCGGGCAGCGGAGCTCGGGTTTGGGGACTTGGCGGCGGCTCATCGCGCCAACGCCTCGTCGACGATTCGCTGGATGAGCGCGTTGTACTTGAGCCCCGCCTTCTCGGCCGCACTCGCCAACTCGTGCTCGTACGCGATGAACGGGTTGGGATTCACTTCGAGCACATACACCTGATCGTCGTGCGTCAATCGCACATCGATGCGGCCATAGTCCTGCAACCACAGCGCGTGGAATGCCGTGCTGCAGATCTCGCCGATGCGCGCCGTCAGCTCTTCCGACAGGCCCTTGGCGAACACGTTCTTGATTTTGTTGCGCTTGCGATACTCTTCGTCCCATTTCGCCTTGTAGGTGGCGATCCGATGCTCGCTCGTTTCGGGCTCGCCGAACGTCATCTCGGTGAGCGGTAGAACTTGGACGTCGTCGTTCCCGATGAGCCCCACGTAGACCTCGCGCCCTTCCACGAGCTCCTCTACGATCGCGGCCTGGTGATGCTTCTGGTGGATGAACTCCACGCGTTGGGCGAGGCTCGCATCGTCCTCCACCACCGATGCCTGGGCGATCCCGACCGACGCGTCCTCGAGCAGCGGCTTGACGATCAGCGGAAAGCGGAGCTCGGACGGCCGCACCAGGTCGTCGCCCTCGTGAAACTCCGCGAAGGCCGGCACCCGGATGTCGTGGTAGGCGAGAATCTTCTTCGTCAGCGACTTGTTGCGGGCGACGAGCAACGCCGTGGGCGAGGAGCCCGTGTACCGGTATCCGTACAGGTCGAGTACGGCGGCAACGGCGTATTCGTGGTGGGCGTGCCCGCGAAACGCCTCGCACCCGTTGAAGACGAGCTTCGGCTGAAACGCCGCCAGCCGCTCGAGCAACGGGCCGATTTCGTCGCCGATGCCGATCATGCGCACGTCGTGGTCGTTCGCCAGCAGCGCCCGAGCGACGTCGTACTCCGCCTCTTCGACTTTCCTTGCCTCGACTTCGCGCTTGAAGTCGGCATCCTCCCACTCGGGGTGCGGCGAGTCGAAGATCACGGCGATCTTCATACCTTGACCCGCTCCATGTCCCTCCCGACCGTCGTCAGCGCGAGGGCACGGCAGGTGAACAATTGCCAGAACTGACGGACGAAGCCTCCCGCCGTTGTAGCCGCGCTCCAGATCGCGACGCCCCACGTGATGACGCTGCGGCGAGAGCGCAGGTCGCCGATCACGCCCAGCGGCAGGGCCGCAAGGGAGAGCACGATGATGTAGGCTGAGCCCAGCCAGCCGAGCTGCGCGTCGGAAACCCGGAGGTCGCGCTTGATGGGCTCCAACACCGCGAACACGACGTTGCGGTCGAGGTAGTTGAGAAGATTGATCAGCGTCAGCAGGCCCAGGACGTATGCGGCATACGCCCGGGAGCCAATGGCGGACCCCGCCATGTCAGGTGGCGCGCCCGCCAGTGGCCGCCTCCGCGCGCGCATCCCGATCGGCTTTCGCCTCGAGGTACGACTCGGTCAGCTCGCGCATCATCTCGGCGCGCTTGTCATAGAGGCGTTTGAGCTTGCGGGGCTTGCGCCGCGCCAGTGCGTACGAGGCGAGGATCGGGAAGGCCACGGTGTTGTCCAGATAGGCCACGACTGTGCCGGAGAGCTTGTCGGGGTCCACCTTGCCCCAGCTCACAGCCTCCGAAGGCGTCGCCCCGGAGAGGCCACCGGTGTCGGGTCGTGCGTCCGTGAGCTGCAGGTAGTAATCGTGGCCTTTCTCGCTGATGCCCAGGACTTCCTGAATCTGAGGCTCGGTCTGGAGCACGAAGTTCTTGGGGCTGCCGCCGCCGACGATCAGGATGCCGCTCTTGCCGCCGTGCACCTTCGCGTAGAAGACGATGGCCGAGGTCTCATTCACGTCGGCGCTCACGTCGAAGCGCAGCTTGCTGCCCGAGAGCGCCTGCTCGGCGACGTTCATCCCGATGGACGAATCGCCCGGGGATGACGTGTAGATGGGTACGGCCGCGGCGTGGGCCACGCCGAGCACGGACTTGCGGGACAGTCCGAGCGCCTTCTCGCGCTCCAGGACGTAGCCTCCCAACAGGTAGTGGTACTCGGCGGTGCTCATCGGCCGCTGGAACTCGCCGCGGGCCGACACCTCGCGGACGAATCGATCCGTGGACAGCAAGACGTCATAGTCGAAGAAGACGTCGTAGATCCGTACGACGCCTTCTTCGCGCAGCACCACGTCGTCGGCGAATGGCGTGCCCCGGTGCATCGCCATGCCGAGGCCGAAGTGGGCATCGTGGTAGAGATTCGCGCCGGTCGAGACGATCCAATCGATGAATCCGGCCTCGATGAGGGGGATGATCGTGGACATGCCGAGCCCCGCCGGTGTCATGGCGCCGGTGAGGCTCATCCCGACGGTCACGTCCTCCTCGAGCATGCGGCTGGCGAACAGCCGGCACCCTTCTCCCAATCGCCCCGCGTTGTACGCGAGGAACGCGTTGTCCACCAGGTCCGCCACCGTTTCCTTGCCGGTGACGGGCTGCGGGTTGATGCGCGGTCCGCGCAGGAACTCGCTTTGCGTCATCGGGTCGCTTGGCCGGCTTGGCTCATGGCGCGAAAGGCGCGGGTGCGGCGCTCGCGGGCTGCGACGATCCACCCGACGGCTTCCGAGGGATCGTCCGTGACCAAGAACAGGTTCAGATCCTCGGGGGCAATTTTTCCCTCACCGGCCACTCGCTCCTTCAACCAAACGGCAAGTCCCTTCCAGTAGTCCCGGCCGAACAACACGACGGGGAACTGCTTCACTTTGCCGGTTTGGACCAGCGTCAGCGCCTCGAACAGCTCGTCCATGGTACCGTACCCGCCGGGGAACGTGATGAACGCCGTCGAGTATTTCACGAACATCGTCTTGCGTACGAAGAAGTACCGGAAGTTGATGGAGCGCTCGACCCATCTGTTCGTGCCCTGCTCGAACGGCAGCTCGATGTTACAGCCGATCGACAGGCCGCCTCCGTCTTTGGCGCCCCGGTTCGCGGCTTCCATGATGCCCGGCCCCCCCCCCGTGATGATCGCGAACCCCTCGCGGGCCAGCAGCCGGGCCGTCTCGTGCGCCTGTTTGTAGTAGGGATCGCTCTCGGGAGTGCGGGCGGAGCCGAAGATGGTCACGGCGTTGCGCACGTCCGACAGCGTGTCGAACCCCTCGACGAACTCCCCCATGATGCGCAGCACTCGCCAAGGGTCTGTGCTGGTGAAGGACGCGCGCCGCTCGACGGGGACCGACTGCGGCGGTATGAGAAGCTGCTCGTCCTCAGTGAGCGGGCTGCGTGGCGAGGCGCTCGGTTGCTCTGACATTGTCGTCCTGGACGTTATAGAAGAAAGGCGACAGGCGTACATGGCCCGGGCGCGCATCAGCGATGATGCCGTCCGCCGCCAGGTGCCGCACCGCCGCCGCGGGGTCGGGCACGGGAAGCATCACGATCGCCGAGCGGGCCGCCGGCTCGGCGGCCACCCTGGGCGCGAACCCCGCCGCGCGCGCGCGCGCGATCAGGTCCTCGGTCAGCACCGCCGTCGCTTCGCGGATAACGGGAACGCCGATCTCCTCGATGTACTCGAGGCCGCCGAGCTGGGCGTAAATCGCGGCAAGCGCCGGCGTGCCGAGCTCGAAGCGCCGGGCATCGTCGTGGAAATCCAGGCGGCGGGGATCGAATCCGAACTGATCGCGGTGCCCGAACCAACCCGCGGTCGTCGGCTCGAGCCCGCCCTGGCGGGCCAGCTCTTCACGCACGTACAGGAAGACGATGCCCGGCCCGCCCAGCAGCCACTTGAGCCCGCCCGCCATGAGGGCGTCCACGCCCGTCGCCTTCACGTCTACCGGTAGCTGACCAACCGATTGATAGGCGTCGATGAGGCACAGCGCGCCCTGCGCGTGCGCGGCGGAGACGACGTTCTTCAAGTCCTGGATTGCGCCGCTCGTGAAATAGACATGCGAGGTCACGACGAGGGCGGTGCGCTGATCAACGGCTCGCGCGATCGCCTCCACCGGAACGCTGATCCGGTCGGGACTCTCGACCACCACGACCTCGACGCCGCGCCGCGCTTTGGCCAACCACTGGTAGGCGACCGTCGGGAAGTCGAGCGAGGTGGTGACGATCTTGGGTCGGCGGCTGTAATCGAGCGACTCGGCGACCACGCTCAGAGCCACGGAGATGCTGGGCGCGAGCGCGATCTCGTGTGCCCCCGAGTTCACGAGCCGGCCATAGCGCGCGCGCAGGTCACTCAGGGACTCCCACCACACGTCGTACCAGGCGGACGCGCCGCGACTCTGCCAGAGGTCGAGGAATTCGGCTACTTTGCGGCGGGTACGCTCGCCCAACGCGCCAAGCGAGCACGTGTTCAGGTAGACGCGGTCCCGGAAGATAGGAAACTCGCTCCGGTAGCGGGCCAGACCACGCGCGCGCGGTGACACACTGCTTGCGAGCGTCATAGGCGGTGAATATACAGAAGGAATGCGCGCTATCGCGAGTTGGTCCGCGCTGTATCTGCGTTTGGCGCTGAGGGCGCTGGTGCGCCCGCGGCTCGCCATGGATTTGCTGCGCCTCGCGTGGAGTTTCCGCGCCCGTAACTGGTGGCGCCGCCCGCCCTTTCTCCCGCTTCCCCCGCGCGACTACATGCAGTGGCGCATGTTCACGGCTTACGGCGACGAGCACACGATCCCGCCGGTTGATGATGTCGTGAACTTCGCACGCTGGCGGCGCGAGACGATGGGCCTGTGACGACGGCACTCGAGCTCGCGAGCGCCACGGTCAAGCGGCAGGCGACCGAGTTGGGGTTCGCCGCGACCGGCGTCGCGCTCCTCGAGCGCAACCCGCACGCCGCGGAGCTCGACCGCTGGCTCGCGGCCGGGCATGCGGGCACGATGGCCTACCTGCAGCGTCAGGCGGCACAGCGAAAAGATCCACGGCGGATCATGCCGGGGGCGCGCGTCGCGGTGGTGACGCTCATGAACTATTTCCACGGGCGGGCTGACCCCGGAGCGGCGCCGCGGGGTTCCGCAAAGGTTGCCCAGTACGCCTGGTCCTCCGACTACCACGATGTGCTCGGCGCGCGCCTCGAGGAGCTGGCCGCCGCAATCCGCGAGATCTCCCCTGGAGCAATGACGCGCTGCTACGTGGACGCGGGCCCCGTGCCCGAACGGGAGCTCGCGCAGCTCGCGGGCCTCGGATGGATCGGCAAGAACATGATGCTCATCCATCCAGAGCTCGGCTCGTTCACGTTCATCGGCGTCGTGCTCACCGATGCCGCCCTCGCGCCCGACCTGCCGTTTGAGGCGGACCGTTGCGGCACGTGCCGCCGCTGCCTCGACGCCTGCCCGACCAATGCGTTCGTCGCGCCCCACGACTTGGACGCGCGCGCGTGCATCTCCTACCTCACGATCGAACATCGGGGAGAGTTCGACGCCCAACAGCGAAAGAACCTGGGGGGGGGCGAATGGGTGTTCGGCTGTGATGTGTGCCAGGACGTGTGTCCGTGGAACATCAGCTTCGCGCAAGCGACGGACGATCCCGGCCTAGCGCCGCGCGCCGAGGTGGTGGCTCCCGATCTGCAGGCGCTCCTCGAGGTTGGCGATGACGAATTCGCACACCGGTACGGCGACACGCCCTTCTCGAGGCCGGGGCATGCCGGCATGCGGCGCAATGCGGCGGCGGTGCTTGCACGGGCCGACTCGTGACTGAAACCATCAACGAATTGCAGCGCCGCCTGGCGGACGGGCTTGCGGCGATTGACCCGCATCACCGGCTGCTCGGCCGGCCCGTGAGCTACCGCGTAATCGACGGTCGCGCACTCGAAATTACCTATCGCGACGTGGCCGGCATCGCCGACGCAGAGGTGCTGGGTGTGAAGCGACTCATCGGCCAAGACTGCTTCTGCACAGTGAGCCCGCAAACGTCGGAGCGCCTCATCGTGCGCTTCGTCGTGCCCCTCAAATAGGAGCATCCCATGCCCCCTCCCGAACGCGTGACCGGCATCGGCGGCACCGCGTGGCGAATCTGAGTCAGGTCCTGAGCGAGCTGCGGCGCGAGGATGTCACCGTGGACGACCGCATCGAGCTGTGGGAGCCACCTGCGACGGGCGCGCTCGGGACCGCCTGAACTTGGTCCGGCCGCCCCAAATCGCTTCACTCGCAAACGTCCACACGGTCTGCGGCGCTCCCACGATGCCCATCCGAAGGGGGGATAGGACCATCCAGGGAATGACAGCGTCACCCTTGATTGAGCACGACTGGGCGCCCCGGACACGAGCGGGGGCAACTCCCCATTAGCAGGCGAGGG
>Ga0209220_1000028_pt1 | contig 83972 bp, 96 predicted proteins | sample BlaSpr_A8_OM3_M3_FD_187984 | JGI IMG/M metagenome (GOLD analysis project Ga0209220, IMG submission 187984) | Forest soil microbial communities from Thunder Bay, Ontario, Canada - Black Spruce, Ontario site 2_A8_OM3_M3 (SPAdes) (version 2) | ecosystem: Environmental > Terrestrial > Soil > Boreal... | reverse complement strand
GCTCGGAGACGAACCCGGCCGCGCGGAACGCCGCCAAGCCCCGGACCGTGACCTGTTCAAGCTCTCGAAACAGGGCCTCGTCGCTCGTCGTGAAGTTGAAGCACGTCTTGCCCTGCATACGAGCCTGCAATTGCTTGGACATGGTCCCGCGTACGTTAGGGTGGCCCACGCCCATGAGGTGATAGCTCACGTACGCCTTGCGAATCTCGACCCAGGCAACGGGTATCCGTTGCCGCCTCACTTCCCCGCCCCAAGCCCGCAGCGTCGCCGGGCCAGGACTTGCCTCGAGACCATAGTGATCAGAGTCCGCCGAGACGAGAAAATCGGGGGCCAGCTTCCTCAAGATTGCCCTTAGCTCCCTAAAGATCGGTTGGAGCTCTGATGACACCCGAATCCGCCTAACGGGCAGATACCTCCACATTGGCATCTACCTGTCCGTAATCGATGAACTCGACCGGCGCCAGGCATTCCGGATAGAGGATCGACGCAAACTTCTTCACCGCAGCGGACTCGGAATGCGCCCGATCCGCGGCGGCATCGCGAAAGACAAAGATGTGAACGAATCGCGTTGGGTGCGCCAGTTCCTGCCAGACTTCATAGCGCAGTGTGCCGGACTCATTGGCGCGCACGTAGGCCACGAACTCATGAATGGCCGCCAGACATCGATCCAGCGCTTGGGGACGGACTTCGTATCGAGCCAGCTGTCTAATCTGCGGACGCATGCTGCTGTTCTTCGCCATGTGCGGGCTCCGTAATCTGCGCGCGCCGCCAGCTTCAGGCGCGTGTTAGGCGGCGAGCGGCTAGTAGTGCAGGCGCAAGACAGTCGGTGGACCAGCGCGTGTCGGAAAGATTGCAAAGAGGTCGTCATGCGCCCGAGGACCAATCGTGACCTCCTGTTCGGCTCCCAACGCTTTGAGGATCATGGGCACGGTGTTCCCGTGACCCACAATGACGACGACGTCCTTCTGATCGAGGTCACGCAAGCGGGTGATAGTGGCCCATCGATTCATAAAACCTTTGCCCGATCGCTCACTCAGTTCATCGTCGCCCGCGGGAGCGGGAAGCGCACGCGCAGGGTGGTGCCGGCCCCCGGCGCCGACTCGATGTCGAGGCGGCCGCCGGCGAATTCAGCGCGCTCGCCCATGCCCACCAGCCCCAGACCGGTGCGCAGCCGCTCGACGCTGAAGCCAACTCCGTCATCCCTGACCGTGACGTCGAGGGCAACGTCCTGCGCCGTCAGCGTCACTTCGACTTGGCGAGCGCGCGCGTGCCGGGCGACGTTGCTCAGGGCCTCCTGCACGATGCGGAAGCAGGCGGTCTCGATCTCGACCGGTGCCCGCGCGTCGCGCGGCGTGGCCGTGAAACGCGCACGCACGCCGGCGCGCTCACCGTGGCGCGCCACCAGGTTCCGCAGCGCCTCGACCAGGCCGAACTCGTCGAGCAGCGACGGGCGGAGCTCAAAGGCAAGCGTTTGCACCTGTTTGAGCATCTTCTTGATGATCCGCATGCTCTCAGGCACGCGCGCGCGCGAGGCGGGCGAGAGCTCGCCCTTGATCGCCTCGAGGTTCAGCGTGATCGCGACCAGCGACTGCCCGAGCTGGTCATGCAGCTCGCGGGCGAGCACGCTGCGCTCGTGCTCCTGTTGCTCCAGGAGACGGCGCGACAGCGCGCGGTAGCGCTCCTGCGACGCTCGCAGGCTGTCCTGCGACTGCTGCAGCTGCTCGAGGTTCGTCATCATCCAGTCGACTTCGTGCAGCGGCCAATCGGGCGAGAGGTACTGCTCGGGCGCTACGTAGTACGGATTGCGGCAGATCCGATCCCCGATGACCACGAGCGGGTGCACGATGATCATCTCGCGCAGCGTGTCGGGCGTGAACCGCCGCACATCGAATTGACATAGACCGGCGCAGGCGTGACGTTCCCAGACCCGGTTGAGGTTGAGCCGCGCCTCGAACTCGGCAAGCGCCTTCAGGTCGCCGTTCAGCGTCCAGGTCATCTCCCCGACAATCCGGAAGCCGGCATGGCCGGCGGTGCGGGACCCGTTGGCATACTGCTCAATCTTCCCCAGCATGTCCTGCGTCTGGAGGCCCTGCGCGAGCGGCTTCTCGAAGATCTCCAGTCGGCCCTCGCGCATCGCTGCGTCGACGTCGACGCCCTCGGACGCGAGCGCAGCGAGAATGCTCGCCCCGCCGTCGTCGACAACACAGACACACAGCTCGCCGCGATCGAGGCCGGCGCGGATATACGAGACGGCGATCGCCACCTCCTCTTCGCGCTGGTCGTACAACGTGCAGACGTGATCAGCCGGACCGAGCTGCGCTATTGCTGCGCGAACTTGTTGGAAGCGACTATCGGCATGCATGGTGTCCTCCCACAATCGACTATTGAAACACTATCACGCCTGCACCGGTCCCGTTGAGACGAGTGCTTCAGGCGCGTGTCAGACGGCGCGGTCACTTGGCTGGCAATGAAGAAGCGTACTTCGCGGCCACCTGGACCCATGTCCCGAGCTTCGCATCGGTCTTCAATCCCGCAGGCTCGACCAGGATCCAACCCTTCATCGGCCGCCCGGTAAGGTCGAAGCGTCTGGTGTGGGGCTGCGACAGCGCCGCATCCGTCGCTTCCGGAGCAAGACGCACGATAAGGTCGGACTTATGCACGCCCACGCACATGTTGCCATTAAGGAGGAAGGCGACGCCACCGAACATCCTCTTCTCAACGAGACCTTTGCGCCGGCCCAGCGTGGCGCGAATTCGATCGGCTAACCGTTCGTCAAAGGCCACGCCGCCTCACTGGATGGACGCGACGTAAGCGCCGGGTAGGCCTACACGCTGCGCCAGGGCGCGAAGCTTAGAGGCATATTCGGCGTTCCGTTCATCTGGCGACGGGGGCTCCGGGAGATTGAAGCAGAGGGCGGCTACGGTGCCCCCGTTGTGAACAACGGCGAGTACGGGCTCAGGCCGATACGCCCGCACGCTGGGCTCAGCGTACAGCTTCTCAATGTCAGCGTGTGACAGCTTCATTAACAGACCGTGCACTTCCCCTGCCGGAGTGGGAACGAGCGCGGCCCGCGCTCCGATGCGCAGGGTGAATCCAGGAACGGCAGCGGGCCGAATATCAGTAAACCGGACGCCTTTGCCTTCCAGCAATTGCTGATCCATGAATAGCCCGTAGAAAAAGACGTCGAGGCGTCGTTGGTCCACCTTGTCCTCAGATGCGCCTAAGCCGTGGCGCGCTGATTCATTCCTTAATCTACGCGCGCCGCCAGCTTCAGGCGCGTGTTCGGCAGCCCCGCGCCATGCGATCCAACCGCTATCACGACAGCAACGCCGTTACTTTGACGGTATCAAATCGAACTTGCCGAACGTCTCCTGATAGAAGAGTGCCCCTTCTTTAGGGTCGCCGCCGCTCCAGTGTTTGTGGCCTCCCGGAATCCGGATGAAATCGCCTGGACCCACACGTTTGGCGCCGGCATCGTCCCTATAGAGGTATGCGCCTCGTAAGACCACCACCAAAACGTCAGCAGTGTGAGTGTGCAGGCCAGCGTCGAATCCGGGGCGGAACTTCGTAAAGCCTCCAAACGGCCCCGTGAGTGTATCTCCCCAGACCACAGAACTGGAGACGCCCGGAACCAGCGGCGCATACTTCGCCGAACGTGAACGGGCAAAGATTACGCCTGTGCCTCCCCTCTGCGCAAAGACGACAGCCGTCGTCAACGCCAGAGCAACTGAGACTGCAGCGAGCGTCCAAGTGCGCTTCATTTCGACCTCCGGTGTTTTGTTGCCTGGGATGATTGCCGAACAAGAATGAGCACAAATGGAATTCTACCCTAGAGGCCGGGCGCCGCCAGCTGCAGGCGCGTGTTAGACAGCGGCCTCACCGAAAATGCTTCCAGTTCGCGCCAGCGAACAGGAGGGCCACAAACAGCAGGAGAGATCCGCGAACCGGCAGATGTTGAAGGACGGCAACGGCAGTCGGGATGGCCCAAGCCACAAGCATCAGAAGGACGCCGATCCTCCGCTGTCGGCGAATCTGGACCGCTGCAACGCAGACGATTGCACCCGCAAGAACGTTCACTGCGATGAACAACAGCCCGGCCCCGGACGAAATCGCGGGGATACCGATGGCGAGGGCAGCAAGGATGGTGAGGACCCCAACGACCCAACACAGCGTCGAGGCTATTCGCACACCAGGCGGTACCTGCGCCGACTGAGTTGACGGATTCGCTGGCTGAGAAGGAGCTGGAGTAGTCATGATGATGTCCTCCGCCGCTGCCTAACGGCGTGCGCCTAAGCTGCGGCGCCGAGCAAGAATGGGCACAAATGGAATTCTAACATAGACGCCGGGCGCCGTCAGCTTCAGGCGCGTGTTAGGCAGCAAGCCTCAACCCTTGGCCTAGTCGGCCACTCCAACGACGGTTCGAACGTAGCGACCATCTGTCAGCTGATCGAGCATGAAGGCGGCGACGTCCGCGCGCGAAATCCGCACGGTCCAGAGCCAATGACCCACGCGCGGCCCATGGCGGTACTGGCCGCGCTTCGGCCCATTGGTGAGAGCGCCCGGGCGCACGATCGTCCAGTCAAGCTCTGAGGCGCGAATGACGGCCTCTTGGCGAATCTTGTCCCAGAAATACAGCGGCACGATGATGGGGCGGACGAACAGGGTGTAGTAGAGTCCCATTTGCCACCAAGCATCGGAGATGCCGAGGGCAGTTTCGCAGACGAACCGGCCGACACCGTGGCGCCGCATCGATCCAATCAGATTTCGGGTGCCCTCAGAGAGAATGCGGGTGGGACGGAAGAACTGTTTGTGCCCGAGAGCAGACAACACGGCGTCCCGGCCGCGCACCGCACGGTCCAAGGACGAGGCGTCCAAGACGTTGCCCAGCACGGTGATCAGCCCGGGACGAGGCGCCGCCGACGGCTCCTTGCGGACCAAGGCGGTGACCCGATGACCGCGCTGGAGCGCCTGGGTCACGAGTTGCTGGCCAGTGCCGCCGGTCGCGCCAACGATCAAGAGATTCACAGAAAGGCTTGCTACCTGTTAGGCGGCGGGGCGGCTAAGCGCCAACCTGATTTGACTCAAGTGATGTTCATTATGAGCGGCGGCGGCGTCGAATTCATCCCGCAACGTGCGCACGCCATCTACACTATGCACGAACTCAAGGTGGCCACTCCGCTCATAGTGCACGCCGGCATAATAGATGATTGCGCTGCGAACCGATTCGTAGACATGCCGGGAGATATCGAGCGGCACCTGCGAATAATCGAGTCCCTTCGCCCAGGCATCCTGATCCATCACCCATAGGACCGGACGAGGCTCACTGAGCACTCGACGGATGCGATCGAAGAAGACGGTCTCCTGATCGGAGAGGTGGTGGAGGATATAGCTGACTGACCACTTGCCTGGCGCGTATGTTCGCGCGAGGTCGCGATGGTTGAGCGAGAAGCATTTCAGCGTCTCGTCTCGGGTCCGTTCAAGCTCTCGAATAAGTTGCGTGCTGACTCCCGCCGCCTAACGGCGTGCGCTTAAGCTGCGGCGCGCTGAAGAAAGATTCATTCCTTTAATCTACGCGCGCGCCACCAGCTTCAGGCGCTTGTTAGGCAGCCTGCTCTATGATGAAGGAAACAGGGGCGCGATCGGTTGCGCGACTCCAGGACATTCGCCGCTCGCCCGTGCTCGGACCTCCAGAATCCGCTGCACCTCGAAGAAGCGCTGGCCGCCGTAGATGCTTCCCGAGTGTCCCTTGATCCCGCGCAGTCGGACAAACACCGGCTCGTTTGCCGTGGCAGTGGTGCGGTATCTCGCTTCGAGCGCCGAATCCTGGACTACGACAGTGATCTTCGAATCATCGCACGGAAAGAACGTCCCCGATCCGTCCCGATTGATATACAAGCCGCGGACTTCGGTCGGTCGGTGACAGGCGACCAGGACCACCGAAAGAACCAAAGCAGTGTGTAGACGCATGGGCTTGTTTAGGCCGCCGGTCGTCTTAGGGACGTTCGACACGAACCCAGGTCCATTGCGCCGGGGCGTTTCCCCCGAGCTTCGTGCGAAGAGTGTCCCCCTTCAATCGTGCGACGACCGTGAATGGCGTTCCTGCCATGACCGCAGGATGCTTCGCGACACTCGGACTGAAGGTGATAGTTGAATCGCGTCGTTCGTAGGTTCCTGCATTCGCTGTAATGCGCAAAAAACTGAGGCCGAGTTGTTCATCGGTCGCGCTGTCGGAAGGTATCGCCCTAGGGGTAAAGCCTGTGACAAACGTCATCGAGTAGTGCCGCTTCGCAAAGATCAGCAGGCCCGGCTGGACATCACTCGTGTGATGTCCTCGATCTGCACCGCTATCGACGACCACTTCGATAGGCTTCCAGACGCCTCGGAGGGTTTGACCACAGACTGGATTTGTACCTGCGGCAGTGAGCGCCAACAGCGCGATTGTTGATCTCATCGATCCTCCTCGAGGTCTGAACAAACGGGCGGCCTAACGGGAATTCGAGATAACTGTTTTAGACGAATCGCAGTGCATGCTCCCCCGCCTAACCCTACGCTCCTAACACCCAGCCGACGTACGCCTCTTCGGCCTAACCCTCCGGCGGCACCAAATAATCCTGCGCCCCGGCGATCCGCCAGCGCCCGCGACGCTTCACCCAGGTGTCGGTGAACCGATAACGCCGATCGAATGGACCACCCGGCCCGCGCCCCTGCACCACCAACCATCCTGTCACGAGCGCCGTCGTGCCAAACCGGTGTACGTGCATGTCCTCATTGCGCGCCGCCGTGACCGTGTCCGCTCCCGCGCCTACCTCGTGGAGCACCTCGGCACGCGTCATCGTGCGATCGTCCTCGGTATAGACGAATCCAGCGGCGAGCAAACGTTGAAACACCGCCGTGTCACGCCGCACCAACGCGCGCGCCCAATCGTCCTCCAGCCGCAGCAGCGTGCGAGCGTCCGCATCCTGTACGTTCGCGACGAGCAGCAATGCCACCAATAGCGTGTTCATCGGGCCCTCCTTCGCCGCCCCCGTCAGGTATTCCGTCCCACCACCCACCTTGCCGCGGACCGCTGCATCAGCGCCTGACCGTGCCAACAACACAACACCGGCGCCTCTCCCGGCACCTGCGCTGCCAACCGCGGGTGCGCGAACAAAATCACGAGCTCTGCCCCGGGGGCGAGCCGCGCAAGCTGCGCGAGCGACCGCGGGCCCAAATCCGCCCTGCCCTTCCACGACCTGGGCTCCGCATACACGAGGACCACTCGGCTGACCCCGGGGCGACGCCCCGGGGTGAGCGAGACTCCCCCTCCCCGCAAAGCTCCGTGAAACACATCGCGCGGCGGAATGGTGTACGGTCCGCCCACGTCATCATCTACAATAGAGACACTGAGCGGCCCCGTCAGCCTCGGCGCCGTCCCACGCACGAGATGCACGGCCCGATCCGCCAAGCCATCCGCAAACCGTTGATGCTCGGCGAGCATGGCGTCGTCGAGCATCCCGAGATCGCCGCGCCGCATGTCCCACTGCCGCAGCGCCGCCTCGTATCGCGCAATCGCCTCGGCGGCCCGGTCGGCGGGCACGGCGTCGAGGGCGCGCACCACCGCGGCCCAATCCGTCGGATACAGCAGCACGTCGCAGCCCGCGGTCACCGCCGCCGCCGCCGCGGGCCCCTCGCCCTGCGCCGCAGTCGCGCCCGCCATGATAAAGGCATCCGTAACGACGAGGCCCTGAAATCCCAGCACGTCGCGGAGGTGCGCCAGGATCGGCCGCGAGAACGTCGCTGCGACGCCCGTCCCGTCCCACGCCGGATACGCGACATGCGCCGGCATCACGCTGCCGACCCCGGCCACCACCGCGGCCGCGAATGGCGCGACATCCACGCGCTGCAGCTCCGCGGCGGCCGCGTCCACGACAGGGAGCCCCTCATGCGAGTCGGTCGTCGTGCGGCCGTGACCGGGGTAATGCTTGGCGCACGCCAGCACCCCGTGCTCCTGGCATCCCCGGATCCAGGCCGCCGCGTGCGCCCCCACGCGCTCCGCGTCGGCGCCAAACGACCGCGTCTGGACGATCGGGTTCCTCGGCTCGAGATCCAAATCGCACACGGGCGCGAACGTCCAGGTGAGCCCCACCGCGCGCGCCTCCGTGCCCGTGATCGAGCCCGCCGCGTAGGTCGCGTCCAAATCGTTCAGAAAGCCGAGCGCGGCCGGGGGCGGCAGCTCGGTGAGTCCCCGAAACTGCTGGCCGGGACCGCGCTCCAGGTCGGACGCGAACAGCAGCGGCCGCCCCGCCCCCCCCGCCCCCCCCGCCCGCTGCTTCAGGTCCCTCGTGAGCGCCCGCACCGCTTGGGCGGTGCCGCCAAACAAAATGAAGCCGCCCACGCCTTCATCGAGAGCGGCCGCGATCTTGTCCCGCTCATGCGCGAACGATCCGCCGCGCGACCGCAGCGCGGGACAGACGAGCCGCGCCCGCGGAGAACTCATGCCGGCGTGATGTGTCCGAGGACGCGCGGCCCGCGGGCCCCGGTGGCCGCCGCGAGATTCCCCGGCCGTCCCAGCAGCGTCTGATATCCGAGAAACGCGAAGGCTACGGCCTCTTTGGCTTCGCCGTCGAAGAACAGCTCGTCGAACAGCACGAGGGGCTGGGGTTGCACACGCGCAGCGAGCCGCTCGATCAGGGCGGGGTTCCTGGCGCCGCCCCCCGACATGACGATCTCTCCTCCCCCACTGGGGGGATTCGCGACCGCGCGAGCAATGGTCTCGGCCGTGAGCGCTGTCGCCGTCGCCACTGCGTCGTTGTCAGACCCGCCTGCCGAGCGCACACGCACGAGCAGCTTCTCGGCATACTCAATCCCGAAGCGCTCGCGGCCCGTGCTCTTGGGCGGCGCCTGCGCGAAGTACGGATCGGCGAGCAGCTCCTCGAGCAGCTTGGCGACCGGACGCCCGCGCCGCGCCCGCTCCCCATCCCGGTCGAATGTCGCCTCAGGATCCACGCGTCGCGTTACGGCGTCGATCACCGCCACCCCGGGGCCCGTGTCGAATGCGAAGGCCCCTGCGGTGACGCCGCGTTTTGGCACCCACGTGACGTTCGCCATGCCTCCGATGTTGAGGAGCCAGCGGCCCCGCTGTTCATGGCCGAACAGCATCACGTCCACCAGCGGCACGAGCGGCGCGCCCTGCCCCCCAGCCGCGACGTCGCGCGCGCGAAAGTCGCTCACGACTTGGACGCCGAGCCGTTCGGCCAGCACCGCCGCATCACCCAGCTGCAGAGTAGCGCGGCCCGGCTCGTGCCAGATGGTCTGGCCGTGGGAGGCGACGAACGACAGGTCACCGGGCTTCGTTTTGGAGGACGCAAGCAGGGAAAGTACGGCTGCGGCAAATCGCTCACCCAGCGCCACGTGCAGAAACGCGAGCTCCTTGGGCGCGCCACGCGCCATCGCGTCGATGATGGCGCCGCGCTCAGCGGCGGTGTACGCCTCCTGGCGGAAGGCGACGAGCGTCGCCGCTGGCGCATCGGGGGGGGCGCTGAGACGCACGAGCGCGGTCGAGACGCCGTCCAGCGACGTGCCCGACATCACGCCGACGGCGAGCACGTCCGTCACGGGGAGGGGGCGGGACGCTGCGTCACGGGGGGCGGGTCGCCTGCCGCCGGGCGCACGAATCCGCCGGCCGCATCCAGCAGACGGCGCGCTTCGTCCTGATCCACGCCCCGCCGCACCATCACGATTGCGAGCTTGACGCTGCCGCCGGCGCGCTCGATGGCGGCGCGCGCCTCACCGCGGCTCACGCCGGCGCACTCCATCACGATCCGCTCGCCCCGATCCTCCAGCTTTGCGCTCCACGCCATCAGGTCCACCATCATGTTCCCGTAGACCTTGCCCAACCGGATCATCGCGCCGGTGGTGATGGTGTTGAGCACGAGCTTCGTCGCCGTGCCGGCCTTGAGCCGCGTCGAGCCGGTGAGGGCCTCAGGCCCGACGACCGGCACGACCACCACATCACACGTTTCGGCGAGGACTTGTGGAGGCGTCGCGCACGTCACGAGGCCCGTGGCGGCGCCCAGCGTCTGCGCGCGGGCGATGGCGGCGCGCACGTAGGGCGTCGTCCCACTCGCCGCGATACCGACCACGACATCCTTGTCCGTGACCGCCGCGGTGTCCATCGCCGCGGCGCCGGCATTCACGTCGTCTTCGGCGCCCTCGACGCTCTTCACCAGTGCACCGTATCCTCCGGCGATCACGCCGACGACCATCGCCGGCGGCGTCCCGAACGTGGGCGGGCATTCGGCGGCGTCGAGCACGCCCAGCCGCCCGGAGGTGCCCGCCCCGACGTAGACGAGGCGGCCGCCGCGGCGGAACGCCTCCACGACCAGGTCGATGGCACGGGCGATGCGCTCGTGCTCGCCGCGCACCGCCCCGGCCACGGTGGCGTCCTCGGCGTTCATCAGGTCCACGATCTCGACGCTCGAAGCGACGTCGATGCGCTCGGTGCGCGGGTTGCGTTGCTCGGTGGGACGGGGGTCGTGAAAGTCGCGGGTAGTCATGGCGGGAGATAATATTACGAATGCGCACGACGCTTGCTTTGCTCCTCGCGGCACTCGCCCTCTCCTGCGGCGGCGCGCCCGCCCCCGCCCCCGGGCCCGCGCCTCTCGCGCCGGTCGTACGCGGCCCGCCCGTCATCCCGTCCACCTGGACGCTGAAATCGACTCCGGTCACGGCGCCGCACGCGATGGTCGTGACGGCACATCCGCTCGCAACGCAGGCCGGTGTGGATATCCTCAAGCGCGGCGGCAACGCGATCGACGCAGCCGTCACTGTCGCCTTCGCGCTCGCCGTGGTGCTGCCAGACGCCGGCAACATCGGCGGCGGCGGCTTCATCGTGCACCGCAGCGCCGCGGGCGAGGTGCAGGCGCTCGACTACCGCGAGGCGGCTCCCGGCGGAGCGTCGCACGACATGTACCTCGACTCGGCGGGCAACGTCACCGATAAAGGCCTCACGGGCCATCTGGCCGTCGGCGTCCCGGGGAGCGTCGCCGGACTGTACGAAGCGTGGAAGCGCCACGGTTCACTTCCCTGGGCCACGCTCGTCGCGCCGGCGATCCAGCTCGCGCGCGAGGGCCACCGGATCGACGCCGAGCGGCACGGCGACATCGCGGCCGACGCCTCCCGGCTGGCGCGATTCCCCGCATCGGCGCAACAGTTCCTGCCCGGTGGGGGGGGTCATCCGCCCGCAGTCGGCACATTGTGGAAGCAGCCCGATCTCGCGCGCACGCTGCAGTTGATCAGCGACTCCGGACCGAGTGTGTTCTACCAAGGCCAGATCGGCGACTTGATCGTCGCCGAGATGCAGCGGGGTGGCGGCTTGATCACCAAGAACGATCTGCGCAGCTACAGGCCCAAATGGCGCACGCCCATCCAGCTCAGCTACCGCGGCTACACGATCTACTCGATGCCGCCGGCCAGCTCGGGTGGGGTCACGATGGGCGAGATCCTCAACATCATGGAAGGCTACGATACCCTGCCGGCCTTCGGCACCGCGGCCTACACGCACCTGTTGACGGAAGCGATGCGCCGCGCCTTCATCGACCGGAACCGCTGGCTCGGCGACCCCGATTTCGTGGACATGCCGCTGGAGCGGCTGCTATCCAAGTCCTACGCCGCGCAGCTCCGGGCCCAGATCGATCCCCACCACGCCACTCCGACACCGCCACTGACAGAGAGCGGCGGAGCTGGTAGCCACACCACGCACTACTCGATCGTAGACGCGAGCGGCAACGCCGCATCGGTCACCACGACGCTGAATGACGGCTTCGGCAGCGCGGTCACGGTGACGGGCGGCGGGTTCTTACTGAACAATGAGATGGATGATTTCACGTCGGCGCCCGGCAAGCCGAACATGTACGGCCTGGTGCAGGGTGAGGCGAATTCGATCGCTCCGGGCAAGCGGATGCTGTCGGCGATGACGCCGTCGATTGTGCTCGATCGTAGCGGGCAGCTGATGATGGTGGTGGGAACGCCGGGCGGGCCCACGATCATCACGACGGTCGCCCAGGTGATCCTCAATGTGTTGGACCAGCGGATGACGCTCGCGGAGGCCGTGGCGGCGCCGCGGATCCATCATCAGGCGCTGCCGGATACGATTCGCTACGAGCGGGGCGGCCTCAGCGAGCAAACCGTGAGCGCGCTCAGGCAGATGGGTCACGGCGTGCAGATGCGGCGCGGTACCAGTGGCATCGTGGCCGCCATACAACACACCGCCAGCGGGTGGGTCGGTGTTGCCGACCCGCGGTACGCCGGCGGTGCGTTAGGCTACTGAACCTGCGAAAACTGTTACTTGCTGGCCGTGACTGTCAGCGGCTCGCTGACGGTGACCAGGATGTGCGCCCCGCTGGGAAGCACGATGTCAACGTCCTTGGTCTCCGCGGCGTACCCTGCGCCGGCCATACCGCCGACAACGGCGCCAATCACCGTGCCCTTGGTGTTCTTCGACAGGACCTGGCCCACGACCGCACCGGCGGCCGCGCCCACGGCGACCTTCGCCGCGTCGTTGCCGTTGATGGGCTGATTACGGCGCTCGGTCGCGACTTCGTCGATCGTGGCTGAGATCGGATAGGTCCTGCCGTTCGCTTCAACCGTGGACAGCGCCAGCGTCAGCGTGCCCGGAGTGCGACGGTTAGGCGCCGGCTTTACGGCGATCACGAGGCCGTTCACGGTAGAGCCGGCCGCGATCACGACGTTGCCTGACGGGTCGCGGACGTCACTGACGATCTTCGCAGTGAAGGTGTCACCCGCCTTGTTCTTGCGGGAGGTGAGTTCGTTGTTGATCGTCATGTCGATCCGCGTCCCACTTGGGGCGGTGTAGGAGACGGGGGTGGCCGACTTGCTCCGCTCACGCACGGCGCGGTCGGGTTGGCCAGCCTGCCCGCCCTTGGGCGAACATGCACCTATGGCAGCGACACTCGCCAACAGGGCGAGGGCGATCCAGTTGTTACGGGTCATGGCATTTCCTCTCGGGTGTTGAGTGAACTGTATGGAGCCAAAGGAAGCCGGTTATCCCGGGATGCGGTATTCCTCACAGGACTCCATTCCTAAGGGTGAAAAACGCTCAGTCCTTGGAATGACTCGGCGACAATCTGACTTGCGAGCCGTGGACACCGCGGACGTCTGCATCGTGGGGTCGGGCGCCGGCGGCGGCATGGCCGCCTACGTGCTCACGCGCGCCGGTCTGCGCGTCACGCTGCTGGAGGCCGGCGACGGCCCAACTCCCCCAGATGAAGTACTGGAGGAACATCATCGCCGATAGCTTGGCCCCCGCCCGAGGCAAGGGCGTCAGGGCGCCGTGACCGCGAGTTCCTTCGTCAGCCTGACGATGATGTGCGCTCCGGCCGGCAACACGATGTCGGAGGCCTTGGTTTGCGTGGCCACACCGGCGCCCGCGATGCCGCCCACCACCCCCCCGATGATCGTGCCCTTCTTGTTCCCGCCGATCACGCGGCCGAGCACCGCGCCTGCGACGGCGCCTACGCCCACTTTGGCCGCGTCGCCCGACGTCACGCCCCGGCCCTTGTGCACGGTCTCGAGCGAGTCGATCGACGCCTCGATCGGATAAGTGTTTCCGCGCACCGTGATACTCGTTACCGTCAACGTGAGGGTACCGGGCGTCCGGGGATTCGGCGCGGGCTTGACGTCGGCGATCTTGCCATTGACGACGGAGCCCGCCGGAATGATGACGTCACCCGAGGCGGTCTTGACGTCCTCCACCACTCTCGCGCTGAAGGGATCCCCCGGTTTGGCGGTGCGCGACGAGATCGTGTCGGTCGCGGCCATATCGAACCGGGCACCAGGAGCGAGGCGCAGCGTGGCGCGGGCCGGTGTGTTCGGCCGCCCGGCGGCGGCGGGAGGTGCCGGAGGAGGCGCCGGCCGGCGGGCGGGCGGTTGCGTCCGCGGGGGAGCCGCAGGTTTCGCCGCGGGCTGATGCTCCGGCATGTCACGCATCGCGGCCGAGGACTCGGCGGGCGCGAGGGTGAGGTTGCGCGCGGTCGAATCAGGCGACTGACTCGCCTGCTGCCCCTTCTGGCACGCGCTCATGCCGAACGCGGCGAGTGCGGCCAGGACGGCGACCGGGCGGGCGATCCGAAGTAGCTGCGTCATGGGAATTCCTCTCTGTGGACGGGCGAATGTCAGCAATTGGGTACCCGGCAGGCCGTAGCAGGTTCTACAGCCGGCGCTTGAGGGACTCGGGTGTAAGTCCCTGCAGGTACCCTGCGAGCAATGTGAAGCTGTCGGTGACGAGCAGGATGCCCAGCACGATCAGCATCCCGCCCGCGATGCGGTCCACCCATACGATGTAGGGCCGGAACCGTTGGAACCAGATGAGGAACCGGTCCAGCGCCAGGGCCGTGAGGAGAAACGGCACTGCCAGCCCCAGCGCGTACGCCGCGAGCAGGGCCGTACCCTGGATCAGCTCGCTCCGCGTCGCGGCCAGGGTGAGGATGCCCCCTAAGATGGGGCCGATGCACGGTGTCCACGCCGCGCCGAACGTGAAGCCCACGACCCCCGACCCGAAATAACCCAGCGGTTTCCGGGAGAGCTCGATGCGGCGCTCGCGCATCAGGAACGCGGGGCGCAGCACGCCCAGCAGGTAGAGTCCAAACAGGATGACGAGGACCCCGCCGACACGTCCCAGCCAGTGTTGATAATCCCGTAGCAGCGCCCCCAAACCCGAGGCGGCAGCGCCGAGCAGCACGAAGACGAGCGTGAACCCGGCGACGAACCACAGCCCGTGCAGCACGGCGGTGCCCCGGCGCGTCTGGAGCTGGTCCGCCGACATCCCGGTGAGAAACCCGACGTAGCTCGGGATCAACGGAAGGACGCAAGGCGACAGGAAGCTCAGCAGTCCGGCGGTGAATGCGACGGCGAGCGAGACTCCGGGCTCGGTCACACTACCCGCAGAACGCAACCGCCGACACGACGGTCGTCCAGCGGGCGTCCGAGCCACACTCGGCGGTCGAGGTGACGTTCATGGTGCGAACGATCTCACCCGACAACAGCCATTGCTCGCGGCGCTCGTCCCATGCCTTGTCGGGATCGAACGGTACGCCGAGCACCGTGCCCAGCATCGAGGCGGCGAGATCCTCGGCGTATTCGCCCGCCGCGATTTCGTTTTGCCCGTAGCTGTGATGCTCGGAGATGTATCCGTGATGGGACGGATCGGCGGGAAGCGCCAGGCCGATCGACGCCGCCACCAGCCGGCTCGGCTCGTTCGTGGACGACTCCGCGACCACGGTGAACAGGATCTGACCGGGCTTGAGCATGCTCAGCCCTTCCTCGCGGTCCACCAGCTCACAATGGGGAGGGAAGATCGAGCTCACCCGCACGAGATTGAAATTGGCAAGATGCGCATCCCGCAGCGCCATCTCGAAGCTCGTGAGTTTTTCCTTGTGCCGACCCACGCCCTTAGTGAGAAAGGCCTTGGTCGGGATGAACATTCGTGAGTCGATCAACCCAGTTACCTCGCGCGCGCTAGAGGGTTCGACTGCTGACAGCTCGGGCACAGGCCGTAAATCTCGAGGCGGTGGTGGTGGGGCCGGAACGCCACCTCCTCCGCGAGCAGGGCGATCATCCGCTCCAGCCGGTCGTTCGAAAACTCCGTCACCGCGCCGCACGCGGAGCAGATGCAGTGCTCATGCGGCTGTCCTTCTCCGTCCACCGACCCCGGCTCGTAGCGCTTGAACCCGTCGCCGAAATCGCGCTCCTTCACCAGCCCGCTCCGGACCAGGAGGTCGAGGGTCCGGTACACGGTCGCGGTACCGACGGCGCCGCCGCGGCCGGCGACCCGCGCCGCGATTTCTTCGGCGGACAGGTGCGCGCCGGAGACGAAGATCGCTTCCGCCACGGCGAGCCGCTGCTGCGTCACCGGCAGGTTGTGATCGTGCAGGTGACGCCGGAACGCCTCCAGCAACCGCTGACCGTCAACCTGCATACCACGCTCCGGGACCCAGCTCCAGCGGCGGTTCCGTCTCGCCACCCCGGTCCGCCGCGGCCTGCATGACGTTCGCCAATACCGCCGCGGGACTGAGTCCGACTTCCACCACCTCGACCTTGGCCTGGCCGCGCTCCTTGCCGCGCACGATGAGCATGTATTTGGCCGTGTAGACTCGCAACCGACCCTCGGGCGACGCGCTCTTGCGCGTGACCACCGCCGTGCCCCATTCCCGTCCCTGCCGTTTGATCGGCCGGAATAGATAAATGGTCTCGATCTCCGCCGGAGGCACCTGTGCCTCCACGGCAGCGGCCACTTTGGCCCAGCCCGGACCCTGCCCCTCCGGCGCCCCTATCGGGAAAGCGGCGCGGGAGTCGGGTTGGGGGGACGCGGGGGGGCCGGGGGGGCTGGGGGGGCCGGGGGGGCCTGCTGCCATCGCTCGACGTAGAAGCGCAGGACGTGCATGAAATCCTGCGCGTTGGTGACGACGCCATATGCCTGGTGAGTGCCGCGGTCGCGCAGCTTGTTCACCACGAACTCGGTCTGGTCCACGCACACCGTGGTCAGGGGTCGCACTTCTTCGGGATCGGGCGAGTCCACGAACGCCGGCAGCATGTTGCCCACGGCGATCGCGTGCAGTGCCGTCGCGACGAACACCGCGAAAGTGGCGACGGCGGTGTGTGCGCGCATCGCGTCCTGGGCGGCCAGCGTATCGGGTATGACGTCCGGCAACGGCCCGTCGTCGCGGATCGACCCGGCGAGCACATAGGGGATGTGGTGCGTGACCAGCGCGTGCATGATGCCGCTCGTCGCGATCCCTTGCCGCACCGCGGCCTCGATCGATCCGGCGCGCCGGACGGCGTTGATCGCGCGCATGTGCAGCGCGTGGCCGCCCTCGACGCCTTCCCCCGAGCTCGACATCCCGAGCGTCGTGCCGAAGATCGCCGCCTCGAGGTCGTGCACGGCGACAGCATTGCCGCCGAGCAGCGCGCCCACGTACCCGTTCTCGATGAACCAGATCATGTCTTCGCGGGCGCGGGCGTGCACGAGCGCGGGACCGATCACCCAGAGGATCTTGCCGCCGCGCTCTTTCTCCTCGCCGAGCAACTGGGCGAGGACGCTGTAATCCACGGGCCGCTCGCGCGAGACCTCGGTCTGCATGAAGCGGAATTCGTTGGCGCTGTGCGTGCCGCCGAGGAAGCCCTCGGAATGGATGTAGATCCCTTCACTCCCGTCTTCGGTCGCCCCGATGGCGACCTTGTCGCCGCGGTGCACTCGGCGCGGCTCGAGCACGACGAGATCATCGGGCGGGTTATGCACGATGACGCAGTCCATGCGCGGCAGCCGCGGCCGCCGCCACCCGCCGGACAGCTTCACGTACGTCGGCAGGTTCGTGGTCGAAAAAAAACCGTCGGGCAGAACCCCGTCGGCCGGTGCGGGCGTGAACCGCGCGTCGGGTGCCCCCGAGAACGGCGGCGCGGTGAAGTTGGGTAGCCGGTACTGAAAGCGGGGGCGGCTCACAGGCCGGTGAAAATACCCGGAATGAAAGCGCTTTCACAAGAGTGAAACGGGGTCGCGGTCCACAGTCACCGCGCGGTGCGCCTTCGCCCGCCAGGCCCGTACGACGCGGCCGAGCACCCGGGGCTCCGCAGCCTTCGCCAACACGTGCCAGCGCCACCGCCCCTTGAGGCGCATGATCGGACACGGCGCCGGGCCGAGCACGGTCAGCGCCCCTTCCAGGCGCTCCGCGGAGGCGCGCCGCAGCCACGCCGCGACCTTCTCCGCCAGCGCGCCGGTGCGCGCCTGATCCCGCCCGGTCACCACGAACCGCACCAGCCCGATGCGCGGCGGATAGGGCGGTTGTGGCGGGGCGCGGAGCGGCAGCTCGGCTGCCGCGAACGCCGCCACGGAGTGCGCCGCCGCCGCCCGGATCGCGTGGTGGTCAGGCGCCCGGGTCTGTACGTACACCCGTCCGCCCCGGGGTCCCCTGCCGGCCCGCCCGGCCACCTGCGCCACGAGCTGGAACGTGCGCTCGCCGGCCCGGAAGTCCGGGAAATGCAGGCCTGTGTCGGCATCTACGACCCCCACGACCGTCACGTTCGGAAAGTCGAGCCCCTTGGCGATCATCTGGGTGCCGAGGAGGATGTTCACCTCGCCCCTCCCCACGCGCTCGAGGATGTGGTGGTGCGCCCATTTGCTGCTGGTGGTGTCGAGGTCCATGCGCGCGATGCGTGCGTGCGGGAATCGCATTCCCACGAAATGCTCCAGCTGCTGGGTGCCCAGACCGCGAAGTCGCTGCGTGACCTGGCCGCACACGCTGCACGTGTCAGGAACCGGCTCCTGGTGCCCGCAGTAGTGGCAGCGCAGGGCGGACGGCGTCTGGTGCACGGTCAGGGCAATCGCGCAGTGCGGGCAGCCCGGCACATTGCCGCACGCTGGGCATTGCACGAACGTCGCGAAGCCGCGGCGGTTCAAGAGCAGTATGACTTGCTCATCGCGCTCCAAGGCGACACGTACCGCGCCGTCAAGCGCCTCCGTCCAGGGAATGACACCGGCTTCAGGCACCCGCGGCGCCGTCTTGAGGTCGATCACCTCGACAGGCGGCAGCGGCCTCGCGCCGATCCGCTGCGGGAGGGCGAACGTCGCCACCCGCCCCTGGGCGGCGAGGTCCAGGGTCTCGAGTGACGGGGTGGCGCTCCCGAGGATCAACCGCGCGCCTTCGAGCTGCGCCCGAATCGCCGCCGCGTCGCGCGCGTGATAGCGCGGCGCCGAGCCCTGCTTGTAGCTCGCCTCGTGCTCCTCGTCCACCACGATCGCCCCGAGCCGCTGCACCGGCGCGAACACGGCAGAGCGCGGGCCCACCGCCACGAGACGCTCGCCCCGGCGCAGGGCGCGCCAGGCATCGGCCCGTTCGCCGTCGGACAGTCCCGAGTGCAGCACCGCCACCTGATCCCCGAACACTCCGCGCACGCGCGCCACGGTCTGCGGCGTGAGCGCGATCTCGGGGACGAGCAGGATGGCACCGTTGCCCGACGCCACGACGCTACGCAGCACGTCCAGATACACCAGCGTCTTGCCCGATCCGGTCACGCCGTGGACCAGCACGGGCATGTCGACGGGAGTCCCGAGAATACCGGCGACGACGTCCCGCTGATCGTCGGTCAAGGTGGGCGGCGGCGGTGACGAGAGTCCGGCAAATGGATCGCGCGTCTCGGGCACTCGCTCGACGCGCGCGAGCCCCTGGCGCACCAGTCCGTCCAGCGCGCTCGCCGACAGCTTGAGCTGCCCCACGAGATGCGAGAAGGGCGCGGAGCCCCCCAGCGCTTCGACCGCCTCGTAGGCGGCGCGCCGTTTGGGCGCGCGCTTGAAGCGCCGCTCGCGCTCGAGCAGCGACTCCATGCCGCTCCCCTCTCCCCCGGTGCTCAGTACGAGTAAGCGCTCGGCGGCGGGCGGAGGACCCGCGGGCCGCAGCACGCTCCACAATGGACCCGGCAGGATCGCGCGCAGCGCCAGGCCGAGCGGCGCACCGTAGTAGTCCGAGATCCAGCGGCCCAGCTCGAGCAGCGCCGGGGAGAGGGCGGGCTCGGCATCAGGGGCGCCGGCGAGGGGCTGAGCCGCAACCCCCGGCTCCGTCGGGCGCGGCACGTCGACCGCGATGACGATGCCGATCACGTTGCGGTGGCGCAGCGGGACGACGACGCGCGCGCCGGGGACCACGCGGTCCGCCAGTGCGTCGGGAATCTGGTAGGTGTAGGCGCGGGAAACCGGAACGGGGAGGACGACGGCGGCGTAGCGCGCCGGCCCCGATGCCGTCATCGCCGCCGGACGCCGAGCCCCGGCTCGGTGGGCAGGCGGATCTGACCCGCGTCGATCGTCGCACCGGCGAAGGGATCGTCTATCGTGAGGGCGGCGCCGTCCAGGTCGGCCGCGTCCACGAGCGGCGTGAAATGCGCCGCCGCCGTGATGCCGAGCGACGTTTCGATCATGCAGCCGACCATGACCAGCATCCCGTGGGCGCGGGCGGTCGCGATCATGCGCAATGCCTCACGCAGCGAGCCGCACTTGGCAAGCTTGATGTTGATCCCGTCGGCGCGGCCCGCGAGCCGCGGGATGTCCGCCGCGACGAGACAGCTTTCGTCCACGACGACGGGGAGATCGTGCGCGGTCGCGTGCCGACGCACCTCGGCCAGCCCGTCCAGATCCTCGGGGACGAGGGGCTGCTCCAGGAACTCGACGCCGTATTCCTCCAGGACGGGAATCATCTGCTTCGCCCGGGCGACGGTCCATCCCGCGTTCGCGTCCACGCGGATCGGCTTGGGGGTCGCGTCGCGGATGGTCCTTAGGATCTCTTCGTCTCGCTCGGTCCCCAGCTTCACTTTGAGAATCGGATAGGCCTCGGCCTCGCGGACCTTGGCGCGCATCTTTTCGGGCGTGTCGAGCCCGATGGTGAACGACGAGAGCGGCGCCTTCTTCGGATCGAGACCCCAGAGGCGCCACAGCGGCTGGCCGAGCCGTTTGCCGACGAGGTCGTGCAGCGCGGCGGAGAGCGCGGCACGGGCGGCGCCGTTCCTCGGCACCACCTGCTCCCACCGCGCCTCCGCGGCCTCGAGGTCGAAGGGATCGCGCGGCAGCTGGGCGGCCAGCCGCTGGAAGGCCGCGAGCACCGTCTCGAGTGTCTCGCCGTAGAAGGACGACGGATCGGCTTCGCCCCACCCTTCCAGGCCGTCGTCGTCGACGATCCGCACCCACGCGCGCTTGTACCCGTTCGTCGAGCCGCGGGCGATGACAAAAGGATGGCGAGTGGTGATGGAGCACTGCTCGACGAGCAGCTTCAGAGCCATCGATTCTTCTTGAGCCACAGGAGCATCACACCCGAAACGGCCACCATCGTGAGCAAGGCGCCGTAGAAGCCAAACGGGTGGTGCGTCCACGGCATCTGACTGAAGTTCATCCCGTAGATGCCGCCGACAACGATCAAGGGCAGCGCGATCGTCGCGACGATCGACAGCTGCTTCATCACCTTGTTCATCCGGTTCGACGTCTGGGACAGGTAGGTCTCCAGCACGCCGGCCATCAGATCGCGAACGGTGTCGACCGATTCCACGATGCGGATCGTGTGGTCGTACACGTCCCGATAGTAGAGCTGGGTATCAGCCCGGATGTGCGTGCAGGGGCGGTTCGTCAGGATGTTGAGGACTTCGCGCAGCGGGCCCACGTGCCGGCGCAGGCTGAACGCGGCGCGCTTGGCCTTGAAGATCTCGTGGATCAGTCTCTCGTCGAACTGCTCGAACAGCCGCTCCTCGAGCCCGTCCACCAGCACGTTCAGCTGCTCGACGAGGGGGAAATACGCGTCGACGGCTTGGTCGATGATGTTGTGCATCGTCATCTCGGCGCCGCGCGCGAGCAGCTCGGGATTGCGCATCAGCCGGTCCCGGACGGTCGCGCAGCTCTTCGAGGGGATGGCGTGCACGGTGACGAGGAAATTCTTCCCGAGAAAGAAATACATGTTCGACGTCGCGAGGTCGAACGGATCGGGCGTTCCCTCGTCGAAGCGGACCACGGCCATCACCACGAACACATAGCGGTCGTATTCTTCGAGCTTGACGCGGGTGCCGGGGGACAGCGTGTCTTCGATCGACAGCGGGTGAAACTCGAACACTTTTTCGAGCAGCGCGTGCTGATGCATGCTCGTGCTGTCGATGTCCACCCACAGCTCGCCTTCGCCGGCCTGGAGAATCTCGCGGATGCGCGCGGGCGAGATGTCCTGCTCCAGCGTCCCGTCGGGCCGGCGGTAGATGCTGGCCGGCCAATGCTTGGAGGCTTGCGGCTGTTGCGGCGGTACGGTTGTGACGGTCACATCTTCAAGATAGCGCACGCACGTGTGCGACGACACCGGCCGCGAGCAGGTCGAGCCGATACCCGCCCTCCAGGACGCCGACCACCGGACGCGCGCCCATCCGCTCGCGCAGTGTCACGGTCCAGTGTGCGATGTCATCGGGCTCGAGCGTGAATTCGCCGAGTGGGTCGCCTGCCAACGAGTCGAAGCCGGCCGAAATGAGCAGCAGGTCCGGGCTCCAGCCCAGCAGCGCCGCGTCTACCGCGATCAGCAGGTCCCGGACGTACACGGTGCGCGCCAGACCGCCCGGTCGGGGCACGTTGAAGACGTTCCCCACACCGCGCTCCTCGGCCGCGCCCGTGCCTGGATACCATGGATACTGATGCATCGAGACGAATCGGATCGATGGATCTCGCTCGACGAGCGCCTGCGTGCCGTTGCCGTGGTGCACGTCCCAGTCGACGATCAAGACCCGGGCGCAGCCCAGCGCCTGCGCGTGGCGGGCGGCCAGCACGACATTATTGAGGAAGCAGAATCCCATCGCCTGGGTCGCAAGGGCGTGATGGCCGGGCGGCCGGGTCACCCCGAACGCCGATCCGCCCGCCAGTCCCTGCTCCACCGCCGTGAGCGCAACGCCCGCCGACGCAAGCACGCTCTCCCAGCTGCGGGCGCCGAGGAACGTGTCCGCGTCCAACGCTCCCCCGCCACGCGCTGCCATCGCCTCGAGCATGTCGAGGTATGCCGCGGGGTGCACGCGCTCGAGCGCTGGGCGCGTCGCCGGTGGTGCCTCGACCCACTGCCCGAGCGTGGCAGGCTCGCGCCGCAACGCCTCCAGCACGGCTTCGAGGCGTTGCGGGCGTTCCGGGTGTCCCGCGCCGCCGTAGTGGTGCCGGCAAGCCGGGTTCCAAACGACCGAAGTGGACACCTAGTTCCGAAGGTGCGTGTGCAACAGGTCGCGGAGGGACTCTGCTTCGCGTTTCAGCTCCTGCCGGGCATCGGCGAGCTCCGCCAGGGCGCGGCGATAGCGCCGCCAGGCCAGGATGACGACGACGGCCACGACCGCGCAGACGGATGCGGGAATGAATCGGCCCGCCAATGCGAATAGCAACGCGTCGAGCACCAGAAACCCGACGGCAAACGTCGTAACGATTCGGCTTGCGGCAGGCGGCTTCACCGTACGGGCTGGCGCCGTGCCGGTAGCACGATAAACGGAGCGTTTGGCCCGGCGCCGAGGGTGCCGAGCGTCACCGCTTCGTCGAGGACCGCTGCGCCCCGGAACTTGACGACGTAGTCCTGCTCGTCCACGATGGCACGCTTGAGAGCCGCTACCAGCGCGTCGTGCTTCAGCTGCGCGACGGTCGTGCCCGCGTCCACGGGCACCACCACGGTATCCCACACGGGCGTCACCATGACGCGCACCGGAAACCGCTCCGCCACCGACGCCGCGAGGGCGGCGCTCATGCGACCTCGACTTGCGAGGCGAGCGGCAACGTCGAGAAGAAGCGGTCCACCGCCTGGTCGAAAAGGAGTGTCGATGCCCGGACCCGCGTCACGCCCTTCTCCTTGTCCTCCCACGCAGCGAAGACCACTTCCTCGCCTCCTTGCCCGCGCAGCACCACGAAATTCGGACCGCTCTTTTCCAAGAAGGCGGCGGCATTGGGCACCCGTTCCGCGAAGAACTTCTGGACGCGCGCCAATACCTCAGCCGGGGGCAGAGCGACCGTGGTCGTGTGGGTCACGGCGTTGGCAGGATCGTGATACCGGTGGGCTGACGTGGCACCGCGGTGCTCGCCACCCGGACGCGCGTCGCCAGGTCGATGACATCCACGGCGCCGGGATCGGCACCGATGCTCTCCACCGAGATGAACGCCCAGCGGCCGTCTGGGGAATAGGCGACGCCATGCGGCAACGGCTTGGACGTGGGGATGCGGGCGAGCTCGACCAGCGTCTGCGCGTCCACGAGCGACACGCTCCGCGCCTTCTTGTTCGTCACGATCACCCAGCGTCCGTCGGCCGAGGGCTCGACGTTGTACGCCCCCGTCCCGACGGGGATCTCCTTCACGAGCTCGAGCGTCGCCGCGTCGAGCACCTGGAGCGTGTTGCCATGGTTGCAGGCGACATAGAGGCGCTTGTCGTCGGGCGACACCGACACAAACGTGGGCGAGCAATCGCGGCCTCCCTCCCCCGCGGCGCCCGCCGCCGGCGCCGATGCGGGGGCGACTGCGTGCATGGCCCCCATGATGTGCCCGGTACCCTCTCCCGTCTTGTGGCGCCGCCGGATGCGGAACGACTGCCGGTCGATTTCCAGAATCTCGTCGGAGTTCATGCAGGACACGTATACGAGCGTACCGGCGTGATTGACCTTGACGCCGTGTGGCATGTCGCACGCCGGCAGGTTCGTGAGCGGTGTCATCGTGGTGGTCTGCACGATGGTGACGACGTTGACCCGGGGGTGGTCGCCATGGAAATCCGAGTTCGCGACGAATGCCAGGGCGCCGTCGGGAGTCAGCGCGATCGTAGTCGGGAACATCTCGACCTGCGCGCGGCCCAACAGCGAGTCCGAGCCCGCGGCGAACTTCCACAAGGAGCCGTACGGGGTGCCATGCGCGATCGTCACGTACCATGCCGAGCCGTCGGGCGCCACGGTGACGTTGTGCGGCCCATCGATGTCCACCGGCATCACGCCGACGGGGACGACCTTGGCCGTCGTGAGGGTGGTGCCATCCCAGACCAGCTCGGTGACGATGTCGCCCGACTCGCTGGCCACCAGGATCCGATAGGACGGAGCGGGAAGGGTCAGGGCCAGACTGCCGAGGAGTGCGACGGCGGAAAAGAGGCGCATCGAAAAAAAGATAGGTGGGCTGCGGTGGGCCGCAAAGCCCGGCTCAACGAGCGGCGAGACGGCGCTCCGGCAGGCAGTGTTCCGTAGCGGTCAGGATCTCTTGCAGAACGTCCATCTCCACGGGTTTGGTGAGATGGTGGTCGAATCCCGCCTCCCGCGAACGGCGGCGGTGCTCCTCCTGGCCCCAGCCCGTCAAGGCGACCAACGCGACACGCTTGCCCCACGGCTGCGCCCGGATCTGCTTCGCCACCTCGTAGCCGTTCAGCTTCGGCAGGCCGATATCGAGGATCGCGATGTCAGGTTGGAATGCCGCCGCCGCCGTCACCCCCTCGACGCCGTCGTGCGCCGTGCGGACCTCGTGACCAAACATCCGCAGCAGCATGCCCAGGCTGTCGGCGGAATCCTGGTTGTCGTCCACGACTAAGACGCGGCAGCGAACGTGCGCGTGGGCCTTCTGCTCCGCGCCGGCGGTCTGCCACGGCAGGTGATCGTGGCCCTTCGTGGCAGTGGGCAAGCGGACCGTGAACTCGCTCCCCATCCCCGGACCCTCGCTGTGCGCCGACACCGTGCCACCATGCAGGTGCACGAGCCGTTCCACGAGCGACAGCCCCACCCCCAATCCGCCTTGCGCACGCTCGACGGTGAGCCCCGCCTGAGTGAACATGTCGAAGATCGTTGGCAGGACGTCCGGCGCGATGCCGATGCCGTTGTCCTTGACTCGGATGACCGCCGCGTCGCCTTCGCGCGCCGCGGTCAGCGCGATGCGGCCGCCGGGATCGGTATACTTCGCGGCATTGTCCAGCAGGTTCGCGACGACTTGCACAAGGCGGGTCGGATCCCCATCGACGAAGACCGGCTCCGGCGGCAGCGTGACCTTGAGACGATGGCCCGCCTTGTCAATCAACGCGCTGCTCGCTTCGACCGCGCTCTTTACGATGTTTCCGATGTCCAGGCGTTCCTGGCGGAGATGGATCGTGCCCCGGGTGATGCGGGAGACGTCAAGCAGGTCTTCGACCAGCCGGCTCATGTGCTCCGCCTGCCGGTCGATGATGCTCGTTGCCCATTGCAGCTCGGAGGGAGCGGGCGACCGCGCCCGCAGGATTTTGACGGCGTGGCGGATCGGGCCGAGCGGGTTGCGGAGCTCGTGGGCAAGCAGCGCCAGAAACTCGTCCTTGCGGCGGTCCGCCTCCTGAAGCGCGCGCTCCGCGTCTTTTTGCGCGCGAATATCCCGCGCGACCTTGGACACACCCACGACCTTCCCCGCCCGATCGCGGATCGGCGAGATGGTCAGCGAGATATCAAGCAGACGGCCGTCCTTGGCGTGACGCACCGTCTCGTAATGCTCGATCCGCTCGCCGCGACCCAGACGCTGGAGGATCACCTTCTCCTCGTCCAGTCGATCCGCCGGGATGATGACGGTAATGGAATGCCCTATTACTTCCGCGGGCGTGTATCCGAATAGCCGCTCCGCCCCCGCGTTCCAGGACGTGATGATCCCTTCGAGCGTCTTGCTGATGATCGCGTCGTCCGAGGATTCCACGATGGCGGCCAGCAGCGCCTGCGAAGGTGGTGGGCGCGGCGGCGATTCGAACGATGACGTCACCGGCTTCGCCTCACCCGCTTCATTCTCCGCGAGACACAATGAGTGGCAATACAGCGCTTCCCCCCCGTTCCGATCATCCGGGAGCGGGGCACGGAGAATGACCGGGTCACCAGGGGTCTTGGAAATCGGCTGGCCACACAAGCAGCACTTGTGGTCCACAGCGCGACCGTCTCTCCTGCGAGGCGCAGCGACTCGCAATTAGCGTGCCTTAGCCTTGCAGATAAGGCACGCCGGCACCTGACGTGTCAAGCGCGAGACGGGTGTTGGCGCGGCACGTTAGCGCCCTTCTTGCGAGCCTCCGACAAACCGATCGCGATCGCCTGTTTCCTGCTCGTTACACGGCCACCGCGGCCGCCCTTGCCGCTGCGCAGTGTCCCGCGTTTCCTCCGCCGCAGCGCGCTCGCGACGCGCTTGCTGGCCGCCTTTCCATACCGTGGCATAGAACCTCACATACGAATGTGGATGCGACCCGTGAAATACCCGGCAACGGCAAGCGGTTCCACCACTTGCCGTTAGATCCTTCGGCGGGAAAGAATCAGACCGGCTTCTTGGGAGCGGACGGATGCGCGTCGGGGTCTCGGCGCGCCACGTCGCTCGGCGGCGGCGCCACGCCCTCGCGGTACTCGGCATATACTCGCGTCAACTCGGCCCCGAGCAACACGATCTGGGCCGAATAGTACACCCACGTCAGCAGCACGATGACCGAGCCGGCGGCGCCGTAGCTGGACGCGACGGTCGAGCGGCCGAGGTACAGGCCGATGAGGTATTTGCCGATCGTGAACAGGATCGCGGTCACGAAGGCGCCGGTCCACACGTCACGCCAGGCGAGGCGGACGTCGGGAAGAAACCGATAGATCAGCCCAAACAGGAGCGTCACCACTCCGATCGAGACGATGACATTGAGCACCTGCCACAGCGCGGGCCCGCCGATCTCGCCGCGCTGAATGCGGGCCGTGACGGCCGCCAAAGCCGCGCTGACCAGCAACGACACGAGCAGCAGAAACCCGATCGATATCACGAGCCCGAACGATCGCAGTCGGTTGATCACGAGCTGCTTGATGCCGGACTTCTTCGGGTCGGTCTTGACGCGGAAGATGGTGTTGACGGCGTGCTGCAGCTCCAGGAACGCGCCGCTAGCCGCGAGGATCAGGGTGGCCGTCCCGACAATGACGGCCAAGGTGCCGGTCTGGTTCTTGTGCGCGCCTTCGAGCAGCGCCTGGACTGCTCGCGCCCCCTCCGTGCCGATGAGTTGATCGATCTGCCCCACGATCTCGCCGCGCACCGCTTCGGCCCCGAAGATCGACCCCGCGATGGCAATGGCAATGATCAGAATCGGCGAGATCGCAAACAGCGTGTAGTAGGCGAGCGAAGCGCCCAGGCGGGGGACGTTGTCGCTGGACCAGCCCTTGACGGCGGCCCACAGCAGCCGCAGGGCGAGCGGCGCGCGGACCTTCTTAAGATTCACGGGGGTGGTGCGGACTGGTGATCGACTTGGTCGTCATAGGAGGGGTTAAGCTTGCAAGTCTCCGTCCAACGCCGCAACGGCAATGCTGACAGGTCTTCTGCCACGACCGCCCCGCCCGCTTGTCAAAACGGCAACAAAACGGCCCCAATACGTGGCATGCCCATTGCTCCACGAAATGGTGTAACCCTTTCCGGAGGATGCACAAATGTTCTTGACCACTCGCAATTTCTCGAGAGAATCGGCCACGGGGCTCTCCCCCCTCAGTGATCGGATCCAACGTCTGCTGACTGAAACGCTGGGCGGCGCAGACTGGCAGTACCGCGACAGTGCCGCGGCGTCATGGGTGCCGGCCGTGGACGTGTTCGAAGAGGGCGACAACATCCGCATCACGGCCGAGATTCCCGGGGTCAAGCCCGAGGACATCAAGATTTCCCTGGAAGGCAACCTGCTGACGCTCCACGGCACGAAGCAGCAGGAGGCCGAGGAGCGCACGGAACGCGTCCACCGCTACGAGCGTATGTACGGGGCGTTCGAACGGACGTTCACCCTGCCTGCCTCCGTGGACCCGCAGCAAATCAAAGCATCGTATGACAACGGCGTCCTGACGGTCGTGCTCCCCAAGAGCGAGAAGGCTAAGCCCCGCCAAATCGAGATCGCGGTCGGTAGCGGGAGCCAGGCTCGCCAGGTCGGCGAGGGGAGCCGTAAGCAGGGGAGCCAAGCAAGCGAAGGCAATCAGGGCGGTCAGTGGAGCCCACAGCAGGAGCGCTCCACTTCCCGTCAGAGTGAGAAGGAAAAAACCTCGCGGTAGTTGGCGCGAGAGTTCGTCACGCCGGGGGCCTCAGCGCATCGAGGCCCCCGCTTTATGTCAAGGAAGCAATTCCGGGGGGATCGGGTTATCGGGCCGCTCGTCATCCCAGATCGCGCCCGCGATCCACCAACGTCGGCCGTCCCAGAAGAGCTCGATGCTGTTGACACCGCGGCCTTGCACCGGCCCGGTGTCCGTGGTGCGGAATTCGTACGTGCTGAAGACGTGCGCGATGTTTCCAAACCGCCGCACCACTCTATGGATTTCCCGCTCAAAGAAGCCCTGCCGCACGAACCCCGCGTCCACACGCCGCACGAACTCGGCGTGATCCATCACGGCCGCGACCGGTCGGCCTTCGCCCACGCTCATCGCGACGAAGCGCACGCCGGGGATGTAGAGGCTGCTGTCGCGGCGCCATTGTCGCGGCTGTCCCGCGGGCCCGGAAATCACCTCATAGAACGCGCGCAGCATGCCATCCATCGTCGCCACGTCCTCCGTGCGGGCAGGAGGTGGCGGCGGCGGCGGCGGCGACTGCGCTGTGGCAAACGCGGGTACCGCGAGGGCGCAGAGTAGTGCGCACTGTCGTGAGTAGAAGCGCATTAGTCCCCTTTGTGTCACTTGATCAGCATAATGCCGATTTGGGGGGCCCAGTCGGTAGCCTTCGACGAGAGGCCAATCGCGTTGTCGAGTTTCAGGAACAGGAAATCGCCGAGACGCCATTGCAGGCCACTGACCAGATCCCATTCGTCGGGGGCCCCCGTTTCTCCGCCCTCGATGGCCAGGTTCACGCGCAGCGAGGACGACAGGCGCCGCAGGTACTCGATTGAGAATTCGCCCAAATCCCAGCTCTTGTCGTCGTGATTGTACTCCACGGTGACGCGCGTCGTCATGGTGCCCCACCCGAACCCGCGCACGAGCCCAACGCCCGGCCGCACGTCCCAGATGCCGTCGCCAATCAGTCTCTTCGCCCGCTGCGAGGGGGCCGTCACCTCGACGTAGCTGAAGATCTCCGGCCGGCGGTCGGTCTCCTGAGCCACGCGGTAGCGCAGTTGGCCTTCGATGTCGGCGAAGCCCGATTGGGTGATGCTGGCCGGCAGCGTCGAGGCATCGTTGGGCGCCTTGTCGAGCTGCGCCCGGGTAAAGCCCGTCTCGAACTCCACTGCCAGCCTCTCGGTCAACCCGTATCCAAGAAACAGCCGCTCGTCGGTGCTCCGGAACCTGCCACGGAAGTCCTGCATGAGCCCGTACCCCAACTTGGCCGGATTGTACTCCCGATTGTTATCCCGCGAATAGGCGAAAAATGGAAACACGAGCAGCTGCCCGCGGGCGATGTACGTCGCGAAGACCGAGGCGGGCACTCCCACACCGCGGTCCCGCGAGTGCCGCGGGCCGGTGTTGACTTGGGCGTTGCCCACAGCGCCAACGCCCGCCAGCAGAAGAGCGACCAGCAGAACGCCTTTCATAGGACAGTGCTCCTTTTAAGGTAGCCAGCGTCCCTTACAGGCAGTCCCTCCTGCATGGTTGAGCGCGCGACGGCCCAAGTTGTGACGACGCGAACCGTCCGGCTGCTAGATCGGCCTCCCCCCGCGACGGCCGGCGAACAACAGCGCTATGCCCGCGACGAGCGCCACCGCGCCGACCCAGGGTGGAATGAAGCCCCGCGTCTCCGTCGTCACCGTCGCCACACCCAGATCCACTTTGTCCCTGTCCTTGACGTACGACACGCCCTTCAGAACGAGGACGATGGCACCAAAAACGATCAACAGGATCCCAATGATACCGGCCGGACGCATGGTGGTCCCTCCTTGGATGGTTGGAGTTCACTGCCTCGAGCGGACTGCGCAAAAAACGTACTCAAAAAACGGCGCGGCCGTGGTCCGGGGGCCCGGCACCACGCGCCCCTGCACTATCGTCTTTGCGAATCACGCTGACGTGCCCATCGGTCTCGAGGTAGGCATGTTGACGACTGACAGATCCTCGCTGCCCTGCTCGCGCAGCAGCGACATCAAATCCTCCACCGTCAACAGCACGGGCCTTCCTGGACGCCCGGGAATGTGAGGAGCAGGCGCCGCGCGGTCGCGAATGGTAACCCCTTCCGCTTAGGCATCCGGTCGCTCGGGCCATTGCTTGTCCGGTCGCGCGGGCGGCGCCTGCTCGGGGCCGAGGCGGTCGCCCTGAATGTCGGCGTAGATGAAGTTCTCCGGGGCCACCGGCGCATCGGCCAGGCGGCGCAGCAGCGCCAGCTGCCCCACGTGCGTCATCACGTCGGCGATGGGGCCCTGCAGCAGCTGTTCGGTCGAGATCTCGCGCAGCGGCGTCTCGCTCGCGAGCACGTCGCCGACCGCTTGCAGATTCTCGTGGAAACGCGCGATCTCGTGCTTGAACGTGGGCAACGGGTCCGGTTTGACGGGGTAGGAGCCGCCGAGGAAGAGCGTGCGGACGTAGCCCATGAGGCTCGCCATGTGGCGAAGGAGCTCGACGGGCGTGCGCGCACGATGTCCGGCGGAAAAGCTGGCGAAGTGCTCGGGTGCGCCGCGCAGCGCCTTCTGCGTCCGATACGCGATGGCGGCGAGGAAATGGCGCAACAGCGCGCGATCGCGGTCCACGTCAGTCAAAGATGTCGCCGTTCAACGCGAAGGGAAGTCGTCGCCTCTCCTACCGCCGGAACATGAAGAACACGGCGCCGCACAGACACACACCGGCCCAGAGGTAGTTCAGCCGCACCGGTTCCTTCATATAGAGGGCCGCAAACGGAACGAAGACGCTCAGGGTGATGACCTCCTGTAGAATCTTGAGCTGACCGAGCTGCAGCTCGGTGTGACCGATCCGGTTTGCCGGCACTTGCAGCAGGTATTCGAAGAGGGCGATCCCCCAGCTCACGAGCGCCGCGACGATCCAGGGCCGGTGGCTGAGGTGTCGCAGGTGTGCATACCAGGCGAATGTCATGAATACGTTGGACAACACCAGCAGGATGATCGTCTTCGCGATCACGGGCATGCTTGTCTCCCCCTACGTTGAGCGTATCGATCGCAAAACCTCCCGCGCGGCGCGGTGCCCGCTCGCGAGCGCTCCCGCGACGGTTCCGCTCTCGGCCCCATTGGTGGCCTCTCCCGCGAAGAACAGGGTTCCCGCGACCGGGCGCGCCAGGGCCTGCGGTGCTCCGCCGCCCCCCACCCCGATGTACGAGTAGGCGCCGCGGCTGAAGGGATCGGCTCGCCAATCGTGCGTCGCCCAGGCCTCGAGCTGGTCCTCCAGCTCGCGCCGCGGCACCGCGAGGATCGAAGCAAGCGCCGCCACGCTGCGCTCGAGCCTGATGGCGAGCGGTTGCGCAAGCAGCGACTCCGCGCGCTTCCCTCCGACCCACCCCGTGAGTAGCGCGGCGCGCGCCGGCGCCGCGGTCCACCACGTCGGCAACTCAGCCCCGTGCGCATGGAGAAAGTTCAGCCCGGCGCCGGTGGCGTGGCCGCGAGCGCGGCGCGTCGTGAGGAAGTCCGGATCGTCCCAGAATGCGCGCCGGAACAGCAGCACGATCTTGAAGACGTGGCCGGTCTCGATCCCGGCGAGCGCGCGCTGCTTGGCGGGGAGCGCCGGATCGAACCGCAAGCTACCCGCCCTCAACACCGCGTGCGGCAGGGTCACGACGGCTGCAGTTGCGCGCAGCGGCTCGAGCAGCGCCCCGTCGCCGCCACGGCACGTGAGCGTCACCTGGCCCGGCTTCCAGGTCAGTATCTCAGCGACCGTGCTGAGGCGCACTTCAGTCCGTTCGGGATCGAGCCCGTCCCGCAACCACCGGACCAGCGCGTCCTCGCCGCTGGCGATGCGGAACTGCTTGTGCTCGCGCCCACCCTCCTCGGCTTGTTCCGCGAGCGCGCGCGCGCTCAGCCGCTCGGGGTGCGCGGCCTGATAGCCTCCTATGAAATCCTCCAAGAACGCCCGCCGCGCGGGTGGGAGCCGCCCGTGCGAGAGGTACTCACTGACGGGAAGGTCCTTCCCGCGCCGGCCGATGCGCCGAGCCAGGTCGCGGTTCATTCGATCGATGGTCCCCCAGAAATTCCCCAGCGGCGTGAATCGGCCGGCGCTCGCCACTTCATGAAGGCCGGGCAGCTCGAGGACCAGCAGTCTTGCCGCCTCCGCGACGGCGAACGTTTCCGGCGCCTCGCCGTGGATGAACTCGGCTCCGAGCTCGACCGGGAGCGGCGCGCGAGGATCATGGAGCGTGAGGATGCGCCCGCCGATCCGCGGCCGCGCCTCGACTACTGTGAGTCGCAGCCCGGAGTGGGAGAGATCGCGGGCGGCGGCGAGACCGGCGGCTCCCGCCCCGATCACCAGGACATCGACACGTCTGCGCCGTTTGGGCATTCTCGGCTAGAGGAGCGCGCGCAGGGCCACTTCGACCTCCGAATTCGGCACTGCGCGCGCTCCCAGCGCCCGCGCCGCGCGCAGCTCGTCGGCTTTCACGTGCGAGCCGAAGGCGAGTACGGGAATCCCCTGCCCCACCAGCGCGCGGATCTGATCGTCGACGCCGGCCGCACCCAATTCCACCACGGCAAGGTCGCAGGGCGCCTCCCGCGTCGCTTCCGCGCCGGCCGCCTGCAGGACCCCCTGAAGCTTGGATCGGAAGAAGAGATCCCGCGCCGCCAGGAGCACGCGCTTACCCATTGAGTGGCTCCGCTTGCACCACAGCCTGCATGACCTTCGGCCGCCGCCACAGGTCGAAGAACGACGCCCGCTTGGGAAGAACCAGGACCGCGTCCCCATGCGGGGGATCGGCCAGGCCGTTCAGCGTCAGAAAGGCCGGCGGCTGCACGCCCGCGATGGGTGCGCGGTAGCGCCGGCCGTGCCACACGAAATCGGCGCCTCCCTCGAGGAACACGTCGTCATCCACCTTCCAGACCCCCGGCGAGAGAGACTCCCCCGACCGGTAAAACACGGCGTCGAACGCCTTGTCTTCGTGGCGCGCAAAGTTCTGCTCCCCGGCCCAGTCGTAGGCCTCGAGCGCCGCTACGTTCGCCCGCCACTCGAGATGGTGCCGCAGCTCGTGCGTGAGCGTCTCCCACGCCTCGGCGCGCCAGTCGAAGTCTCCTCCGGCGAGCCGGGCCAATGCCTGAAACGATCCGTGATAGAGGACGATGCGGGATTGGAGATCGGCCCCCCCCCCGGAGTCGCTCCACTCGAGCGGAATGCACTCGCCCAGGGTGTAGATGCCGTCGAGGACCGGATGGGGAACGGTTTTGAGACTCACTTCCACGCCCACGACGCCACCCTCGAACGCCGGTGGGATGTCGCGCTCCAGCCGCGCGACCAGGGACCGGAAGTCATCGAGCCTCAACCCGCGAGCTTCTCCTTCAGGTATTGCACCAGCTGCGCGCTCGCCACCCGATCCTGCTTGAGCGTGTCCCGGTCCCGCACCGTCACGGTCTGGTCCTGCGTCGATTGGCCGTCGATCGTGATCCCGAACGGCGTGCCAGCTTCGTCCTGGCGGCGGTAGCGGCGCCCGATCGAGCCGCCGTCGTCGTAAAACGCGTTGTAGTGGCGCCGCAGATCGTCGTATATGCGGTGCGCCAGCTCGGGCATGCCGTCCTTGTTGACGAGCGGGAACACCGCCGCCTTGAGTGGCGCGAGCGACGGCTTGAGCTTCAGCACGACCCGTTGCGCACCCCCCTCGCCCTCGGCTGCTGCCTCGCCGGCGACCTCTTCCTCTCTATAGGCGTCGCACAGCACCACCAGCGCCGTACGGTCGGCCCCCGCCGATGTCTCGACCACGTAGGGGATGAATCGCTCGTTGGTCTTGGGATCCAGATAGTCGAGCTTCTTGCCCGCGTGCTTCTGATGGTTCGACAGATCGAAGTCGGTGCGATTGTGAATGCCCTCGAATTCCTGCCAGCCGAACGGGAACTCGTACTGGATGTCGTAGGCATCCGCGGCGTAGTGCGCGAGCTCGTCCTTGTCGTGCTGGTGCCAGCGCAGCTTCTCCTGCCGGATGCCCAGACCCTCGATCCATTTCATCCGCTCCGCGCGCCAGAACTCGAACCACTCCTTCTCGCTGCCGGGCTTCACGAAGAACTGCATTTCCATCTGCTCGAACTCGCGCGTCCGGAAGATGAAGTTCCCCGGAGTGATCTCGTTGCGGAACGCCTTGCCGACCTGCGCGATGCCGAAGGGAATCTTCTGACGCGAGGACTGTAGCACGTTCAAGTAGTTGACGTAGATCCCCTGCGCCGTCTCGGGCCGCAGGTAGATCACCGCGGCCTGTTCCTCGACCGGCCCCATGAACGTCTTGAACATGAGGTTGAATTGGCGCGGCGCCGTGAGCGTGCCTTTGCTGCCACACGCGGGGCACTGCGCATCCGGCTGTCCGGGCGTCCCCTTGATGCGGGGATCGTCCGCACGGAAGCGGTTCTTGCAGTGCTTGCAGTCCACGAGCGGGTCGGTGAAGCCGGAGACGTGCCCCGACGCCTCCCACACTTTGGGATGCATCAGGATGGCGGCGTCCAGCCCCTCGATGTCCTCGCGCTCGTGGACCATGGAGCGCCACCAGCGCTCTTTGATGTTCTTTTTCAGCTCGACCCCCAGCGGACCGTAGTCCCACACGGAGCCGAGGCCACCGTAGATCTCGGAGGACTGAAACACGAAGCCGCGCCGCTTGGCCAGCGACACTAGCTTCTCCATCGTTTTGTCGGTAGTAGCAGGCGGCGGCATAGGGAGCCGGAAGTTACAAGCGGAGGGCCTCGCGCGCGACCTGCTCGGCCATGTGGGCAAGCGCGGGACCGTCAAGCCGGCGCCCTTCCGCCCCAACCGCGTGCACGCCGAGCAGTCCCTCGACCCGGCCCGCCACGACGGCGACCTTTTTCTTCGCCGCCTGGGCGCGCCGCACGACTTCTCCCGGTGCTTTGCCTACGAGCGATGTCCGATCGAAAACGCCCTCTGCCGTGATGACAAGATCGGCCTTGGCGAGGGCCGAGTCGAATCCGACCCGCTCGAGCACCCACTCGGCCCCGCGCACGAGCTCAGCGCGCGCAAAGAACGCGAGCCCTGCGCCGAGGCCGCCGGCGGCGCCCCCCATAGGCATCGTCGCCAACTCGGGCCGGCCCGCTTGCGCCCACAACTCCGCGAGCCGGGCCAGCCCCTGGGCCAGCCGCGGGATCTCCTCGGCACGCGCCCCTTTCTGCGGACCGAATACGGGCGCGGCACCGTCCGTGCCCAGCAGCGGGGTCGCGACGTCCGCGAGTGCGAGCACGCGCGCATCGAGTCCCCACCCCCGCCCCATCGTCGCGAGATCCGCCAACGCGCCGCCGCCCTCGGCGAGCGGTTTGCCGGTGGCGTCCTCGAAGGTCCAGCCAAGGCCGCGGGCGGCTCCCGTCCCGCCCTCAACTGTGGCGCTGCCGCCCAGGCCCACAATGATGGTTTTCGCGCCGCGGTCCGCCGCCGTCCAGATCAGCTCGCCCACTCCCCGCGTCGTCGTGTAGAGTGGGTCACGCTCTTCGGGCTCCACGAGCGCCAACCCGCAGGCCGTCGCGCTCTCGAGAATCGCGGTCTCGCTATCGATCCACCCGAGCTCGGCGGCGACGAGGTCGCCCACGGGGCCGGTGACCTGCAGGCGCTCGCGCAGCGCGCCCGCGGGGAGCACCACGTCGAGCAGGCCGTTGCCGCCATCGGCGACTGGGCACTCGAGCACCGACGCTTCCGGGAGTGCCCGGCGCACTCCGGCGGCGAGCGCCTCGGCGACCTGGCGCGGGCCAAGGGTGCCTTTGAACGCAGCGGGGGCGACGAGGACGACTAGCCGGGCCATAAGGCCAACATAGGCGCTTTCATTGACTACCGCAAAACACAGTGAATCGTGCATAAAGCGGCACAAAATCGCCCAATCGTGGCAGTGGACGCGATTGATGTGACTCAAGTTACAGGAGAGGCACTGTTCTTGCCGATTGTACCGCCGGATTCTCTGCTCAGGGCAAACCGCCGGTGACGGCGGGGCGCAAAGCCAAGGGGTCTCGTTCTACGAGATAGCCCGGCTGCCAGAGGCGTCGAGCGCCAGGCCCGAAAGCGAGAAGGAGTTCGCTTCGCTCACATCGGGTTCTAGGGCGCACGATGTGTGGCAGGCGATCACCCCCTGGGGGGAACCTCAGGGGGTTTCTCGTTTCCCTATCCGACTTCGATAATCTGATCTCGCCGTGTCCCGACGCTCACGTATCGCACCGGCGCGCCCGCCAAATCCTGTAGTCGATCGACGTACGCTCGCGCCGCCGACGGCAGATCCGCCAGGCGCCGCACCTCCGTCAGTCGTTTCTGCCAGCCGGGCACCGTCTCGTAGATGGGTTCGACGCGCCCGATCGTTTCGACATCCGCCGGCATGCTGTCGATCGTCTCGCCATCGAGCCGATATCCGACGCCCACCGGTATTTCCGCGAACGTATCGAGCACGTCGAGTTTCGTGACGGCCAGTCCCGTCAGTCCATTGACGCGGACGGCGTAGCGGACGACCACGGCGTCGAACCAGCCGCAGCGCCGCGGCCGGCCCGTTGTGGCACCGAATTCCCCGCCCAGTTCGCGGATCCGCTCCGCGACCTCGGGTGCGGCCTCGGTCGGTAACGGCCCATTCCCGACCCGTGTCGTATAGGCTTTGACGACGCCGAGCACCGCGTCGATCGCCGTCGGCCCGATGCCGACGCCCACCGCGGCGCCACCGGCAGTCGTGTTCGACGAGGTGACATAGGGATACGTCCCGTGGTCCACGTCGAGCAGCGCGCCCTGCGCTCCCTCGAGCAGCACGGACTCTCCCCGCTCGAGCGCTTCCCAGACCACGCGCCCGGCGTCCACCGCCAGCGGCAAGAGCCGCGGCGCCAGCCGTTCCAGCAGCCGCACGTGCTCCTCGGCGTTGGCTCGCTCGCCGCTTCCCCGGCTTCCCGTCAACAGCTCCAGCATCTGATTGGCTGCCTCGACGCGCGCCCGCACGAGCTCCTGCGCGCGCGCGAGATTCCGCAAGTCGGCCACGCGGATGCCGCGGCGGCCGTACTTGTCCTCGTAGGTGGGCCCAATGCCCCGCCCAGTCGTGCCGATCTGATCTTTCTTTTCGCGCGCGCGGTCCAGCAGCTTGTGATAGGGCAGTGTCAGGTGGGCGCGGTCCGACACGTGCAGCTTCTGCTCCGTGCGGACGCCCCGCGTCCCTAGCGCATCGAGCTCGGCGAACAGTTGCTCCGGATCGAGCACGACGCCGTTGCCCATCACGCACACCGCGCCTTGGAGAATGCCGGAGGGAATCTGGTGCAGCACGAATTCGCCTGCCCCGGTGTCCACCGTGTGGCCGGCATTCGCACCGCCCTGGTAGCGCACCACGAGGTCGGCGCGCTCGGCCAGGACGTCCACGATCTTGCCCTTCCCTTCGTCACCCCACTGGGCGCCGACCACGACCACACACTGCGTTTTCGGTCCAAACACTCAGGCCGCTCCCTTCCGCCGCGCAAACAAAAAAGCCCCCGGTTGGGGGCTCTGGAGTATCCTCTGAAGGAAACTATGCCCTGTCGATGACCCGCGCCAGTCCTTCGGCTACCTGTCGCGCGCCGGCGAGCGACAGCCGATCGGCACCGTCGCGCGGCGTATGGACGATCCGCGCGGTCCGCCAATCACCTTGGAGGATCGTCACGCACTCTCCGGCGACGCGCGCGAGCGCGATGCCGTCCACGAGCACCGGCAACCAGGGAGCGCGGGTCGCGCCAAGCTCACGTGCCACGGCCTGCCCAATCGGACCCGCGCGATGCAGGAATGCGATCGGGCGACCGATGTCGTCGATGCCGTCGAGATTGACGACCGCGGCGCCCGCGAGAAGCGCTGCCCGTTCCGCCGCCAACGCCCGCGCGCCGATCAGGCCGAGCTCTTCGGCATCGGGAAAGATCACGCCGACGTCGGTCGCGCGCGGGAGATGGTCGAGCGTCATGAGCACCGCGATGACGGCGCTCGCGTTGTCTACAGCGCCCGGGGAGTTGTTCGTCACGCGGTTCTGGGACAAGACGATCGCCCCCGCGGCGAGCAAGGCGACGGCCAGCGCGGGATCGAGCAGCAGGCCGACCAGGCCGGCGACGAGCGCGACAACCCCCGCCAACCGCAGCGCCATCGAGATCGGCTGGCCCTTGGAGTCATAGTGGGCAACTAACCAGACGGGCGGACGGCCGGCCGGCCAGCCGGGCGGTGCGATGAGATTGACGCCCTGCACGAGTGGTGGTGCCCCAAAGAGCATGCGCGAGGGACGTGCAGCGAACGCATGCTCCTCGACGGCGAAGCCGCGCGCCGCGAGCTCGCGTTTCAGGATCGCCCGCACCTTTATGTGATTGGCAGTCCCCACGAGCCGCGGGATCGCCAGCTCGCGGAGGAGCGCGGCGTAGTCAGTCACCACGCACGAGCGCCGTGACGCGCTCGCGATCGGCGGGCGCGATGGGGGCGAGCGGCGGCCGCACCGGTCCGCCGTACATACCCACGGCGTCCATCGCCGCCTTCACGCCGGCGGGGCCGACCTTGCCGACGATCTCCCTGTCGAGCGGCGCGAGGCGTTCCTGTATCGCGCCCGCCGCCACGCGGTCGCCGCCCTGAAACGCGGTCACGAGGCTCATGCACAGGCGGCCGGCGAAGCACGCGACGCCGACGACGCCGCCCTGGCACCCGAGCTCAAGCGCGGCACAGAGTAGCGAGGCCGACCCCGCCAGCACGGTCCAGGCGGGCACCGCCTCGCGATAAGCCGCCAGGTTCTTCACGTCTCCCGACGAGTCCTTGACTCCCACGATGCGCTCATGTCCCGCGAGCTGCTGCAGCAGCGCCGGTGCGAGTGGCAGATGGGTGTACTTGGGGATGTTATAGATCAGCACCGGTACCGGGCTCGCGTCTGCGACGGCGCGGAAGTGACCGGCGAGGCTCGCGGTCGTGTGTGCGGCGGCGAAGTAGCCGGGGGGACGGACCAGCACGGCATCAGCGCCTTCCTCGGCGGCCGCCTTGGTCAATGCGATGGTCTGGCGGGTCGATTCGGCCCCGGTTCCCGCGATCAGCCAAGCTCCGTCGGTCAGGGCTTCGCGCGCCCATCCCACGAGCCGGCGCTGTTCGTCGGGATCGAGCAGTGGCGCTTCCCCGGTGGACCCGGCAACCACAATGCCGTCCAATCCATCCGTGAGCAGACGGGCAAGGTTCTGCCGCAGGTGGAGCGGCGCGATGTCACCCGTCGCGGGATCAAACGGAGTCGGGATAGGGGCGAAGATCCCCGCGAGCGCGCGTTCCTTCCCCGTCACGGCGGCAGCATGCTCGACAGGTCGTCGGTGAACCCTTCGGGCTTGTCGGGCTGGGCACTCTGAGCAGGACTCGCAACGCGCGAGCGCCGCCGCAACGTGCGTACCTGCAGCTGGAAGTCGGCGGGGTTGGAAGCCGCGGCGAGGGCGGTCTCATACGTCACGACGTCCTCAGCCACGAGGTCCATCAGATGTTGATCGAACGTCTGCATCCCGTATTGCTCACGCGACGCCTTGATGTAGTCGTGCAGCCCGAGCGTGCGGTCTTTCTCGCGGATCATGTCGCGGACATTGCCGGTCGCGAGCATTACCTCGAGGGCCGCGGCGCGGCCGTGCCCATCGGCCCGCGGCAGCAGCCGCTGCGACACGACGGCGTGGAGCGATTCCGCGAGCCGCAGGCGCGCGATCTCCTGCTCCTCGGGCGGAAACATCGAAATGACGCGGTTCACCGTCGTCACCGCGTCCGGGGTGTGGAGCGTGGACACGAGCAAGTGCCCCGTCTCGGCCGCCTTCATCGCCGTGTCGATCGTCTCGGAATCCCGCATTTCGCCGATCAGGATCACATCGGGATCCTGGCGCAGCGCGGCCCGCAGCCCCATCCGGAAGTCGTCGGTGTCCACGCCGATCTCGCGCTGCGTCACCGAGCAGTTGAGGTCGCGGTGCAGGAACTCGATGGGGTTCTCGAGCGTGAGGATGTGGCGGTGCTGGGTCTGGTTGATGTGGTTGATGATCGCCGCCATCGTGGAGCTCTTCCCCGAGCCGGTCACCCCGGTCACGAGGATCATCCCCCGCTCCGCGTTCGCCACCTCGGTCAGCACCGCCGGCAGTTTCAGCGTCTCGAACGTCGGGACGTCGAACGGGATGACGCGCATGACGATCATGAACGAGGAGCGCTGCCGCAGGATGTTCACGCGGAACCGGCCGACGCCCGGCATGCCCCACGAACAGTCGTAATCCCGGAGCTTGTCGATCCGCGTCCGGTCTTCCTCGCTGGCGATCAGCCGCAGCGCAATCGCCTTGGTCTGGTCGGGGGTGAGGCGCTGCTTGGTGAGCGGAACGAGCTTGCCGTCGACGCGCGCCCGGAAGACGTCTCCCGCCTTGATGTGGAGATCCGACGCCCCGCGGTCCACCGCCGCTTTGATGATCTTTTCCATGCTGTCAGTACCGGCCATGCTGTCAGTACCCGGCTTCCAGGTCGACGACGTTGGTGAGGGGCGCACCTGCAAGATAGCGCCCGATGTTGTCCACGATGAGGGCCGTCTCCCGCTCCCAAAACCGGTTCGTGACGGCGCTCACGTGTGGGCTTACGAGCACCCGCGCGTGAGCCCAGAAGGGGTGGGCCGCCGGCAGAGGCTCCACGCCGAAGACATCCAGCGCCGCGCCGCCGAGTCGTCCGGCGTCGAGCAGCTCAAGCAATGCCGCCTCGTCGAGCAGCGAGCCGCGCGAAACATTGATCACCAACGCGTTGCGAGGCAGCCGCTCGAGTACGCTGCGGTTGACGGCGCCCGCGGTCGCCGCCGTGTGCGGCGCCGCGATCACCAGGCAGTCGCTCTCGGCCGCCAGCCGGGGTAGCTCCGCGAGCCCTCCGACCCAACGCGTCCCTGGGAGACTCTCTCGCTGCGGATGCCGCCGCACGCCCGCCACCGACATGCCGAGCGATAGGCCGCGGCGTGCAACGGCGGCGCCGATCCCGCCCAACCCCAGGATCCCGAGCCGCAGGTCGCGATACTCCCGCAACGGGACGCCGAGATCGGTGAACTCGTCCTTGGCCCAGCGGCCCCCCCCCTGGCGCTGGGCGGCGATCATCCGGTCCAGGCCCCGGGCGAAGTAGCCGATTGCCGCGATCACCCAGTCGGCCATCGGTTCGGCGTGCACCCCGGCGGAGTTGGTCAGCACGATGCCGCTCCCCGCGAGGTACTCCAGACTGGACCCGACCCCCGCGGTACCGCTGTGGGCCCAGCGCAGCGTACCCTGCCCCGCGCTCGCGACCCCCGCCGGCACCCCGTAGCCCAGGTAGACCTCGGCGCCGCGGGCGGCGGCAATCGATTGCGGCGATCCGGACCCGCCGTCCCCATCCGAGGCAGCCGGCGCCTGTATCTGCACCACGTCCCACTGCGATCCCAACGCCGCTCGGATCTCGGCCACGCGGTCGCCCGGAATCCGCCAGGCGGCGCGCGGCGATGCCAGATCGATGACGAGGCGCCGCGTCACTCTCCGGTGGAGACGGTACGCACGGCGGGATGATGCAGCAGGGCGATCATCACCTGGTCGTGCAGCCGCTTCGCGCCGCGCAAGTCGTATTCGATGACAAGATCGACGTTCTCGCGCCGGCTCGTATGGCTGACGATTTCGAGTCCGGTGCGGCGAATGACGATCTCGAGCTCATCGAGGGGGGTGCCGTCGGGACGGGCATGGACCGTGAGATGGCTCGTACTGGAGTGCTTTTGTACCACGATCTCGATGCGGCCCAGCCCTTGGAGCACCACGAGCACGATCAGCGTCGAGAGCAGCGCTTCGGCGTAGTGTCCGGACCCCAGCGCCACACCAATGGCGGCGACCACCCAGATCGTCGCCGCGCTAGTGAGTCCCACAACCGCGCCACGCGCGTGCAGGATGGTGCCGGCCCCGATGAAGCCGACGCCGGTGACGATCTGGCCCGCCACCCGCGAGGCGTCGGCCCCCTCCGGCACCATCGCCAGCGACAGCTGGGTGTAGAGCGCCGATCCGATGCAGATCAGGATGTTGGTGCGCAGCCCCGCCGGTTTGCCGCCAAGCTCGCGCTCCAATCCGATCGCGCCGCCGAGCAGCGTCGCCAGCCCGAGCTGCAGCAGCAGCTCGAGACGGAAGATCTCGATCACCCTCTGCCAGAGCTCGCCCATCAGTCTTCTCCCGCTTTCAGGAAGCCCATGCGGTCACGCACCTCCGCGATAGTACGGCGGGCGAGCGCGCGCGCCCGTCCAGCGCCCGCGCGCAAGCGCTCCAGCAGCCGCGCCGGCTCGCGCTTGATCGCGTCGGCCCGCTCGCGCATGGGGGTGAGCGCGGCTATCATATTGTCCGCCAACACCCGTTTGCAATCGAGGCAGCCCCAGCCGGCGGTCCGGCACTTGTGGGCCACGTCCGCGATCGTCTCCGGGGGCGAGAAGCCCTGGTGGATCGTGAAGATGTTGCAGATGTCGGGGTTGCCGGGATCCTTCCGGGTCTTGCGGGCCGGGTCGGTGGCGGCGGGCCGCAGCTTCTCCCAGATCGTCTCGGGCGAGTCGAACAGGCCGATCGTGTTGCCCAGGCTCTTCGACATCTTGGCTTTGCCGTCGAGCCCGAGCACGCGCTTCGTCTTGGTCAGCAACGGTTGCGGCTCGGGGAAATAGCCCGGGCCGTAGCGGGCGTTCCAGCGGCGTGTGATCTCGCGCATCAGCTCGAGATGCTGGACCTGATCCTCGCCGACCGGCACGAGGCTGGCCTTGTAGAGCAGCACATCGGCCGCCTGCAGTATCGGGTACGCCAGCAGGCCGGCGGAGATGCTTTCCTGGCGCTGGGATTTGTCCTTGAACTGCGTCTGGCGCTCCAGCTCGCCGACCGGGGTGACGGTCGTGAGCAGCCAGTTGAGCTCGGTGTGCTCTGCGACGTGCGACTGGACGAAGACGATACACTTGTCGGGATCGAGGCCCGCCGAGTACAGACTCACCGCCATATCCACGGTGAGCGAGGCCAGGGTGCCGGGGTCGTACGGCTGGGTGATGGCGTGGAGATCGACGATCGAGAACAGGCAGTCGTGTTCGTGCTGGAGCCGGACCCAGTTTTGCACCGCGCCGAGGTAGTTGCCGATGTGCAGCTCCCCGGAGGGCTGGATGCCGCTGAAGACGCGCGCCATAGGGGTCACAAGGTGCGAGATTACAACGACTTAGTCAAGCTTGCCGCGCGGGCGGCGGCGCGCGCGGCGTCCTACATCCGCACCGCGAGTCGCCCCGCGCCGCAGGCGTGGACCGAGAAAGGCCAGAACGACTTCGTCACGGAGGTAGACCGGGCAGCCGAGTCGCTGATCGCCGAGGCGCTCGTGCGCGAGGTCCCCGGATCGCTCGTCGTGGGCGAAGAGTTCACGCCCGACGTCGCCACCTCCGGCGAGGTCGTGTGGATCGTGGATCCGCTCGACGGCACGACCAATTTCCTGCATGGCTATCCGCAGTTCGCGGTGAGTATCGGGTGTGCGGTGCGCGGTGAGCTCTGCGCGGGCGTGATCCACGACGTGACGCGTGACGTCGTCTACCGCGCGGCGCGCGGCGGCGGGGCGTGGCTGGGCGACGCACGAGTCAGGGTTTCGAGCGTCGTCGATCCGCGCCGCGCGCTGGTTGCGACCGGGTTTCCCTTCCGAGAGCTGAGCAATCTGGACGACTATCTACGCCAGTTCGCGGCGGTCACTCGAGCGGCGAGCGGCATTCGCAGGGCCGGGTCCGCGGCGCTCGATCTGGCCCACGTGGCCGCTGGTCACTTCGACGCGTTTTGGGAGCTGGGGCTGGCGCCGTGGGACATCGCCGCCGGCGTCATGCTGATCCGCGAAGCCGGCGGCCGCGTTACCCGGCTCGACGGCAGCGAGGCACTGCTCACGCACGGCGACATCGTAGGGGGCAATCCGGCGATGCACGAATGGCTGCTGGGGCTGTTGAGGACTGCGTGATGGCGTCACCGCTGGTCGAGTGCGTTCCGAATTTTTCCGAGGGCCGCGATGCCGCGACGATCGAGCGGTTGCGCGCGGCGATCGTCGCCGTGCCGAGCGTCCGTCTGCTCGACGTCCAAGCGGACGCGTCGCACAACCGCTCGGTGTTTACATTTGTCGCGCCCCCCGCCGCGGCACTCGAAGCCGCATTCGCCGCGATGCGCGTTGCCACTGACCGAATCGACCTCACCAAACACACCGGGGAACATCCCCGCATGGGGGCGACGGACGTCGTCCCCTTCGTGCCGGTCGCGGGCGTGACGATGGACGAATGCGTTGCTCTCGCGCGCCAACTCGGCGAGCGCGTGGGCAAGGAGCTCGGGATTCCGGTGTTCCTGTACGCGAAGGCGGCGGCTCGCCCGGAGCGTGAACGGCTGCCTGATATCAGGAAAGGCGAATTCGAAGGACTGCGCGAGCGCGTTTTGGATCCCGATTTCGGTCCCAAGCAGATCCATCGCACCGCGGGAGCGACCGCGATCGGCGCCCGGCCGTTTCTCGTCGCCTACAACATCTACCTGGATACGCCGGACGTCGCGATCGCCAAGGAGATCGCCAAGCGCATTCGCACGTCGAGCGGCGGGCTCCCCGCCGTACAGGCGAGCGGCTTCGAGGTGGGCGGGCTCGCTCAGGTGTCGATGAACCTGCTCGACATCGATGTCACGCCGCTCGCCACCGTCTTCCTGGCCGTCAAGGCGGCGGCGACCGAGCGGGGGGTGGGGGTGAAGAAGAGCGAAATCGTGGGCCTGATACCGGAGCGCGCACTTGTGGGCGCGGCGGCGACCTCGCTCATGCTGCCGGATGCCGCAGACCACGTGCTCGAAGCCAAGATCCGCGAGGCACAAGGGCCGTCGCTGGACGGCTGGCTCGATGAGTTGGCGGGCGGTGCGCCAACGCCGGGAGGCGGCAGCGCCGCGGCCCTTGCCGGCGCGCTCGCTGCGGGCCTTGTGGCGATGGTGGCGCGACTGACGGTCGGCCGGAAGGCCTACGCTGCGGTGGAGACGCGCGCACGGGAAATCCTCGCTGAGGCCGAACGGCTGCGCGCGGAGCTGCGGCGCCTCGTGGACGAGGACGCCGCGGCGTATGCCGGTGTAGCCCACGCCTACAAGATTCCCAAGGACGACCACCGCCGCGCCGCGGCGGTGGACGACGCGCTCGTCGAAGCGGCCCGGACCCCGGCCGAGGTGGCAAAGCGTGCAGGGCGAATACAGGTGCTGGCCAGAGAGATCGAGAGGATCGGCAACAAGAACGCGGTCAGCGACGCACGGGTCGCCGCCCTGTTGGCCCGCACGGCGATCGAGGGCGCGGTCGAAAACATCAAGGTGAACGTGGCGGCGATGTCCGATCCCGCTAAAGGACGGGATTTACTCGATCAGGCGGGACGGCTGGGGATCGGCTAACGTGCCGTGGTCAGAATCCGGGGTGGCGACCCGTTCTCCCCGATCGCCACCGTGTGCTCGAAGTGGGCCGACAGCGATCCGTCCTGCGTCACCACGGTCCACTTGTCGTCGAGCGTGCGGATGGCCGAGCCACCCAGATTGATCATCGGCTCAATGGCGATGGTCATGCCCGGCACGAGGCGCGGGCCGCGCTTCGGCTTGCCGTAGTTCGGCACCTGCGGCTCCTCGTGGAACGCCGCGCCGATGCCGTGCCCCACCAATTCCCGCACCACCGAGTACCCGGCCCCCTCGGCCACGCGTTGCACGGCGTGGCCGATGTCCCCGACGTGGTTTCCGGCGCGCGCCTGCGCGACGCCGGCGGCGAGGGCCTCCTGCGTCACCTCGAGCAGGCGCGCCACCTGCGGCGTGATCTCGCCGACGGGAAACGTGGCCGCGGAATCCGCGTGCAATCCCTCCAGCCGGACGCCGACGTCCACGCTGAGGATGTCCCCGTCGTGCAGCACCCGCTTGGAGGATGGAATGCCGTGCACGATCTCCTGGTTGATGGAGGTACAGAGCGTGGCGGGAAAGTCGTACAGCCCCTTGAACGAGGGCTGCGCGCCCGGATGGCTGCGGATGAAGGTCTCGGCCAGGCGGTCCAGCTCTTCGGTGGTGACATCGGGCCGCACGTGCCGCCCGACCAGCGCGAGGGTTTCGGCCACGATCCGACCCGCGGCCGCCATCGTCTCGATCTCCCGCGTCGACTTGATGGTGATCATCGCCCGATGATCCGCTTGATCTCCTCGGTGATCTGTTCGATCGTCCCGGTACCGGGGACCCGGTGCACGATCCCCCGCTGCGCGTAGTGCGCGATGAGGGGGGCGGTGTCGCGCTGGTAGACCTGGAGGCGGGTCGCGATCGCTTCGGGCGTGTCGTCGGAACGGCCTTCGATCTGGGCGCGCTCCCGCATGCGCCGCAACAGCTCGTCCTCGGTAACGTCGAGCAGCAGGATGTGGTTCAGCCGCTGGCCCCGCTCGGCCAGCGTCTTGTCCACGAGCTCCGCCTGGGCGGCGGTGCGCGGAAAGCCGTCGAAGATCGCGCCGCTCTTCGCCTCGGGACGCGCCAGCTCGTCCTTGATCATGCCCAGCACCACGCTGTCGGGCACCAGCTTGCCGGCGTCGTAGTACGTCTTGGCCTCGGTGCCGAGCGGCGTGCCGGCCTTCATGGCGGCGCGCAGGAGATCCCCGGTCGTGATCTTGGGCAGCCCGAGCCGTTCGGCGAGGATCTTCCCCTGGGTCCCCTTGCCGGAGCCCGGCGCCCCCAGGATGAGGATGTACACTAGCGGCGGAAGCGGACCCGCGAGGTGCCGCCGCCGGGGCCGCCACCCTTCATGAAGCCGTCGTACTGGCGGAGCAGCAGATGCTGCTGCACCTGCTGGACCGTATCCAGCGCCACGCCCACGACGATCAGCAGCGCCGTGCCGCCGAAGCCGAACGGCATGTTGAGCGTGTTGGACACGACGATCGGCAGCAGCGCCACGAACGTGAGGAACAGGGCGCCGGGGAGCGTGATGCGCGTCAGCACTTCGTCGATGTAATCCGCCGTCGCCGCGCCCGGCTTCACGCCGGGGATGAACCCGCCCTGCTTCTTGAGGTTCTCTGCCAGGTCCACCGGGTTGAAGATGATGGACGTGTAGAAGTACGCGAAGAAGACGATCAGCGCCGCGCTGGTGATGATATACCACACCGACGTGGTGTTGAAGTACTCGGCGAACCGCTTCAGCCACGCCACGCCACTGAACGTCGCGACCGTGCCCGGCACGATGATGAGCGACTGCGCGAAGATGATCGGCATCACACCCGCACTGTTAATGCGCAGCGGGATGAACGTCTTCTGGCCTTCGCGGATCCTGCCCCGGCCCATCACCTTGCGTGGGATCTGTATCGGGATGCGGCGCGCCGCGACCGTCACGGCCACCGTCCCCGCGACCACCAGCGCCATCATCGCCAGCACGATCAGCAGCACCGGAAGGCTCAGCGTGCCGGTCTTGAGCGCCTCGATCGTGCGGAGCGTCTCGGGGAGGATGCGTTCGATGATCGAGAAGAAGATCAGCAGGCTCATCCCGTTTCCAATACCGCGCTCGGTGATCTGCTCGCCGAGCCACATGACGAAGACGCCGCCCGTCGTGAGCGTCAGCACCGTCGTCATCCGGAAAGCCCAACCCGGGTGGGCGACGGCGTTGGGCAGCTGCTCGGTGAAGATCGCGAAGCCGTACGCCTGGAAGAGGCACAGCAGGACTGTGAGATAGCGCGTCCACTGCGTGAGCTTCTTCTTGCCCTCTTCGTCGCGCTGCATCTTCTCGATGACGGGGAATACGGGCCCGGCCAGCTGGAATACGATGCTGGCCGAGATGTACGGCATGATCCCCAGCGCGAACACGGTCGCGCGCGAGAAGCCACCGCCCGCGAAGAGATCGTACAGCTGGAAGAGCGTGCCCTGCCCAGCGTTGTGAAGAAAGTCCGCCAGGGCGTCGACGTTCACGCCTGGTGTCGCGATGTGCGCCCCGATGCGGTAGATGACCAGGCACAGGAACGTGAAGAGGAGCTTCTCTTTCAGCTCCGGGACCTTGAACAGATTGGGAAGCGGTGCCGTCACGGCGTCAGGCCCCGATCGTCCCGCCGGCCTGCTCGATCTTCGTCTTCGCGCTGGCGGACACGGCCACGCCCTTCACGACGAACTTGCGCCCGCCCACGTCTCCGGTGCCGAGCAGCTTGATCGGATGGTCGGGCCGGCGCACCAGGCCCGCCCCGAACAGCGTCTCCGGGGTCACCTCCACGCCCTCGGCCAGGAGCACCAGATGGCGCACGTTCACCACCTGCGCTGCCTGTTTGAACGGGTTCGTGAAGCCCCGCTTGGGAATGCGGCGGATGAGCGGCATCTGGCCGCCCTCGAAGCCGGGGCGAATCTTCTTCCCGGCGCGCGCAGTCTGACCCTTGCCGCCGCGGCCGGCCGTCTTCCCGATGCCCGAGCCGGGGCCGCGCCCCTTGCGGATGCGCGCGCGATGCGAGCCCTTAGGCGGCTTCAGGTCGTGCAGGGCTAGCCGCGGCGCCGGCGCTTCCGGCGTCGCCTTGGGCTTGCGCTTGGCCTTCGTCTTGGTGGCGGGCATCTACCGCTTCCCTTCCTTCTCGGCGGTCACCCGCACCAGGTGCCGCACTTGATTGAGCATGCCGCGCAGCGCGGGGTGATCCGCGTGCACGACCTCGGCCTGATGATGCTTGAGACCGAGGGCTTCGAGCGTCCGCTTCATCCGGTACGAATGGCCGCTGCCCGAGCGCACCTGCTTGATCCGGAGCTTGCCCTTGCCGGGCGGCGGCAGCACCGGATCCCGGCCGGACTTGCGCTTCCGGTATTTCCTGGTGGGGGGCAGCCTACCCATGGGTCACCCCGGCGTCCTGACGGGCCTTGTAGTGGATCGCCTCGAGCTCGACGCCCCGCTCCTTGGCGACGCGCCGCGCGGTCGTCAGGTGCTTCAGACCGTCCATCGTGGCACGCACCATGTTGTGCGGATTGGTGGAGCCCAGGCTCTTGGTGAGAATGTCCCGGATCCCGGCGCACTCGAGCACCGCGCGCACGGGACCGCCGGCGATTACACCGGTTCCGGACGCCGCCGGCTTGAGCAGCACGCGCCCGGCGCCGTGCTTCCCCACGATTTCGTGCGGGATCGTGCCGCCCGTGAGGGGCACCTCGAACATGCGGCGACGCGCGGCCTCGACGGCCTTGCGCACCGCTTCGCTGACTTCGTTCGCCTTGCCGGTGGCGACGCCCACCTGGCCTTTGCCGTCGCCGACAGCGACGAGCGCGTTGAAGCTGAAGCGCCGGCCGCCCTTCACGACCTTCGCAACGCGGTTGATCGCGACGACGTTCTCGACCACACCGTCGTTCTCGCGCTGACGTTCGCCTTCACGCCGGTCACCGCCGCGGCCCCGGCCGCGACCCCGGCCGCCGCCACCACCACCCGCGCCCCGAGGGCCCCCCCCCCGACCGCCACGCGGGGGATGTTGCTCGATGGGCGGCGCGTCCGCCGCGGGCGGCTGCGCCTGCGGCGGTTCGGGAGTGGGTGGGGGGAGGGGGGGGGACGCCGACACGTTGTCGAGCCCCGGCTCTTTGTCGTTCTCCATCAGAACTCCAATCCGCCTTTGCGGGCGCCGTCGGCCACCGCCTTCACGCGCCCGTGGTACTGGTAACCGCCGCGATCGAACACCACCTTCGCGATGCCCTTTTCCTTGGCCTTGGCGGCGATGAGCCGGCCGAGCGCGAAGCTCCGCGCCACCTTGCCCTTGCCGTCGACCTGCATGCCCTCGGACGTGTCCGCGGCTCCGGCGAGCGTGACGCCGCGCTGATCGTCCACCAGCTGGGCGTAGATGTGCTTCGAGGAGCGGAACACGACGAGCCGGGGCCGTTCCGGCGTCCCCGCGACCTTCTTACGAACGCGGAGGTGGCGCCGATAGCGGTTGTGCGCCGCGGTCTTGATCTTGTGAATGGATCGCATGGCTTATTTCGCTGCCTGGGCCGTCTTGCCCGCCTTGCGCCGGACCTGCTCGCCCGCGTAGCGGATGCCCTTGCCTTTGTAGGGTTCCGGCGGCCGGACGTTGCGCAGCTCCGCGGCCACCTGGCCCACCAGTTCCTTGTCGATGCCCTCGACCTTCACGAGGACGTTGTTGGTCACCGAAATCTTGATCCCCTGAGGGGCGTGATAGGGAACGGGATGCGAGAATCCCACCACCAGCTGCACGCCGAACGGCTTGGGCTCGGCCTTATAGCCGACGCCCTGGATCTCAAGCGACTTTGCGAAGCCCTGGGTGACGCCTTCCACCATGTTGGCGATGAGCGTCCGCGTGAGGCCGTGCAATGCCTTGTGCTGGGCCTCGTCGGAGGGACGCTTCACGACGACCGCGTTCTCCTCCAGGGAGATCGCCATGTCTTTGTGCAGCGTCCGGCCGATCTCGCCCTTCGGCCCCTTCACCGTGATGCGGTGGCCGTCGATCTGGGCCGTGACGCCCTTGGGGATCGGAACGGGCTTCCTGCCGATGCGGGACATGCGCGCGCTCCCCTTACCAGATCACCGCGAGCAGCTCACCGCCCACGCGGGCGGTGCGGGCTTCGCGGTCGGTCATGAGACCTTGCGGCGTGCTGAGAATCGCCATCCCCAGACCGTTCTTGACGCGGGGAATCTCGCGCGCCTTGACGTAGCGCCGCAGCCCGGGAGACGACACCCGCTGCAGCTCCCGGATGACGGGCGCGTCGTTGTGGTACTTCAGGTACAGCCGCAGCAGGCCGTGGCGCCCATCGTCCAGCACCTTGAAGTCCTGGACGTAGTGGTTATCCCGGAGAATCGTGGCGATCGCGACCTTCAGTTTCGACACCGGCATGTCGACCCGGCGGTGGCCCGCCATACAGGCGTTGCGCACCCGGGTGAGCATATCGGCGACGGGATCAATGACGCTCATCGCGTGTCCTTTACCAGCTGGCTTTGCGCACGCCGGGGATTTCCCCGCGCAGCGCAAGCTCACGGAAACAGATGCGGCACAGTTCGAACTTGCGGAGCGTGCCCCGGCTCCGGCCGCAGCGCTGACACCGGTAGTAGCGCCGCACCTTGAACTTGGGCCCCCGCTTCACTCTCTCGATCCAGCACTTCTTCGCCATGAGGTCTCCTAGGCTGCCGCGACGGGGGTCTCACCCCGGAAGGGCATGCCCAGCTCTCGCAAGAGGGCCAGCGCAGTGTCGTCGCGCCCGGCACTCGTCACGAACGTGATATCCATCCCGTGGATCCGCTCGACTTTGTCGTAGTCGATCTCGGGAAAAATCATCTGCTCCTTGATGCCCAGCGTGTAATTGCCCCGCCCGTCGAAGCTCTTCGTCGGCAAGCCGCGGAAATCGCGCATCCGCGGCACGGCGATCGTGATGAAGCGGTCGAGGAACTCGTACATCCGGCCGCCGCGCAGCGTCACGGCGCAGCCGATCGGCTGCCCTTCGCGCAGGTTGAAATTCGCGATCGACTTCTTGGCCCGCGTGATCACGGGGTGCTGGCCGCTGATGGCGGCGAGCTCGGCGGCCGCCGCGTCCAGCCCCTTGGGGTTCTTGACCGCGTCCCCCATCCCCACGTTCAAGACGATCTTCTTGAGCCGCGGAATCTGGTGCGGGTTCTTGAAGGCGAACTGCTGCTGCAGCTTGCCCCGCACCTGTTGCTCGTAGATGTCCAGCAGGCGCGCGCGCGGCGCCGGCTCCGCCGGGGCCTCTGGTATCGCAGGCACGGCCGCTTCGGCTTTGGGCTCGCCCTTGGGCGGCTTCGGCTTCTTGGCCTGCTTTTCCTGCTTGGGCTGCGGCGGCTTCTCCGGCTTTTCCTGCTTCTCTTTTTCGTCCGCCATACTACCTCACTCGCGGGATGGGCTGGCCGGACCTGACCGCGATCCGCTCCACCGTCCCATCCTTGTCCTGGCGCCGCCGCACCCGCGTGGGTGTTCCCGACTTGGGGTCGAGAAGCATCACGTTCGAGGCTGCGATGGGTGCGGGGAACTCGATGATCCCGCTCTCCCCCTGCGGCGTCGTGGCACGCTTGTGCTTCTTCACGATGTTCACGCCCTCCACCACCACCCGGTACTTCTTGGGATAGACGTGGAGGATCTTCCCTTCCTTGCCCCGGTCATCGCCGCTGATGACGCGCACCGTGTCGCCCTTGGCGACGTGCAGCTTGTGGCGCTTGGGCTCCATGCCGCGCACGCGGCGCGACTTCTTGTAGACGAGCGGCTTCATATCAGATGACCTCCGGCGCGAGCGACACGATCTTCATGAACTTCTTCTCCCGCAGCTCGCGGCCGACGGGCCCGAAGATGCGCGTGGCCCGGGGCTCGCCCTGGTCGTTGATGAGCACGGCGGCGTTCTCGTCGAACCGGATGTAGGAGCCATCCTTGCGCCGCGTCTCCTTGGCCGTCCGGACGATCACCGCCTTTGCCACTTCCCCCTTCTTGACCGTTCCCGTGGGAATGGCGTCCTTGATCGTGACGACCACCACGTCGCCCAGCCCGGCGTAGCGGCGCTTGGAGCCGCCGAGCACGCGGATCACGAGGGCGCGCCGCGCCCCCGAGTTGTCCGCGATCTTGAGAATCGATTCTTGCTGCACCATGGCTCTCTCCGCTTACTTCGCGCGCTCGACGATTTCGACGACCCGCCAGCGCTTGCGCTTTGAGAGCGGCCGGGTTTCCGCGATGCGCACCGTGTCGCCCATCTTGGCGCCGTGCTCGTCATGCGCGGCCACCGTCTTGGTGCGGTTGATCTGCTTGCCGTAGAAGCCGTGGGCAAACCGACGCGTCATGGAGACCGTGACGGTCTTCTGCATTTTGTCGCTGACCACGACGCCCGTCCGGACCTTGCGGCGCGTTCTTTCCGTCCCGGCCGTCATGCCGACGCCCTTTCCTTCAGGATGGTCTGGATCCGCGCGATGTCGCGGCGGATCGCACGCAGCTGCAGCGGGTTCGTCAGCGCCTCGGTGGCCCGGCGGAACTCGAGGCGAAACCGCTCCTCCGTGAGCGCCGCCAGCTTCTGCGACAGCTCGTCGGTCTTGAGCTCGCGTAGTTCCTCGGGTCGATTCTTCGCCGGCATCCTAACGCTCCTCCCGCTTCACGAACTTCGACTTGACCGGCAGCTTGGCCGCCGCGAGGTCCAGCGCTTCCCGCGCCAGCTTCTCCTCGATGCCCTCGAGCTCGAACATGATGCGCCCGGGCTTCACCACCGCCACCCAGCCCTCGGGATTGCCCTTGCCCTTCCCCATCCGGGTCTCGGCTGGCTTCTTGGTGATCGGCTTGTCGGGGAACAGCCGGATCCACACCTTGCCGCCGCGCTTCATCTCGCGCGTGAGCGCGACGCGTGCCGCCTCGATCTGGCGGTTCGAGATCCAGCCCGGCTCGAGCGACATCAGCCCGTAGTGGCCGAACGCGACGGTGTTGCCGCGCGTCGCCATCCCATTGGTGCGGCCCTTGAACCGCTTGCGAAACTTGACGCGCTTCGGTGCCAGCATCGGTCAGACGCCCGTGGAGTAGGTGCGGCCGTGGAGATCTTCGGTGCGCTCGCCCTTGAAGATCCACACCTTCACGCCGATGGTGCCGAATGTCGTCTTCGCGGTCGACGTCGCGTAATCGATGTCGGCCCGGAGCGTGTGCAGCGGCACGCGGCCCTCGTGGTAGCCCTCGGTCCGGGCGATTTCAGCACCGCCCAGCCGGCCCGCCGTCTTGATCTTGATCCCCTGCGCGCCCATCCGCATCGCGCTCTGCACCGCGCGCTTCATCGCGCGGCGGAACGAGATGCGCTGCGTCAGCTGGTGCGCCACGCTGTCGCCCACGAGCTGCGCGTCGAGCTCCGGCCGCTTGATCTCCTCGACGTTGATCCCGACTTCCTTGCCGGTGAGCTGAGCCAGCTCGTCGCGCAGCTTGTCCACCTCGGCACCGCGCTTGCCGATCACGACGCCGGGCCGGCCGGTGTGCACCGTCACGGTCACCTTCCCCGGCTTGCGCTCGATATGGATGTCGGCGATCGCGGCATGGCTGAGCCGGGTCTTGAGATACTTCCGGATGAGCTCGTCTTCCTTGAGGAGCGCCGGGAAGTCGCGGTTCGCGAAATAACGCGAGCGCCACGGCTTGACGATGCCCAGCCGGAACCCATAGGGATGCGTTTTCTGGCCCACTTTACTTGCTCGCTTTCTTGTTCTTGGTCTTGCTGGGGGCCTTCTTCTTCGCTTTCGTCGCCGCCGCCGCTTTCGCGCGCGGTTTGGTCGCCGGCTTCGCTTCGGCCTTGGCCGCGGCCGGCGCGGGCTTGGCCTCGCGCGCGGGCGCTGCCGGGGCCGCGGCACCGGCCACGCGGATCTCCACGTGGCTGGTCCGCTTCAGGATCGGCGTGCCGCGCCCCATCGCCGCCGCGGTAAACCGTTTCAGGGTCGTGCCCTCGTTCACTATCGCGTACGTGACGCGCAGCCCGTCGGCGTCGAACGGCGCGTTGTCGCGCTGCGCCGCCTGCTGCGCGTTCGCCACAGCCGACTTCAGCACCTTATGGATCTGGCGCGCGGCCCGCTTCTTCGAGAAGCGCAGGATCGCGTCCGCCTCCGGCACGGCGCGGCCGCGGATCAGGTCGATCACGAGCCGCATCTTCCGCGCCGACTGGCGCACCGAATACTGAATCGCTCGGGCTTCCATCCGTTACTCCTTCGCCGGCTCGGTGGGCGCGGCTTCGGCTTCCCGCTCGGCCGCCGACCCCTTGGCGCTGTGGCCGCGGAATAGCCGCGTCGCAGCGAACTCGCCCAGCTTGTGGCCCACCATGTTCTCGGTGATGTACACGGGGATGAACTTGTTCCCGTTGTGCACCGCGAGCGTGTGGCCCACGAAGTCCGGCGTGATCGTGCTGCGCCGTGACCACGTCTTGAAAACCTTCTTTTCATTGCGCTCGTTCAGGACCCGGATCTTGACGAGGAGCGACTCCTCGACGTAGGGCCCTTTCTTGACGCTGCGTCCCATTACGTCGTCGCCTTCCCGCGCTTGCGACCGCGCACGATGAGTTTCGTGGACCGCTTCTTCTTGTGGCGGGTCTTCTTGCCTTCGACCTTGCCCCACGGCGACGCGGGCGGCCGGCCACCGGACGACTTGCCCTCACCCCCACCCAGCGGGTGGTCGACGGGGTTCATCGCCACGCCGCGCACCCGCGGCATGCGGCCGAGCCAGCGGCTCTTGCCCGCCTTGCCGATCGACAGCAGCTCGTGCTCGGCGTTGCCCACTTCGCCGATCGTGGCGAGACACTCGCCGCGCACCATGCGCATCTCGGTGGAGCGGAGCCGCAGCGTCACATAGTTGCCTTCCTTCGCCACGACCTGCGCGCTCGTGCCGGCGCCGCGGCACAGCTGGCCGCCGCGGCCGATCTTGAGCTCCAGGTTGTGCACCGCGGTACCGAGCGGGATCTCGAACAGCGGCATCGCGTTCCCGACGCGGATGTCGGAGCCGGGCCCGGAGACCACGCTGTCGCCCACGCTCAGCCCCTTGGGCGCGATGATGTAGCGCTTCTCGCCGTCGCTGTAGTGCAGCAGCGCGATCCGGGCGGTGCGGTTCGGGTCGTACTCGATCGCCGCCACGCGGGCTGGAATCCCGAACTTGTCGCGCCGGAAATCGATGCGCCGGTATTGCCGCTTGTGGCCGCCGCCCTGCCAGCGGTTGGTGATGTGGCCCTTGTTGTTGCGCCCCCCGGTGCGCCGGAGCGGCTCGAGCAGCGACTTCTCGGGCTCCGTCTTCGTGATCTCCGCGAAGTCGGACACCGAGCGAAACCGCGTAGCCGGGGTCATCGGCCGGAACTGTCGGATTCCCATATCAGCCCTCGAATACCTCGATGGCGTCGCCCTCTTTGAGGGTGACGATCGCTTTCTTCCAGGACGGCCGCCGCCCGGCGTACCGCCCATAGGTGCGGCGCTTGGCCCGCACCACCATGGTCCGGACGTCGGTCACGGACACCTTGAACAGCGACTCGATCGCCGCTTTGATCTGCGGCTTGGTGGCGTCCAGATGGACGCGGAACGCGTATTCCTTGCGAGCGCCGTATGCCGCCGACGACTTCTCGGTGACGACGGGACGCACGATGGTCGCGTGCAGGTCAGGCATCGGGCGCCTCCTTGTCCGGCGCGCCGCCTTCCAGCGCGCCGAGCTCCACCACGACCGCCTGCGCCCAGAGCACTTCGTACGCGGTCGCGTCGGCGAACCGCATGACGTGCACGTCGGGAATGTTGCGGCCCGAGAGGTAGACGTTGTGCGTGGTGGCGGCGTCGCCCGCCGTCAGCACCAGGACTTTCTTGTCGCTGGCGCCCAGCTTGCCGAGCAGCGCCGCGAAGTCTTTTGTCTTGGGCTTCTCGTACGTCAGCGCGTCCACGACCACGAGCGCGCCCTCGCGCGCGCGCGCGTTGAGCGCCGATTTCTTGGCGAGCTGGCGCATCTTCTTCGGGATCCCGAGCCGGTAGCTGCGCGGATGCGGCCCGAACACAATGCCGCCATGACGCCACTGCGGCGAGCGGGTCGAGCCCTGCCGGGCGCGGCCGGTGCCCTTTTGCCGCCACGGCTTCTGGTTGCCGCCCGAGACCTCGGCGCGCGTCTTGGTGTCGTGCGTGCCCTGCCGCTGGTTGGACAGGTACGTGATCACCGCGCGGTGCAGGAGGTCCTCGTTCACCGTCCCGTCGAACAGCGCTGCCGGCAGCGTCACGGCTTTCTTGCTGGCGCCCGCCGCGGAGAAGTGAGGAGCTTCAATCATGGCGGCTCGCGCCTCCCTGCTTGCGGACGGTGACCAGGCCGTTCATCGGCCCCGGCACCGATCCGCGCACGAACAAGAGGTTTTTCTCAGCGTCCACCCTGACGACGCGGAGACCAATCTCGGTGAAGTTGCGCGCGCCCATGTGGCCCGGCATCCGCTTGCCCTTGATGATGCGCGAGGGGTCGGTACCCGGCGCGATCGAGCCCGGCTTGCGGTGCCGCGTGTTGCCGTGCGTCTCCGGACCACCGTGGAAGTGGTGGCGGTGCACGACGCCCTGGAAGCCGCGGCCCTTGGTCACGCCCCGGATCTTGACGCGGTCGCCCTCGGCAAAGATCGCGACGGTCACCGCGCTACCAGCCGCCGGCGCTTCCCCGGTGACGGAAAAGCGGCGGATCAGCCGGGGCGCGATCTCGACGCCGGCCTTCTTCACGTGGCCGGCCAGCGCCTTGGGGGTCCGCTTGGCCTTCTTCGCACCGAAGCCGAGCTCCACGCGCCCTTCGGAGACCGCGACGACGGCGCACGGCCCCGCCTCGATCACCGTGACGGGCACGTGTGTGCCGGTGGCATCGAAGACTCTGGTCATTCCTAGTTTGCGACCGATCAATCCGTTCATGTGCCTACTCGACCTTGATTTCCACGTCCACGCCGGCTGGCAGATCCAGCTTCGTCAGCGCGTCCACCGTCTGCGACCGCGAATCGAGGATGTCGATCAAGCGTTTGTGCGTCTTGAGCTCGAACTGCTCGCGGCTCTTCTTGTCGATGTGCGGGCTGCGAAGCACCGTCCACAGCTGCCGCTTGGTGGGCAGCGGGATGGGCCCCGAGACCTGCGCGCCGGTCTTCTCGGCCGTGCGCACGATGTCGGCCGCCGCCTGATCGATCAGGGCGTGGTCGAAGGCTTTGAGCCGGATGCGAATCTTGCCCGCCATAGGAGCCTCGTTACTTGATGATCTTCGTGACGACGCCGGCGCCCACCGTCCGGCCCCCCTCGCGGATCGCGAACCGCAGCTGCTCCTCCATCGCGATCGGCGTGATCAGCTCGATCGTCATCTTCGTGTTGTCTCCCGGCATCACCATCTCCACCCCCGCCGGCAACTCCACGCTCCCCGTCACATCCGTCGTGCGGAAGTAAAACTGCGGCCGGTAGCCCTTGAAAAACGGCGTGTGCCGCCCGCCCTCTTCCTTCGTCAGCACGTACACCTCGGCCTCAAACTGCGTGTGCGGCTTGATCGAGCCCGGCTTCGCCAACACCATCCCCCGCTCGATCTGATCCTTCTCAATCCCGCGCAGCAGCAGCCCGACGTTGTCCCCCGCCTGCCCATCATCGAGCAGCTTGCGGAACATCTCCACCCCCGTCACCACCGTCTTCTTGTCCGTGCCGAAGCCGACCATCTCGACTTCCTCCCCGACTTTCACCTTGCCCCGCTCGATCCGGCCCGTCGCCACCGTCCCGCGCCCCGTGATCGAGAACACGTCCTCGACCGGCATCAGGAACGGCTTGTCGATCTCGCGCTTGGGCACCGGAATCGACTGGTCCAGCGCCGCCAGCAATTCCTCGACCTTGCCGACCCACTGCTTGTCCCCTTCGATCGCCTTGAGGGCGGCGCCGCGAATCACCGGCACATCGTCCCCGGGGAACTGATACTTGCTCAAGAGCTCGCGCACCTCGAGCTCCACCAGATCGAGCAGCTCGGGATCGTCCACCAGGTCGCACTTGTTCAAGAACACGACTACCGCCGGCACGTTCACCTGCCGCGCCAGCAAAATGTGCTCCCGCGTCTGCGGCATCGGCCCGTCCACCGCGCTCACCACCAGGATCGCCCCGTCCATCTGCGCCGCTCCCGTGATCATGTTCTTCACGTAGTCGGCGTGGCCCGGGCAGTCCACGTGCGCATAGTGGCGCGCGGTCGTGGAATACTCGACGTGGCTCGTCGCAATCGTCAGGATCTTGGTCGCATCCCGCCGCCCCTGCGACTCGGAGGCCTTCGCCACCTGGTCGTAGGTCACATAGGTCCCCAGCCCCTTATCGGCCGCCACCTTCGTCAGCGCCGACGTCAACGTCGTCTTGCCGTGGTCCACGTGCCCGATCGTCCCAACGTTCACGTGGGGCTTGGTCCGCTCAAACTTCGCCTTTGCCATGATCTCCCTCAGTGCGTGGTGCGTGGTTCTCCCAAGCTCGCGACCGGGATTGAACCGGTGACCTCGTCCTTACCAAGGACGCGCTCTACCGACTGAGCTACGCGAGCGTTTCGACAGAGCGGGCGACGGGGCTCGAACCCGTGACCCTCAGCTTGGAAGGCTGATGCTCTACCAACTGAGCTACGCCCGCGCGCCACAAATGGTGGGGGAAGGATTCGAACCTTCGTAGCGCGATGCGCGGCAGATTTACAGTCTGCTCCCTTTGGCCACTCGGGCACCCCACCCAGCGCGCCGTCTTCCCGGTCGCCGCTCCCCCTGACAACAGACCCCGCGTTCGGTGCGCGCGGGGTGTGTTGTTTCCTCGGAGTCCGGGGTGTTGCTGCTCCTCTTCGGCAACGTTGAGCTGACGAAGGGACTCGAACCCTTAACCTGCTGATTACAAATCAGCTGCTCTACCAGTTGAGCTACGTCAGCTGGCCGATTGCTGAAACTGACAGACTCGCATCTTAAACGGGGAAAAGCCCTATGGCAAGGGACGCACCGCGAAGGAGTTAGACCCTCCGCCACTTCGTACCCTGGGGCGTGTCCTCGATCTCCACGCCCCGGCCGGCGAGCTCCGCCCGGATCGCATCGGCGGCCTTGAAATCCTTGGACTTACGAGCCTGGTCGCGCGCGGCCAGGCGTTCCGCCACCCACTGCGTCAGGGCCGGATCGAGCGTTTTCGGGGTGGGCAGGACGTCGAGCACGCCAGCCACCCGCTCAAACCCCGCCAACGCCGCCGCGCTTCCCCCCTTGGCACCCCCACCCCCGTCGAGCTCCCGATTCGCCGCCCGCACGAAGTCGAACAGAGCCGCAACCGCCCGCGGGGCGTTGAGATCCGCGTTCAACGCCGCCGTAACGTCAGCCTCCATTTTCCGCGCGAGCTCCTCCAGCGGTCCCGTTTCCGGCGCCCTGCTCCCTCCGTCCGCGAGCCGGTTCCGGAACTCCCCCAGACGCTTCACGCCCTCCTTCGCGGCGTCGAGTCCTTCGTCGGTGAAGTCCACGGGCTGGCGGTAGTGCGTCTGAAAGAACAGCAATCGCACCGCGGCGGGGTCCACGCCTTGCTCGCGGAGATCGCGTGCCGTGAGGAAGTTGCCGTGCCGTTTCGACATTTTGGTGCCGCGCACGTTCAAGAATTCGCCGTGCAGCCACAGGCGCGCGAACGGCTGGCCCGTCGCCGCTTCCGATTGCGCGATCTCATCCTCGTGATGCGGAAAGATCAGATCCACGCCGCCCGCGTGCACGTCGAGCGTCTGCACACCGAAGCGGCGGCCGATCTCGTCGAGCGACATCGCGGAGCACTCGAGGTGCCACCCGGGCCGGCCGCGCCCGAACGGCGCGTCCCACGCCGCGCCCACGGCCTCGTCATCGGCGTCCGCTTTTTTCCACAGCGCGAAATCACGCGGATCGTCCTTGGCGTACTCGTCGCTCGCCACGCGCGCGCCGACCTTGATCTCGCGCCGATCGAGCTGTGACAGCCGTCCATAGCTCGGGAACTTGGCGATCGCGAAATAGACGCAGTCGTCCTCTCCTTTATATGCGACGCCACGCTCGAGCAGCCGCGCCACGAGCGTGATCATGGGCTTGATGTACTGCGTGGCCCGCGGGTACGCGTGCGCCGGCTTGATCCGCAAATAATCGCGGTCCTCGAAGAACGCCTGCGTGAACGGCTCCGTGTGCTCGGCGAGTGGTTTCCCCGCCGCGCGCGCCGCCTTGATCGTGCGATCGTCCACGTCGGTCAGGTTCATGATCTGGAAGACGTCGTACCCGGCGTGCTCGAGCCAGCGGCGCAGGAGGTCCTCGAACAGAAACGTCCGGAAATTGCCGATGTGGGCGTAGTTCCAAACGGTCGGGCCGCAGGTGTACAACGTCACGCGCGGCGGCACGAGCGGCTGCAGCGGCTCGATGCGGCGAGTGAGTGTATTGTAGAGAGATACCGGTGCTGGACTCATGAGTGGGCGAAACGTAGCACCCACCTTCGCACCGAGAAAGCGTCAGCGCGTAGCGGGGGGGCGGTCGTGGGTCTCGAGCACGATTTCTTCGAGCGATTTGACGCGCACCCGCGACGCCCGCACCGCCAGGCGATGCGCCCGGCACAGGGCGAGCGCCGCTTCCGCTGTCCGGCCCGCGAGCGGCGCCTCGATCCCCGCCGCGGTCACGCGAAACCCAGGGGGCGGCTCGGGCGGCGGCGCGTCCAGAATCACTTCGAGCACCCGCTCGGCGAGTAATGCCGCCAGCGGGCCCGCGCGCGCGACGCGGCCCGCGCGCAGCACCAGTACGCGGCCCGCCACCCGTTCGAGCGCGGCCAGATCACGCGCGGCGAGCAGCACCGCGACTCCCGCGGCAGCGAGCCGAACGAGCCGCCCGCAGAGGTCGCGCCGCGCAACGGCGTCGAGTCCCGACAGCGTCTCGTCGAGCAGCAGTACACGCCGCCCCCCAAGAGCCGCCTGGGCGAGGGCGAGGCGCTGCAAATCGGCGCGGCCCAGCGTGCTGACGCGCAGGTCGGCCACGGCAGCGAGTCCCGCGAGCTCCAGCGCCTCGCGCACCAGGCCGCGCGCAGTCCGAGCCTCGTCACCAGCGTGCAGACGGGCGTAATAGCCCAGCACCTCGCGGACTGTGAGCGCGGGCGGAAATGTCGGCAGCTCGCGCGCGTAGCCCACCAGGCGGCGCGCCGCGGCGCTTGCGGCCGGCATTCCACAGATCAGCGCCTCTCCCGCGTCGGGCGTCACGCACCCGGAGGCGACCTGGAGCAGTGTGCTCTTGCCAGCCCCGGCGGGGCCGACGACGCCGGTGATCTCGCCGGGAAGGAGGGCCACCGACACGCCCGCCAAACGCGTGCAGGAGACCTCGCAGACAGTCAGGGCGTAGTCGGTCACCGGACGCGTCGCAGCCGTGCCACGAACCCACTCGCGAGCACGACGCCAAGACCGCTCCATGCCCCGGCATGGAGGATGGCGCCGGGGTCTCCCGCCGCGACGTCGCGGTAGTGCCAGAGTGCTGGACCGAGCTCGAGCGCGCTCGCCGCGGCGAGCCGTGCCACGCCGGGGTGGGCCAGTCCCACCAGGTGCTCCGGCGCCACAGCGCCCGCGACCGCTATAAAGAGGAAGAGCGCGGCGGCCGCGCCATTGCCCAACGCCAGCACCGTGACGAGCGCGCAGCTCCCGACCGCGGCCGCCGCCGCCACGCCGGCCACCGCCGTGCCCGCGTGCCATCCGGTTGCGGTCGTGCACGCGATGACGAGGACAGCCGCGGGAATAACCGCGGCGAGCCAGCGGCCCGTCGCGACGGCCAGCGGCGTGGTGGGATGCGTGAGGGCCGTCGCCATTGCCGCGCGGTCGGTCTCGGCGCCCGCGGCGAAGGCCGCCCCCAACACGGCGCCGAGCGCGCCGGCCTGGAGCGCGACGGCGACGGGATCGAGTCCGCGGGTGTGGAGCCACAGGAGCGCGGCGCCGAGCAACAGGAGCGAGACGCCGAAGCGGGTGCGCACCAGACGGGGACGCACGAGCAACCACTCGGCATTGACGCAGAGGACGAATCGCACAGCGGCAGGATAGAAGAGGCAAGCGCGGCGCGTGGTACCGAATCGCCGCCGGACCGATCAAATCGTCGCGCGTGCCCCAATGATGGCGTCGACCAGCGCATCCGATTCGAACCGCACGGGATCGGTGGCGGGCAGGCCCGTCTCTTCCGCGGCGCGCGCCACCGCCTCGCGCGCCGCTGCCTCATCCATGTCGTACGTGTTGAGGCAGATCCCGATCACCTTGGTGGGATGCACGGGCCGCGCGGCGCCCTCGTAGATGTCGATCATCTCGAGGTACGACGGGATCTTTACCCACGGTTCGCGGCCGTGATAGTCGCCGATGTAATCGCGCGTCGCCTGGTGGCAGAGAATCAGCGCGTCCGGGCAGGAGCCGTGCAGCAGTCCCAACGTGACCCCCGAGTAGCCGGGGTGAATCAAGCTGCCCTGCCCCTCGACGAGCACGATGTCGTTACCCTTCGCGCCCTCGAGCACGAGCTGCTCGGCGGCGCCGGCGATGAAATCGGCTACCACCGCGTCCACGGCGATGCCCCAGCCCTCGATGAAGATGCCCGTCTGTCCCGTGGCCACGAAGCTCGTCTTGTGGCCGCGCTGCACCAGCGCGTCGCGCAGCTGGAGCTGCGCCGTCATCTTGCCGACGTTGCAGTCGGAGCCGACCGCGAGCACGACGAGCGCCTCCACTTCGGCGGCGCGGCCGTCGGCGATGGGGAGATTGGGCGGCGGTTTGCGGGCGTCGAGGATGCGGACACCCTTGGCCTTGGCCAGCGGGCCCAGCTCGGGGTCATCCGCGACGAACGTGTGCAGGCCGCTCCAGATCTCGAGGCCGCGCTCGATCGCCGTGCGCAACCAGCCCTTCCATTCTTCGGGCAACCGGCCGCCCGGCGGCGCGATGCCGATCAGGACGGCGGTCGCGCCCTTCCCCTGCGCGATGCCCCGCTCAAAATCGCCGACCACAGGAATCCGCCCACCGAATCCCAACACGTCCTGCGCAGTCTTCCCCGCCTGCCTGCGGTCGAGCACGGCGACGATGCGCTCAGGGAAATAGCGGATACACGAGTTCGCGGTCTTGGAAGTGAGCGGCCCGAAGTCGCCGTCGGCGATGATGAGGAAACGGTGGATCGGGACAGCCATCAGACCGACGAGGCTACGCGACGGTCCATGCCCCTGCGCCGCTCGGTGGAGCGCAGCACCGCGGGCTCGAGGCGCCCGATGTCGCCGTAGATCTCACGGTGGAGGATATGGCGGATCAGGACCATGGCGACGCAGAGGATCGGCACGGCGACGATGAGGCCGATGGCGCCGAGCAGCGTCCCCATGATCAGCACGCTCGCGATCGTCAGCACGGGGGGCAGGTCCACTTTGTGCTGCATGATCCGCGGCACGATGACGTTCGCCTCGAACACGTGCACGACGACACCGAGCAGGATCACGAGGAGCACCTTGACCCAGTCGCCCGTGGCGACCACGAACAGCGCCGGCAGCAGGGTGGAGACCAGTGTGCCGAAGAACGGCACGATCGCGACGAGCCCCGTGAAAATGCCGAATGCCAGCCAGGACGGCACGCCCAGGACCCAGAGTCCGAGCGCCGTCAGCAAGGCGAGCACGGCCATCGCAATGAGCTGGCCCACCATCCACGCCCGTAGCGTGGCCGCGGTGTCCTGGAAGATGCGGACCGCGATGGGCCGGTAGCGCGGCGCGATGAGCGAAATCATGCCGTCCCGGTACAAGGCCGGCTGGCGCGCCAGGTACAGCGCCATGACGACCACGCTGGCGCCCTCGATGAACAGCTTGCCGCCGCCGCGCAGGTAGCCGATGAACGAGCCGCGCAGGAAGTTCGTGGCGTCATTCACCAGGCCCGCGACGAGCCCCGACGACGGATCGGCGAGCTCGGTCCGGTCCAGCACGGGATACTGGCGCGCCCAGCCGGCGAGCACGTTCTGGATTCGGTTGAGCGTCTCGGGCAGCCCGCTGATCAGGGCCTCGGTTTGGTCCACCACGGTCGGCACGAGCAGGACCGCGATGCCGGCGACCGCACTCAGCGTGGCCAAAACCGCGACGGTCAGGCCCACCCAACGTCGCAGCTTGAAGCGCTGCTCCAGCCAATCGGTGACGGCGGAGAGGTACACCGCGATCAGGATGGCGACGAAGACCAGCAGCAGCACTTCGATCACCCGGACGACGAACCAGATGACGAGGGCCGCAACAAACAGCGCCACGAACGTGGCGCTCGACAGTCTATTGGAGGAAGGAGACGGCTCGATCGCGTTCAGCGGTTATGCTCGGCGTCGTCGTCTTCGAGGAGCTCGGCATCCTTGGCGCCCTTGCCGAGCGCTTTCGCCTGCTCCGCGGTGCCCCCAGGCAGCAGGCCCATTTTGCGCTTCAGGGCGAGCAGCTGCTCGTCGGCGTCGGCCTTCACTTCGATGACCTTGAACTGCTTCATCAGGTTGTCGCCGGAGATGTCTTCGTTTATCTCGGCGGCCGCGATGAGCTTGCGCTCTTCGTGCTCGATCTGCTCCGCCATCCGCTCGAACGTCTCGAACGCACTCTTGTCGCCGATCGAGGACATCGTTTCCTGGATGCGCTTGTGCGCCTCGGCCCGCTTCTGGCGCGCGATCAGGATGTTCTTCTTGCGCTTCGCTTCCTCGATCTTGTCGTTGAGCTGGCGCAGCGAGCCCTTGAGCTTGTCGGTCTCCTCACGGTGCTTGACCCACGTCTCGTGCAGCTGCACCGCGTGCTGGACGTGCTCGTTGTAGCGCAGCAGCGCCTGCTTGGCGAGGTCGTCGCGCCCTTCCTGCACCGCGAGGACCGCACGCTTCTCCCAGTCTTCGGAGAGTTTCTTTTCCTGCTCGGCCTGGGCGGAGAGCCGCTTCTCGTCGGCGATGGCGGCCGCGACCTGCTGCTTCGCCTTCGCCAGCTGGTTGCGCATGTCGATGATGAGCTGCTCGAGAACCTTCTGCGGGTTCTCGGCGCGCGAGATCAGATCGTTGATGTTCGACCGGATCAGCGTGGACAGACGATCAATGATCCCCATGGCTCTCTAGGCTCCTGGCAAAGATCGCTCGCGCTTCTGCGCGAGCAGCCGCTCCGCAAAATCCAGCCGCTCGGCCAACTCAGCCACCTGGCCGTGCAGCACATCCATCTGCTCCTCCAACTGCGCCACCCGCCCCTGAGGAATGACGTCATTAGCCAGGAGGTTCGGGTCCATACCGGGCGGCAAAGGCCCCCGAATCACGGTCGCGGTCCTCCGATGCGATCCCCCCCACGCTGCTGGCCCAGCAATCGTTCCGTAAAATCTACTCGCTCCGCCAGTTCCGCCACCTCCCGGCGCAGCTGGTCGACCGCTTCGATTACCTCTTCCTGATCCGCCGCAGCTCCCCCAGGCGGCGACTGCCCATGCCGGATCCGCTCGGCGATCGCCCGCCCGACCGGCGAGATCGCCAGGAGAAAGAGCGAGCCCCCCCCGAAGATGAACACGATCGCGAGAATGCCTTCCATGTCCATCGTCAGCGCGGCGGCGGGCCGCCGGCATCCCGCGGCTTGGCAAGCAGGCGTTCCGCGAAGTCCATGCGCTCTGCCAACTCGGCGACTTCATGACGGACCTGCTGGAGCTCGGTCATGATCTCGTCGCGCTCGTCCGCTTCAAGGCCGGGGCGGCGATGCTCGCCCGCGATGCGCTTGGCCAGTGCAGCCGCCACGGGCCGCAGCACCCAGAACGCCCCACCAAAGAACATGAAGGCCGCCACCGCTTCCGGCGCGTTCATCGCTCGGTCCGTTTCGCGACTTCACTGTTCATGCTGTACCTCACTCCTGCGGTTCAACCTACCGTCTAGTCCCCCGCCTGCAACACTTTGCGCACGAATTGGCCGGTATGCGATCCCTTGGTGCGCGCCACCGTTTCCGGCGGCCCTGCCGCCATGACCCGCCCCCCCGCGTCTCCGCCTTCGGGCCCGAGGTCGATGACCCAGTCGGCCGTCTTCACCACGTCGAGGTTGTGCTCGATGACGACGACGGTGTTGCCCTTATCCACCAGCCGGTGGAGCACCTCCAACAGCAGCCGCACGTCCTCGAAATGGAGACCCGTTGTCGGCTCGTCCAGGATGTACAGCGTCCGACCGGTGTCGCGCTTGGCCAGCTCCGTGGCGAGCTTGACGCGCTGGGCCTCGCCCCCCGAGAGCGTCGTCGCCGACTGGCCGAGATGGATGTATCCCAGTCCTACGTCGTTCAGTAGTTCGAGTTTCGCCCTGATACGCGGCTGGTGCTCGAAGAAATCGAGTGCATCGGCGACCGTGAGGTCGAGGACGTCGGCGATCGACTTTCCTTTATAGCGTACTTCCAGCGTCTCCCGGTTGTAGCGGCGGCCTTTGCAGACTTCGCACGGCACGTACACGTCAGGCAGGAAATGCATCTCGACTTTGACGAGACCGTCGCCCTGGCAGGCCTCGCAGCGGCCGCCCTTCACATTGAACGAAAAGCGCCCCGGCCCGTAGCCCCGCAGCTTCGATTCGGGGAGATACGTAAACAGCTCGCGGATCGGCGTGAATAGACCGGTGTAGGTCGCGGGGTTCGACCGCGGCGTGCGGCCGATCGGGCTCTGATCGATGTCGATCACCTTGTCGATCTGGTCCAGGCCCTCGATCCGGTCGTGGGCACCGGGCACGACTTTGGCGCGATAGAAATGGCGGGCCAGCGCCTGATACAGGATGTCGGTGACCAACGTGGACTTCCCCGAGCCCGACACGCCCGTCACCGCGACGAACAATCCCAGCGGAAACTCGACGGTGAGATCCTTTAGGTTGTGGTGGCGCGCGCCCACGATCCGCACCGAGCGGTCGGCCGCCGCGATGCGGCGCCGCGGTGGGACCGGAATCCGCAGCTCGCCGCGCAAGTACCGGGCGGTGAGCGAGTCGCGGTGGCGCAGGACCTCGTCGAGGGGGCCCGCCGCCACGACCTCACCGCCATGCCGCCCCGCCCGCGGGCCCAGGTCCACGACGTAGTCAGCCGCGCGGATCGTCTCCTCGTCGTGCTCCACCACGAGCACGGTATTGCCGAGGTCGCGCAGCTCTTTCAGCGTCGCGAGCAGGCGCGCATTGTCGCGCTGATGCAAGCCGATGGACGGCTCGTCGAGGATGTACAGGACGCCGACGAGGCGGCTCCCGATCTGGGTCGCGAGTCGGATGCGCTGCGCCTCGCCGCCCGAGAGCGATGCCGCGGACCGGTCGAGCGTCAGATAATCGAGGCCGACGTCCACGAGAAACCGTAACCGGTCGATGACCTCTTTCAGAATCGGCCCTGCGACCTGGGGATCGAGGCCCGTGATGGACGTACAGAACGCGAGAGCCTCGCGGACCGGCAGCGCGACCACCTCGCCGATGTTCTTCCCCGCCACCAGCACCGACAAGCTCTCCGGCCGCAGGCGCCGTCCGCCGCACGTGGGGCACGGCTGCTCCACCATGTACTGCTCGAGCTGCTCGCGCACCGCGTCCGACGCGGTCTCGCGGTAGCGCTTCTCGACGTGATCGAGCACGCCCTTCCAGCCCGACTCGTAAGAGCCATGCCAGCGCTCGCTGTCGTACTGGTAGGTGAACGTCTTTCCCGGCGCGCCCTGCAGCAGGACTTTTTTCACCGCCGGTGACAGACCCTGCCACGGCGTTTCGAGGTCGAACTTGAACGCGCGCGCGAGCGCGGGCAGAATCACCTTGCGCAGATACCCGCTTGGCTCACCCCACGGCAGCACGACGCCCTCGAGGATCGTGAGACTGGGATCGCCGAGCACGAGATCAGCGTTTACTTCGCGCCGCGTCCCCAGTCCCGAACAGTCGGGGCACGCGCCGAACGGCGAATTGAACGAGAACTGCCGCGGCTCGAGCTCCGGAAGTGAGAGGCCGCAGTTGGGGCACGCGTAGCGTTCCGAGAAGAGGCGCGAGCGCGGGCTCCCCGTCTGGCGTACGACTTCCACGACGCCGTCCGCCGCCTTGAGCGCGGTCTCGATGGAATCGGCGAGCCGGGCCCGGTCCATGGGGCGCACCACCAGCCGGTCCACCACCACCGCGATGTCGTGGTTCTGGCGCCGGTTGAGCTTGGGGACGACGGACAGATCGTAGGTCTCACCGTTGACGCGGGCGCGCACGAAGCCCTGCTTGCGCATCGCCTCGAAGACATCGCGGAACTCGCCTTTGCGTCCCCGCACGAGCGGCGCGAGCACTTCGATCTTCGTCCCCTCGGGCCACTCGAGCACCAGGTCGGTGATCTGCGACGCGCTCTGGCGCTCGACCGGCGAGCCGTCATTGGGGCAGTGCGGCGTCCCCGTGCGCGCCCACAGCAGTCGCAGGTAGTCGTAGATCTCGGTGATCGTCCCCACCGTAGAACGCGGATTGGAGCCGGCGGTTTTCTGCTCGATCGAAATCGCGGGCGAGAGGCCCTCGATCGCGTCCACATCCGGCTTGTCCATCAAACCGAGGAACTGGCGCGCGTATGCGGACAGCGACTCGACGTAGCGGCGTTGTCCCTCGGCATAAATCGTATCGAACGCGAGCGATGATTTCCCCGAACCCGACAGCCCCGTGATCACCACCAGGGCGTTCCGGGGGAGCTCGACGTCGATATTCTTGAGATTGTGCTCGCGGGCCCCGCGGACGATCAATGCATCGCGCGACATAGACCCGGAGCCTACTCGGGACCCCGTTCTCCGGTCAACTCTCCCCCTTCTCTTGCCTAACCCTCGCCGCTTTCCTACGTTAGCAATCGATGCCAACCCACGCGCTGCTGATTCTCACCACCATCGGCTCTGCCGCCGACGCCCGTACGTTCGTCAACGGGCTGGTCGAGGATCGCCTCGTCGCCTGTGGGACGCTGCTCCCGGGCGCGGCGTCGATTTATCGCTGGGAGGGCACGGTCAAAGAGGAAAACGAAGTCGTCGTGCTGCTCAAGACCGACGCGTCGAAGTGGGAGGCGCTGGCCGCCGCGGTCGATGAACGCCATCCCTACGAGGTGCCCGAGCTGCTCGCGTTCCCCGTCGAGCGCGGGTCAGACCTCTATCTTTCCTGGCTGACGAGCGAGGTAGTGGCATGAATCGGGGACCCAAGCGCGAGCGGCGCTGGCAGTCGTCGCAGGATCGGGCGCGCGTCGCCGCCGATCTGATCGAAGAAGCGGAGTCGCTCACGGAGACGGGCGCGATCGCCACGCCCAACGACGTAGCGCGCGCGCAGCTGCCGCCGCCGCTGCGCGTGGCGCAGCCCGCGCCGAGCGCCGCGCCCAAGGCGTCGCTCGACCAGGACCAGCCGGAGACCACGCCGTCGCCTGTTGCTCCCCCTCCGGCCCCCGCGCCTTCCGCGCCGACCTCCGCCAGTGTGCCCGCGGCCGACGACCCGCTATATATCGCAGCCCGGGAAGCGAGCGAGCGTGGTGAGCTCGACCGGGCAGCGGCTTCGTATCGTGACCTCCTCGCCCGGGATCCGAAACACGTGAAAGCGCGCAACAACCTCGCTTTGATTCTCGACGCCCGCGGCGACCGCGACGGCGCCCTCGCGGAGCTGGACCGGGCGCTGGAGACCGAGCCCGACAACGCGGCGCTGCTCGTGAACCGTGCCGCGGTGCTCGGCGCCACGGTCCGGTACGCGGCCGCGCAGCGCGACCTGCAGCGCGTGCTCCGCGCCGATCCGACGAACGTCGAGGCGCTGTTCAATCTGGGCATCGTGCTGACGCGGCGGGGGCTGTGGCGCGAGGGGATCGACCAGCTCAAGCGCGCCGTCGAGGTCGATCCGGGACGCGCGGCCGCGTGGTACTACCTGGGCGAAGCCCTCAACCACACGGACGATCTCGCCGGCGCCCTGGCCGCCTACGAGCGCGCCGTCGAAGTGCAGCCCGCCAACCCGAAGGCGCTGTACGGCATCGGCAAAGTGCTCGACCGGTTGAATCGACCCGACGAAGCCACCGTGATGTACCGCCGCTCCCGGGAAATGACCGGGAGGTGATTCGCGTAGTCGTGGACGATCTGGCGTCTCTCGCCGCCGATGCGATCGTCCGTCCCGCCACAACCCGTCTCGATCCCACCGCCGCCGCGCTCCGCCGTCTGGAGACCCTCGGCGGCGCCGAATTCCAGAGCCGGATTCGCTTGACCCGCGAGCTCGCCGTGGGCGCGGCCGTGGTGACGGCGGCCGGCGGCGATTTGCCCGCGGACTTCGTGATCCATGCGGTCATCCGCAGCGAAACGGAGCCGGTCACGCGCGACAACGTGGCCCGCGCCTGGCTTTCCGCCCTGCATCAAGCCCAGGAATGGGAATTCGGCCACGTCAGCGCACCGCCCCTCGGCACCGGCGCCGGGAACCTGACGCTCGAGGACGCGGCGGAGATCATGGCGACGGTGCTGCACGGGCATCGCGCCGGCGCGGCGTTCCCGGCGGACGTGTCCCTCGTCGTGGAGCGGCCTGAGGACCAGCAGGTGTTCGAGGCGGCGCTGCAGCGGGCGGCTTCATGAGCCGTCGGCACTGGGCGATCGCCATACTGGCGGCCTGGGCGCTGTCGCTGGGGTGGCTGGTGAAGCTGGAGGTGTTCCGCTCGACGGGCGCGCGCCTCGCCGAGGCCGCCCTGTCGGTCCCACCCGGCGCGTTGTTCTATCGGCTCGACCTGGGCGGCCAACAAATCGGCTTCACCTCGGCCACGCTCGATACGGTCCCCGACTCGATCCGCGTCGAGAACGTCTTCGTGCTCGACGTGGCGGCACTCGGCAAGCTGCATCGCACCACCGCCCGCAGCGTCGCGCTGCTGTCGCGCGCGTTGCGGCTGCAACGCGTGGACGTGACGTTCGACGGCGATCTCGGCCAGTTCGCCGCGCATGGCCGCGTGCTGGGCGACACGATCCTGGCAGTGGCCATCGTGTCGGATCGCGATTCGCAGGTGACGCGCATCCCGCTCACCGGCCCCATCACGCTGCCGACGCTGCTGCCGCTCAGGCTCGCGTTCGGCGGCGAGCTGCAGCCGGGGCGCACGTACACCGCACGGCTATTCGATCCGTTGCTGCTCGCCGCGCGGGACGTGACGGTGCGGGTCGCAGCGGAGTCCACGCTGGTCGTGTCCGACAGCGCCGACCTCGATTCGACCACGATGGTGTGGCTGCCGGAGCACTTCGACACCGTGCGCGCCTTCCGCATCGACCAGGACGCGAACGGCGTGCCGCTGAGCAGCTGGATCGATGCCCAGGGGCGGTTGGTCCGCGCTTCCAGTCCGACGGGGTTCGCCATGGAGCGCGCGGCGTTCGAGATCGCGTACGAGAATTTCCGGCGCCGCGACACCGCCCGCGTGGCGCGCAGCAGCGCCGCACCGGGGCCGGACGAGATTGTCCCCGTGACGGCGCTCGCGGCCGGCGTGCCGGACGATCCCGCGTCGCTCGCACGACTGCGGATACGGTTCTCAGGGGTCGGTCTACACTCGGCGGGCGGCCCTCGGCAACGCGTCTCGGGGGATACGCTCGAGATCGTGCGTGAGACGGCAGTGCAATCCCATGCCATGCCCTACAGCCTGCCCTCACGCGACACCGCGCTCGCGCGCTGGCTGGCACCCGAGCCGTTGATCCAGAGCCGCGACCCACGCATCGCGGCGCAGGCCCGGCTTATCATCGAGCGCGAGCGCAGCCCCGCCCGCGCCGCCGAGCTGCTCACGCATTGGGTGCACCGCAACGTGCGGCGTGAAGAGACCGCCGGGGTGCCGAGCGCCGAGAAGGTGTTGGAAAGCCGGCGCGGCGACTGCAACGAGCAAGCGACGCTCTACGTCGCGCTCGCCCGCGCAGCGGGGCTGCCGGCGCGCACTGCGGCCGGTGTGCTGTATCTCAAGGGCCGGTTCTACTACCACGCCTGGCCGGAGGTGTATCTCGGCGATTGGGTGGCCGTGGACCCGACCTTCGACCAATTCCCCGCCGACGCCACGCATCTCCGGTTCGCCGTCGGCGGACTCGCCCGCCAGGTGGAGCTGATCCCGCTGATCGGCCGGCTCAAGCTCGAGGTCCTATGATTCGCCTGGAGAACCTCACCAAGCTCTACGGCAGCTTCGTGGCCGTGGACGACATCAGTCTGCACGTGCCCCGGGGCGTGTTGTACGGGTGCCTTGGCCCGAACGGCGCCGGCAAGACCACGACATTGCGGATGATCGCCGGCATTCTGCGGCCCACGCAGGGCCGCGTGCTGCTGGGCGGCGATGACGTCCATACCAACCCACTCTCCGCGAAGATGCGGCTCGGCTTCATTCCCGACCGGCCGTTCGTCTACGACAAGCTGACGGGCGCGGAGTTTCTGCGCTTCGTCGCCGGCCTGTACGGGCAGGAGGGCGACACGGTCGAGCGCCGTATCGCGGAGCTGCTCGAGGTGTTCGAGCTCACGAGCTGGAAGGACGAGCTGATCGAGGCGTACAGCCACGGGATGCGGCAGAAGCTGATCATCTCGAGCGCGCTGATCCACCGCCCCGAGTGCATCGTAGTGGACGAGCCGATGGTGGGCCTCGACCCCAAGGCCGCCCGGCTGTTGAAGGACATCTTCCGGCAGTTCGTCGCGAAGGGCGGCACCGTACTGATGAGTACGCACACCCTCGAGGTCGCCGAGGCGATGTGCGACCATATCGCGATCGTCCAGCACGGCAGGATCGTAGCCGCCGGGACGGTGGCGGACGTGCGGCGCGAGCACCAGGCCGGCAACGCCAGCCTCGAGGAGCTGTTCCTCAAGCTCACCGGCGGCGCGCACGTGAAGGCGCTGGCGGAGGTGTTGGGCGAGTGAAGCAGCCCTCACTGTGGCACGTGTTGCAGCCCAAGTGGCGCACCGCGCTGCAGCGCATGCGCGAGGAGCGCGACCGCGGCGGGCGGGGGAAGCTCGTCCTCCTCGCCCTGGTGGGCTCGCTGTTCTGGCTCGCCGTGTTCGGCGTGCTCTACAAGATCCTCAAGTACTTCCGCGGCGTGGAGGAGCTGGGCCCGCTGCTCGCCGGCAAATTGCTCGGCCTCGCGCTGTTGTCGTTCATGTCCATCCTGATCCTGTCGAACGTCATCACGGCACTCTCCAGCTTCTTCCTAGCGAAGGACCTGGACCTGCTCGTCTCGACACCAGTGGATTGGCTGCGGCTCTATCTCGCCAAGCTCAGCGAAACGCTGCTGCACTCCTCCTGGATGGTGGCGCTGATGGCCGTGCCGATCCTCGCCGCCTACGGCGTGATCTACCGCGGCGGGCTGCTGTTCATTCCCTACGCCGTGCTCGTCGTCGTCCCGTTGCTGCTGCTGCCGGCGGTCGTCGGCAGCGCCGTCACCCTGATCCTCGTGAACGTCTTCCCGGCGCGCCGCACGCGGGACCTGCTCTCGATCATCGCGATCGGCGCGGCGGGTGGGGTGATCCTGCTGTTCCGCATTATTCGCCCCGAGCAGCTGGCTCGTCCCGAAGGATTCCGCAACCTGCTCGACTTCATCACGGTGCTGCGGACGCCCACCTCGCCGTTCTTGCCGAGCGAATGGGCGACCAAATCGATCATGGGTTACCTGCGACACGACATCGACCCCTTCCCAATGGTGCTGCTGTGGACGACGGCGGCGGCGTTCGTGACGCTGGGGGCGCTGCTGCACCGGGCCCTGTTCCCGCAGGGATTCACCAAGGCGCAGGAGGGGGCGGAACGGTTCATTCGCGGCGGGTTCTGGCGCTGGACCGTCGGTGGGCTGCTCAAGCGGCTCCCCGTGGCCAAACGGGAGTTCGTCCTGAAGGACATCCGGCTGTTCTTCCGGGACACGACCCAATGGAGCCAGCTGATCCTGTTGGCGGTGCTGGTGGTCGTGTACGTGTTCAACATCCAGGCGCTCCCCCTGCACCGCGGCGAGCCCGTCGGCTTCTTCTATGTCACGCTCGTCTCTTTCCTGAACCTCGGCCTCGCGGGGTTCGTGCTGGCATCGATCGCCGCGCGCTTCGTATTTCCCGCCGTATCGCTGGAGGGGCGCCAGATGTGGTTGCTGCGCTCGAGTCCGCTCGATCTCCGTGCGTTGCTCTGGTCGAAGTATTGGGTCGGCACCATTCCCTTACTGGTCCTGGCGCTGCTGCTCACCGGCATCACCAACGTGCTGCTCGAGATCTCGCCGTTCATGATGATTGTGAGCATGGCGGCGATGTTCGTGCTCACGCTTGCGATCTCGGCGATGGCGCTGGGGTTCGGGGCACTGTATCCGCAGTTCGAGACGGAGAACGCCGCCCAGATTCCGACGTCGTTCGGCGGGCTCGTGTTCATGATGGCCACGGTTGCGCTGCTGGGGGCGGTGATCTTCGTGCTGTGGCAGGCCGTGTACACGTATGTCCGGGCCGTGTACGACGGGCGGCCGGTCGTCATCGACGCGTGGATGATTTCCTGGTTCGTATTGGCCGCCGCCTTGTGCGCGGCGGCCACCGTGGTTCCCCTGCGACTGGCCTTGCGGAAGATGGAGACCTTCGAGTTTTAGCCTACCGGGGTTGTGGCGGCGCCCGCGCGCCGTACATTGCCGCGCCGTGAGTCTGCTCGAGCTGTCGGCGGTCACCAAGCGCTATCCCGGGGTCGTGGCACTGGATGGAGTGGACCTCGCCGTCGAGGCAGGCACCGTGCACGCCGTGGTGGGCGAGAACGGCGCGGGCAAATCCACACTCCTCAAGATCATCGCCGGCGCGGAACGTCCCGACACGGGAGGGATCCGCTGGGCCGGCGCCCCCGTCGCCTTTGATTCGCCGCGCGACGCCCTGCGCCGCGGTATCACGGTCATCTACCAGGAGCTGGCGCTCGTCCCGACGCTGGGCGCGGCCGCCAACATCTTCCTGGGCATGGAGCGCACGCGCCGGGGACTGCTCGACGCGGCTGCGATGCGTGAGGCAGCCGTCAGAGCGCTCGCCGAACTCCGTCTGTTCATCGACCCGGCGCGGCCGGTCGGGCGGCTGTCCGTGGCGCAGCGGCAGTTGGTCGAGCTGGCCCGCGCGCTCGTGCGCGACGCCCGGCTCGTCGCGCTCGACGAACCGACCGCGACGCTCTCGGCGCACGAAGTGGCCCACCTTGCGGCCCAAATCGAGTCGCTCACCGCGAAGGGCATCGCGGTAATCTTCGTCTCGCACCGTTTGGACGAAGTGCGGCGGCTGGCGGGGACGATCACGGTACTGCGCGACGGGCGCCGCGTGTGGACCGGCGCCGCCGCGGCGGTGGACGATGCGGCGCTGATCCGTCACATGGTGGGACGCGACGTCGCTTACCGCCGCCACCCGCCAAACCGCGCTCCCGATCCCGATCCGCTCCTCGAGGTGCGCGGTCTCACGCGTAAGCCCGCGTTCCGCGATGTCTCGTTGGCGTTGCGCCGCGGCGAGATCACGGGGCTCGCGGGGCTCGTGGGTGCGGGGCGCACCGAGCTGGCACGTGCGCTCGCCGGGATCGAGCGGTGGGACGCCGGGGAGGTCGTGCTGGCCGGCGCGCCGTACCGGCCGCGCTCGCCCCGCGACGCGATCGCGCGGCGATTCGCGTATCTGCCGGAAGACCGGCAGCGGGACGGGCTGGTCCTACGGTTCCGCATCCGTGAGAACGTCACGCTCGCCGTGCTCGAGCGGTTCGTCGCCGGAATCGGAGGCCGGATTCGCATCGCGGCTGAGCAGCAGGCCGCGCAGGCCGCGGCGAACGACGTGGATCTGCGGCCCGCGCCGCCCGATATCGAGCGGCCGACGTACCAGTTGTCGGGCGGAAACCAGCAAAAAGTCGTGCTCGCCAAGTGGCTGCTCGCGACCGCCGACCTCGTCGTCTTCGACGAGCCGACGCGGGGCGTCGATGTGGGCGCGAAAGTCGAGCTGCACCGCCAGATCCGCGCCCTCGCCGATCAAGGGAAGGCCGTCCTGCTCATTTCTTCCGAGCTTCCGGAGCTGCTCGCCCTCGCAGACCGGGTCCTGGTGATGCGCGCGGGCCGCGTGGCGGGCGAGCTGACGGGCGACGCGGTCACGGCGGAAGCGGTGATGGCCCTCGCGGTCGAGGCGGTGTGAAGCGCCCCGTCGTCGTCGCCCTCCTGGTCTTGTGCGCGGGCGCCGCCCTGTTCGCGCCCGGGTTCCTGACGGTCGGCAACCTGACGACGATCCTGTTGCACGTTTCCGTGAACGCGATGCTCGCCCTGGGAATGACGTTCGTCATCGTGACGGGCGGCATCGATCTGTCGGTCGGCTCGTTGGTTGCGCTCGCCGGCGTGCTCGCGGCGGGGACGCTCACGGCGAGTGGCACGCTCGGCGCGGTCGGCATTTCCGGTGCGACGATTCTCGCGATTCTCGTGGGTCTGGGCACGGGTGCCGCGCTGGGCGCGGCCAACGGCGCCGTGACGGCATACGGCAGGATCGCCCCCTTCGTGGTGACGCTGGCGACGATGACGATCGCGCGCGGCGCCGCCCGGCTCTTCACGGGCGGTGTGCCGATCGGATATCCGCCCGCCGCCGATCCTCTGTTCGCCCAGAAGGGCGCCGCGCTGGACGCGTTGCACGCCTTCGGCGGCGGCCGCATTCCGGTGCCGGGACTCGAGCGCGGCTTCCCGATGCCGGCGCTCATCATGCTGGCGCTCGTGGCCGCCGGCGCCTTCGTGCTCACACGTACCCGGTTCGGCCGATACGTGTACGCCATCGGCGGCAACGAGGAAGCGGCGCGCCTCTCCGGCGTGCCGGTGCAGCGGGTGAAGCTTGGCGCGTACGCCATCTCGGGGTTCTGCGCGGGGCTTGCGGCGGTGCTTCTCGTCGGCCAGCTGCGCTCGGGCGGCCCTGATGCGGGTCAACTGTACGAGCTGAACGCCATCGCCGCGGCCGTGATCGGCGGCGCGTCGCTCCTCGGCGGCGTGGGGACCGCCTGGGGGGCGCTCATCGGTGCTCTGCTCATCGGCGTCCTCAACAACGCGCTCGACTTGCTCGGCGTGCAATCGTTCTGGCAGGAAATCACCAAGGGAGGCATCATCCTGCTGGCAGTTACCTTCGATGTGTGGACCAAACGCGGAGATCGTACCAGGCATGCGTAAGCCTCTGCTGTGGCTGCTGGCGGCAACGCTCCTCACGTGGACCGGCGCGTGCGGCAAGCGCCGCGCGAGCGGGCGCCCGCTCGTCGGAGTCACGCTGCTCACCGATGCGCACGTCTTCTATCAGGACCTGAAACGCGGTATGCAACAGGCCGCCGACAGCCTGGGGCTCGACCTGCAGATTGTTGCCGGCGAGTGGGATCTGGCGCGGCAGACGGCGCAGGTGGACAACTTCATCAATGCGCGGGCGGACGCGATCGTGATCGCGCCGGTCAACTCGAGCGGCATCGTCAGCGCGATCGAAGAGGCGAATCGCGCCGGGATTCCCGTGTTCACCGCCGACATTGCGAGCGACGGAGGGACGGTGGTCGCGCACGTCGCGAGCGACAATCGCCAGGGCGGGCGCCTCTTGGGTGCCTACGTGGGGCGGCGGCTGGGCGGAGGCGGGAATGTCGTCATCCTCGATCAGCCGACGGTGACGAGCGTGCGAGACCGCGTCGCCGGCTTCCGTGAGGCGCTCCGCGACTACCCGAACATCCGCGTGGTGGCGTCGCCCGCCGTCGAGCGCGGCATCCGCGACGTGGCGAAGCAGAAGATGGATAATCTGCTCGCGACCGGGCAGAGGATCGATGCGGTGTTCGGCACGAATGACGACTGCGCGCTCGGCGCGCTCGCCGCGATCCAGGCCGCGGGCCGCCCGGGGATCATCATCGTGGGATATGACGCCACGCCCGAGGCGCGGAGCGCGATCAGCCAGGGCACCGCGCTCGTCGCGGACGCGGTGCAGGATCCCGTCACGATCGGACGCCGCACGATGGAAGCCGTGGCGGCCAGGCTCAAGGGCGGCGCCGTAGCACCTGTCGTGCCCGTACCAGTCGGGCTCGTGGAGCGGGGCTCGCTGCCGCCGTGAGCACCTCAGTTTCCATGGAGAGCGGGGACGAGGAGCGACTCGCCGGGGAAGTCCGGCGTGTGGCGATCGGCCAACTGGTCGGGGGCGGGCCGCTGGTGGACCTCGTCCATCTTCTCGGGGCCAGCCTTGTCGCCACGCTGATCTGGAACTCGGTCCCCGTCCAGCGAACGATCGCGTGGGTTGGCGTCGTCGCTGCCGCGGCGGCGGTCCGGACCTGGTGGCGTATGCACGCGCGCGCGCGGCACCTGTCCGACGAGAAGGCGTTGGCGGGCGTCCGACTGACCGTGGTAGGGATCGGGTTGGCATGGGGCGTCGGAGCGGCAGCTATGATCCCCTCGCTCCCCTTTAACGAGGCCGCCATGATCCTCGTGGCGGTCGCTGCGATCGTCGCCGGGGGGACGACCACGCTCGTGGGCGACACGCCAACCTTCCGGTGCCTCCTGGTACCGATGTTGGCGCCCCTCCCCATAGGAATCCTGCTCCAGGGTCACGACCGGCCCCACCTGATCGCGGCCACATTCATCATTCTGTTCGCGTTGGCGATGGACGGCATACACGCGCGGGCCCATCACACCTTCGCGCAGTGGGTGCGTGCGGCAGCCCTCCTGCAAACGTCGAGCGGCGAGCTGGCCCGCCAGCATGCGTACCTCGACGGCCTCCTGGCGAGTGCGCCCGTGGCTATCTCTGTCGTGGACGCGAAGGGCCAGGTGCAGCGCATCAATCCTCAGTTCGAGCGACTGTTCGGGTACTCCACCGAAGAGGCGGTGGGGCGCGATCTCAACGTGCTGATCGTGCCGAAATCGGAGATACCCAAGGCCGGGCAGCTCACCCGGGGCACGCGCCGGGGGGACACGGTTGTCGCCGAGGTCGAGCGCCGCCACAAGGACGGAACGCCCGTGTCCGTCCGGCTCTCGGCGCGCCGGGTGGAAGGGTTGGCGGAGGATCATGTCTTCATGATGTACGAAGACATTTCCGACCGGCGGCGCGCGCAGGACGCGCTCACTCAGCTCGCCAGCATCGTCGAGACGTCGGAAGACGCGATTATCGGTCAGACACTGGACGGCACGGTCGTCACGTGGAACGCCGCTGCCCAACGAATGTTCGGGTACGCGTTGGGGGAGATCCGGGGGCGCCACATCACCCTGCTCGCCCCCCCCGACCGCAGCGGCGAGGAGGACGCCAACCTCGAGCGGATCCGGCGCGGCGAGCATATCGAGCACTTCGAAACGATCCGGCTGCGCAAGGACGGGACGCCGATCCCGGTCTCCATCAGCATCTCCGTCACCCGGGACACCGCTGGGCGCATCAGCGGGTTTTCGACCATCGCGCGCGATGTCCGCCAAGAGGTCGCGACCCGCGAGGCCCTGCGGCAGGCGCGGGATGCGGCCGAGCGGCTGGCGCGAACACGCAGCTCGTTTCTGGCCAACATGAGCCACGAAATCCGCACGCCCTTGAACGCCGTCCTGGGCATGACGGAGCTGCTGCTCGACACGGAGCTCACGCCCGAGCAACGGCACTCGCTGACGCTGGTGCAGGTCGCGGGAGAGACCCTGCTGACGCTGCTCAACGACATTCTCGACCTGTCGAAGATCGAGGCGGAACAGGTCCGGCTCGAGTCGATCCCCTTTGCGCCGACGCATCTGTTGGAAACGACGGTCGGACTGCTCAGCCTGCGGGCGCGACAAAAACGCCTCGAGGTGCTCATCGACGTGGCCGCGGATGTGCCTCCCATGATCCACGGCGATCCGACCCGCCTGCGGCAGGTGCTCACCAACCTCGTCGGGAACGCGATCAAATTCACAGCGTCGGGGGAGATCGTGGTCACCGTGCGTCTCGCCGGGGTGCGGGATGGGCGCCCCGTCGTCCGCTTCGCGGTGCGCGACACCGGCATCGGCATCCCCGCGGACAAGCTGGAGACAATCTTCGAGGAGTTCGGCCAGGCCGACGAGAGCACGACACGGAAATACGGCGGCACGGGACTCGGTCTCACGATCGCCCGGCAGCTGGTGCGTCTGATGGACGGCGAGCTGACCGTGACGAGCACCGTGGGCCAAGGTACGGAGTTCGCGTTCGCCGTGCCGCTCACGATCGACACCGGCGCGGCTCCGCTGCCGGCCGTGCTGCCCGGCGCGCAAATGGCGGGACGGCGGGTGCTGGTAGTGGACGACAATGCGACGAATCGCGGCATCCTGCGCGGGATACTGGGCGCGGCGGGCCTCCACGTCGGCGAAGCGGCCGACGGCGCGGCGGGGCTCGACGCCCTCGAGCGCGCCCAGCGGAGCGGAACGTCCTACGACCTCGCGATCCTGGATGCGCAAATGCCCGGCCTCGACGGGTTTGCGCTCGGCGCGGCCGTCCGAGCCGCGCCGGCCATCGCCGGCACCCGCCTCTTGATGCTCACGTCTTCCGGCGAACGCGGCGACGGCCAGCGCTGCCGGGACCTGGGCATCAACGGCTACCTGACCAAACCCGCCTCCCGCACCGACCTGCTCGACGCCGTGAACGTCGTTCTTGGCCTGGCCGCCGCCGCCGCGCCGATAGTGGTGACGCAGCACTCGATCGCGGAATCCCGCCGTCGGCTGCAGATCCTCCTGGCGGAGGACAATGTCGTGAACCAGGAAGTGGCAGCCACGATGCTGCGCAAACGCGGCCACGACGTGGACGTCGTGGGCGACGGCCGCTCAGCAGTGGAGGCAGTGGCGCGCAAGCGCTACGACACGGTGTTGATGGATATCCAGATGCCCGAGATGGATGGGTTCGAGGCGACGCGTCACATCCGCGCCACGGCCGCGGGTCGCGGGCTGACGATCATCGCCCTGACGGCCCACGCGTTGACCGGTGAGCGGGAGAAGTGCCTGGCCCAGGGCATGACGGACTATCTGACGAAGCCGTTCAAGGCGCATGCCCTCTTCGCGGTGGTGGAGGGTCGGACGGACGCCGGCACGGCCGGTGCTCCCGCGCCGCCGCCGGCGCCCAGTCCCAAAGCACCCCCAGTGGACCTGGACGAGTTCCGCCGCGAGATGCGCGAGGCAGGCGTCGAAGAGGCGGTGGACACTATCCTCGACACCTTCATGGAGTCCGCCGCCGAGCGCACCGCAGCACTCACGGCGGCGCTCGCCGCAGGAAAGGCCGCGGAGATCTCGCGTGCCGCCCACGCGTTCAGATCGTCCGCGGGGACGATCGGCGCGAAGGGACTCGCCGCGTTGTTGCAGCAAGTGGAGACGGCGGGAGCGGCGGGCGACATCGCGGAGGCCCGGGCCTTGGCCGACCGGTTCGCGCAGGAGAGCGCCGCGGTTACCGCTTACGTGCGGCGCGCGCGGGAAGGCTAGGCGGCGACGCGGGCTCCGCAGCGGTCACAATAGCGGGAATCTTTTTCCAACGCCGTACCGCAGCGGGCGCAATACGCCGGGGCGGTCCCCAGGCGGCGGCCGCAGGCCGAGCAAAACACGGCGTCGGGCTCCGGGCGCGGTCCGTCGGTCGGACAGGCCGGAGCAGGGAGCGGGGAGCGGGGAGCAGACTTGGGCCGCGGCGTACCGCGTAACACCGCCAGCGCCTCCTCCGTGTACTTGGCCTTCAACGCAGCATAATCCGCGTCGGACAGCTTCCCCGTGGCGCGATCGAATTCGATCTCCTTGAGGGCGCGCAGCGCGACCGTCTGCGGGCTCATATCGTCGTCGGGATCGTCGCCCTCGTCGGTTCCCCACGAGGCAGCGGCACCGGTCGGCGTGGGCGCGGGCGGCCGGAGGATGGGCAGCAGCACGTAGTAGGTCGCGCCCGCGGCGAGCAGGGCGCCGACGATCAGCTCGAACATCGAACGAGTGGCGTCAGCCGGGCAGGCGGTCGAGCTCGCGCCGCAGTCGCTCGAGCTCGGCGGGCGAAGCGTCGGACGGCGCGCTCGCCTCGGGCGCCGCCAGCTCGGCGGCGCGGGTCCAGCGCCGCAGCGCGCGCACGAGGAAGGCGCCGGCCACGACGATCGCGAGCGATGGCACGAAGTAACCGGCGAGGTTGAAGCCACGCTTGGGCGGGGCCATCAGGACCTGCTGGCCGTACTGCGCGACGAACGCGTCGATGATTTCCTGCGCAGACTTGCCCTGCCCCGCCAGCGTCAGGACCTGCTTGTGCAATCCGGGGCTGTAGGTGCAGCTGAAATCCGTGGTGCGGCATGTGTAGATATCGAGCCCGCAGCCGCAGCTGCACTTGAGACGCTTTTCGATGGCCTGGATGCCGGCGTCGTTGTCGGCGGCAGTGATCGGCGGCAGCGCCCGGCCGGCGCGCGCGGGATCGTAGACTCGACCCGAGGCGACCGTATCCTGGATGACCGCGCCCACCGCCGCGGCCGCCACCGCGAAGAACCCTCTGCGGCTCACCTGATCGCTCATCGTTCCGCCTCGAGCTTCACGGCGTACCCCGCTTGCGGGCGTGGCCCCTTGACCGCTGTGGGGCCGCCCCCGGGCCAGAGGACGATCAGGCCGCCCGCCACGAGGACGTAGCCGCCGAACCACACCCACCAAACGAGCGGGTTGATGGTGAACCGGTAGACGGCTTGCTCGGTGCCGTTCACGAGTCCGCCCAACACCACGTACAGGTCTTCCCGCAGCCCGCTCCGGATGCCCACTTCGGTCGAAGGCTCAAAGGTGGGACGGCCCAGCGCATCGACGTGTTGGCGCTTCTCGGTCTTGAGGCGGCCGACCGGCTTGCCGTCGATGCGCACGTCGACGAGAGCCGCGGTGACCTCGCGGTTGAGCGCGTTGTACTGCGAGATGCCCAGGTGCGTCAGGGTGTAGACGTGTCCGTACGGACTCTTGAGGGTCGCCGACTCGCCGGGTCGCAGCGTCGCCTGGGTCTCGGTCTTGAAGGCCATTCCTGCGAAGGCGACGAACAGCAGCACGATGCCCACGTGCACGATGTATCCACCATAGCGGCGGCGGTTGCGCCCGATCAAGCGCACGGCCGCCAGGGCTACCGGCTCGCCGTACTGGCGGTGTCGGGCCCGGGCGCCGCGTCCAAACTCCTGCCCCACGGTCGCGACCACGAAGCCGCCGAGGCCGATGGCCATCAGCGCGCCGACGTCGCGCATCCCCGCCACGAGCAGGATGAGGAATACGAACACACCGGCCGTCACCGGCACAGCAAATTGCCGCCGCAGATTGGGCAAGATCG
>Ga0209220_1000027_pt1 | contig 84620 bp, 83 predicted proteins | sample BlaSpr_A8_OM3_M3_FD_187984 | JGI IMG/M metagenome (GOLD analysis project Ga0209220, IMG submission 187984) | Forest soil microbial communities from Thunder Bay, Ontario, Canada - Black Spruce, Ontario site 2_A8_OM3_M3 (SPAdes) (version 2) | ecosystem: Environmental > Terrestrial > Soil > Boreal... | reverse complement strand
CCGATCTCGGCTCGGCTCAGAGGATCACCGCATAGATAATAACGGCATGGGAGCGGATTCCGAGGTTTTGATCGTCGGCGCCGGGCCGGTCGGACTGACGCTCGCCATCGATCTCGGCCAGAAAGGCGTGCGCTGCACACTGATCGAGCGCAATGAAGCGCCGCAATTCCTTCCCAAGATGGAGCGCTGCAACGCCCGCACGATGGAAATCTTACGGCGCATGGGTCTCGCCGAGAAGATCCGCGCTGCCGGGCTGGACCGCAACGTGCCGATGGACGTCTACGTGATCCTGGCGATGAACGAGCCGCCGTTGCTGCGCTTGCCGTATCCGTCGGTAGCCGAAGCCCAGGGCCAGATCGACGCCTGCGCCGACGGCTCGATGCCGCTCGAGCCGTATCAGCTCATTTCCCAGTACACCCTGGAGCCCCTGCTCAAGTCCGTGGCGCAGTCCCTGCCAGGCGTGACGGTGCGCTACGGTTGCGAGTACATGTCGCTCGAGCAGGACGCGACCGGCGTAACGGCGCGGGTCAGGAACGGCGCCGGTTCGGTCGCAGCCGTTCGCGCCGCCTATCTCGTAGGCTGCGACGGCGGCGCGAGCCGAGTACGGAACGAGCTCGGCATCGGCTTGCGCGGCGAGGGCAACCTCCTGCAGCTGCGCCAGGCGCTGTACTGCTGCGACGATCTCTACGACCGGATCCCGATCGGCAACGGTCCCGGCAAAGGGCGCCATTATCACGTCGCCGACGATTCGGCGACGTTCCTGATCATGCAGGATTCGACCAGGCACTGGACGCTCCACGCAGTCGTCGGCAAGGACGAGGACATGGCGCGGCAGTTCGAGAGGACCGTCGGCGTGCCCGTGAAATACGACACGCTCTACGTCGGCGAGTGGAAGCAGAACCTGCTCCTCGCGGACCATTACGGCAAAGGCCGCGTATTCCTCGCCGGCGACTCGGTCCATCTCGTCATCCCCACCGGTGGATTAGGAATGAACACCGGCATCGGCGATGCCCTCGATCTGTCATGGAAGCTCGCCGGTACCTTGCGAGGCTGGGGCGGCCCAAACCTTCTCGCCTCCTACGAAGTCGAGCGCCGGCAGGTCGGCGATCGCAATGTCGGCGCCTCGCGCTATGCCTCGCTCGGCCGGCGGAAATGGCGCGGCCAGTATCGGCCCAATATCCGCGACCAGACCCCCGAGGGACAGGCGATCAGAGAGCATCTCGCCAGAGTGGCCGGCATCGAGCAGCGCAAAACCAACGAGATGATCGGCGCGGAGTTGGGCTACCGGTACGTCGGCTCGCCCATCATCTGGGAGGAGCCCGGCGGGCCCGAGCACCTGTTCCGCGAGTATGTGCCAACCACCTGGCCGGGCGCGCGTCTGCCGCATGTCTGGCTCGACGGCCACGTCGCCATGCAGGATCGCCTCGGGCACGGCTACACGCTGCTGCGCCTCGGTGATACCAGGGAAGATACCTCGGCGTTGGAACGCTCCTTCAATGCGTATGGCGCCCCCCTCGATGTTCTCGACGTCGCTGACGACGCGGCTCGCGATGTTTACGGCTACGATCTCATCCTGCTGCGGCCAGACCTGCATATCGTCTGGCGCGGCAATCAGCTTCCGATCGAACCCAATGAGCTCGCGGCGATTGCGACGGGTCACCTGTAAATGAAGACATGGATTCTTCTATTGGCCGGTATTTGCGCGTTCCAGCCGGCAAACGGGCAAGACCTCTATCCGAATCGGGCTGTTCATATCATCGTCCCGTATACGCCGGGAACCGGCGCCGACATCCTCGCGCGCGTGCTCGGCCCGCGTCTGGCCGAGAGCTGGAAGAGCGCGGTGGTGGTCGAGAACCGCGTCGGCGCCACCGGCAACATCGGCACCGAATACGTCGCCAAGGCGGCGCCCGACGGCTACACGCTGCTCTTCACCGCCACCTCTTTCGGCACCAATCCTGCGCTCAACCGCACGCTGCCGTTCGACCCCGTGAGGAGTTTCGCGCCGGTCGCGCTCGTCGCCACCAGCTCGCTCGCCGTGATTGTCAACCCGCAGGTGCCGGCGAAATCGCTGCGCGAGTTCATCGACCTCGCGCGCCGCCAACCCGGCAAGCTCCACTACTCCTCGCCGGGCAACGGCGGCCCGCAGCATCTCGTGATGGAGCTGCTCAAGCTCGAAGCCGGCATCGACCTCGTCCACGTGCCTTACAAGGGTGCGGGCGGCGCGCTCGCGGATCTCATCGGCGGCCACGTGCAGGCGATGGTCTCGGCGCTGCAGACCGCGGCGCCGCACGTGCAGTCGGGCAAGCTGCGCATGCTGGTGGTGATGAGCGGCGAGCGCTCCAGCGCTTTCCCCGAAGTGCCGACGGCGAAGGAGGAGGGGCTGCCGCAGCTCGAGGTGGAGACCTGGTATGGGATTTTCGCCCCCGCCGGCACACCGCATGGCGTCGTGCAAAAGATCAACCTCGACATCAACTCCCTTCTTGCCGATTCTCAAATCAAAGATCTGCTTGCAAAGCAGGGCATGGCTGCCGCAGGCGGCGCCCCTGAGCGCTTCGGCGAGCTCGTGAAGCAGGAGCTCGCGCGCTGGACGCGCGTCGTCAACGCGGCCGGAATCAAGGCGGACTGATGAAAGACCTCGAAGACCTGGTCGCGGCTTACCGCATCCTCGCCGAGCACGGCGTGATCGACGCCTATGGGCACGTGAGCGTGCGCTCGCCGCGCGATCCGAAGCGCTATTACCTCGCGCGCTCGCTCGCCCCCGAGAAAGTGCAGCTGGAGGACTTGATGGAATATGACCTCGACAGCCGGGCGATCGACGAGCAGGGGCGCGAATCGGTGCGCGAGCGCTTCATCCACGGCGAGATCTACAAGAGCCGGCCCGAGGTGATGGCGGTGGTGCACAACCATTCGCCCTCGGTGGTGCCGTTCAGCGTCACCGACGTGCCGATGCGGCCGATCTTCCACATGGCGGCCTTCGTCGGCGAGGGCCTGCCCAACTTCGAGATCCGCGACGTGCAGAAGGGTACCGATCTCCTCGTCAAGACCCCGCTTCTTGGCCAGGCATTGGCCAGGACATTAGGAAAGAGTCCTGCTGCCTTGATGCGCGGCCATGGCGCGGTGGTGGTCGGCGAAGGCCTGCCGCGCGCCGTCGGCCGCAGCGTGTATCTCGAAATGAGCGCGCTCATGCAGATGCAGGCGATTCTTCTTGCAGGTGATAAGGGAGAGATCACGTACCTCGACGAGGCGGAGGTCAGGGCCTCGAATCCGGTGCAGGACTACGCGCGCGCCTGGCCGCTGTGGCGTGAGAAGGCGCTCGCCCGCGCCAAAGCAGAGCGCCGGTGAGCGACCTGTGCTCGCTCGGCGCCGCCGAGCTCGTCAACCTCTATCGCAAGAAGGATGTCTCCCCGGTCGAGGTGACGCGCGCGGTATTGAAACGAATCGATGAATTGAATCCGAAGTTAAATGCCTTTTGTTTCCTTTCCCAGGAAGCTATTCCAAATGCAAAGGAATCGGAAACGCGTTGGGTGCGGGGAGAACCGAAAGGGTTGTTGGACGGTGTACCCGTCTCGATCAAAGATCTCATCCTCACTAAAGGCTGGCCGACGCTGCGCGGCTCGAAGACCATCGACCCGAAGGGGCCGTGGAACGACGATGCACCGGCGGTGGCGCGCCTGCGCGAGAACGGCGCGGTGTTGCTGGGGAAGACCACCACGCCCGAGTTCGGCTGGAAAGCCGTCACCGACAGCCCGCTCACCGGCGTCACGCGCAATCCGTGGAATCCGGCGAAGACGCCGGGCGGTTCCTCGGGCGGCGCGGTCGCGGCGGTCGGCGCCGGAATGGGGCCGCTTGCGGTCGGCACCGACGGCGGCGGCTCGATCCGCATCCCCTGCTCCTTCACCGGGCTATTCGGCATCAAGCCCTCGTTCGGCCGCGTGCCGGCGTGGCCGCTCTCGCCCTTCGGCACCGTCGCGCATGTCGGACCGATCGCGCGCAGCGTCACCGACGCCGCGCTGATGCTGAACGTCCTCTCGCTTCCCGATGCGCGCGACTGGCACGCCCTGCCCTATGAGCCGCGCGACTACCGCACGACGCTCGAGCACGGCGTGCAGGACCTGCGCATCGCTTTCTCGCCCGACCTGGGCTACGCCAAGGTGGACGCCGAAGTAAAGGAGCTTTTCCTTCAAGCAGTCTCTGTCTTCACGGATCTCGGCGCAACGGTCGAGGAGAAAAATCCCGGGTTCGAAAGTCCGGAGCCGATCTTCCGGGCGCAGTGGTTTCCGGGTGCGGCTTTTCTTCTCAAGGACATGCCCAGGGAAAAGCGCAGGATGATCGACCCGGGCCTGCTGGAGGTCGCTGCCCAGGGAGAAAAAATTACCGCAATGGAAATCCTGGAAGCCCAGCAGAAGCGCGGCGCGCTCGGGGCGCACATGAATCTCTTCCACCGCGACTACGACCTGCTGCTCACGCCGACGCTGTCGATCGCGGCGTTCGACATCGGCAAGGAAGTCGCCGACGCCATGCTGCACAAGCGCTGGACCGACTGGACGCCGTTCAGCTATCCCTTCAACCTGACGCAGCAGCCGGCGGCGTCGGTTCCCTGCGGACTCACCCGCGCCGGGCTCCCCGTCGGCCTGCAGATCGTCGGCCCGCGCTACGCCGACGCGCTGGTGCTGCGCGCCGCGCGCGCGTTCGAGTCGGCGCGGCCGTTCGCGCTCCCCGACTTACATCAGCTTTGACGCCGTGAAGTCCGTGTGATGCGTCCTTGCAGGTAAAGAAAATGGCGTCGCGGGCTGCGGTGGCGCCGCCCTGGTGGATGCGGTTAGCCGGCACGTAGATCAGGCCGCCAGCGCCGACGGTGTGCACCTGGCCGTCGATGCGGAACTCGAACTCGCCCTCGAGCACGTAGATCCATTGCTCGTTGGGATGCGAGTGCGGGTCGCCCATCTTGCCGGCCGGCGCGCGCATTCGCGCCACGATCATGCGCTCGCCTTCGACGCAGCCGCCGAACACCGGCGAGTAGCCCGGGCCGCCCATGATCTGGTCGAGCTGGTTGAAGTCGAACACGTATTCGCCGGGGCCGGCCTTCTTCGCGCCGGGAGTCAGGGCTGCGTCTCGCTTCATGCGCGTCTCCTCAGATGCGGTGTCCCGCGCCGCCGACGATGCCCTTGACGCTGATGACTTCGGCGTCCTCGAGCACCGCCAGGCTGTGCGGGGTGTGGGGTGGAATATGGACCGCCTGGCCGGGGCCGATGTCGAACACCTCGGCGCCCAGCGTGAGGCGTGCTCTTCCCTTCAGCAGGAGCAGGATCTGCTCCTGCGGGTGCGCGTGCTCCTTTGCGCCTTCGCCGGCCTTGTAGCGCAGGATGCCGAGCTCGATCTGCTCGCCGGTGATCAGGCTGCCGAACGCGCTCGAGTGCTGCGGCGTGACGAACTCTTCCTTCAGCTGCTTGATGTCGTAGACCGGCATTTACGTGACCAGGGTGAGCTCGAGCGCCCAGGTGGAGATGATCTTGTCTTCGTCGAGCAGTGTACCGCGCACCGCGTAGCGCTGCTCATCGCGCTGTTGCAGGCATTCGAAGCCGCGGTGCCGGCCGCTGGAGCTCGAGTAGAACGACAGGATCGCGTCGCCGGCGATGACGAAGCGCCCGCGCAGCGGGCCGAGCGAAGGATGGGTCGAGCTCCAGTGCGTCGAGCGCGCGCCGGGCGAGAACGGCACGATGTCGTAGCGGTTCTGATGCACCCGCGTCGGGTCGCCGCGCAGCCGCAGCACCGCCTCGAACAGCCAGCGCCCCTCCTCGTGCCTCACGGAATTTTCCCCGGACACGGCTGACCTGCTGCCGCCGGCGTCGCAATATTCTCCCTCGGCGCGCCAGCTCGCTTGCTTGTAGAGGAAGGTGTGGGCTATCCGTGCACCTTTACGCTGTCCGCGGGGGCTTCGCGGCGCTCGTCCATCGTGTAGTCGCGCAACACCTGCGCGATGCGCAGCCGGTAGGACGCGAAGATGCCGCCGCGGCCTTTCTTCTGCGCCTCGCGGTGCTTCTGCAGGTTGCGCCACTTGCGCACCGCTTCCTCGTCGCGCCAGAACTGCAGCGAGACGAACTTGCCCGCCGTGGTGATGCTCTCGAAGCGCTCCAGCGAGATGAACCCGTCGGCTTTTTCCAGATCGGCCTTCAGGCCGGCGACGAGGTCCATGTACTCGGGGAACCTGCCTTCGGCGGGCGTGAACTCGAAGATGACCGCGATCATCGATGCCTCCTTCGCGCAAGACTATAGCTTGTTAAACTGGCGCCGTGAAACGCGCCTGGAAAGGAATCGGCGGAATCTTTCTCGCCGGCCTGCTGACCCTGCTGCCGGTCGTCGCGACGATTTACTTCCTGGTCTGGCTGGTCGGCCTGGTCGACGCGCTGTTCGGCGAGCCGCTACGCTGGCTGCTTCCCGAGGGCTACCACACCGGAATGGGGATCCTCGTCGCCCTCGCCATCGTGTTCGGCGTCGGCGTGCTGATGCAGGCCTACCTGTTCCGCCGCGTGTTCCGCGGCATCGAGCGGCTGCTGCTGGAAGTGCCGCTGGTGCGCTCGATCTACGCCGCGCTGCGCGATCTGATCGGCTTGTTCAGCAAGGACACCGGGCCGGCTCTGCAAGTGGTGGAAGTTACGCTGCCCGGAACGAACTGGCGGCTGCTCGGCTTCGTCACGCGCACGGAATTTAACGATCTGCCCGAAGGCCTCGGCAGGCAGGGCGACATCGCGGTATACCTGCCGATGAGCTACCAGATCGGCGGCTATACCATCTTCCTGCCGCAAAAACAGGTGCGCCCGGTCGACATGTCGCGCGAGGACGCGCTGAAGTTCATCCTCACCGCCGGCCTCAAGGCGCGGCCTGATCAGGCCAGCGGCCGCAAACCCCGGTAGGCGTCGCGCAGCAGCGCGAGCACCGGCTCGTACTCGACTTTCCGCGGATTCGGATACGGCGCCTCGACGGCGATGCGCGCCGCGCGCTCCAGGTCGGATTCCTTCATGCCGATGTCGGCAAGGCGCATCGGGATGCCGAGCTTCTGCTCCAGGTCATGCAGGCCACCCGGCGCGTCTGACGCGTCGATGGCTCTCTTGATGCGCGCCATCGCCTCCGGCGCGGCATCGCGGTTGTAGCGCACCGCGTGCGGCAGCACGATCGAGTGCGTCTCGGCGTGCGGCAGGCCGAAGCCGCCGAGCACGTGGCACAGCTTGTGATGCAGCGCGATGCTCGTCGTGCTGATCGTCGCGCCCGCGAGCCAGGCGCCATACAACGCATTACTTCTCGCTTCCAGATCCTTTGGACTGGAAATGATTTTCGTCAAGGCAGAGGCGAGAGCTCTGATTCCCTCCTCCGCCATCATCGAGACGATCGGGTTGCCGTCGTGCGCGTAGAGCGCCTCGACGCAGTGCGCGATGGCGTTCATGCCGCTCGTTGCCGAGACGCTCGGCGGCAAACCGAGGGTCAGCTCCGGATCGTAGATCACGGTCTTCGGCAGGACCTTGGGATCGCGGCCGGTCTTTTTCGCGCCACCCTCCGACAGGCCCCAGATGTTGGTCATCTCGGAGCCGGAATAGGTGGTCGGCACGGCGATGATCGGCAGGCCGGAAGTGAGCGCGATCGCCTTGCCGAAGCCGATGGTCGAGCCGCCGCCGATCACGATGCAGCAATCCGCCTTGATCGACTGCGCCAGGTCCCTCGCCTCGTTCGCCAACTCGAGCGGCGTGTGCATGACCGCCTTGTCGAATACCGCTGCAACATTCAGAGAGCCCGAAACCTCGCGAACCATTTGAGCTCGCCCGGGCGTCGAGATCATCAACGCCCGCCGCGCACCGAGCCGATCGACTTCCGCGGGGAGATTCTTGATGGCGCCGATGCCGAACACCACCCTGCTCGGAAGCCCGTTGTAGACGAACGATCTCAAAACCGCTCCACCCAGGGCCGCAGCTCGAGCTCCCATGTCCAGGCGCTGCGGTGCTGGCGGTAGACGTGCAGGTAGTTTCTGGCGATCTCATCGGGCAGCAGCATGCCGTCCTGGCCGCGCTCGGCCGCGCGCGCATCGCCTTCTCTGCCGATGCCACCGTCGATGACGAAATGGGCCACGTGGATTCCTTTCGGTGCGAGCTCACGCGCCATGCTTTGCGCCAGGCCGCGAAGCGCGAATTTTCCCATCGCGAAGGGCGCCGAGTTCGCATAACCCTTCACGCTCGCCGACGCGCCGGTAAAGAAAATCGCGCCCGAGCCGCGCGCGAGCATGCGCTTTGCAGCCGCCTGGCCGACGAGAAAGCCGGCGAAGGCGCTGATCGCGAGCGAGCGCTCCACTTCCTTCGAGTCCAGCTCGACGAGCGCCCCTCGCACCCGGTAGCTCGCGTTGTAGACGACCAGGTCGGGCGCTCGCCACTTTTTTTCTACCGCTGCAAACAGCGCGTCCACCTGGGCGGCGTCCGTCGCATCGCAGCCGATCGCCACGGCGCCCGTTTCGCTCGCCAGCGGGGCGAGCTTGGCGACGTTGCGCGCGGCGAGCGCCAGGCGCATGCCCTGCCCTGCCAGCAGGCGCGCGAGCGATGCGCTCAGCCCGCTGCCCGTGCCGACGATGAGGGCGACGTCGTCCATGCCGCTCATGTCCGCCGGGAAGCCGAGCTCAGCGTTGTTCCATCTGCCGCGACAGAGCGCTGCGCCATTCCTCGACCGGCTTGAATCCCGGCTGCTTGCGCGCCTCGGCCTCGGCCCAGGCCCAGAGCTCCTGGTCCGCAAGCTTCATGTCCATCGGGATGCGCAGCGGCTGTTTCACGTACCAGGGTGTATCGACGAACAGCTCGAGGCGGTTGCCTTCCGGATCGCGGAAGTAGACCGACAATGCATTGCCGTGCGAGACCGGGGAGATCTCGGTGACCGGCTCGTGCTGCAGGCGCCGGAACATCTCGCGCACGCCGGCGAAGTCGGCCATCCGGAAGGAGATCTGGTTGATCGGGTTGAAGGGCAAATCGGCCGGCCGCCCGCTCGCCATCACCACCTGGTGGTGCTCGCGCGGGTCGCGGCTCAGGAACACGAACTGCAGGCGGCCGCGCGGGGTTTCGAGATCGCCGCGGTCGGTGACGGTAAAACCGAGCACGCGTGTGTAAAAATCCTCCATGCGCGCGATGTCGGTCACGAAAATCCCCATGTGGCTGAATGAAAGGCGCGGAACCGAGGTCATGACGATATGAGATTAGCGACGTTTCGAACGGCGCAGGGCGCGAGCTACGGCGCCGTCACCGGCAAGGGAATTGTCGACCTGCGACGCTCTCTAGGCAACCAGTATCCCGATCTGAAGGCGCTGATCGCCGGCAACGGCTTGCCGGAGGCGGCCAGGCATCTCTCGTCCACCCCCGACTACAAGGAATCCGACGTGACGTGGCTGCCGGTGATCCCCAATCCCGACAAGATCGTCTGCGTCGGCCTCAACTACGAGGAGCACCGCCAGGAGGCCGGCCGCGACAAGACCGAGCAGCCGGCGCTGTTCCTGCGCCTTGCCGAATCGCAGGTGGGCCACAAGCAGCGGATCGTGCGCCCGCGCGAGTCGAAGAACCTCGACTACGAGGCCGAGATCGCGCTGATCATCGGCAAGGCGGGACGACGGATTCCGCAGGCGAAAGCCTGGGACCACGTCGCCGGCTACGCCTGCTACAACGACGGCTCGGTGCGCGACTGGCAGCGCCACACCATCCAGTGGACCGCCGGCAAGAACTTCGCGAAAACCGGCGGCTTCGGCCCGTGGATGGTCAGCGCCGATGAAATCCCCGCGGGAACGCGAATGACGCTGTCGTGCCGCCTGAACGGCGAGCGCATGCAGCACGCCACCACCGACATGATGATCTTCAAGATCCCGAAGCTGATCGAGTACATCTCCACCTTCACTACCCTGCTGCCGGGCGACGTGATCGTCACCGGCACGCCGGGCGGCGTCGGCGCGCGCCGCAATCCGCCGGTATGGATGAAGCCCGGCGATACCGTCGAGATCGAGATCGACAAGGTGGGCGTTCTCGTCAATATGATCGGTGAAGATTGATTCGCGTTTGGCAGGCTATTTTTCTTCCTTCGGCCACACCAGGTTGAGGAACATCGCCAGCAGGATGCCCATGACGATGCCGTCGGTCACCAGGATGCGCAGCGCCTGGGGCACGATGTCGAACGCGCCCGGCGGCGCCGCCTGGATGCCCAGCCCGACCGCCAGCGAAGCCGCGAGGATCACGGCATCGCGGCGCGAAGTCATGTTGCGGCCGATGATGTCGATGCCGACCGAGGCCACCATGCCGAACATGAAGAGCAGCACGCCGCCGAGCACTGCGTTCGGCATCAGCGCGATGATGGCTCCCACCTTCGGCACCAGCGCCATGAGGATCAGGAAGGCGCCGCCGAACGCGACCACGAAGCGGCTGCCGACGCCGGTAAGCGAGATCACGCCGATGTTCTGCGAATAGGAAGTCAGCGCCATGCCGCCGAAGAGCGCGGAAATGGCGGAACCGAGGCCGTCGTTGGAGACTGCGCCGCGGATGCGCCAGCCTTCCTGCGGCACGCCGACGATGCGCGACACCGCAAGCGTATGGCCGGTGGTTTCCACCGCGGTGGCGAAGAAGCAGACCACCACCGTGATCACCGCGATCAGGCCGGGCCATTCCAGCCCGCCATAGGGGAAGGGCCTCGGCAGCGTCAGCCAGTCGGCTTTCGCCACCGTTCCGAGATCGATCAATCCGAACGCCGCGGCTGCGAGGTAGCCGATGATCATGGTGACGAAGAGGGAGAGCGCCCGCACGAAACCCTTCGCGAAGCGCGTGATCGCGAGGATGAGGACGATCATCAGCAGCGCAAGGCCGAGGGTCAGCGGCTTGCCGAAGGCCGGCGTATTGAGCCCGGTGGCGACGTTGATGCCGATCTTCATCAGCCCGGTACCGATGAGGAGAATCGTGGTGCCGGTGACGATCGGCGGGAAGAAGCGATGCAGTTTGCCGATCAGCGGGCTCCAGGCAAACTGCACCGCGCCGCCGATGATCAGCGCGGTCATCGCCGCGGCGAGGCTCACTTCCTTGGATATCGCGACGATCGGGCCGATGAAGATGTAGAACACCCCCATGACGATCGGCAGTCGGGGGCCGATGAAGCCCAGGCCCAGCGCCGAGACCATGGTGGCGATGCCGCAGCCGATCATCGTGCCCGACACCATGGCGATGCGGGTGCCTTCGGGGAGGTTGAGCACCCGGCCGACGATCAGCGGCCCGCCGACCATAGCGGTGAACATCACCAGCACGTGCTGGATGCCGAACAGCGAAGTCTTGACGGGCCCGGGATAATCGTTCAGCTCAAAATCCAGCTTGGCGAACCCGCGGTCGCCGGCGTGTGCTGCGTGATCACTCACGTTTACCCCCCTTTTATGAACTGCCGCCAGCCCCCCAGGCTGGTGATGTCGCGCGCGCCCTGCGTGGCGCGCGCCTCGCACAAAAATCCCTTGACCTGCTGCCCGTCCTCGAGCTCGACGGTGCCGATGCCCAGCGGCGCCGGGATCGCGTCGACGAAGCCGCCGAAGGCCGGCGCCGGCACTTCCCAGACTTCGACCTCGATCGCGCCGCCCGACTCAGCGCGCAGCATGCCGGGCCGCGGCGGCGCAAACTCGGTCAGCGCGTACAGCCGGTAGGCCGGCGCGGTGCGGCACTTGCGCGCGAGCCGCGCGCCGCGCTCGAGCAGCTGGTGATTGAGCGGCAGGCCCGACATGTGCGCGCCGCAAACCGCGACATTGATGGTATTGCCCGTCTTGGTCTCCAAAATCGATTTTTCCGGCAAAGACAATCCGGTGGCCCCCATCGTCTTGACGGCGGCACGATGAGCCGCATCGCCGAGCGCGCACAGCGCCTCATCGGCAAACGCCGGGGCGATCAGCGTGACGCCGAACGGCAGACCGTCGCGCTGGAATCCCGCCGGCACCGCGATCGCCGAGAGGTCGAGCAGGTTCATGAAATTGGTGTAGTAGCCGAGGTTCGAGTTCAGCCGCACCGGATCGGCCTCGACCTCGGCGATGCGATAGATCGTGCCCGCGGTCGGCGTGACGAGGATGTCGACCTCGTTCCAGGCCGACGCGGCGCGCCGCTGCAGCCCCGCCAGCCGGTAGAAAGCGGTGAACGCATCGATCGCGCTATGGCGCGTGGCGCCTGAAATGATGCCCAGCGTCACCGGATGCAATGCTTGCGGCGAGCGCTCGATGAACTCGCGGATCGCGACGTAGCGCTCCGCCACCCAGGGCCCTTCGTAGAGCAGGCGCGCCGTTTCGAAAAAGGGCGCGAAGTCGATGTCGACCCGCTCGCCGCCCATTTCAGAGAGTTTCTTGATAAACGATTCAAATAGGCGCGGCGTGTCTCTGTTTCCGAAAAACTCGAGCTGGTCCTCGCGCGGCACGCCGAACCTGCAGCCGGCGAAGGAGCGCGGCAGCGCGCGCGCCGGCGCCGTCTCGCGGCGCGAGAACGGGTCGGCGGCGTCGAAGCCGCGCGCGCAGCGCAGCACCGCGGCGGCGTCGCTCGCCGTGAGCGCCAGTATGGATACGCAATCGAGCGAGCGGCAGGCCGGCACTAAGCCGCGGCTGCTGAGCAGGCCGCGCGTCGGCTTGTGGCCGACGATGTTGTTGAAAGCGGCTGGAACTCGCCCCGAGCCCGCGGTATCGGTGCCGAGGCTGAAGCTGGCGAGGCCGGCCGCCACCGCCACCGCCGACCCGGAGCTCGAGCCGCCCGGTATGTATTCCGGGTTGAAGGTATTCGCCGGCACGCCGTACGGCGAGCGCACGCCGACCAGGCCGGTCGCGAATTGATCGAGATTGGTCTTGCCGAGGAGGATCGCGCCGGCGCCAAGCAGGGCTTCGACCACCGGCGAAGTCTCGCGCGCGACATACGCGAACTCGGCGCACGCGGCGGTGGTGGGATGCCCGGCGACGTCGATGTTGTCCTTGATCGCGAACGGGATGCCGTACAGCGGCAAGCCCTGCGGGCCGCGGCGCTCGAGCTCCGCGGCGCGCGTCTCGAGCTGCGCGCGCGCTATGCGGTGGATCCAGACCCGGTCTGCGCCGCGCTGCGTGATGCGCTCGAGAATTCCTGCTACCGTCTGCGAGGGGCGCAGGCTGCCTGCCCGGTAGCGCTCTTCCAGCGTACGCAGATCCAGCGCATCGTTCGCTTGCAGCACGGCGGAAGCATAGTATACAAAGTTGTGTACATCCAGAAGGTCGTACCCAACCTCTATCGCGATTCGGTGTCGCTGATGCAGCTCTCGGCGACGCTCGGCAAGCTGCCCGGCGTCGAGCGGGCTTCGGCGATCATGGCGACGCCGGCGAACATCGACCTGCTGCGCGAAGCGGGGCTGCTCGACGGAAGCGTAGCGGCGAGTCCGAATGATCTGCTGGTCGCGTTGCGCGGCAAGTCGGCCGCGGCGCTCGAATCGGCGCTCGCGGCAGCCGTCGCGGCGCTCGACAAGCCGCCGGCCGAGAGCGCCGCGGGCGGCCCGGCGCGAGCGCCGCTGCGCAGCCTGCAGATGGGACTCGCTCACGCGCCCGGCGCCAATCTCGCGCTCGTCTCGGTGCCCGGCGACTACGCCGCCGCCGAGGCGATGAAGGCGCTGCGCCTCGGGCTCAACGTGATGCTCTTCAGCGATAACGTGCCGGTGGCCGACGAGGTGGCGCTCAAGCGCTACGCGCGCGCCCACGGCCTGCTGGTGATGGGCCCTGACTGCGGCACGGCGATCATCGACGGCATTCCGCTCGGCTTCGCCAACGCAGTACGGCGCGGCGCGGTAGGCGTGGTCGGCGCTTCGGGCACCGGCACGCAGGAGGTCACCTGCCTTGTCCATTGCCGCGGCGCAGGCATCTCGCACGCTATCGGCACCGGCGGCCATGACCTGTCGAAAGAGGTCGGCGGCATCACCATGCTGCAAGGGCTCGAAGCGCTGGCGCGCGATCCGGATACCAAGGTGATCGTGCTCATTTCCAAGCCGCCGGCCCCCGAAGTGGCGCAAAAGGTGCTCGCCGCGGCGCGTAGTGCGGGCAAGCCGGTCGTCGTGAATTTCATCGGTGCGCCGCAAGCCAAGGACGGCAAGCTGCATTACGCCCGCACTCTGGAAGAAGCAGCACTGATCGCCGTTGCCTTACTCAAGGGAAAAAGCGCGCGCGCTCCCACGGCACGAGCAAAGGCGCCGCAAATGAAACTTAAAGCGCGGCAGCGCTACATCCGCGGCCTGTTCAGCGGCGGCACTTTCTGCTACGAAGCATCGGCGCTGCTCGGCGACGTGTGGTCGAACGCTCCGGTCGACCCGCAAAGAAAAATGAAAGACGTATGGAAATCCCAGGGCCACACGCTGATCGACCTCGGCGATGACGTTTTCACCCGCGGCCGGCCGCACCCGATGATCGACCACCGGCTGCGCAACGAGCGCCTGCTGCAGGAGGCGGCCGACCCGGAAGTGGCGGTGATCCTCATGGATGTGGTGCTCGGCTACGGCTCGCACGCCGATCCGGCCGCCGAGATGATTCCCGCGATCCGCAAGGCGCGCAAAAAGGACGGTCCCGCCATCGTCGCGTTCGTGTGCGGCACCGAGGAAGATCCGCAGGGCCTGGAGCGCCAGGAGGCGGCGTTGCGGGAGGCGGGCGTTCTTCTCGCCGAGAGCAGTGCGAAGGCCGCCCTGCTCGCCGCCGCCATCGCCAGGAAGCCCGCATGAGCGCGCTTTTCTCGCGTCCTGTTTCCGTTCTCAACCTGGGAATTCCTTCTTTCGCAGACGCGATCGCGCAGCGCGGCGGAGCCGTGACGCAGCTCGACTGGGCGCCGCCCGCCAACGGCGACCGGCGCGCGGGCGAGGCGCTGAGCCGGCTCGTCAACCACGCCGCGATCGAGAAGGCCAACGCGCGCGCCGTCGAGCGCTACCTCGCGGCGCAGCCGAAACTTGCCGGCCTCGGCATCGCGCGCGAGGCGCTTGCCGGGATGAGTGGGCGCAGGATCCTGCACGCGGGCCCGCCGGTGCCCTGGGAGCGGATGTGCGGGCCGATGCGGGGCGCGATCGTCGGCGCGATCCTCTATGAGGGCTGGGCCGATGATGCAGAGCGCGCGAGCGCCATGGCACAGGCCGGCGACATCGCCTTCGCGCCTTGCCACCACCACGGCGCGGTCGGTCCGATGGCCGGCATCATCAGCCCTTCGATGCCGGTGTGGATCGTGTCCAACCCGACGCACGGCAACCGCGCCTTCAGCAATCTCAACGAGGGTCTGGGCAAGGTGCTGCGCTTCGGCGCCAACAGCCCCGAGGTGATCGCGCGCCTGAAGTGGATGGAAAAGACGCTCGCGCCGACGCTTCGCGCAACGTTGGAAGTTCTGGGCGAGCTCGAGCTGAAGCCGCTCATGGCGCAGGCGCTGCACATGGGCGACGAGGTGCACAACCGCAACGTGGCGGCCTCCTCGCTCATGATCAAGCGCCTGGTGCCGGCGCTGCTCAAGTCGGGCGCGCCCGCGGCCGATGTCGCCTCGGTGATCGAGTTCATCGCCGGCAACGACCATTTCTTCCTCAACATTTCGATGGCCGCGTGCAAGGCGATGCTCGACGCGGCGCACGGCATCGCCGGCAGCAGCATGGTGAGCGCCATGGCGCGCAACGGGGTGGAGTTCGGCATCCGGGTGAGCGGCCTCGGCGAGCGCTGGTTCACGGCACCCGCGCCGCTCGTCAACGGGCTCTATTTCCCCGGCCACACCATCAAGGACGCGGCGCCCGATCTCGGCGACAGCGCGATTACCGAGACCGCCGGGCTGGGCGGCTTCGCCATGGCGGCAGCGCCGGCGATCGTCAAGTTCGTCGGCGGCACGCCGCGGGACGCGCTCGCCAACACGCTGGCGATGACGCACATCACGCTGGCGCGCAACGGCGCGTTCACCCTGCCGGCGCTCGATTTCGGCGGCACGCCGGCGGGCATCGACGCGCGGCGCGTCGTCGACACCGGCATCCTTCCGGTCATCAATACCGGCATCGCCCACAAGGAGCCCGGGGTCGGGCAGATCGGCGCCGGCGTCACGCACGCGCCGCTCGAATGCTTCGTCCAGGCGGTTCTTGAATTAGATGCCTTATGGCAAAGAGCGGCCTAGCAGTCCTCGCGATCGGCGGTAACGCGTTGATCCGCGACCGCGAGCACGAGTCGATCCCCGACCAGTACGAGATGGTCCGCGGCCTGGCGGTCGACATCGCCGGCATGATCCAGGCCGGCTGGAACGTGGTCGTCACCCACGGCAACGGGCCGCAGGTCGGCTTCATCCTGCGGCGCTCCGAGCTTTCGATCAACGAGGTGCCGCCGGTGCCGATGGATTACGCCGGCGGCGACATCCAGGGCGCGGTCGGCTACATGTTCGTGAAAGCGCTGCGCAATGAATTCCGCCGCCGCGGCCTGCGGCGCGAGGCGGTCGCCGTCGTCACGCAAACCATCGTCGATCGCGACGACCCGGCGTTCTCGGACCCCACCAAGCCCATCGGCTCGCACATGGACGAAGGTCGAGCGAAGCAGCTCGCCGCAAAATACAACTGGACGGTGCGCGAGGACGCGGGACGGGGGTGGCGGCGCGTCGTGGCGTCTCCCAAGCCGCAGGCGATCGTCGAGACCGGCGTCATCCGCACGCTGTCGAAGGAAGGCTACGTGGTGGTGGCCTGCGGCGGCGGCGGAATCCCGGTGGTCGAGGACTCGCATGGCGACCTGGTCGGCGTCGAGGCAGTGATCGACAAGGACCTCGCCTCGAGCCTGCTTGCGCGGAGCCTCCGGGCCGACACGCTGGTGCTGCCGACCGGCGTCGAGAAGGTGGCGCTCGACTTCAACAAGCCGACGCAGCGCTGGCTCGACCGCATGACGCTCGCCGAGGCGAAGAAGCACCAGGCCGATGATCAGTTCGACGCCGGCAGCATGGGACCGAAGGTCGCCGCGTTGATCGACTTCGTCGGCGGCGGCGGCAATATCGGCCTGATCACCAACCCGCCGAACCTGGCGCGCGCATTGCGCGGCGAAACCGGCACGCGCGTCGTCGCGAAGTAGCACCCGGCGGCGCGTTAGTTATAAGCCGCAGTTACCATCGCGGCGCGAGTCGCTGGCGCGGAAGTAGCCGGCTAATGGTAGAGCTCAGCGCCGGGTTGGGCGGTACTACTCGGCAGTGGTCGGATCAATTACCGAGGCAACTTCGGAGACCCGGTTTGCGGGGAAACCTCCTTGCCGGGCATGCTCCCGAACCATTTTTTCATTCGGCGCGAGGTATACACAATAGATCTTATCGCCAGTCACGTAACTTTGGAGCCATTGAATTTGCGGACCCAGCTTGCTCAGCACGCCGCATGATTTCTGCGAAATGGCTTTGAGTTCCTGAGGCGACAATTTTCCGGCCCCCGGAATTTCACGCTCAATCACGTACTTTGGCATAGCACTCTCCTTATCGATGACTTCGGAGCGAGCACTATGCCCACCCGACTTACTTGTCGAAGCCCTTGTTGGGCCGCGCTCTTATGACCACGGACCCTACGGCAGATAGATCCCGCGCGCCACTCACGGCATTGCGGAAATACTGATAAGTTGGTGAGTTCCGTCAAACACGTCGTTCATTGCAATCTCGAACTGAAACGTGTCGGCCCGATCGACATTCGCTGGAACCGTCTTGATACGTGTGCTTGCGCACAGAGCGAACGGGCCGAGACGGGTACGGTGGGGTCGTCTGTTTTTCGGGTGACGCTGATGTCGTTCGGGATATATATCGTTGGATACATCATATTCATCGTCGGCGTGGCGATTGGTGCCCACCTGCTCAACGCGCCTCCGCAGTGGATCGGGGTGGGCGTTCTCTGCCTGATCGGGGTGGCTATCGTCCATGGCGTGACGGCGACCCGGCAAAAAGACACCCCATCGTAGGAACTCTGTCCATTTTCGAGGCCCAGTGTTCCTGTTGAGCGGCGCAAACAAAGGCGCGTAGGGCCGCATCAGCGTCCGTCTCAAACAGGTGGTTAGACCTCAAACCGACCTGGGAAATCATCTTCAAGCCTTTTTCAGTTTCTCTATGACTTCCGCGTCGCTGAGCGCGGAACCAACCCACACCAATGCCCTCGAGGCTCCCGAGTCCAAAGCTAGTTCCTGTAGGGCACGTTCTTCGATTTGGGTTAGTCCTCCATCGATTCTCTCGAGTGGATGGAGAAGGATATCGGTCTTGAGCACAAAGCTTCCCTTTACCTCCGATACCATTGTTTTTAGCAAAGCCTCAGCCGTCGTAAAGTTACCAATCAGCGTTCGCGGGTGAGAGAAAGGAGATGCCGCCGTGCGGTCCACAGTACGGCCGTCCGCAGTATTGCGAACTATGAATCGGTCTGGCCGTATCTGCACGTACAACACTGCCTTTAGCACGGATGGTGTTCCTTTGAGGTCTAACGAACCTAGTTAAGCGGCGCCACGGCGGCGGACACGAAGTGCCGTCGGCTTGGCGTCCTCGTTGAACGGCGGGTTAGGCCTCTGACTTGACGCTCGACTCCGGTTCATTCTTGTAGGCACCACGAATGTTCAGAATTGCCAAGGCGATCTGCAGGACAATGAGTGCATAAGCACGGTCATGCCAACCCCAGACTACCCAGAGACCGTTGCTGAGTAGGAAGCACCAAAAGCCGATCTTACGCTTACGTTTGGCCTGGGAAGCAATGAGCCATGCGGCGACTACCGTAACAATCATTGCGGGCCACTGGAGTTGATGCAGATAGTCCATAGCTTTGACTAAGGAAACGTTTTACTTTTGCGCGAGCTACCGTCCTGGGAGTGGCGTCAGCCCGGCCTTCGCGATCGTCGGCGACGCCTCGGGCGAGGCGAGGAAGCGGAGCAGCGCACTGGCCGCTTCCGGCTGCCGGACCGTACTGGTGAGCGCCCCCGCGAAGAAGGTCACCGGCTGGAGCTCGGCCGGAATCGTGCCCACGAAGGTAATCCCAGGGACGTGTATCAGCTCGGCGACCTGCTGGAAGCCGATCTCCGACTCGCCACGCGCAACCACCGCGGCTACCGGCTCGCCGGACGGCGGCCCGCGCACCTTTCGACTCTTGCTCGCCACCTGGTCTGCGACGCCGAGCTTCGCGAACAGTGTGGTCGATAGATAGGTGCCGCTGCCGCTGTCCGAGTACGCGATAGACTTCGCCGCAAGCAGCGTGCTCCGGAATGCCTCGACGCTGCCGATGTCCGGCTTTGCGGCCCCGGCGCGCACCACCATGCCGATCAGCGAGCGAGCGAGCTCGACCTTGCTCTCGGCGCGCACCAATCCTCGCCTGCCGAGCTCGTCGGCGGCGCCTCCATCCATGATCGCGACATCTGCCGTCTCGCCTCGCGCGAGGCGGGTGGGAATCGCCTCCGGAGAGTCACCCATCGATGGGCCGCGCGTTGTGACCAGGCGGTGGCCGCTCACGCGCTCGAAAGCCGGGCCCAGCTCGGAATAGACCCCGTAAAAGCCGGCCGAGATCATCACGTGCACATCGGCCGCAGATGCTGCGCCCGTCATCAACAGGGCGGCCACACCAAGCCTGGATAACCATCGAGCAAGCGACCTTGGTTTCATAAGGCTCCTCCAGTCCGGGTTAGGTACGTCAATGTACGAGCGCAAACAGTTCCATCTTGCCACTGTCATTTCCTGTTCGCCGTGACACCTAAGATCTTCAAAGAGCACGTATGCCCGGCCTCTTTGGGGAGACCTGGCTGCACATCGAGGTGGTCGTGAAAACATTCGACATCGAACACTGAGCCGCCGACGTCCCTTCTCGTCAGACGACATTCGGAACGGTGGCATCGTTGACGCCTAACGTTCTATGTCGCTGTCGATCGCGTTGTAAGGTGTCATGCCGCAGACCGAATTTTCTCTTTCTGCTTACTTTGTTGCCGCAGCTTTTTCTTGATCTGTTGCTTTCGCCTACGGTTGCGAAGATTGCGACCAGTTGATCTGCCCATTGCTCGATCCCCTTCTGCAATTGCTACGATTGACCCGATAGATTACTGCCTTGTCTCGGTAGCCCGACGCACGTTCATGAATGACACCTAACGTCCCGGTTTTGCCGCGCGGTGCGTGCGGCGAAGCTGCAAGCCTAACGCGTCGGTCAACAACCGGCTGTTAGGCGACCACGTCTTATGTAGCGACATATCCGCGATGCTGCCAACAGTCAATGGTCGCACCAAGCCGAAAAACATCATGGCATCGTGGCGCCTGCGTGGGTGAAATGCTCACGCTATTCCGATGACCACTTTTCCCGTCGCTCGACCGGATTCTGAATACGCGAGCGCTTCACGCACCTGCTCGAGCGGAAACACCCTATCGACGAGCGGTTTGATAACGCCGCCTTCGACTAGCCGCGCGATCTCCTTTAGCTGCTCACCGTCGGCACGCATAAAGAGGTACTCGAAGCGGGCGTTATGGTTTCGCGCTGCGGCCGTCGCCTTTCGGGACATCACGCTGATCGCCAGGACGATGATCGGGTTAAGTCCCCAACTCCGCGCAAAGGCCTTTGACGGAGTGGTGCCTATGCTCACCACCACGCCGCCAGGCTTCACGCAGTCAAAACACCTCACCAGCGTGTCGCCGCCAGCGCTATCCAGGACCACGTCACAATCTTTGGCCACGTCTTCAAAACGCGCGCTGCGGTAATCAATGGGGACGTCGGCGCCCAGACGCCTCACCAGTTCCATGTTGCGTTGCCCGACCGTGGTGAAAATCATTGCACCCAAGTGACGGGCGAGCTGGATCGCCACGCTTCCGACGCCGCCGCTGCCCGCGTGAATCAACACGCGTTGACTGGCGCCCAGCTTTCCAATCTCTACTAAGGCCTGCCACGCTGTCAGCGCAACCAGTGGCAGTGAGGCAGCTTCTTCAAACGTTACGTTGGTGGGTTTGAGAGCGGCGGCGCCTTCGCGGACCACGGCAAATTCCGCGAACGTTCCGATACGGTCCTTGTCCAGCCGCGCGTAGATCGCATCGCCCTTCTTGAAGCACGTCACGTGTGCGCCCACGTCGGAAACTACGCCGGAGAGGTCATTACCCAGCACCAGCGGGAACCGGTATTTCAACAGCGTCTTCAACTTTCCATCGCGTATCTTGACGTCCAGCGGATTCACACTAGCCGCGTGTATTCGAACCAGCACATCCTTCGGGCCCATCATGGGGACGGCAATGTCTGCCACCTTCACCAGGTCATTACCTCCGTAACGGTCGATAAACGCGGCCTTCATAGGTACTGCATAAGGCGCCTAACGTGTATTGGTTGACATATTAGTTGACAGTTTTGGCGGCGCCTTACGCGCTCACCGCAGCTTGAGCTCCTTCAAGGCGTGCTCGCGCAGCTTGGTCTTCTGCACCTTGCCGCTCGCGGTCATGCCGATCGCCTCGAAGTCCTGCACGATTCTCAGGTACCTCGGGGCGCGGAAATTTGCACAGCGGGCTTTGGACCAGGCAATGAGATCGGCTTCGGACACCGACTGATTGGATTTCAAAGTCACGTAAGCGCACGGCACTTCGCCGAGCCGCGCATCGGGCACGCCGATGACCTGCGCGGTCTCCACTGCCGGGTGCGCAAGCAGAACCTCCTCCACTTCGGCCGGCGCCACGTTCTCGCCGCCGACGCGGAACACGTCCTTCAGCCGCCCGACCATGCGCAGCCTGCCGTCCGCGGTCAGCTCGCCCAGATCGCCGGTGCGCAGCCAGCCGTCGGCAGTGAAAGCCTTGGCGTTGGCTTCGGGGTTGTTGTAGTAGCCGCGCATCACGTTCCAGCCGCGCACCTGAATCTCTTTTTCATTCGATATTCTCAATTGAACGCCGTCGTGGGGGGCGGCGAGCCCCTGCACCCGCAGCTCTTCCGGGTCGCGCCAGTCGCTCATCACGACATTGGGCGAAGCCTCCGACAGGCCGTAGGCGGCGCAGATCTCTCTGGCGCCCAGCACATCGATGATCTTGCGCATGGTCTGCGGACCGGCCGCCGCCCAGCCGCCGCGCAGGCTGAGCCGGCGCTTCGGGAAATCCTCGTGGCCCATCAGCATCTGGAACAGCGTGTCGTTGCCGGAGATGAGCGTGCAGCGCTCGCGCTCCATCAGCTCGAGCGCCGCCCCCGCCTCGAAGCTGGGAAGCGTGACGAGGCAGGCGCCGGCCTGCAGCGCCATCAACGCCGAGAGCGTCGAGCCTGCAACGTGGAAGAACGGCCGGCAGTTGAAGTAGCGGTCCTCCGCGCGGATGCCGACCCGCGTTCCCGCCGCCCACGCGTCGCGCAGCATGTTGTCGTGCGTGAGCATCACGCCCTTCGGATATGCGGTCGTGCCGGAGGTGAACTGGATGAGCAGCAGGTCTTGCGGCGTGACTTCCCCGCCCCGGAAATCACCGCCCGGCATTCCCTTCGACACGTCGAGGGCGAGCTTCGGCTTGATCTCGCGCAGCATCGCGCCGTAGTCGATCTTCAGGAAGCGCTCGACATAGAACAGCGCCTTGCAATCGGCCTGCTTCAGGCAGAAATCGATCTCGGCGGCCTTGAAGCGCGTGTTGACCGGCACGGTCACCGCGCCGCACAGCGCCGCGCCGTAAAAAAGCGCGAGCCAGTTCTCGTCGTTGCCCATCAGCACCCCGATGTGGTCGCCTTTTCGCAGGCCCATCGACTGCATCGCGCCGGCAACGCCTTTTGCCTTTCCGAAGAGGTCCCGATACGTCAGTCTTGCGCTGGGGGTAACGAGCGCTTCCGCACTTCCCCGTTCGGAAGCTCTCTTTTCAAGCACCTGATGCAGGGTCAGCGCTTGCCAAGCCATGTGCCGGATGCCAGCTGGTCCTCGATCGCCATCAATTCCAGGCCGAGCGCGCCGCGCGGGTCGAGCTCGATGCCGCGGTCGATGCATTGCTTCGCGTAGCGCATCACGTGGGGGGACGCTTTAACGATCACTTCCTGAATTTCCTTCAAGGTGGCTTCAAGATTAGCTGGTTCGACCACTCTCGCAACGAATCCTGCCGCTCGCGCTTCCTCGGCGCTCAGCCGCCGTCCCGTGAACATGAGGTCCTTGGCGAGCCGCTTGCCGAGCACGCGCGGCAGGCGCTGCGTCGCGCCGACCGTGCCGCGCAGCACCTCGGGCGTGCCGAACAACGCATCCGGCGTGGCGATGATGAAGTCGCAGCAGGCGGCGATTTCGACGCCGGAGCCCAGTGCCGCGCCGTGCACCACCGCGATCGCCGGCATCGGCAGCGTCTCGAGCGCATGGTAGGCGGCGAAGCCCTTGATGCGCCGTGCACGGATGTCGTCCCCGGTTTTTCCCTGGCGCTCCTTCAGGTCGGCGCCGGCGCAGAAGACCGGGCCAGCGCCTCTTACGAGAACCAGTCTGACTTTCTCGTCGGCCGCGGCCGTCATCGCTGCGCGTCGCAGGTCCTCGCACATCGCGCCGTTGAGCGCGTTGCGCGCCTCGGGCCGGTCGAGCGTGAGGGTGGCGACGCCCGCATCGACGCTGTAGCGCAGGGTGGTGAATTTCATATGGCTTTTAGTGTTTTAAGGCGGGAAATCGCCTCCCCGGAAAGATTCAGCTTCTCTTCAAGAATCTTCTCGGTGTGCTCGCCCAACACCGGCGGCCGGCCGATCTCGGGATTGTCCCAGCCGAGAAACTTGTAGGGCAGCGCGAGCGCCCGGAATTCACCGACCCCCGGGTAGTCGAAGCTGCCGACGAGCCGCCGCGCGCGCACATGCGGGTCGCTCAGGATCTCCGCGACGTCGTTAACCGGTCCGACCGGGACGTCGGCCTCGTCGAGCAATGCGATCAGCTCTGATCGCTTCATCTTGGCAATGGCTTCGGTCAACACCGGCATGATTTCTTCACGCCTTTGCACGCGCATTTCATTTTCGGGAAAGGCGGCGCCCCATTTTTCAACACCCAGGGCTTTGCAAAGCGGCATCCAGTGCTGGTCGCTCGCGGTGATGTGGGCGTACTTGCCGTCCTGGCAGCGAAACGTGGCGGAAGGCACGCGCCCGGGGTGCTCGGTGCCCAGCCGCGGCGGCACTTCGCCGAGCGCGAAAAAGCGGGCGGCGGCCAGGGTGAGCAGCGAAACCTGGCCGTCGAGCATGGAGAAATCGACATGGCAGCCTTTGCCGGTGCGGCTGCGCCCGGCGAGGCAGGCGAGGATCGCGATCGCGACCCACAGACCCGAGGTGAGATCGGCCACCGGCAGCCCGGGTTTCACCGGCGGACCCCCGCGCTCCCCGGTAAGGCTCATGATGCCGCCCATCGCCTGGAAAACGGTGTCGTAGCCCTTCTTGTGCGCGTAGGGCCCGCTCTGGCCGAAACCGGTGCAGGAGACATAGACCAGCGCCGGATCGAGGGAAGAGAGCGCCGCGTAGTCGAGGCCGTAGCGCCCCAGCGTCCCGGCCGGGAAGTTTTCGACCAGCACGTCCGCCTTTTGCGCCAGCTCGCGGATCAGCCGGCGTCCTTCGTCGGAGCGCAGGTTGACGGTGATCGATTCCTTGGAGCGGTTGCACGCGAAGTAATACGCGCTGTCCTGCGCGAGCTGCGGCTCGAAGCTGCGCGTCTCGTCGCCGCTCCCCGGCTGCTCGACCTTGATCACGCGGGCGCCGAGCTCGGCGAGGATCATCGAGGCGAACGGGCACGCCAGCACGCGCGACAGGTCCAGGATCGTGAGGTGCTCGAGGGGCTTCATTTTTTCGTAAAGCTGCGCATGCGCTTGTTGGCGTCGCGGCCGCGCTCGAGCGCTTCGGCGAGCGAAAGCTCGGCCACCTCGTGGAACAGGCGCTTGGTCTCGGCCATGGCGGGCCGATGAACCGCGGCAAGCCGTTCTGCAAGAGCCAATGACTCTGCAACAAGATCCTTTTGAGGAACCACCCTGTTCACCATGCCTAGCTGCAGCGCGCGCTCGGCGCTGATCGGCTCGCCCAGCGAGACGAGCTCGAAGGCCGCCTTGCGTCCGACCTGGCGCACCAGGTTGCCGAGCACGATCGCGGCGACGATGCCGTGCTTGGTCTCCGGGTAGCCGAGCTTGGCGTTCTCGGCCATGACCGCGAGGTCGCCGGCGATCGCCAGGCCGGCGCCGCCTCCCATCGCCGGGCCGTTGATCGCGGTCACCACCGGCTTTTTCATCTGCGAGAAGACGAGATGGAGCTGCATGGTCAGCTCCGCACGCTTTTCAGCGAGCTCCTCGTTTTGAAGATCTTTGAATTCCGTGAGGTCGGCACCGGCGCAGAACCCGGGTCCGGCGCCGGTGAGGACTATCGACCCGACACTGTCGTCGGCGTCGGCGGCCCTCAGCGCCTCCAGCAATTCCCGGGTAAGCGCCATGTTGAGGGCGTTGCGCTTGTCCGGCCGATTCAGCGTCAGCACGCGTACCGCGCCCTGGTTTGCGACCAGGAGAGTCATAGCGAAGCGAGCCTCCTGCGGGCTTCTTCCGCTTCGGCAACCAGCCGGCGCATGATTTCGGCGGCCGGCAGAATCTCGTCGACCAGGCCGGCGCTCTGCCCGGCTTCGACCTTGCCCCATTCCACGTCGCCTTCCAGCGCCGCCTGCTTGAGGCTCGAGCTGTTGAAAAGCGCCTCGAGCTCCTCGGCCGAAGCGCCGGCGCGCTCTGCCGCCGCGTATTTCCTGGCGAACGCATTGTTCAATTGCCGGATCGGCAGCCGCCCCCGTCCCACCAGCGCGGTCTGATCGACGTCCGAGGCGAGCACGGCGCGCTTGTAGTTGTCGTGGACGCTCGCTTCGGGTGTGGCGATGAAGCGTGTCCCGAGCTGCACCGCTTCTGCGCCCAGAGCGAGCAAGGCCGCAATACCGGCGCCGTCGGCCACGCCGCCGCTCGCGACGACCGGCAGCTTGACCGCCTTCACCACGCGCCGCACCAGCACCAGCGTGCCGACCTCGGAGGGCGGCGGGTGGCCGCCCGCCTCGGCGCCATCGACGACCAGTGCATCGACGCCTGCCGCCTCGGCCTTCTTCGCGTGCTCGACCGACGCCACCACGTGCAGCCACTTCGTGCCGATGGCGTGAAAGCGCGCTAGCTGCTCTCGCGGGCCGCCCTGCGAGGCCACCATCACCGGGATGCGCGCCTCGTAGGCGATCTGCAGCAATTCCGCGGCGCGTGAGCTGTTGAGCGGGATGTTCACGCCGAACGGTTTGGAGGTATTGGTGATTATCTTTCTCAATGTGTTCTCAAAATCCTCAGGTCGCATCGGCCCGGCCGCCAGCACGCCCATTCCGCCCGCGTTCGACACCGCGATGATCAGCGCCGCGTTCGACGACGCCCAGCTCATGGCCGCCTGGAAGATCGGATGCTCGATGCCGAGAAGCTCGGTGATCCGCGTCTTCATTTCATCCTTTTTCGCGCTGGATGAACTCGCGCGCCTGGCCGGCAAGCTTCGTAAGCACGGTTTCAAGAATCTGTCTTTCCTTCGCCGTCAGGCATCCGTTGAACGCCTGGTCACGCTCGGTGGCCGCGCGGATCAGGCCCTCGTAGAGCCGGCGCCCGCTCTTGCTGAGCGTGAGCTGCACGCCGCGCGCGTCGCGCGAGTCGGGCGCGCGCTGCACCAGCCTGCGCCTGGCGAGCCCCGATACGACGCGGCTCATCTGGCTCTTGTGGATGCCGGCGGCATGCGCGAGGTGGTTGAGCGAAAGCGGCTCGGTCGCCGCGCCCAGCAGCGCGATCGTGCGCCACTCCCACAGGCTGACGCCGAATTCGCGCCGGTAACGCAGCTCCGCGCCGCGCGAGAGCAGGTTCGCGACGGTGTGCAGCCGATACGACAGCAGGTCGCGGATCACGGCCATCTCAGTCGCCAAAGAAAGGCGTCTCGCCTTCGCCGCGCAGCCGGATGTCGAAAACGTACGCGTTGCCCCGTTTCTTCGCGATCAGCCGTTCGCGCAGCGCAACCGGCTGGACCGCATCGAGCACCGGATCGGCGCCGTTCTCGAAGAACATCACCGTCTGCAGCTGCCGCATCAGCCCGGAATAGAGGATCAGGAGGTTGATGTGCGGCGCGCGACCCGCGGGTGCTCCAGGTCTTATTGTCTTGAACGAATATTTTCCATTGGCGTCGGTCGCGGCGCGCCCCCAGCCGACGAATTCCGGATTGTCGAAGCGGCCCTGCGCGTCCGCCTGCCAGATTTCGAGGATCACGTTGTCGAGCCGCTTGCCGTCGAGCTGAATTACGCTGCCGCTGATTTCGATCACCTCGCCTCGCGCCGGCGTGAGGTCGTTCGCCCCCTGGCCGAATTCGCGCGGGAAGAACGGCCCGAGCGTCATCTCCGCCGTGGGAATGAGCCTATTCACGGCATTCCCGGCGCAGCCCGGCGGCCGCGGACCACGAGCTGATATTCATAGACCAGCGCGTTGTCCGGCCCTTCGCTGCCCGGCAGCAGCCGCGCAATGCAGCGCGAGCGCGCTCCGGGGTCGCGCACCGCGTTGAGCACCGCATCGTGCTCGTTGAGCGGCTCGCCCGGAAAGAACATCTGCGTCACCAGCCGCGACAGCCACACCTTTCCCCACACCGAGAAATGCACGTGCGGCGGCCGCCACCAGCGGTCCTCGCCCGCAGTGGGGTACGCGCCGGGCTTGATGGTGCGCAGCTCGATAAGACCGGTTTCGCCGGCGATCATGCGCGCTGCACCGTAAAAATTGGGGTCGACCGGGGCGTCGTGCGTATCGTTGGGATGGATGTACTTGCCCGCCGCATTGCAGTGCCAGATTTCCACCGCAGCGCCGCTCACCGGGGCGCCGTCTTCGTCGACGATGCGCGTGCGCAGGTGAATCAGCTGCCCGATGGCGCGCTTCTCGCCGTAGCCCGCGAGGTCGCCGCGCACCGGCTTGAGCCGCCGCAGCACCTGCTGCGGCCCGCTCAGCTCGGAGCGGGTGTGCGGGCGGCGCTGCAGCGGCTGGGACGGCCAGCGCCATTCGGTCTGCGGGTAGCCGGGCTCGACGCCCGCGGGCTGAGTGCGCGGCTCGCGCGGCTCGATGATCGTATCCATGGGGAATTGACAGGCTAGCGCAACTAGTTGATACTGTCAACTATGTCCGCGGTGACCCTTTGCGAGTGCTTTGCGCGCGACGGCCTGCAGCACGAGCCGCAATTCGTCCCGACCGCGACCAAGCGCGCGCTGGTGGAGCGTTTCGCCGCGCTGGGCTTTCCCCGCGTCGAGGCCACGTCGTATTCCAATCCCAAGGTCGTGCCGCAGTTCGCCGATGCAAGCGAATTGCTCCGCACGCTTACTCGCTCGCCTCAGGTTTTTTACAAAGCTACCTGTGCGAACGTGCGCGCGGTCGAGCGCGCGCTCGCCGACCTCGAAGCAGGCTACGGCGCGAACGAGATCAGCCTGCTGGTCTCTGCGACGCAATCGCACAGCAGGAAAAACCTCAACCGCAGCCGCGAGGAGCAGTGGCGCAACATCGGGGAGATGGCCAGCGCGGCGCAAGGCCGCTTCCGGCTGGTCGGCACCATCTCGGTGGCGTTCGGCTGCCCTTTCGAAGGCCGCGTCGATGCCGGCGTGGTGGCCGAGGACGTGGAAAGGTTTCTGGAGCTCGGGGTCCAGCACGTGGCGCTCGGCGATACGATCGGCAGCGCAACGCCTTCCAGCGTGAAGAATCTCTTTTCAAAGGCAAAAGGAGATTCGCTGGTTCCCATCGCCCACTTCCATGACAGCCGGGGCACCGGCCTCGTCAACTACGTCGCCGCCTACGAGGCCGGCGTGCGCCATTTCGATTCCTCGTTCGGCGGCGTCGGCGGCCACCCGGCGAAGGTGAAATACGGCGGCGGCTTCACCGGCAACGTGTGCACCGAGGACCTGGTGAATCTGTTCGAGTCGATGGGCATCGACACCGGCATCGACCTGGACGGCTTGCTCGCGACGGCCGAGCTGTGCGAGCAGGCGCTCGGCCGCGAGCTCTACGGCCGCGTCACGCGCAGCGGTCTCAACCCGCTTCTCGCCTAGCTACTCGGCGGGCTGGATGGCGTGGCGGCGGATGAAATCCGCCCAGCCGTCGCGCTCCTTCTTCAGGCTCGCGGCGAACTGCTCGGGCGTGTCGAACACCGGGACCAGCGCCTGCGCTTCGAGCTTCTCCGCGACCGGCTTCGAGCGCATCGCGCGGCCGATCTCGGCGGCGATGCGATGCAGGACGGGTCCTGGTGTTCCGGCAGGCGCCACGACGCTGAACGACGTGATGACGTCGATCGGAAAGCCCGCTTCCGCCAGCGTCGGTACCCCGGGAAGCAGCGGCGTCGTCTGCGTCACCGCGAGCGCACGCAGCTTGCCGGCCTTGAGGTGCGAGATCGCCGAGGCGACGTCGGGAAACAGAAACTGTACTTGCCCGCCGAGCAGGTCCGCGTACGCCGCCCCGACGCCCTTGTACGGCACGTGGACGAACTTCGCGCCGGTGCTCTCCTCCAGCATGCGCACGCCGAGATAGGTCGGGCTGCCGGTGCCTGCCGAGCCGTAAGCGAACTTTCCGGGATCCGACTTGCCCAGCGCAATCAACTCGGCGAGCGTCTTCGCCGGCAGCGACGGATGCACCACGATCGCCATCGGCGCCATCACGCCGCGCGTCACCGGCGCGAAATCGCGCTCCGCGTTGTACGGCAGATCCTTGTAGAGGCTCGGGTTCACCGCGAGCGCGGGATTGGCCGAGACGAGGAACGTATAGCCGTCGGGCGCGGACTTGGCGGCCGCCGCCGCGCCGATGTTCCCGCTCGCGCCCGGCCGGTTCTCGACGACGAACTGCTGCTTCAGCGATTCTCCGAGCGCCTGAGCCAGCAGGCGCGCGTAGACGTCGGTGCCGCCGCCGGGCGAAGACGGCACGATGAACTTCACCGGCTTGGAAGGCCAGGCGTCCTGCGCTTGCGCCGCGAAGGAGGAGACAACAAGCGCGAGGCACAGCAGAATTCGGTTCATGGACTTATCTTATCAGCGAGGCTTGGGCTTGTTCGGCGGGCTGGTCGTCCTGGCCATCGCCGTGGTCGCGGGTTACTACGGCTATAAAGCCGTCATTGGAGGCGAGGAGGCGCCCAGCTGCAAGAGCAGCTTCAACACCTGCATGCAGAAATGCCGGCGTACTGCGACGGAAGCGCCGGCCGCGCAGGCCTGCCAGGAGGCTTGCCAGCGCGACGCGGATTCCTGCAACCGTCAAGGCCGCTAATGAATCGGCGGAGTGGCCTGGCGTTCATGCACGTGCACTCGATGCGCATCGCCTCCGGGGAAGAAGCGCTGGTGGCGCGCGCGCTGGCAAAGGACGGCAAGATCGGCTTCGGCTTCAGCTTTCGCCTCGATGCCGCCGAGGCGCGGCACATGGCCGAATGGCATGCCGGCATGCGCAAGGAACGCCCCGAGTACCAGCCGGTGCTCGATCACCCGTGGGAGCGCGCCTGGCTCTCCAGCGAGGATGTCGAGTGGCAAAGCGAGCCTGGCTTTGCGAAGATCAAGTGGTTACCGGAATAAAGGAGAGGGGCATGGGAAAGACGATCAGCTTCAAGCGCCCTGACGGCAAAAGCGTCAACGGCTATCTCGCCGAGCCGGCCGCGGGAGCCAAGATCCCGGGGATGGTGGTGATCCAGGAATGGTGGGGCCTGAACGACCAGATCAAGGGCGTCGCCGAACGCCTCGCGAAGGCCGGCTACCGGGCGCTGGTGCCCGATCTGTACCGCGGCAAGGTCACGGTCGAGGCGAAAGAGGCCGAGCACCTCATGACCCATCTCAATTTCGGCGACGCGGCGAGCCAGGACGTGCGCGGCGCGACGCAGTATCTCAAGCGCTCGGGCGCCAGGGTCGGCGTGACCGGCTTCTGCATGGGCGGCGCGCTGACGCTGCTCTCAGCGGTGCACGTGCCCGAGGCCGATGCCGGCGTCGTCTGGTACGGCTATCCGCCGCTCGAGTACGTCGACGCCTCGAAGATCAAGGCGCCACTGCAGGGGCATTTCGCCACCGGGGATGCGGCCTTCCCGATCGCCAAGGTGGACGAGCTGGAGAAGAAGCTGCGCGCGGCGAACGTGAAGTTCGAGTTCTACCGCTATAAGGCGAAGCACGCCTTCGCCAACGAGACCGCGGACGAGAAGAAGCTGCCCATCGTGCAGTACAACAAGGAAGCGGCCGAGCTGGCGTGGAAGCGCACGATGGACTTCCTGGCGAAGAACCTGAAATAGAGAAGGCTTACTGCTTCGGAATCTTCGCCTTCTCCACCACCCGGCTCCAGCGCTTCGATTCGCTGAGGAAGAACTCGCGCAGCTGCTCGGGCGTGCTGGCGCGGCCTTCGACGCCCAGCCCGGCGAGGCGCTTCTGCACCTCGGGCGATGCCACCGCCTTCACCACCGCCTGATTAAGCCGGTCGATGATAGGCCGCGGCGTTTTCGCCGGCGCCGCGAGACCGTTCCATGAAGCGACGTCGTAGCCCGGGACGCCGCTCTCGATCACGGTCGGCACGTCGGCGAGCCCCGGGAAGCGTTTCGCGGTCGTGACGGCGATCGCGCGCAGGTTGCCCGATTTGATGTGCGACATCACCGGCGCGAGGATCTCGAAGACCAGGTCGGCGTCGCCGTTCTTCGCCGCGGTGACCACCTCGCCGGTCGCCTTGTAGGGAATGATCTGCACATCGATGCCGGCGCTCGACTTGAAGAGCTCCGCGGCAAGATGCTGCGTGCTGCCGATGACGATGGTGGCGACGTTCATTTTGCCGGGCTTCGCCTTGGCCGCGGCGATCACGTCCTTCACCGTGTTCAGCGGCGACTTCGGATCGGCGACGATCACCAGCGGGAAATACCCGATGCTGGAGATCATCGCGAAGTCCTTCTCCGGATCGTACGGCAGCGACTTGAACAGCGCCTTGCTCACCGCGGTGCCGTTGTTGATGAGCAGCAGCGTGTAGCCGTCGGGCGCGGCGCGCGCCACCTCCTGCCCGGCCACCACGCCGCCGGCGCTGGGCTTGTTCTCGATCACCAGCTGCTGGCCCAGAAGCTTGGAAATCTCGGGAGCCACCGAGCGCGCCGTGATGTCGGCGACGCCGCCGGGGCCGAAGGGAACGATGACGCGAATCGGCTTGGTCGGGAAGCTCTGCGCGAATGCCAGCAGCGGAAACAGAAAACCGAGAAAAAATGCTTTCATTGAAACAGCTCCTCCACGGTGAAGCGCCGCGGGATCATGCGCTGGCGATAGACACAGTCGATAGCGACTTCGAGGTTGCGCCGGTTTTCCTCGATGCCGAAGGGATTCATCTCGGGATTGCCGGCCGCTTTTCGGCTCTCGAGCAGAAGGCGGTAGATCTCTTCCACTTCCTTGACCGTGTTTTTGACGACCACCATGTGGTTGATCTGGATCGCGCCGTGCTTCTTCTGCCACGCCTTCGCCGCTGCGGCGGGATCGGCAATGACCGGCTTGAATCGTGCGTCATTCGGGATTGCGCCGACGATCGCGGCGTCGAGCTCGCCCGCCTGCAGCATGGCGAGTATTTCCTTGCCCTCGGGCGCGCGCTCGACGTTCGGCGGATCGCGGAACTCGGCGACATGCGGCTCCTCGAACGTCACCCACTTGATGCGATCGAGATCGACGCCGAAGTCGTCGGCGAGGATGCCCCGGATCCATGCCGAGGTCGTCACCGAGTAAGAGCGCAGTCCGACGCGCTTCAAATCCTTGGGCGACACCGCGCCCCGCTCCGCGCTGTAAACCAGGAAGGGATGCTGGAATCTGGCCATCACGACGGCAGGCAGAAGCTTCAGCGGCTTGCCGTGCGCCTTGGCGAGCAAGAAGGTGACGATCGCGAGCTCGGCGACATCGAACTCGAGATTGCGCACCACGCGCTTGAAGGCCGTGGCGGGCGCCTTGACGTCGGCGAAGTCGAAGAGCGACGTATTGCTCTTGAATGCCTGCGTAACGGGGTGATCGCCCATCAGGGTTTTCAGCTTCATCGTGCTCCCGGAACCTTGCGCGTCTTGAGAAACTGCTCGAGCGTTTCGCCGCGGAACGCCGACACCATCTCGGGGTTCGAGACGCCTTTGGCGCGCGCCAGCTTCTCCAGGCAGAAGAAGCTCGCGCCGTAATCCTGCATCGCCTTCCAGTCGAGCCGGCGCACCATGTCCTTTTCTTCGACGGAAAGGTCTTTCATGGCTTCTTCGGGGTTATCGAGGAAGAGGTTTCTTTTCTCTTTAGCTGTGAGACCGTGCAGGAACCGGTTCAGGCGCAGCGCGCGTGCGCTCATCTCCAGGTCGAATACATATTTCATTCGAACAAGGCCACCGCCATGGCGGTGGTCATGGGCAGGTAGTAGCTCTGGTGGATCTTGCGCGCGCCGGGAGCGAGCGCACCGCGCATGATGAGCCACATGATCACCTCGGCGCCCTCGTTGCCGCCGAGCCGCATGAAGTCCTCCAGCGACATGCGCGCGAGCCGCTCGGGGTCGCGCTCGATGAGGTCGAGGAACTCCAGGTCCCATCTTTCGTTGTTGAACCCCGCGCGCTCGCCGATCATCTGGTGCGACAGCCCGCCGGTGCCGACGATGGCCACCTTGAGGTCTTCGGGATAGGACTCGATCGCTTTTCTCAACGCGATGCCGAGCTTGTAGCATCGGCCCGGCTTGGGCAGCGGGTGCTGGATCACGTTCACCACCAGGGGCACCACCTTCGCAGGCCAGTCCGGCTTCGACGGCCACATCATGCTGAGCGGCGAATGCAGCCCGTGATCGAGCGGCAGGTCCTGGAAGATCGTGAGGTCGAACTCGTCGTTCACCAGTGACCGGGCAATATGCCGCGATAGAGGAGCATGTCCTTTCAAAGAAGGAATGGGGCGCGGCCCGAGGCCCTCGTCGGCGATGCGGTACTCCTCGCTCACACCCAGCGCGAAGGTCGGGTAGTGGTCGAAGAAAAAAGTGGTGGCGTGATCGTTGAAGCAGAAGAACAGCACGTCGGGCTTGCGCTCGGCGAGCCACTTCGCCACCGGCTCGTAGCCCTTGAACAGCGGCTTCCAGTCAGGGTCGTCGTGCTTGCCCTTGTCGAAAGCAATGCCGATGGTCGGCACGTGGGAGGTGCCGATGCCGCCGATGATTCGCGCCATGTCAGAAGCCGTATAGCCTGGCCGGGTTCTCGACCAGGATTTTATGCTGCAGCGCCGGCTCGGGCGCCATCCGCGCGAAGAGGTCGACCAGGTCGCCGTCGTTCGGCATGTGCTTGCCGACGTTAGGATGCGGCCAGTCCGTGCCCCACAGGATCCTGCCGGGCGCCGCTTCGATCAGCGCGCGGGCGAACGGCACTGCGTCGGTGAACGGCGGTCCTTTCGAAGACACGCGCTCGGCGCCGCACACCTTGACCCAGCAGTTCTCGTTTTTCATGACCTCGAGCAGCACCTGGAAAGGCTTCTGTTCCAATCCGTCTGCTGCCTTTACCCGTCCCATGTGGTCGATCACCATGGGAACGGGCAGTTTCATGAAGAGCTGTTTGAATTCCACCAGGTCGTTCGAATCGAGATGAAGAATCAAATGCCAGCCCAGAGAACGCACCCTCTCGCTCGTTTTCCTGAAGAACGACAAATCAGGCCGGCCGCCGAGGTGTTTCACAAAATTGAAGCGCACGCCGCGGATGCCGCCTTCGTGCATCTTCTGAAAATCCTTATCTTCATAGGATTCATCGATGATGGCGGTGCCGCGGTAGCGGCCCCTGGCGCGCGCGATGGCGTCGAGCGTTACGCGCATGTCGGCGCCATGGCAGCTCGCGTGCACGATGACTGCCCTGTCGATACCTAGTGCCTGGTGCAGTTTCTGGAGCGCTTCGAACGGCGCATCGGGCGGCACATAGGGCGCATCGGGCGCGTAGGGAAACTTCGCCGCCGGGCCGAAAACATGGCAGTGCGCGTCGCAGGCGAGCGGCGGCGGTCGGAATTTCGGCTTGCGGGTGTTGGGGTCCGGCGGTGCTGTGGTTTTCACGGTGTCCTCGATGCAGCTGATGTCGCCAAGTCAGGGGTTGACCGGCTCCAGAACCAGGTGCACCAGCGCTAGCTCGCCTTTCGACACCGCTTCGAAGCCGCGCAGCAGAGCGGAACGTAGCTCACCCGGCTTTTCGACTTTCTCGCCCTGGCCGCCGAACGCGCGCGCCAGCGCGACGTAATCGGGCTTGGGCTCGATCGAGGTGCCTGCAAACTTCTTCGTGCGCACTGCGTTGCCGTTCGGGTATTCCTTGACCACGTCGCCTTTCTGGGAAAGGTATCCCGCATTGTCGAAGAGCAGGATCAAAAGCGGCAGCCGGTGCTCCTGCGAAGCGCCAAACGACGCAGGAACCGGGTTGTAGTAGAACGCCCCGTCGCCGATGGCGATGATCACTGTGCGCTCGGGGAGAGCGTGCTTGATGCCGAGCGCCATCCCCAGGCCCATGCCGAGCCCGCCGTAGCTCGCCTCGAAGAAGCTCCCCGGCTGCAGGCGATCGAGCAGCCGCACGACGTCCAGCCGGTGGGTGATCGTCTCGTCGACGAAGATCGCGTCGGGCGGCATGACCTCGTTCAGCTCGTGCCCGACCCAGCGGTTATCGATCGTCTTCTTCTCGCCGGCCGCACGGGCCTGCGCGCGCAGCTCGTTTCGCCGTTTTTCATGCCGGCTGCGCCAGCGCTCGATAGACGCCTTGCGGGAATTTGAAGGAACCGCTTTTTTCACCTGTTCGACGAGCGCTGCAAGCGAAGCTTCGACCTCGCCCGCCACGATCAGATCGGTCCGAAACCCCCAGAAAGGCAGGTTGGAGTGCAGCGGGTCCTCGCCAAGGACGGCGACCCGGGTACGCGGCCCGGGAAGCGCCGACGGCGGATGCCACGGCGCCACCGCCTCGACGAGAAACACGAGATCCGCTTCGCGCAGCACGTCCCCCATGTCCTCGGCGACCACACCGCCGTAGAGCGGATGGTCGCGCGGGAAATTGACGTAGTAGGGCTGCCACGCATCGAGCACCGGCGCGCCGAGTGTCTCGGCGAGGCTCACGAGATGCCCGACCGCAGCGCGGCTCTTCCCGGCCTCCTCGGTGATGATGACTGGATTCTTCGCCTGGCTCAGTGCCCGCGCCAGCTCGTCGATTGCGGCAGGCTGCGCCGAGGGCGGAACCGCCAGCGCGGCTGCGGGCGCATCGGCGCTCATTGCCTCCATCAGGAACTCGGTCGGCACCGAGACGAAGACCGGCCCTTTCGGCGCCGCCATCGCCAGCTGGCAGGCGCGCTGGACGGTATGCGGCAGGAGCACACTCGTGTTGAGGCCGAAGCTCCATTTCACGCAGGGCTCCATGAGGCGCGCCGGCCCGCCGACGTCGGTCAGCAGCCGCAGCCACTGGCGCCCCATGACGGAGTGCGCGCCCTCGGCAAAGCCGATCGATTCGCCGGCCAGCACTACCATCGGAATGCGCTCATGCAGCGCGGCGCGCACGCCCATCGTGGCGTGAAGCGCGCCGACCGTGGTGTGCAGCACGACCGCGGGAAGCTTCCCGGTCACCTTGGCGTACCCCGTGGCCATGCCGAGCGCCGTTTCTTCATGGCGCGAGGAAAGATATTGTGGAACATCCGGCCAATGCAGCTTCGCAAGCGCCTCCCAGAGCGGCGCCCAGTCCGAGCCGGGCGAGGCAAAGATCCGCTCGACGCCCATCGCGCGCAGCACGCGCAGGAGGGTTTCGGCTCCGCTCAGGCCCTTCATTGGCCGATGCCGAGCTCTGGGATCAGCTTCGCATAACGCTCGCTCTCGGCCCGCACGTAGGCCGTAAATGCTTCAGGACCCATCGGCTCGGCCATCTCGACCGCGAGCGCATTGAAGCGCTCGCGCACCGTGGGCTCCTGCATCAGCTTCACCACCTCCCGGTTCAGCCGCTCGACCACCGCGCGCGGCGTGCCGCTCGGCGCGTAAAAGCCGAAATGCGGGCCACCGTCCACGCCCCTGATGCCGTTCTCCGCGAGCGTCGGCACGTCGGGGAATTCGGGATGGCGCTGCAACCCGGCCACCGCGATCATGCGCAGCTTGCCCGCCTTCGCCTGCGCCACGCCGACGCCGGGGTCGAAGGCCAGGTCGATGACGCCGCCGAGCAGGTCTTTCAGCGCCGGGCCGGCTCCCTTGTACGGCACGTGGTTCATCTTCACCCTGGCTTCGCGGCTGAAGACTTCGGTCGCGATATGCGGCGATGTGCCGTTGCCCGGCGTGCCATAGTTGAGCTTGCCGGGATTGGCGCGCGCATAGGCGAGGAACTCGGCGAAATTGGCGACCGGCACGTTGGGATGCGTGAGGACGTAGAGCGAGACGCGTCCGGTCGCGGCGACCGGCGTCAGCACCTTCAGCGGATCGAGATCGGCTCGGCGCACGATGTGCGGCGCGATCATCATGCTGCTGCCGGGAGAGTAGACGAGCGTGTAGCCGTCGGGCTCCGAGCGCGCGACGGCTTCGAAGCCGATGTAGCCGTCGCCGCCGGCGCGGTTCTCGACGATGAACGCCTGCCCCATGGTCTCGGTAAGCCGCGCGCCGAGCACGCGCATCGTCACATCGGCGACGCCCCCCGGTGCCACGTTGACGATCACCCTGACCGGCTTTGCGGGCCACTGCTGAGCGTGTGCCGCCGCGCTAAGCGCTAACGCGGCAGCGAGCGCCAGAATCCCATTTCGCATCGGGTTCTCCTTGACAGCGCGGCGATTTGAACATGAACATGTTCACTCCCATCGTAAAGCAGGCACAGCGTGGCGTCCAGAAAAGCTGCTCTCGTCACCGGCGGTGCAACCGGGATCGGCAAAAGCGCCGTGCTGGCGCTGGCCCGCGCCGGCTACGACGTCGCGATCAACTACAGCTCCAGCGAAACGGCGGCGCGCGACAGCGCGCGCGAAGCTGAAAAGCTCGGCGCGAAGACCTTGCTCGTCAAGTGCGACGTGTCCGACGAAGCCGGTGTTCGCTCAATGATTGATTCAATCAAAAAAACCTTCGGGCGCCTCGACGTTCTGATCAACAACGCCGGCACCACCGCCTCGTGGAAGATGAAAGACCTGGACAGCCTCTCGCTCGACGAATGGGACCGGGTGTTCGCGGTCAACGTGCGCGGTCTTTTTCAGGTCACCCGGGCGGCTGCGCCGCTTCTACGCCTCAACAAAGGTTGTGTCGTAAACACGGCCAGCATCGTGGGCTTGCGTCCCGGTCCGCAGCCCCTGCCCTATGCGGCGAGCAAGGCTGCGGTGGTCAACCTCACCAAGACGCTCGCCTGGAATCTCGGGCCGGAGATCCGCGTCAACGCCGTCGCGCCCGGCTGGATGGAAGGCGACTGGATGAAGCGCATGCTCAAGGACAAGTACCAGGACCTGATGGGCAAGCGCGCCAAGGCGACGCCGCTCAGGCGCGTCGTCACCGCCGACGACGTCGCCGAGACCATGATGAGCCTGATCGAGTCGAACCGCTTCGTCACCGGCGAGGTGATCGTCATCGACGGCGGCTACACGAGCTCGACCTAGATGCTCGAGGGTGTCGTCCCTTTTCCGCCGGATTTCGCGCGCCGCTACCGCGAGAAGGGCTACTGGCAGGACAAGTCGCTTGCCCAGGAGTTTGCCGCCGTTTTCGATCGTTTCAAGGAAAGGATTTTTCTTGTCGATCAAGACCGCGAGTACACCTACGGCGACATCGACCGGCTGACCGATAACCTCGCGCTCAACCTGCTCGAGCTCGGCCTCAAGCCGCTCGACCGCGTGGTGCCGACGCTGCCGAACTGCGCCGAGTTCGTGCTGCTGTACTTCGCGCTGCAGAAGATCGGCGCCATCCCGATCGCGGCGCTGGTCACGCATCGCTACGCCGAGATTCGCCAGTTCGTGAAGCTCTCGGGTGCCAGTACCTGCGTCTACCCGGAGCGGCAAAGCGACTTCGAGTTCGAGCCGATGATCCGCCGGGTCCAGCAACAAAATCCTTCGCTCAGGTTTTGCCTCTCGCTCCCCACGCTGCGCGGACTCATCGATAGGCCAGCAAAGAATAAGGATCAATTAAAGGAAATTCGTATTGACCCCACCGATCCGTGCATCTTCCAGCTCTCGGGCGGCACCACCGGCATTCCGAAACTGATCCCGCGCACGCACAACGATTACGCGTACAACTCCAAGACCGCCGCGCCGGTGTGCGGCGTGACGCAGGACTCGGTGCTGCTGCTCGCGCTGCCGATCGCGCACAACCTGCCGCTCGCCTGTCCCGGCATCCAGGGGTATTTCTTCCAGGGTGCAAAGGTGGTGCTCTCGCCGACAACGCGCCCGGAGGAAATGCTCAAGTTGGTGGAGAAATACAAGGTCACTCACATCAAGGTCGTGCCTGCGCTGCTCATCCGGCTGATCAACGACCCCTCGATCGAAAGCTATGACTTATCGAGCGTCAAAGTCATTCAAAGCGGCGGGCAGCGCATGCAGCCCGAGGTCCGGCTGAAAACGCACCAGCTCATGCCGAGCTGCTTCGTGCAGGAGAACTTCGGCATGTCGGAGGGGATGCTGTTCTTCGTGCGGCTCGACGACCCGAAGGAGGTCAAGCTCGAGACCTGCGGCCGGCCGATCTGCCCGGACGACGAAGTGCGCCTCGTCGACGACGAAGGCCGCGAGGTAGGGCCCGGCGAGGTGGGCGAGCTCATCTGCCGCGGCCCCTATACGCTGCGCGGCTACTACGGCGTGCCGCAATACAACGCCAAGGCCTTCACGCGCGAGGGCTTCTACTGCTCGGGCGATCTTATGCGCCGGCATCCGTCGGGCAACTACGTGGTCGAGGGGCGCAAGAAAGACCTGATCAACCGCGGCGGCGAGAAGATCAGCGCCGAGGAGATCGAGAACCTGATCCTTTCGCACCCCGCGGTGCAGAACGTCGCCTGCGTGCCGATTCCGGACCCGAACCTCGGCGAGAGGATGTGCGCCTGCGTGGTTTTACGAAATGGTTTCGCTTTGTCTCTGCATGAACTGGTCGAGTTTCTGAAGGGGAAAGAGATCGCGAAATTCAAATTGCCGGAGCGGCTGCAAATCCTCGATGAGTTCCCCGTTTCAACCTTCGGCAAGGTGTCCAAGAAGGCGCTGGCGGAGATGGCGGCTCGCAATGCGCATCATTGACCTGCACTGCTATCCCGGCACCCAGGAGTGGATCGCCTGCCAGGGGCCCTACGTCGAGGCGCTGGCGAAATACTGGAACCGCAGCTGGACCGGCAAAGCCGAAAACGAGGTGATCAAGGATTTCACCGACGCCGGCGTGCAGGCAGTCCTGGTGGCGCTCGACCTCGAGACCACGATCGGCACGCAGCCGGTGTCGAACGAATACGTGCACGCGATGTGGAAGCGGCACCCGGAGCGCATCATCCAGGCCTGGGGCGCGCTCGAGCCCGCCAAGGGGGACGTCGCGATCGCGCAGGCGAAGAAGGCGGTGCGCGAGCTCGGCCTCATCGGCTTTCATTTCCATCCGATCATGCAGCACTTCGCGGTGAACTACCGGCGCTACTACCCGCTGTTCGAGGTCATCAGCGAGCTGAAGGCGGCGGTGATGATCGACGTCGGCACCACCGGCATGGGCGCCGGACTGCCCGGCGGGATGGGCGCGAAGATCCGCCATGCGCACCCCTCGTCGATCGACGAGCTGGCGGCCGACTTTCCCAGCCTCAAGATCATCATGGCGCATCCCGGCTGGCCGTGGGTGGACGAGACCACCGCGGTGGCCCTGCACAAAGGCAATGTCTACTGGGAGATGTCGGGCTGGGCGCCGAAATATTTGCCGGCAAGCCTCAAGGTGGACATGCGTGCGCGGCTGCAGGACAAGATCATGTTCGGCAGCGACTACCCGAGCCTGCCGTACGCGCGCATCCTCAAGGAGTGGCAGGAGCTCGGCTATTCCGACGCGGTGATGGAGAAGATCTTCCACCAGAACGCCGAGCGCGTCCTCGGGCTCTGATCACTGCATCGCCTCGACGATCCGCTCGGGCGTCAGCGGCAGGTCGCGCACGCGCACGCCGAGCGCGTTGCAGAGAGCGTTGGCGATCGCCGCGGCGGTCGGCCCCATCGTGCACTCGCCAGCGCCGACCGAGGGAAACTCGTTCTTGAGGAGGTGAACCTCGACCGGCGGCGCCTCGCTGAACTTGAGGATCGGATAGTCCTCCCAGGTCTGGGCCCCCGGCCGCATCTCCTCCTTGAGCGTCCAGCTCGCCGCCTGGATGCAGCCGCCCTCGATCTGGTTCACGACGCCGTCGGGATTGACGGCGATGCCGACGTCGACCGCGGCGACGAGGCGCGTCACGCGAAGCTCGTGTCCCGCCTCTACCTCGGCCACCACCGCGCAGTACGCGCCGAGGTTCTTGTATTTGGCGAAGCCGATGCCGTGGCCGCGGCCTTCGGCCGGCTTCCAGGTTTCCCAGCCGGATCTTTCCACGACTTTTTCGATAACGGCAAGCCCACGCGGATCTTTCAAATGCTTCAACCGGAACTGAATCGGATCCGTGCCGGCAGCGACTCCACATTCGTCCATGAAGGACTCGATGGCGAACACGTTGCCGAAGCCGCCGAGGGAGCGCAGCGAGGAGCTGCGCACCGGCATTTCCTTCACGTAGTGGTGCGTGACGCGCAGGTCCGGGAAGTCGTAGATCGGGATGGCGTTGCGATGCGCCCCGCCCGCCGGCAGCGCCGGATCGACCGCGGGCGCGAGCTCGAACGGCTTCTCCAGATGCGCCGCCGCGATGAGCGTCGGCCGCTCGAGCCTCCCCGGCCGGTGCGTGTGGCCGTTGCTCCACAGATCGTGGCGCCAGGAAACGATGCTGCCGTCCGCGTCGAGGTGCGCTTCGAGCTCGAAGCACATCGCGGCACCGTACGGCTCCCACGCGAACTCGTCGCCGCGCATCCACTGCAGCTTCACCGGGCGGCCTGCGGCAGATCGAGCGAGCAGCGCGGCGTCCAGCGCCACGTCGTCGGCGCCGTTGTGCCCATAGCAGCCGGCGCCTTCGGCATGGGTCACGACGATGTTCTTCTCGTCCATGCCGAGTATCTTGGCGAGCTCCTGGCGCAGCCCGAAGATGCCCTGGCTGTGCGTCCAGATTTCCAGCTTCGCGCCCTGCATGCGCGCCACGGCGCACGACGGGCCGATCGAAGCATGCGCGATGAAGGGCTTGGTGTATGCGGCCTGCACCCGCGTTACGCTTCTCGCCTTCGCCTGCGCGTCGAGCTTCTCCCTGGCGATGTTGTGCTCGGCGACATGCTGCTTCAGCCAGGCATGAAAATCGGCCGGCGCATCCGGCGCGAATTCCCAGGCCGACTTGTCGCGCAGCCGCGCCGCCGCCGCGATGGCGTCTTCCTCGCGCTCGGCCAGCACGCCAAGGAAGTTGCCGTCACGAACCAATGAAGCTCGCTTCAAATCTGTTTCCCCGATTTGTTTCAACTTCTTGAAAGGCCGCGGCGGCCTGACCACGCGGCCGAACAGCATTCCCGGCAGCGCCATGTCGTGCACGTAGCTCGGCCTGCCTGCAATCTTTGCGGGCAGATCGAGCCGCGCGGCGCTCGTGCCGACGACGCGATAGGCGGTGGCTTGCTTCGGCGGCGCGCCGCGCAGCTCGGCGCAGGCTTTGCGCAAGCCGCTGCCGCCGTCCTGGATCGAAAGGCTGCCGGACGTGACGCCCTCGTCGGGGCTGTAGGCCGTGCTCGGCGGCAGGATGCGGATGCGCTCGAGCGGCACGTCGAGCTCTTCGGCGGCGATCTGCGCGAGCGCGGTCAGGATGCCCTGCCCGAGCTCAACCTTTCCGGTGACGATCGTTACCGTGCCGTCACGCTCCAAGCGCACACGCCGGATGGCAAGAGATTTTTCAGCGAGCACGCAGAATCGCCTTGACGACGCGGTTGTGCGAGCCGCATCGACAGAGGTTTTTATCGAGAGCTGCGCGGATTTCCGCTTCGCTTGGGTTCTTGTTCTTTTCAAGCAGGGCAGCGGCGCTGACGGCAATGCCGCTCATGCAGAAGCCGCATTGCGCCGCCTGCTCCTCGATGAGCGCCTTCTGCACCGGATGCAATTCGCCGTTGCTGCCCAGGCCTTCCACCGTGGTTATTTTCTTGCCGGCGACGGACCAGAGCGGCACATCGCATGAGGCCATGGCGCGGCCGTCGATCAGCACGAAGCAGGCGCCGCACAGGCCGCTGCCGCAGCCGAAGCGGCTGCCGACGAGGCCCAGGTCGTTGCGCAGCACGTAGAGCAGCGGCGTGTCTCGATCTGCCTCGACCGTGCGGGGGACTCCGTTGACCTCGAGCTGCATGCTCAGTCCGCGGTGATCCCGGTCTCGCGAATGAATTTCTTCCAGCGCTCGATATCGCCGCCGATCTGCGTCGAGATCTCGTCGGGACTGCCGGGCGCCGGCACCATGCCCTGCTTCATGAGCGTTTCGCCCACCTCCGGAGCCGAGAGGATGGAGGCGAGCTCCTGGTTCCATTTCTGGACGATCTCGGGCGGCAGGCCCGCCGGGCCCGCGATCCAGAAGTAGAGATCGATGTCGAGGTTCTTCAGCCCGAGCTCGGCGAAGCTCGGCGAATCGGGCGCGAGCACGGAGCGCCGCTCCCCGGACACCGCGATCACGGTGAGCTTGCCCGCTCTTGCGTGCGGCAGTGCGGTGTGCACGGGAAGGACCGCGAGCTGCACTTGGCCGCCGAGCAGGTCGGTGAGCGCCTGCGCTGCGCCCTTGTAGGGCACGTGCAGGATGTCGATCCCCAGACGCTGCTTCAGGAGCTCGACTGCGAGGTGCTGCGGCGTGCCGTTGCCCGGCGAGGAATAGCTAAGCTTGCGAGTACGAGCGGCGGCCTCGAGCTCTTCCAGGTTCTTGACCGGCAGGGCCGTCGGGTTGACCACCAGCGCGACGTTGCCGTTCGCCACGCGCCCGACCGGCGTGAAGTCCTTCACCGGATCGTATGGAATGGTTTTATAGAGCGCCGGCGTGATGGTGAAGGTGTTCACCGTCACCATCATCGTATAGCCGTCGGGCTGCGCCTTGGCGACTATCGCGGCGCCGATATTGCCGCTCGCGCCGGGCCTGTTGTCGACGATCACCGACTCTTTCCAGCGCTCGCTGAGCCTGGGACTGACGATGCGCGCAATGATGTCGATGCCGGTTCCGGGTGTGTAAGGCACGACCAGCGTTATGGGGCGGCTGGGATAGCTTTGCGCACCGGCGTTGAATGAGACCAGCGCGAGCGCCAGAACCAGGAATCTCTTCATAGCTTTCCTTCCATACGCAGCAGCTTGAGTGCGTTGTCGAAGTAGATCTTTCGTTTGTCCCGTTCGGGCAGGCCGAGTTCCTCGACCGAGCGGATGCCCTCGCGGATGAACATCGGTCCGCCCTCGGGATCGAACGGGCAGTCGCTCGCGAACACCACGTGGTCCGCGCCGAAAAAGGCGAGTCCGCAGGCAAGAGGCGCCGCGGCGCCGCCGAGCACCGTGTCGCCGTAGAACATCTTGAAATATTCAATTGGAGGTTTTTGAAGTCGCTTGAGCACTTCGGTTTCCTCACCATCCACACTTCGAGAACCCAGTTGGGCCCACAGCGTCTCGGCGCGGCCGGCGAAAAACGGAATCATGCCGCCGCAGTGGTGCGTGATGATGCGCATCTTCGGCAGCTTGACGAACATGCCGGAGAACACGATGCGCGCCATCGCCACGCTGGTCTCGAACGGCCAGCCGAGCACCTGCCAGATCTCGTATTTGGACTTCGGCTCGTTCGCGTAGTCCGCCCGCGACGCGGGCCGCACCGGGTGCAGCCAGATCGGCAGGTCGTGGTGGTTGGTGATGCGCTCGAACACCGGCAGGAATTCAGGCTCGTCGAGCGGCCGTCCGGCGGCGCTCGAGCATACCTGGACGCCGCGCGCCCCGAGCTGATTGACGGCGCGGTCCATCTCCTCGAGCGCAGCCGGTACGTTGTTCATCGGCAGCGAGGCGACGAAGGCGGGAAATTCCTTCGGCCATTTCCTGCACATCTCCACCATGCCGTCGTTAGCGATGCGCGCCAGCTCGGGCGAGAAATCCGGCCCACCGAGCAGCTCCGGCGGCGGCAGTCCGAGAGTGAGGACCTGGCGCAGCTCCCGGAATTTCTCGCGCAGCATGGCGACGCGCGCCTCGATGTCCCACAGCAGCCGCAGGTTCGACATGCGCTTGACGATGCCGGCGTCCTTCGAGTGCTGCTTGAGCATCTCGAGATAGCGCATCGGCATCACGTGGTTGAAGATATCGATCTTCACGCGATCAACCCTTTCCGCTCACGGATCGCTTCCCAGACCCGCACCGGCGAGTAGGGAAAATCGAGGTGATGGATGCCGAGCGGCCGCAATGCGTCGATCACCGCGTTGGCTATCGTCGGCACCGCCCCCGTCGTGCCCGCTTCGCCCGCGCCCTTCACGCCGAGCGGGTTGCCGGGTGCAGGAATCGAGCGGTCGTAGAGCCGCAGCTCGGGCTGGTCGTCGGCACGCGGCATGACATAGTCCATGAAGCTGCCGTTGAGCAGCTGGCCGCTGTCGGCGTCGTACACGCCGTGCTCGCCCATCGCCTGCCCGAGCCCCTGCGCGATGCCGCCGTGCAGCTGGCCCTCGAGCAGGGTGGGGTTGATCACGCGTCCGCAGTCGTCCACCGCGACATAGCTCAGGACCGCCAGCTTCCCGGTGTCCGGATCGATCTCCACCTCGGCGACATGCGCGCCGCTGGGGTAGGAACGCGGCTGCGGAATATCGCCGCGCGCATCGAGCGGATGCGGCGACTCGCCGGCGTAGCGGCGCGCGATCTCCTCCAGCGTGATCGAGACGTCCGCGCCTTTCACCCGATAGCGGCCTTTCTCGAATTCGACATCTTGAACCGAAACTTCCAGCTCCTTTGCCGCGAGCTCCATGCCCTTGCGCACGATCTCGCGCGACGCCACGGCGATCGCGCCGCCGTAGGCCATCATGGAGCGCGAGCCGATGGTGCCGTCGCCCATCAGGGCGGGGCCGTCGGGGTCGCTCGCGCGCAGGAAGATCTTCTCCGCATCCATGCCGAGGATTTCTGCGGCGACTTCCGGATACACCGTCTCGTGGCCCTGCCCGGAAGGGCCGGCGACAGCGTAGATGCTGGCGTTGCCCGAGTCGCCGAAGCGGATCTCGACTTCTTCCTTCGGGCCGCCGCCGGCGCCGGCCGGCTCGATGAACATCGCGCAGCCGATGCCGCGCAGCTTGCCCTGGCGCCGCGCCGCTTCTCGTCTTTTCTCGAAAGAATTCCAGTCTGAGCGTCGCAAAGCCTCGTCCAGCAACCCCGGCGGATCGCCGCTGTCGTAGGTCGACATCGCGATCGGCGTCTTGTACGGGAATGCTTCCTTCGGGATCAGGTTCCTGCGCCGCAGCTCGACCCGGTCGATGCCGGTTTCGTGCGCCGCCTCCTCCACCAGCCGCTCGATGAGGTAGGAGACGTTCGGCCGGCCGGCGCCCCGATAGGCGGTGGTCGGCGTCGTGTTCGTGAGCACCAGGCGGTGGCGGCCGTACGCCGCCGGGATGCGGTAGAGGTTGATCACGTGAAACGCCGGCAGCAGCGTGTTGATCAGGGGACCGGGATGGGAAAGATAGGCGCCCGAGTTGCAGATCCATTCGACGCGCAGCGCGAGGAATTCTCCGTGGCGGTCGAGCGCCAGCTCGCCCTTCAGCTGCGCCGCGCGCCCGTGGTAGTCGCTGAGGAAGGTTTCCGCCCGCGATGCCACCCATTTGACCGGCTTGCCGAGCGTCTTCGCGGCGAGCATCAGGGCGCAGTACTCGACGTAGGCATCGGAACGGATGCCGAAGCCGCCGCCGACGTCCTTCGCATGCACGCGGATTTTCTCGCGCGGCGCGCCGGTGATGGCGCTCAAGCCGCCGAGGATCAGCGAAATTCCCTGCGTCGGCGAGTAGAGGTCGTAGGTTTCGCTCGCCGCGTCGTACGCCGCGAGCGCCGCCTTCGGCTCCATGGGATTGCCGACCACCCGCGTGCTGTCGAGCGATAGCCGCGTGACGTGTGCGGCGCGCGAGAACGCCTCGCTCACCGCCGCCTCGTTGCCGTATTCGTAATCGAAGCTGATGTTGCCGGGAATCTCTGGATAAAGCTGCGCTGCATCGCTCGCCATGGCCGCCTCGGCGTCGACCACTGCCGGCAGCTCGCGGTACTCGACCTCGATCTTCTCGGCAGCGTCCTGCGCCGCCGCCGCCGAGGTGGCGACGACCAGCGCCACTTCCTGCCCGACGCAGCGCACGCGGCCATTCGCGAGCACATCGCGGTGCGGCTGCTTGATCATGGCGCCGCCCTTGCCGGGATAGCGCACGAGCGGCGGCTCGGTCTTGTAACCTGCCCTGGCGGTGTCCTCGCCAGTGAAAACGGCTACCACGCCTGGACTTCGCACTGCATTTTCTTTCTCCAGCGAGATGATTTCGGCGTGCGCACGATCGGAGCGCAGGAAATGGCCGTAGAGCTGCCCCGGCAGGTTCCAGTCCGCCGCGAAGCGCCCGTGACCGCCCAGCAGCCTCGCGTCCTCGCGCCTTCCCTTGAACTGTCCGCTCATCTCTTCAGTCCTTTGAACTGCAGCACCAGCAGCCGCCGCAGATCGGCCAGCCCCTCCTCCGGATCCGGGCGCTCGCGGGCGATCCACCAGCGCAGCGAAGCCGAGTACACGAAAAAGATATGGCGTGCGATGAAGGCCGGATTCTCGCCCGAAACGATGCGCCTTTCACGCTGTGCGTTGCGAACCAGCGCTTCGATGCCCTCGATCAGCCGCTGCCGGATGCCGAGAAAGGTCACCGCCTGCTTGCCCTGCGAATAGAAGGTGAGCTCCTGCAGCAGGATGCGCGAGAGCTGCACTTTGGCTCCGAGCCAGTGGTAATGCACGCCGAAGATCGCCAGCAGCTGGCCGATCAGCGGCTGGCCCGGACGGGGAGCCGCCAGTGCCACGTCAGTGATCGCATTGAGCTCCTCGTTGAAAATCAGGAACACCAGGTCGCGCTTGTCCTCGGCATAGTTGAACAGCGTCCCCAGCCCGACATGGGCGCGCCTGGCGATCTGCCGCAGGGTCGCCGCGCCATAGCCGCGCCGGGTGAACAGCTCGCTTGCCGCGGCGCGGATGCGCTCGCGCGTGGCGAGCTTCTTGCGCTCGCGCAGGCCTAGGTCGTCGGCTGCGGCGTCGATTGCCAGGCGACGAACTTCCATCCCTGCGGCGTCTTCGCCCAGGCGTTGAGGAACATCAGCTTGAGCGTCCTCGGCTGGCCGTTGATCTCGGCCTCGATGTGCCCTTTGCCGGTGACGAGCGCGACCTCGCCGAGGATGCGCACTTTCTGGTCGGTGCATCGCCCGCGGTCATCGCCGCGTAGCGCTTGTCCTCGAGGGAGAGGATTTCCTTCTCGGTGCTCATTTCCAGACCTCCTTGGCGGTTTCGACCACGCGCTCGAGCTTGCGCCATTGCTCGTCCTGCGAGAGCTGGTTGCCGTGATGCGTGCTGGAGAAACCGCATTGCGGCGACAGGCACAGGTCTTCCAACGGCACATAGCGCGAGGCGCTTTCGATTCTTCGCTTCAATTCATCCTTATCTTCCAAAGAACCCGTTTTTGATGACACCAATCCGAGCACGACCTTGCTTCCCTTCCGGGCAAAGCGCAGCGGCTCGAAGCCACCGGCGCGCTCGGAATCGAACTCCATGAAGAAGCCGTCCACCTTGCACGAGAACATCGCCTCGGCGACCGGATCGTAGCCGCCTTCGGCGACCCAGGCGCTCTTGAAGTTGCCGCGGCAGGTATGCAGGGTGATCGTCATGCCCGTGGGACGGCCCTCGAGCGCGCGGTTGATGGTGTCGGCATAGACGCGCGGCAGCTCCTCGGGATCGTCGCCGTTCCTGCTGCAGTTGTCGCGGATCTTCGGGTCGCAGAGGTAGGCGAAGGCGACGTCGTCGAGCTGCAGATAGGTGCAGCCGGCCCTGGCGAACGCCGCGATGGCGGCGCGATATGCCGCCGCCGCATCGAACCAGAATTCCTTGAGGTCCGGATAGGCTTCGCGCGAGATCCCGGCGCGCCCGCCGCGCAGATGCAGCATGGAAGGCGACGGGATGGTGAATTTCGCGGTTTTCCTGGTTGCACGCTTCAAGAACGCAAAATCGTCCACCATGATGGGACGCGAATAGCGCAGCCTTCCGGTCACTGCGGGGATCGGCGGCTGCTCTTCGGTGCCGCCGAATTTCGGGCCGGGGTTCTCGCGCAGCGTTACGCCCTCGAGCTGCGATAGAAAATCGAGATGCCACCAGCCGCGGCGGAACTCGCCGTCGGTGACGCTCTCGAGGCCGATCGCTTCTTGCTTGGCCACGACGTCGCGAATCGCTCGATCTTCGATTTCCCGAAGGTTGGTCTGCTGCTTTCGGGCTGCCGCAAGCTCACGGGGGCGTAAAAGACTCCCCACCTGGTCGGCACGAAACGGCGGCTTCATCGGAGAAGCGGGACGAACGCGCGGATCATGAACGCGTGAATGCTACCATCCCGTGCACCGGTGAATATTCTCTTCGCCAGCGAAACCGAGAAGGCCGAGCACTGGATTCCGCTCCTCGAACGGGCGCTGCCGCGGGACCGGATCTTCCTGCGGCCTGAAGCGCCGATCGACGTCGCGCTGGTCGCGACGCCGCCGCCGGGCACGCTGGAGAACCTGAAGGACGTGAAGCTGATCCAGTCGCTGTGGATGGGCGTGGAGACGCTGCTCGCCGACCCGGCGCTGCCCAAAGGCGTGCCGCTCGCGCGGCTGGTCGATCCCGGGATGGTGGCGGCGATGTCGGAAACCGTGCTAGCGCATGTCCTCGACTGGCACCGCCACCACTATGCCTATCGCGCGCAGCAGCACGAGCGCCGCTGGCAGCGCCACCGGCAATACCTCGCCGCCGATCGCACGATCGGGCTGCTCGGGCTCGGCGAGCTCGGAGCCGACGCGGCGCGCAAGCTCCTCGCGCTCGGCTTCAATGTCGCCGGCTGGAGCCGCAGCCGCAAGGAGCTCGGACGCCTGGTCTGGATCGCAGAGCTGGACGCCATGCTCGAGAGGAGCGATGTCGCGGTGTGCCTCCTGCCTCTCACGCCCCAGACGCGCGGCATCCTCAATTCAAGAACGCTGGGAAAAATCAGGCAAGGCGGCTGCGTCATCAGCGTGGCGCGCGGTGGGCATCTGGTGGCGAACGACCTGATTGCAGCCCTGGATGCGGGCCACCTGGCGCACGCCTACCTCGACGTGTTCGAGCCGGAGCCGATGAGCGCCGACCAGCCGCTGTGGCAGCACCCCAGGGTGACGATCACGCCGCATGCCGCGGCGCTCACCGATGCGCGCACCGCGGTGCCGAAGATCGTGGAGAACATCGAGCGGCTGCGCAACGGCCGCCCGCTCCTCAACGTGGTGGACCTGGAGGTCGGCTACTAGTAGCTGAGCTTCGGATACCTAAAAGCGGCTGCGATGGCGAGCGTTGCGAGGCAAGTGGCGATTACTTGCACCGCAGGCGCCACGGCGTTGACTCGAATGTTATCCGCCGCCCACTCCAGCGCCAAGGCCCAGCCTCTCAGCTCCATGGCGCGCCAGTATACTGGCCGTCCCCCATGCACGAGCTCGTGATCCGCAACGCGCTGCTTCTCGACGGTTTGGGTTCCAAGCCGCAACGGGGCGACGTCGCGGTTGCCGACGGAAAAATCGCCGCAATCGGAAAAATAAAAGAGTCTTCAAAGCAAGTCGTGGACGCCGACGGCCTGGCGCTGATGCCCGGCATCATCGACAACCATACGCATTACGACGCGCAGCTCACCTGGGACCCGAGCGCCTCGCCCTCGCCCGCGCTCGGCGTCACCACCGCGATCATCGGCAACTGCGGCTTCACCATCGCGCCGTGCCGTCCGGCGGATCGGGACCTGGTGATGCGCAACCTGACGCAGGTCGAGGGCATGTCGCTCGAAGTGCTGCGCACCGGCATCCGCTGGGACTTCGAATCGGTGCCGCAGTACCTCGACATGCTCGAGCGCCAGAGGTCTGCGCTCAACATCGCAAGCTTCGTCGGCCACTCGGGAGTACGAAGCTACGTGATGGGCGATGCAGCGACGCAGCGCGCTGCGAACGATGCGGAGATCGCCGAGATGCGCCGGCTCGTGCTCGAGGCGATGCGCGCCGGCGCGATCGGCTTCTCGAGCAGCACTTCGCCGGCTCACAACGGCGAAGGGGGCGTGCCGATGCCTTCGCGCCTCGCCGACGAGAAGGAGCTGCGCGCCCTCGTCGTCTGCCTCAAGGACGCCGGCCGCGGCGTCTTCATGCTCACCAAGGGCGGCCACACGCGCATGGCGTTCCTCGAGGAGCTGGCGGCGCAATCGACGCGGCCGGTGGTGGTGGCCGCCCTGCTTCACAACAGCACCAATCCGGATGCGGTGTTCCAGGACCTCGATGCCGCCCGCGAGGCGAACGCGCGCGGGCACAAAGTGGTCGGCGCGGTCTCGTGCTGCCCGCTGTCGATGGATTTCACGCTGCATGCGCCGTACACGTTCGAGGGCTTGCAGTCCTGGCAACCGGCTTTGCCTTTAAAAGGTGTTGAATTCAAGAAAAAACTGAAACAACCCGCATTCCGTGAATCGGTTCGAAAGGAGTTGGCCACACCGGCGCACTTCCGGCTGTTCAATGGCCAGTGGGATCAGGTGCGCGTCGTCGAGTCGGCGCGCAAGGAGCTCGAGCAGCGCTCGATCGCCGATCTCGGGAAGGAGGCGGGCAAGGACCCGCTGGATTTCATGCTCGACCTGGCCCTTGGCGAAAACCTCGACACGGTGTTCACGGCGCTGCTTCTCAACTCGGACGAGGCGGCGGTCGGACGGATGCTGCACCACCCCGCTAGCATGGTGTCGCTGTCGGACGCGGGCGCGCACCTTACTTTCTTCAACGACGCCGGCTTCGGCCTGCATCTGCTCGGGCATTGGGCGCGCGAGCTCGGGGTGCTTTCGCTCGAAGACGCGGTTCGCAGGCTGACCGGTCACCCGGCGGCGGTGTTCGGCATCAAGGAGCGCGGCGTCCTGAAGGCCGGCTACCATGCGGACCTCCTGCTCTTCGACCCCGTCAAGGTGAACCGGGGCGCGAACCGGCGGGTTTTCGATCTGCCGGGGGGCCATCCGCGGCTCACCGCCGACGCGCTCGGCGTGCACGGCGTCTGGGTGAACGGCGTGCGGATCCTCGAGAATGGCGCTCTGGATCGCTCGCTGCGCCCCGGACGTTTGCTCCGCGACTTCGCGTAGCTGCAGCACGACAGATAAAAAGCGAGCGCAAACAGCACTCTTGGGAAATTCGGCCGCAGCAGCGTCGCTCAGGGCCGACGTTTTCCCGGATTTTTGGCCAAAACTCCCCGTGTGATCGGCTGGTATGGATCGTGCATACCGTTACGCGTTGTTCCAGCCATCACAACAGAGAGGGTAATAACGTGCTACAGAAAGACGGGTTTTTCCGCAAGCGCGAAGAGCGGCGCGATGACAGTCTTTTCCGCCAGAGCCAACCAGTGACTGCCGCCCCCGTGTCCGCGGCCAGCGCGGCGCCCGCGCCCTTTACCCCCGCCGATAAAGGCGAGGAGCGCAAGGAAGCGAAGCTGGTCGTCGGCCCCGACATCAAGATGAAAGGCGCCGAGATCACCGATTGCGACACGCTGGTGGTGGAAGGCCGCATGGAAGCCACGCTCGATTCGCGCGTCCTCGAGATCGCGCAGAACGGCGTGTTCCAGGGCACCATCGCCGTGGACAACGCCGAGATCAACGGCCGTTTCGAAGGCGAGCTGACGGTGCGCAAGCAGCTCACCATCCACGGCACGGGCAAGGTGTCGGGCAAGATCCGCTACGCCAAGATCAAGATCGAGGAAGGCGCGGAGCTCGCCGGCGAGATCTCCGTTCTCGACAAGTCGCAGAGCAACGTGGCTGCTCCGACGCGCCGCGTCGGCGTCATCTGATCAGCTAGTTCGCAGCATCCCTGGGCCTCGGCGAGCCGGATCCCGGCGTCGAGGCCTAGGCATTTCCCCTGCCAAGCGCGCGTCGCAGTCGCACGACGCCCTCGGCGAGCCGCTCTTCGGCCGCGGCAAAGCACCAGCGCACGTAGCCTTCGCCCTCCGGGCCGAATGCCGCTCCGGGCGCCAGCCCAAGGCCGTGCTCGCGCACCAGGCGCTTGCAGAAGGCGAGGCTGTCGGTCATGCGTTCGATGCCGAAGAAGGCGTACATCGTTCCTGACGGCAAAGCGATTTTGACGTTCTGGATGCTTTTTAGCTCGCCGACGAGAAAATCCCGCGCCTTGCGGTAACGCTGCAGGCTCCTTTCTATGATCGCCTCTCCGTCCTTCAGCGCCGCGATGCCGGCGCGCTGCACGAACACCGGCGCGCACGAGGTGTTGTACTCGATCAGCTTGCCGAGGTCGGCGGTGAGGCCCGGCGGCACCGCCAGCCAGCCCAGGCGCCAGCCGGTCATCATCCAGGACTTGGAGAAGGTGTTGGCGCTGATCAAACGGTCCTCGCTTTCGGCGAGATCGAGGAACGAAGGAGCGATACCGCCCGCACCGTAGTAAAGGCGCTCATAGGCGTCGTCGGCGAAGATCCAGATGCCCTGGCGCCGGCAGTGCTCCAGGATCGCGCGCTGCTCGCCGCGGGTGATCGTCCAGCCGGTGGGATTGTTGGGCGAATTGAGATACAGCGCCCGCGTCCCCGGCGTCAGCGCGTCGATAAGTCGGTTTAGATCAAGTCTCCAACCTGAGCTGGAAAATTCCAGGGCCACTGTGGCGACGCGCGCGCCGAGGATTTTCGGGATCTCCAGCAAGTTTGGCCAGAGCGGCACCACCTCGACCACGCGGTCGCCGGGGTCCACCAGGAGCTGCGAGGCGAGCATCAGCGCGTTGACCCCGGCGCTCGTCACGGCGACCTGGCCGGGCCCGGTCGGGCGGTGCAGCCGCGTGAGGTAGGCGGCCAGCGCGTCGCGCAGCTCCGGAATGCCGAGATTGTGCGTGTAGTAGAGCTCGCCGGCGGCGATCGAGTCGATGCCCGCCTGGCGGATGAACTCGGGCGTCGGCTCGTCGGGCTCGCCGACCCAGAACGGCAGCACGTCGGGATTGCCCAGGCCCTCGTTCACCAGTTCGCGGATCTTGGAGGCGGTGAGCGCGCGAACCGCGGCGCGCGCTGAAAGCGGCGATTCAGGTTTCATGTAGTCTCGCATTCTAAGGATGAACAAACTTCCTCGTACCGTCTGGGCCCTCGGTTTCGTCTCGCTGTGCATGGACCTCTCCTCGGAGCTGGTCCACGGGCTGCTTCCCGTTTTCATGACCGCAGTTCTGGGCGCGAGCATGCTGGCGGTCGGCGTGGTCGAGGGCATCGCCGAGGCCACCGCCTCGATCGTCAAGGTGTTCTCCGGCGTGCTCTCCGACCGCCTCGGGCGCAGGAAGCCGCTGGTGGTCCTCGGCTACGCGCTCGCCGCGGCGTCGAAGCCGCTCTTTCCGCTCGCCGGGTCGGTGCCGCTGGTGCTCGTCGCGCGCTTCATGGACCGCGTCGGCAAGGGAATCCGCGGCGCGCCGCGCGACGCGCTGATCGCGGATGTCACGCCGGCGGAGGTGCGCGGAGCCGCCTACGGACTGCGTCAGGCGCTCGATACCGTGGGCGCAGTGCTCGGGCCGCTTGCGGCCATCGGCCTCATGATTCTGCTCGCGAGCGACATTCGCGCGGTGCTATGGGTGGCGGTCGTGCCCGCAATCCTGGCCGTAGTCGTGCTGGTCGTATTCGTGCACGAGTCGCCGGCCGCGGCGGGTAAGGCTTCGAATCCGCTGTCGGGCATTGCCGGCCTGAACGCGCGTTACTGGGCGGTCGTCGTGATCGGTGCCGTGTTCACGCTCGCGCGGTTTTCAGAAGCGTTCCTCGTGCTGCGCGCCCAGGATCTGGGAATGGCGCTCGCGCTGGTGCCTGTTGTTCTCGTAGTGATGAATCTGGCCTATACGGCCATTGCCTACCCGGCGGGCCTCGCCGCGGACAAGGGCTACCGGAATCATCTGCTGGTCTGGGGCCTTATCGCGCTGATGGCCGCCGACCTCGCCATCGCCTGGGTCGCGTCGCTGCCGGCGCTCTTTGCCGGCGTCGTGCTCTGGGGGGTGCACATGGGGCTCACGCAGGGCCTGCTCTCGGCGCTGGTGGCCGATACTGCGCCGGAGCGGCTGCGCGGCACGGCGTTCGGAGTGTTCTACCTCGTGTCGGGGGTCGCGCTGCTCGCCGCCAGCGTGCTCGCCGGCTGGCTATGGAACGAGTACGGGGCGGCTGCGACCTTCTACACCGGCGCGGCGTTCACCGCGACGGCGCTGGCCGGATTGGTAACATATATGCATGTCAGCCGGACACGGGCACGGGGCGGGTGAGCACGGCGGCAACAAGGGCGTCGCGCTCCTGATCTCAGTTCTAGCGCTGGTGCTGGCCTTCTCCGAGACGCTCGGCAAGGGCGCGCAAACCGCGGCGCTCGCCTACAACATCGAAGCTTCCAACCTGTGGGCTTTCTTCCAGGCGAAGACCATCCGCCAGACGGTGCTGCGCACCGCGGCCGAGCAGGTCGAGGCCCAGGTGGGGTCGGGCAAAAATGAAGGTCTGAAAAAGCAGGTCGATGCCTGGAAAAAGACCGCGGAGCGCTATCAAAGCGAGCCCGAGACCGGCGAAGGCCGCAAGGAGCTCGCAGACCGGGCGAAGCAAGCCGAGAAAAAGCGCGATACCTCGATGGCGGCGTACCACCACTACGAGTTGGCTTCGGCGGCAGTGCAGATCGCCATCGTGCTCGCCTCGGCGTCGATCATCACCTCGATGGTGGCGCTGGTGTGGCTCGCCGGGGCGCTGGGAGTCCTCGGCGTCGCGTTCTGCCTGATCGGCTTCTTCTGGCCGACGGCGGTGCACCTCTTCTAGCCTTCTAGCGCTCGGTAAGGATCCTCAGCACCACGCGCCGGCCATCGGGCCAGCGTATGCGGCATTCCCTGGCGGGGTACTGCGCGAGCGCGTCATACGGGTTCTGCGAGAGCGTTTCGCGAAAGTGCTTGTTGCCGTACAGGACTTCGCCGCGCCCCGGGTCCGCGACGTATACCGGCGCATCGAGGTTTTCCAGGACCTTCACGAAGCGCGCGTCCGCGGCGCGCAACTCCTCGCGCAGCCTGGCGAGCAGGATCACGAACACGATCAGCGTGATCAGCGAAACCCCTCCGTCCCAGTAGTAGTACATCCTCGAGCTGTAATGGTGGCTGGTCCAGAACAGGATGATCCAGGTCAACACCGCGGCCACCGACATGGCGAAGCCCCAGTTGCGCCCCGCCGCCCACGTGACGATGGCGACAGGCAGCAGATAGAGAATGGACAGGCGAAGCTCGAAGCCGGTGAGCTTGTCGATCGAGGCGATGGCCGCGAACAGGATCACCGCGCTCGCGCAAGTCACTGCCGGGCCGTATTCGCCGAAGACCTCGGAGCCCGCGGGCGGAAGCGCCGATTGCGGAGGCGCCGTCTGCTCGGAACGCGCCATGGATTCATTCTCCGCAAAAAGCTCGCGCTTGCAAGAAAAGTTTCATGGGGTATGCAACGCCGGGTGGGAATCTTTACGGCTTCTTAATGCGGAACCGCGGCTACTTACGCCGTCCTTACGCCCGAGCACCTATCCTCATGGCCAAAGGAGCAAGGCAATGAAACCGCACTTTCGACGTCGAGGAGTCATCAAATCGGACAGCGAGCACAGCTTCGGTGTGGAAATTACGCCCGACGAACGCAAGCTGCTAGACGGCTTCGTGGGATTCCTGCTTGCTCTTGGCTTTATCGGTTGGCTTGCCACCGTGCTGCTATAGCTGCGTCAAGACTAACGTCGTTTTTACGCCGGCGTCCCTAAAGTACCGCGCCATCAGAGGCCGTCATGGAAATGGACCTGCTTTTCATCCTGCTCACGGTAGCGCTGTTCGTCGCGACGCTGGGGCTCGGCCTTTTATGCGAGCGCCTGATGGAGCGCAAGTCATGAGCGGCTTCGAGATGCTTGCCCTCGCCCTGGCGATCGGCCTGGCCGCGTACCTGGTCTACGCGCTCCTCAACCCGGAGGATTTCTGATGAATGCGCTCCTGCAATACGCCATCTACCTCGGCGTACTGCTCCTGCTCGTCAAGCCGCTCGGTGCCTACATGGCTAACGTGTACGAGGGCCGGTACCGGTTCCTCGCGCCGCTGGAGAACCTCGTCTACCGCTCGGCGGGGGTGCGGCCTGAGGAGGAGATGGACTGGAAGCGCTATCTGTGGGGCGTGCTCTGGTTCAACCTCATCGGCTTCGCTGCCGTCTATGCGCTGCAGCGGCTGCAGCACCTGCTTCCCCTCAATCCCCAGAAATTCGGCGCCGTCTCGGCGGACTCGTCATTCAACACCGCAGTGAGCTTCATCACCAACACCAACTGGCAGGGCTACGGCGGCGAGTCGACGATGAGCTATCTCACGCAGATGCTCGGGCTCGGCGTGCAGAACTTCTTCTCGGCGGCGACCGGGATGGCGGTGTTGATCGCGCTCACGCGCGGCTTCGCGCGCAAGCAGACGCAAGGCATCGGCAACGTGTGGGCGGATCTGACGCGTACCACGCTTTACATCCTGCTGCCGCTGTCGCTCCTGCTCGCCGGCGTCCTGGTCACGCAGGGCGTGGTGCAAACCTTCGAGCCTTACAAGACGGTAGACCTGGTGCAGCAGCCGCTCGAGTTCGAGCAGCCGAAGAACGGCCCGGACGGCAAGCCGCTCATCGACAAGGACGGCAAGCCGGTCATGGAGAAGGCGAGCACCAAGGAGCAGACCCTGCCTCTCGGGCCGGCCGCCTCGCAGATCGCGATCAAGCAGCTCGGCACCAACGGCGGCGGCTTCTTCAACGTCAACTCCGCGCATCCTTACGAGAACCCGACGCCGCTGTCGAACTTCCTGGAAGCGCTCGTGATCCTGCTCATTTCCGGGGCGCTTTGCTACACCTTCGGCCGCATGGTCGGCGACACGCGCCAGGGCTGGGCTCTGCTCGCCGCGATGACGGTAGTGTTCGTGGGCTTCCTCGCGGTGTGCTTGCTCTCCGAGCAGGCGGGCAATCCGATTCTCGGCAAGCTCGGCGTCGAGCAGTCGCTCGGCAACATGGAAGGCAAGGACGTGCGGTTCGGCGTTACCAACTCTGCGCTGTGGGCGACCGCCACGACCGCCGCGTCGAACGGCTCGGTGAACTCGATGCACGACTCGTTCACGCCCCTCGGCGGGCTGGTGCCGCTGGCGCTGATCCAGCTCGGCGAGATCATCTTCGGCGGCGTCGGCTCGGGCCTCTACGGCATGCTGGTGTTCGCGATCGTCGCGGTGTTCGTCGCCGGGCTGATGGTCGGGCGCACGCCGGAATACCTCGGCAAGAAGATCGAGTCCTTCGAGATGAAGATGGCCTCGCTCGCGGTGCTGTTTCCGTTCGCGGTGGTGCTGATCGGCACCGGCATCGCCGTGCTCGTCGAGCCGGGCAAGGCCGGCATCGCCAACCCCGGCGCGCACGGCTTCGCGGAGATCCTTTACGGCTTCTCGTCGGCCGGCAACAACAACGGCAGTGCGTTCGCTGGACTGAGCGCGAATACGCCCTTCTACAACACGGCGCTCGGCATCGCGATGTGGATCTCGCGGTACTGGCTCATCGTGCCGGTGCTCGCCATCGCGGGCAGCCTCGCGCGCAAGAAGCTGGTCCCGGCGAGCCCGGGAACGCTGCCTACGCATACGCCGCTATTCATCGCCTTTCTCGTCGGCACGATCCTGATCCTGGGCGCGCTGACCTTCGTTCCCGCGCTCGCGCTCGGCCCGATCGTCGAGCACCTGCAGCTTTGGAGAAGCTGACATGACAACTCACATTCGCACGCTTAGCGCACCGATCGTGCAGCGTGCGGCGCTGGAATCCTTCATCAAGCTCGATCCGCGCGTGCAATGGCGAAACCCTGTGATGTTCGTGGTGTGGGTTGGCAGCGTGCTGGTCACGCTGATCTGGATCGCTGGAACCGGAAAAGAGAGCTCCGGCTTCGTTCTCGCGGTCGCCCTATGGCTCTGGTTCACCATCGTGTTCGCCAACTTCGCAGAGAGCGTGGCCGAAGGGCGCGGCAAGGCGCAGGCCGCCGCGTTGCGCGGCACACGGCGCGACGTGATGGCGAAGAAGCTCTCGGATCCCGCCAAGAGGCAGTCCTGGAGCACCGTGCCGGGATCGACTCTGCGCAAGGGCGATTTCGTGTACGTGCCGGCGGGTGAAGTCATCCCCGGCGACGGCGAGGTCATCGAGGGCGCGGCGACAGTCGACGAATCGGCGATCACCGGCGAGTCCGCGCCAGTGGTGCGCGAGTCCGGCGGCGACCGCTCCGCGGTCACCGGCGGCACGCGCGTGCTGTCCGACTGGCTGGTGATGCGCGTCACCGCGAACCCGGGCGAGACTTTCCTCGACCGCATGATCACCCTGGTCGAAGGCGCCAAGCGCCAGCGCACGCCCAACGAGATCGCGCTGTCCATCCTGCTCGCCAAGTTCACGCTGATTTTTCTCTTCGCCTGCGCGACCCTGCTGCCGTTCTCCGTGTACGCGGTGAAGACGGCCGCCGGCCAGGGAAACCCGGTCTCGATAACGGTGCTGGTGGCGCTGCTCGTCTGCCTCATCCCGACCACCATCGGCGGCCTGCTCTCGGCGATCGGCATCGCCGGCATGGACCGCATGATCAAGGCGAACATCATCGCCACGTCGGGCCGCGCGGTAGAAGCCGCGGGCGACGTCGACGTGCTGCTGCTCGACAAGACCGGCACCATCACGCTCGGCAACCGCCAGGCCGCCGCGTTCGCGCCCGCGCCCGGCGTGACGAGCGAGGCGCTCGCCGACGCGGCCCAGCTTGCCTCTCTCGCCGACGAAACCCCGGAAGGCCGCTCGATCGTCGTGTTCGCCAAGCAGCGCTACGGCCTTCGAGAGCGCGACCTGAAGTCGCTCGGCGCGCAGTTCATCCCCTTCTCGGCGAACACGCGCATGAGCGGCGTGGACTTCGACTCGCGCCGCATCCGCAAGGGCGCCGCCGACGCGGTCCGTGCCTGGGTCGAATCCCAGGGCGGGCGCTTTTCCAAGGAGCTGGCGGACCTGGTCGAGACGATGTCGCGCCGCGGCTCGACCCCCCTTGTCGTCGCCGAAGGCCCGCGCGCGCTCGGCGTCATCGAGCTGAAAGACATCGTCAAGGGCGGGATCAAGGAGCGCTTCGCCGAGCTGCGGCGCATGGGGATCAAGACCGTCATGATCACCGGCGACAACCGGCTGACCGCGACGGCGATCGCCGCCGAAGCCGGCGTGGACGACTTTCTCGCCGAGGCGACCCCCGAGGCGAAGCTCAAGCTGATCCGCGAGCACCAGGCGCAGGGCCGCCTGATCGCGATGTGCGGCGACGGCACCAACGACGCGCCGGCGCTCGCGCAGGCCGACGTCGCAGTGGCGATGAACTCGGGCACGCAGGCCGCGAAAGAGGCCGGCAACATGGTCGACCTCGACTCCAATCCGACCAAGCTCATCGAGGTGGTCGAGATCGGCAAGCAGCTCCTCATCACGCGCGGTTCGCTCACCACCTTCTCGATCGCCAACGACGTCGCCAAGTACTTCGCCATCATCCCGGCCGCCTTTGCCACGACCTACCCGCAGCTCAATACGCTGAACGTGATGCACTTGGCGACACCGTCCTCGGCCATTCTTTCGGCGGTGATCTTCAACGCGCTCATCATCATCGCGCTGATCCCGCTCGCGCTGAAAGGCGTGCGTTACCGGCCGGTCGGCGCCGAGGCCCTGCTTCGCCGCAACCTCCTCATCTACGGCCTCGGCGGCATCGTCGTGCCGTTTATCGGAATCAAAGTCATCGACCTGATTCTTGTCGCTCTGGGACTGTCATGATCAAAGAACTCCGCCCCGCTGTGCTGGCCTTCCTGGTTCTCACTTTCCTCACGGGAATCATTTACCCCTTGATCGTCACTGCCTTTGCGCAGCTCTTTCCGGGCAAAGCGACCGGCAGCGTCATCGTGGTGAACGGCAAGGCGGTCGGCTCTGAGTTGATCGGCCAGCCGTTCAGCGACCCGAAGTACTTCTGGAGCCGGCCTTCCGCCACCTCGCCGCAGCCTTACAACGGCGCGTCCTCGTCGGGCTCGAACCTCGGGCCGACGAGCAAGGCGCTGCACGAAGCGGTGGCTGAACGGCTGAAGCAGTTCGAGCAGAAACCGGTTCCAGCGGATCTCGTGACGACTTCGGCGAGCGGCCTCGATCCGCACATCAGTCCTGAAGCTGCTCAGTTCCAGGTGTCACGAATAGCCAGGGCACGCGGGTTGACGGAGGAGGCAGTCAAACAATTGGTAAACCGACATACCGAAGGGCGCACCTTCGGCGTGCTAGGCGAGCCGCGCGTCAACGTCCTTAGACTGAATCTCGCTCTCGATGCGCTAAAGTAGCCTCATGAGCGCTGTGCGCCCGGACCCCGATGCCCTGCTCGCGCGGGTGCAGCGCGAAGAGGCGAAGGCGAAGCGCGGCAAGCTGAAGGTGTTCTTCGGCGCCACCGCGGGCGTCGGCAAGACCTACGCCATGCTGGAAGACGCGCGCGCGCTCAAGGCGAGGGGCGTGGACGTCGTCGTCGGCTACGTAGAGCCGCACGGCCGCGCGGAGACCGAGGTGCTGCTCGAAGGACTCGAGCGTCTGCCGTACCTGCAGCTCCGCCATCGCGGCGCCACCCTGCGCGACTTTGACCTCGACAGCGCGCTCGCGCGCAAGCCGGCGATCCTGCTCGTCGACGAGCTCGCGCACAGCAACCCGCTCGAGGGCGAGCCGCGGCCGCGGCATGCGAAGCGCTGGCAGGATGTCGAGGAGCTGCTCGACGCGGGCATCAGCGTGCATACCACGGTCAACGTGCAGCACGTCGAGAGCCTGAACGACATCGTCGCCGGGATCACCGGCGTGCGCATGCAGGAAACGGTTCCCGACAGCGTGTTCGAGCGCGCCGACGAGGTGGTGATGATCGACACGCCGCCCGACGTGCTGCTCGAGCGCCTGCACGCCGGCAAGGTGTATATCCCCGAGCAGGCGCGCAACGCGATAGAGAATTTCTTCCGCAAGGGCAACCTCATCGCGCTGCGCGAGCTGGCGCTGCGCACCACCGCCGACCGCGTCGACGCGGCGATGCGGGAATACCGCGAGGGCCAGGGTATCCGCGCCACCTGGGCGGCGGGCGAGCGACTGCTGGTGGCGATCGGCCCCGACGAGCAGGGCGAGCGCCTGGTGCGCGCCGGCAAGCGCATGGCGACGGCGCTGCACGCCGGCTGGATCGTGGTGTATGTCGAGACCCCCGAGCTGCTGCGCGTGTCTGACGAGAAGCGCAACCGCCGCATCGCGCTGCTGCGGCTCGCCGAGTCGCTCGGCGCCGAGGCCGTGACGCTCGGCGGATCCTCGGTCGGCGAAGAGCTCGCGAATTACGCGCGCGAGCGCAATGTCACCCGCATCATCATCGGCCGGCCGCGCCGCCCGCTGTGGCGTCGATTGTTCCGGCCGTCGACCTACGGCGAGCTGGTGGCGGGCACCGAGGGCATCGACATCATGGTGGTGGGCGGCGCCGACGAGGCGAGCGTGCTGCGCAATCTCTTCTTTGCGCGCAGCCGCGCCTACATGGACCTGCGGAGCAAAAAAATCCGTTGGCCGGGCTATGCGCTAGGCGTCGCCGCGGTCGCCCTGTGCACGGCACTTGGCACGCTGATGAGCCCGATGTTGGAGCTCGTGAACATCGCAATGGTTTATCTCCTCGCGGTGGTGCTGGTCGCGGTGCGCTACGGCCGCGGACCGGCCGTCGCCACGTCGATCATGGCGGTGGCGGCGTTCGACTTCTTTCTCGTGCCGCCGCTGCTTTCGTTCGCGGTGACCGACATCCAGTACCTGCTGACGTTCGCGATCATGCTGATGGTCGCGCTCATCATCTCCAACCTGACCGCAAGCGTGCGCCTGCAGGCGAACGTTGCGGGGCAGCGCGAGCGGCGCACGGCGATGCTCTATGCCATGACGCGCGAGCTCGCCGCCACGCGCGGCCATGAGCCGATGGCTCGCGCCGCGGTCCGGCATGTAAGCGAAGTGTTCGAGAGCCAGGCGGTGGTGCTGATTCCGGATGCCACGGGGCGCATGCGTCATCCGCGCGGCGAGAGCATGCCGGGCTCGCTGCGCGGCGCGGACCTCGCCGTTGCGCAGTGGGTGCAGGACCACGGCGAGCCCGCGGGCCTCGGCACCGACACGCTGCCTTCCGCCGAAGCGGTGTACCTGCCGCTGAAAGGCTCGCAGGCAGTGCTCGGCGTGCTGGGAGTGCTTCCGGCGAACGTTCGGCGAGTGCTGCTGCCCGAGCAGTTCCATTTGCTCGAAACCTTCGCCGGCCAGATCGCGATCGCGCTCGAGCGCGCGCACCTCGCCGAGCAGGCGCAGCGCGCCCAGGTCGACGCGGAGACCGAAGGCCTGAGGAACGCCCTGCTCGCCTCGATCTCGCACGACCTGCGCACGCCGCTGGCGGTGATTTCCGGCGCCTCGTCAAGCCTCGCCGAGCGCGGCGAGCGGCTCGGCGCCGAGGAGCGCAAGGCGCTCGCGACGAGCATCTTCGAGCACTCGCGCCAGATGGGCGAGCTGGTCGGCAACGTGCTCGAGATGACGCGGCTCGAGGCGGGCGCGATCGCGCTCAACCGCGACTGGCACAGCATGAGCGAAATTGCCGGCTCGGTGCTGCGCCGGTTGCAGGACCGGCTCGAGTCGCACCCGGTCGAGGTCGACCTGCCGATGGAGCTGCCGCTGGTGCGCGTCGACGCCGCGCTCATCGAGCAGGTGCTCGCCAACCTGCTCGAGAACGCCGCCAAGCACACGCCGCCGGGAACGCGCATCACGCTACGCGTCGACAGACAGGACGACGGCCTGCTCGTTTCCGTCGAGGACGGCGGGCCGGGATTGCCGGACGGCGACCCCGAGCAGCTGTTCGCGAAGTTCCATCGCGGCAATACCGAGGGCACCGTCGCCGGCGTCGGGCTGGGTCTCGCCATCTGCCGCGCCATCGTGCGCCTGCACGGTGGCCGCATCTGGGCGGAGACGCGACCGAACGGCGGGGCTGCGTTCCGCTTCACGCTGCCGCTCGAGCAGGCGCCGCAAGTCCCGCGCGAGGCATAACCAAGCTATGAGCGAAATGCGGGGGACGATCCTCGTCGTCGAGGACGAGCCGGAAATCCGCAGGTTCCTGCGCACCTCGCTCGCCATCGAAGGCTATCGCGTGGTCGAGGCCGAGACCGGCGCGCGCGGCGCCATCGACGCCGGCAGCCACAAGCCCGATCTGGCGATCATCGACCTCGGGCTGCCCGACATCGACGGCGTGCAGGTGATCAGGCGCATTCGCGCCTGGTCGCCGATGCCGATCCTAGTGCTGTCGGCGCGGGCGCAGGAGCGCTCGAAGATCGAAGCGCTCGACGCCGGCGCCGACGACTATGTCACCAAGCCTTTCGGCGTCGGCGAGCTGCTCGCGCGCGTGCGCGTGGCGCTGCGCCATGCCACCCGGCCCGGCTCCGGCAAGTCGGTGCTCAAGCTGGGCAAGGTCTCGGCGGATCTGGAAAAGCACGTCGTCAAGCGCGACGGCGCGGAGGTCCATCTCACGGCGCTGGAGTTTCGCCTTCTCACCTGCCTGGCGAAGCACCTCGGCATGGTGGTCACGCACCGGCAGCTGCTACGCGAGGTATGGGGGCCGTCGCATATCGAGCATACCCATTACCTGCGCGTCTACATGAAGCAGCTCAGGGAGAAGCTCGAGGCCGATCCGGTGCAGCCGCGCCATCTGCTGACCGAAACCGGGGTGGGCTATCGGCTGGTGGCGGAAGAGGACTAGATTTCGACGCGCGTGCCGAGCTCGACGGCACGGTTCGCGGGAATGTTGAAGAAGTCGGTGGCGTTGCCGGCGTTGCGCGCCATGGCGGCGAACAGGCGCTCGCGCCAGAACGCCATGCCACCGCGCCCCGGCACCGGCACGATCGTCTGGCGCGAGAGAAAAAACGACGTGTCCATGAAGTCGAGCTTGAGGCCCAGCGCGCCGCAGGCCTCGAGCGCGCGCACCACGTCGGGCCGGTTCATGAAGCCGTAGCGCACCCGCACGCGCCAGCAGTCGTGGCCGAGCCGCTCGCAGGTGACGCGCTCCTCGAACGCGGCGCGCGGCACGTCGAGGAATTCGACCGAGAGGAACACCACGCGCTCGTGCAGCGCCTTGTAGTGCTTGAGGCTGTGCAGCAGCGCGTGAGGCGTGGTGTCGGAAACCGCGGTCAGGAACACCGCCGTGCCCGGCACGCGCTGCGGCGGCTCGATAAACAACGACTTCAGAAACGAATCGAGCGGCACCGACTCGGTACGCAGCCGCTCGAACAGGATCTCGCGCCCGCGCCGCCACGTCGTCATCACCAGGAACACCGCGGCGCCGAGGGCCAGCGGGAACCAGCCGCCCTCGTGGATTTTGAGCAGCGCGGCGGTGAACAACGTCGTATCGATGAGCATGAAAAAGCCGGTGGCCACCACGCACAGCCACAGCGGATAGCCCCAGGCGTAGCGGATGACGAAGAAAGTGAGGAACGTGGTGACGAGCATCGTGCCCATCACCGCCACGCCGTAGGCCGAAGCGAGCTTCGAGGAAGAGCCGAAACCGATCACCACGGCAGCGACGGCGAACAGCAGGATCCAGTTCACGGCCGGCACGTAGATCTGGCCGATGGTCTTGGCGGACGTGTGCTCCACATTCATGCGCGGCAGGTAGCCGAGCTGGATCGCCTGGTGCGTCATCGAGTACGCGCCCGAGATGGTCGCCTGCGAGGCGATGACCGTGGCGGCGGTGGCGAGCGCGATCATGGGATAGAGCGCCCAGGACGGGTAGGCGAGATAGAACGGATTTTCGAGTGCCTTCGGATTGGCGATGAGCAGCGCGCCCTGCCCGAAATAGTTGAGCACCAGCGCCGGCGCGACCAGGCCGAACCAGGCGATGCGCACGGCGCTTTTGCCGAAATGCCCGACATCGGCGTACAGCGCCTCGGCACCGGTGATGGCTAGCAGCACCGAGCCGAGAACCACGAACGAGGCGAAGCCGTGGCCGGTGGCGAAGCCGAGCGCGTGCGCGGGGTTGAGGGCTTCGAGGATGACCGGATTTTTCGCGATATTCCAGACGCCTACTGCGCCGATGGAAAGAAACCATAGTGCGCATACCGGGCCGAATAGCGCGCCGACGACGCCGGTGCCGTGCTTCTGGATGAGAAACAGTGCCACCAGCACACCGGTGGCAATCGGCACGACGTAAGGCTTGAACGCCGAGGTGCCCACTTCCAGACCTTCGATCGCCGACAGCACCGAGATCGCAGGCGTCAGCACCGCGTCACCGTAGAACAGAGAAGCACCGAACACGCCGATGGCAAGCAGCGGGGCGGTCCATTGCGGATGCTTCTTGACCGACGCCGTGGCGAGCGCGAGCAGCGCCATGATGCCGCCCTCGCCGCGGTTGTCCGCGCGCAGCACCAGGGTCACGTACTTCAGGGAGACGACGACCATCAGCACCCAGAAGATCGTCGACACGCCGCCCAGGATGTTGGCCGCGTTCAGCGCAATGCCGTGCCCGGGATTGAAGGTCTCCTTGACCGCGTAAAGCGGGCTGGTGCCGATGTCGCCGTAAACGACACCCAACGCAAGCAGCGCGAGTCCCGGGGTGGACTTACGAGAAGACGTTTCAGCGGCCATAAGGGCACCAAGCCTAACAGTCCCGCCCGCGAATTCGACGGCTATCGAAAATCTTTGCGCGGTTTTTATGCGCCGTGCGCTAGATCTGAACCCGCGTGCCGAGCTCGATCACGCGATTGGTGGGGATGTTGAAGTAGTCGGTGACGGTGCCGGCGTTGCGCGCCATCGCGGCGAAGACGCGGTCGCGCCACAACGCCATGCCCGGGCCGCCTGCCACGGCCACGATCTTCTGCCGCGACAGGAAGAACGAGGTTTCCATCAGGTTGAAGTCGAGGCCGAGGGCGCCGCACAGCTCGAGCGCGCGCGTCACGTCGGGGCGGTTCATGAAGCCGTAGCGCACTACCACGCGCCAGCAGCCGTTGCCGAGGTCCTCGGAGGAGATGCGCTCGGTGAACGGCACCCACGGCACGTCGCGCGTCTCCACAGTGAGGAACACTACGCGCTCGTGCAGCACCTTGTTGTGGTTCAGATTGTGCAGGAGCGCGTGCGGCGTCGCGTCCGGGGTGGCGGTGAGGAACACGGCAGTTCCAGGCACGCGCTGCGGCGGCTCGGCAAACAGCGACTCGAGGAACGGCGCGAGCGGCACCGAGCTCTCGCGCAGCCGCTTGAACAGGATCTCGCGCCCGCGCCGCCATGTGGTCATCACCAGAAACACCGCCGCTCCCAGGACGAGCGGAAACCAGCCGCCCTCGCGGATCTTGAGCAGCGCGGCAGCAAACAGCGTGGTGTCGATCAGCATGAAAAAACCGGTGGCGAGCACGCAAAGCCACAGCGGGTAGCCCCAGCCGTAGCGGATCACGAAAAACGTGAGGAACGTCGTGACGAGCATCGTGCCCATCACCGCGACACCGTACGCCGAGGCGAGCCTGGTCGAAGAGCCGAAGCCGATCACCGCGGCCGCGACGACGACCAGCAAGATCCAGTTCACTGCCGGCACGTAGATCTGCCCGATCGTCTGCGCCGACGTGTGGTGGATGGTCATGCGCGGCAGGTAGCCGAGCTGGACCGCCTGCTGCGTGATCGAGTAGGCGCCGGAAATCGTCGCCTGCGACGCGATGACGGTCGCGGCGGTGGCGAGGGCCACCATCGGGTAGAGCGCCCACGACGGATAGGCGAGGTAGAACGGGTTCTCGAGCGCCTTCGGATTCGCCACGAGCAGCGCGCCCTGGCCGAAGTAGTTGAGCACCAGCGCCGGCGCGACCAGGCCGAACCATGCGATGCGCACCGCGCTTTTTCCAAAGTGCCCCACGTCCGCATATAACGCCTCGGCGCCGGTGATCGCGAGCAGCACCGATCCGAGGACCACGAACGAGGCAAAGCCGTGACCGGTGACGAAGCCGAGCCCATGCCGCGGGTCGAGCGCCGCGAGAATCGCCGGATTCTTCGCGATGTTCCAGACGCCGACCGCGGCGATGGAGACGAACCACAACGCGCACACCGGTCCAAATAGCAACCCGATGGCACCCGTGCCGTGCCTCTGGATCAGGAACAGCGCGATCAGAATGCCGGTGGCGATCGGCACCACGTACGGCTTGAACGCCGACGTGCCGACTTCCAGTCCTTCGACCGCGGACAGCACCGATATCGCCGGCGTCAGCACCGCGTCCCCGTAGAACAGCGACGCACCGAAAACTCCGATGGCGAGCAGCGGCGCGCTCCATTCCGGGTGGTTCTTGATCGAGTTCGTGGCGAGCGCGAGCAGCGCCATGATGCCGCCCTCGCCCTTGTTGTCGGCGCGCATGATCAGCACCACGTACTTCAGGGAGACGACGACCATCAGCACCCAGAAGATCGTCGACACGCCGCCCAGGATGTTCGCCGTGTTTAGCGGAATCCCGTGCTCGGGATTGAAAGTCTCCTTGACCGCGTAAAGCGGGCTGGTGCCGATGTCCCCGAAAACCACGCCTAATGCAGCAAGCGTCAGTCCCGGGCGCCAAGAACCTCTGGAATGGATTGCCTGGTCCAAGAAGCGCCGAAAACTACTCCCGCACCGCACAAAATGCAAATGCATTACGATGGCGCGCCATGCGCCTGGCGCCTTCAGCCGAGGAAGTCCACGCGCGGCTCGGCGATGCCTGGCCGATCTCCGGCGCGGTCGATTCCCATGCCCACGTGTTCGAGCGCGGCTTCCCGCTCGCCGCGACTCGAACTTTCGACCCCTTGCCCTATCCGCTCGAGTACTACCTGGCGTGGATCAACGCGCTCGGCATCCGCCGCTGCGTGCAGGTCAACGCGAGCTGCTACGGCCTCGACAACTCAGTGACGCACTACGCGCTCGACGAGTGCCGCGCCAGCGGCGTCGCGGCGCGCGGCGTCGCCACCATCCATCCCGAGATCGGCTTCGTCGAGCTGCAGAAGCTCGCTCGCGCCGGCTTCGTCGGCGCGCGCCTCATGACCTCGCGCATCGGCAGCCTGGGCCTGGAAGCCTTCGAGGACGTGGCGAAGCGCTGCCTGCCGCATCGCTGGCACGTCGAGATCAACGTCGACCATTGCGATGAATGGGTCGCGCTCGAGCCGCGGCTTGCGAAATCCCCGGTGCCGGTGGTGTTCGAGCACCTCGGGCGCATCGAGGAGAACGTCGGCGTCAACGCCCCCGGGCTGCGCGCCGTGCTGCGGCTGCTCGACAAGCGGCCGGATTTCGCGCTCAAGCTGAGCAGCTTTTACCGGCTTTTCTCGAAAGCGGGGTTCAGCGACGCGGCGCCGATCGTGAAGCTGTTCGCGCGCGATTTCCCCGACCGGCTGATGTGGGGCTCGAACCTGCCGCACGCCGGCTGGAGCGGCGGCGCCCCGGACGATCTCGAGCTGATCGCCGCGGCGCTCGAATGGCTGCCCGATGCGGTGGCGCGCCAGCGCGTGTTCGCCGACAACGCCGAGCGCTTCTACGGGTTGTAGAACTGCAGGTTGTAATCAAGCCGCAGCGCGAGCGGCGCAGCCTGAGTTTCCGCAGTGGGTTGCACTTCCAGGATTCCGAGGAAAACAGCAAAGGCAAGCGCGGCGGCCGCAGCAATGATCCAGCGGCGATCGGTTCCCCGGCTGGCCTGCGCGTGGGCTCGCTGCGCGAGTTCCAGCTCGTCCTCGGTGTCCGCGCGCTGCTGCCCGGCCTCAGCAGCGCGGCGCTTCGCCTCCGCAGCATCGAGCGCCTTGCGCGTGAGCATCTCTTCCATGCTGATTTTCGCCTGCAGCGTCGCCGTGGCGCGGGATTCGGCCTCGGCGCGCTCGGCGGCGAGCGCCTCGCTCTTGCGCTCAGCCTCGACCCGCGCCTGTAGCGCGGCGGCGGCTTTGGTTTCCGCCTTTTCACGCTGCCGGGCAGTCTTGATCGCCTCCTGGTCCGCCTGGGCGCGTGCCAGAGCGCCGCGACGCAGGTCGTCGTCGAACGCTGCGCGCTGGCGCGCCGCCTCCAGCGCGGCAGCTTCCGCCGCCGCGAGCGCCTCCGCCTGGCGACGCAGCGCTTCTTCGGCGGCGATGCGCGATTGCAGCTCGGCAGAGGCGGCGGACTCGGCGCCGGCGCGCTCGTTCGCCTGCGCCTGGCGCCGCTCCTCGGCCTCGATGCGTTCGCGCAGCATCGCCTCGGCGCGCGCCTCGGCCTGCTCGCGCTCGCGGGCGAGCACCGCGGCGCCGGCTTCCTCGCGCGCGCGCTGCTCGGCGGCGTCGCGCGCATCCGCCTCGGCTGCCTCGCGCTCGCGCGCCGCCTGGATCGCCGCCGTTTCCGCCGCCGAGAGCGCCTGTGCGCGCTCGTTCAGGCGGTCTTCGGCCTCGGCGTGCTCCTGCGCGGCCGCGGCGAGGGCCTGTTCCGAGGCGACGCGCGCCTGCGCTTCGGCAAGCGCCCGGGCTTTCACTTCCTCGCTTTCGCGGGCCGCCTGTGCGGCGTTCACCTCGGCTTCCGCCCGCGCCTGGCTGCTGCGGCGCAGCTCGGCGTCCATCGCCTCGCGCTCGCGCGCAAGCCGCGCCGCCTCGGTCTCGACATGGGCACGCACGTCGGCGGCGTGTTTCGCCGCGTGCTCCGCCGCCGCCTGCTGCTTCGCCGCCTCGAGCGCCTGGGCCTCGGCCTTCGCGCGCTCGCGCGCCTTCTGCTCGGCCGCGAGCTCGAGCGCGCGGCGCTCTTCGGCGAGCGCGGTTGCGCGCTTTTCCGCTTCGATGCGGCCGTTCGCCTCTCCCAGCGCGCGCGCTTCCGCCGCCTGGCGCTCCTTCGCCACCTCGATGGCGGCCGCCTCGGCATCGGCACGCGCCTGCGCGCGCCGCGCGGCATGGCTGTCCTGCCCTTCGCGCTCGCGCACCGCGGTCATGGCATTGCGCTCGGCGGCGATCCTTTCCTCGGCCGCGATGCGCGCCTGCTCCTCGGCGTCGGCCCGCGCCCGGGCGAGCTGGGCGGCATCCGTCTCCAGCTGGCGGCGCTCTTCGGCCTGCTTCTCGGCCTGCTTCTCGGCCTTGCGCCGCGCTTGCTGCTGCTCGAGGTGCGCGCGCTCGATGTCGCCGCGCTCCTTGGCGAGGCGCCCGGCTTCGGCTTCCGCCGCGACGCGCGCTTCCCCCTCGCGCTTGAGCCTGTCCTCCCCGGCCTTGCGCTCGCGCACCGCCTCGAGCGCCCGCTGCTCGGCCTGCAGCCGCTCGCGCGCCGCGCGCCGCGCCAGGTCTTCGGACGCCGCGCGCTCGCGCATCGCCGCGGCCGCCTGAACCTCAGACTCGGCACGTTCGCGCGCGAGCTGCGCGGCTTCCTCCTCCTTCTGGCGGCGGCCCTCGGCGAGCGCCGCGGCCTTCTTCTCCGCCTCCTCGCGCGCTTTCGCCTCGGCAGCCGCCTGCGCCTCGGCGCGCTGGCGCTCGGCGATGACGCGCGCCGCCTTCGCCTCGGCCTCGGCGCGCGCGTTGGCGATGCGCCGCAGCTCGACTTCCGCCGCCTGGCGCTCGCGCGCCATGTCCAGCCCGCGCTTTTCCTCGCCGAGCTTTGCCTGCACGGCCTGGCCGGCGCTGCGTTCGGTCTCGATGCGGTCGCGCGCCGACGTATGGCGCTCGCGCTCCGCGTTCTTCAGCTTGTCGAAGAGTTTGCTCATTTGTTGCTCTTTGCCCTCGCCCTTTCCGCGGCTGCGGCACCGCGCGCCGGCGAGAAGTCCAGGTTGATCAGGTCGCCCAGTGAATCGGAGTAAGTCTCCCGCACTTTGGTCATCACGGGCAGCGCCTTCTTGAAAGCCTCGATCAGCGTCGGGTCGAATTTCTTGCCGCTGTTCGAGATGATATCCGCAGCCGCCTTCTCGATCGGCATTGCATCGCGGTAGAACTGGGTGGTGGTCATCGACTCGAAGGTGTCGACGATCGCCATCACCCGACCGCCCCAGGGGATGGCGTTGCCCCGCAGGCGATCCGGATAGCCCGAGCCGTCCCAATGCTCGTGGTGCGTGAGCGCGAGCTGGCGCGCGAGCTGCAGCAGTGGGTCGTCGTGCTCGCCGATGATGTCGGCGCCGAGCTTGGGGTGGCGCTTCATTTGCACCCAGTCCGGGACGCTGAGCCGCTCGCGCTTGCGCAGGATCTCCGAAGGCACGCCGAGCTTGCCGATGTCGTGTAGCGGCGCCGCCTTCATCATCATGTCGCAGACCCCCTGCTTCGCCCCCGCCGCCTGCGAGATCAGCTTGGCATACTGCGAAAGGCGCATTACGCGATTGCCCACCGCGGAGCTTTCGTGGAGCTCCATCGCGCGCGCCAGGCGCCGGATGAGCTCGGTGCGCGTCTTGTCGAGCTGCACGGTGCGCTCGTGCACCGCGCGCTCGAGCACCTGGCGCTGATTGCTGAGCCCCAGATGCAGGCCGATGCGCATCTTCAGCACCGCGGCATTGGCCGGCTTGAGAACGTAATCCACTGCGCCGATGTCCAGCCCTTCGAGCTGGGCGTCCTCTTCGGTTTTGCTGGTGAGGAAGATGACCGGGATGTCGGAGGTGTTGCCTTCCGACTTCAGCACGCGGCACACATCGAATCCCGTAGCGCCGGGCATCTCGACATCGAGCAGGATCAGGTCCGGCCGCGGCGTGCCGGCCGCGAGCTCGAGCGCAGTTCCCGCGTCCTCGGCAGTGAGCACCTGGTAGTCGTCCGCAAGCATTTTCGCAGTCAAGGCGAGTAGATCGCTCGCATCGTCGACGACAAGAATGACCGGGCGCTCGGCGCTCACTCTGGGGGGCTGTATCCGGCCGCGGCGAGCCGCGCGCGCGCCTGCGGCGCGCTGAGGTGCGCAATGAAGGCGTCGACTGCAGGTTTTTTTTGGCTATTGAGAACCGGAGCAGCGACGTAGACGGTGTACTTCTGCAGCTCGGGCGGCAGCGGGCCGACCAGGCGCACGCCCTTCACCGGCAGGATCTCGCTGATCTGGTGAATGCCGAGCTCGATCTCGCCGCGCCCGACCGGCTCGGTGACATGACCGCCTTGGCCCAATGTGCTCTTGCCCCGCATTTCAGCAGTAATTCCTAATCTTTCAAAAACCTCGGCTACATGCTTGCCGCTGGTCCCGGTCTTCGGGTCGATATAGACGACCGACTTTGCCGCGAGCAGCGTGCGCTTGAAGGCTTCCGGCGTGGAGATGTCGGGCAGCGGCGCATTCTCGTTCACCGCGACGCCGATGCCGACGCGCGCGATCGGCCTGCCGCTGCCTGCCGCGACCTTGCCGTCCTTCTCCAGCTGCGGCAGCACTTCGCCGGTCACGATCACCATGTCCGCCGCATGGCCGGCGGCGAGCGATTGCACCAGTTTTCCCATCGGCTGGTACTCGAGCTTCACCGTATGCCCCGGGAAGCTCGAGGCGAGGGGCTCCACGAAAGCCCTCGCAGCACCGCCTGACAGCACGCGAATTTCTTCAGAAAAAACTTGACTCGTGAAAAGCAAAAGGCAAATCCCCAGCAACCTTGTCATGTTTTCCTCGCATGCCCTCTCAGCAGTGGCCCGGCGGCAGCGTGACCACCGACAGCCAGAACGCATCGATCGACTTCACCACCACGATGAACTTCTCGAGGTCGACCGGCTTGGTGACGTAGCAGTTGGCGTGCAGGCCGTAGGTCTTGAGCACGTCCTCCTCGGCTTTCGAGGTGGTGAGCACCACGACCGGAATGCATTTCAGCTGCGGGTCGCTCTTGATCTCCTCGAGCACTTCGCGCCCGTCCTTCTTCGGCAGGTTGAGGTCGAGCAGGATGATGTCGGGACGCACCGCGCCGGAGAACTTGCCCTCGCGGCGCAGGAACTGCATTGCTTCCACGCCGTCCTTCACCCAGTGCATGTTGCTGTAGACCTTGCCCTCCTTGAGCGCCTCCCGCGTCAGGCGCTCGTCACCGGGGTTGTCCTCGACCAGCAGGATCTCGACCGGCCGGCTACCCTTGGTTGCGTCATCCATTCGCGGCTTCCCTCTCTTTTGGCATGGTGAAATGAAACGTGGTGCCGGCGCCGGGCTGGGACTGCACCCAGATGCGGCCGCCATGGCGCTCGACCACCTTCTTGACGATCGCCAGGCCGATCCCCGTTCCCGGGTACTCGCCCTTGTTGTGCAGGCGCTGGAACACCATGAAGATGCGCTCGAAGTACTGCGGCTCGATGCCGATGCCGTTGTCGCGCACCGTGAATTCCCACTCCTGTTCGCGCTCGGCGGCGCCGACGTGCACGGCGGGCGCCTTGTCCGGGGCGCGGAACTTTAGCGCGTTGCCGATCAGGTTCTGGAACAGCTGCGCGAGCTGCACTTCGTCGCAGTGGATCGTCGGCAGCTTGTCCTGCGTCACCGCGGCGCCGGAGTCCTGGATCGCGGCGCGCAGGTTGGTGAGCGCGCGCTTGAGGGGTGACTCGGCGTCGACCGGCTTGAAGTTCTTGTCGCGGGTGCCCACGCGCGAGTAGGCAAGCAGGTCCTCGATCAGCTGCTTCATGCGCGTCGCGCCGTCGATGATGAACGCGGTGAACTCCTTCGCGTCGCCGTCGAGCTTGTCGCCGTAGCGGCGCATCAGCAGCTGGGTGTAGCTCGACACCATGCGCAGCGGCTCCTGCAGGTCGTGCGAGGCGACGTAGGCGAACTGCTCGAGCTCGGCGTTGGAGCGCTTCAGCTCCTCGTGCGCTTCGCGCAGCGCCGCCTCGGCGTGCTTGCGCGCCGTGATGTCGTCGAACAGCGCGACCTCGTACTGCGGATGACCGTGCGCGTCGCGGGCCACGGCCACCGCGAGGTCGACCCACACGATCGAGCCGCCGTTCTTGATGTAGCGCTTTTCGAAGCGCACCGAGTCGAGCTCGCCGTCGTGCACGCGCACGCGCTGCGCGTCGGTGAGGTCGCGGTCCTCCGGATGCGAGACCTCCTTCACCGAGCGGCCGATCAGCTCCTTCTCGGAGTAGCCGAGGATGTCGCACAGGCTGCGGTTCACTTTCATGAAGCGGCCGGTGAGGTCGACGTGCGCGATGCCGGTGGCGGCGAGCTCGAAAGTCTGGCGATAGCGCGCCTCGCTGTCGCGCAGCGCGAGCTCGGCATTGCGCTGCTTGGTGATGTCGCCGATGGTGGAGACGACGCCGTACCAGTCGGTTTCGCCCGGGCGCCTGAGGAACCCGGTGTTCACCGACACCCAGGTCATCGAGCCGTCAGGGCGGTAGATGCCGACGATCTGCCCGGTCAGCGGCTTGCCGCTTTTGACGGTGAGGCGCGTCGGCCGCTCGTCGGGCAGGACCGGGGAGCCGTCGGCGTGCACGCACGGCAGCAGCGACGTGAAGCCCGCGGCGCCGATGATGTCGGCGAGCGGCAGACCGATGATGCGCTCGGCGGCGAGGTTGCCGGCGACGACGTTGAGGTGGCGGTCGTAGGCCAGGATGCCCTCGTTAGCAGAATCCACCACCGCGCGGAAGCGCTCTTCGCTTTCGCGCAGCGCCGCCTCGGCCTGCTTGCGCTGGGTGATTTCGTCGAAAAACGCGATCTCGTATTGCGGCTTGCCCGCGGCGTCGCGCTCGACCACCATCGTGAACGCCACCCACACGACCGAGCGGTCCCTGCGCAGATAGCGCTTTTCCACGCGCACCGAATCGATCTCCCCCGCATAGAGGCGGGGGCGCTGCGCATTGATGACATCGAGGTCGTCCGGATGCGAGATCTGCCTGCCCGTGAGGCGCAGGAGCTCGTCCTCGGGGTAGCCGAGGATTTCGCACAAGCGCCGGTTCACCCGCAGAAAGCGCCGGTCCATGCCGATGTGCGCGACCCCCGACCCTGCCAGCTCGAACGTGCGCCGGTAGCGCCACTCGCTCTCGCGCAGCGCCGATTCGGCCTGCTTGCGAGCCGTGATGTCGACGATCGCGCCGAGCAGGCCTGCGACCTCGCCGCTGCCGTTGGTGAAGGTCGCCTTGTAGTAGATCGTGTCGCGCACCCGGCCGTCGCGCGTGGTGACGGCCGCCTCGTAGCTCTGGCCGCCGGGCTTGCGCCACAGCTGGCGGTCCATCTCCATATGCTTTTCCGCGATCGAAGGACTTTGCGGGTAGAGGTCCTTCACCTCCTTGCCGAGGAAGCTCGCGCGCGACACGCCGAAGAATTCTTCCCAGGCCTTGTTGACGGCCAGATACTTGCCGTCGCGGCTCTTGAAGAACATCGGCACCGGCAGCGCCTCGATCAGGTGCAGAGCGGCGTCGAGCGGTGCGGGGCTGCTGGCTTTGGCCCTTTTGATCCCCGCTTCGGCCCCCTTGGCCTTCTCGGCTTGTCGTGTTTTGGGCATAGCCCTCCCTGGCGCGATTCTAATCCTCGCGCCGGTTTCCCGCCGGGCCGCTCAGTGTAAAAAATTCATTGTGTACAGGCCTTTGGCGGCGGCTTTGAAAGCAGCTAGGGGGATTAGGGCGTCCAGCGTCGGGGTGGCCACGCCGCCCGCCCTGCCGAAGGCGAGCGGCGCCATCAGCTGGGCCTCGATTTCCATCGGCCGGCCCTTCTCGTAGTCCTGCAGCATGGACGGCTTGTGGGCGATCATCCCCGAGGACTGGCCGCCGCCGGGCCGCTCCACAGCTCCCTCGGCGGGAACGCCGTGCGCCTGCATGATCGAGCGCGCCTCCTCGCGCATGCGGGCGAGCAGCTTGGAAAGCGCGGGGTCGCTGCGCACCGTGCCGACGTTGCTTTCGCTCAGCAGGCACAGCGTCGAGTTGCCGAGGTTCTGCGTAAGCTTGCTCCACACCGACTGCCGGATGTCCGGGGCCGGCGGGGACGATATGCCAGACTTTTCCAAGGTCGTTCTTAGCTGGCCTATTCGTTCAGTAGAAGAATCGTTGGGCTCGCCCACCACCAGCATGTTGCTCCCGGGCACGAAATTGCGGATCACGCCGGGCTCGACCACCTCGTTCGCCGAATAGACCACCGCGCCGATGATGCGCTCGGGCGCTATCGCACCTTTGAGCTTTCCACCGGGGTCGAGAGACGAGAGATCGGGCGGCTTCGGCCGTCGCGCTGCCAGTCCGACCGCGTACCACCAGGGGATGCCGTTCTGGGCGAACACGACCGAGGTTTCGGCGCCTAGGAGAGGCGCCGCCTGCTCAGCAAACGTGCCGAGCATGTTGGCCTTCAGCGTGACGATGACGCAGTCCTGCGGCCCGAGCTCGGCCGCGCGCTCGCTTGCGCGGACACGCCCGAGGATGGTCTCGTCGCCGTGAAGCAGTTTTAATCCACTTCTTTGAACAGCCTGGAGATGAGGGCCCCGAGCGACCACCGATACGTCGTTTCCCGAGGCCGCGAGCTTGGCAGCGATGTGGCCGCCGACCGCTCCGGCGCCGAATACGCAAATCTTCATACCGCCTAAGTCAACATAATTTTGAACAGCATGATTCTAAAGGTTTTCTCAGCTTGCCAATCCGGGCGGTCACTCGTCTTGCTAACAGCACGCTCTAGCGCCGATTATCGGGCGGCGTTACGCTACTCGAAAGGGGAGGGACCAATGGTGACGCATGCGATCGTTGCGGTGCACTCAACCACTTCAAGCACGCCGGCTGACCGATGAAAAAAACCATCCTGAGTGTAGCTATTCTCTCCTCGCTCGCCGCATGTGCGAGCGTTGACGACAAAGATTGGAAGCCACAAGTTAGGGATGACAATGAGTATGTGACCGGCAGCAATCTACCCAGACGCAAGACATCAATGCCCAGCGAAGTAAGTACCATGTCGGACCAGGGGGCGGAGGAACTGCGGCGAGTCAGACCGGGCCCCATCCCGACGGGCAGCGCGCGTTGAGGTAGTTCGGCCGGGCAGCGCCCTCCAACAAGAAGTAGCTCCATTGCGGCGCTCACTGCCGACCGAATCATAGTGAGGCTAACGGAGGAATTTCTTTCAATGCTCGGCGTTACAAGCGCAGCAGAGCATCTTCTTCTTTCGTACAACCAGGAACAACACTTTGGAAAAAGCCGCGGACCACTTCTGGACATGCTCGGAGGTGTTTGGACGAGATTAGGTCTTCATGCCGCTAAAATACACGGGTCATGCGGATCTGCCGCTTCAATGACAATCGCGTCGGCATCGTCTTCAACGACGGCATCCGCGATGTGACGGCGGTTCTCGACAGCCTGCCCGCGGTCATCTATCCGCTACCGAGGCACGACCCGTTCATCGCGGCGCTGCGCGATCTGCTGCCGGAGCTCCTCGCCGCCGCGCGGCGCGCGAGCCCGATTGCCGCCGACAGCGTGAAGCTGCTCAGCCCGGTCGCCAACCCCGGCAAGATCATCGCGGCGCCGGTGAATTACAAGAAGCACCTCGAGGAGGCGCTCGCCAACAAGGGCATCCACCACGGCAATCTGGTAAGCGAGATTCACAAGGCGGGGATGTTCCTCAAGGCGCCGAGCTCGCTCGTCGGGCCCGGCGAAGGCGTGAAGCTCATCCACCTCGACCGCAGGAACGACCACGAGGTCGAGCTCGCCGTGGTGATCGGCAAGAAAGCGCGCAACATTACCGCCGCCGACGCGATGGGCTGCGTGGCGGGCTATTGCATCGGGCTCGACATGACGATCCGCGGGCCCGAGGAGCGCAGCCTGCGCAAATCGCCAGATTCATACAGCGTGCTGGGGCCCTGGCTGGTCACGGCGGACGAAATCCCGGATCCGGGACAGCTTGCGCTGTCGATCAAGGTGAACGGGGAGACCCGGCAGGACGCTCACACGAGCGACCTGATCCTCAAAGTGCCCGAGCTCATCGCCTGGGGGTCGTCGTTCTACACGCTGTACCCGGGGGACGTGCTGCTGACCGGCACGCCGCAAGGCGTCGGGCCGGTCCGGCCGGGCGACGTGATGGTCGCATCGATCGAGCGCATCGGCTCGATGCGAGTCGAGGTCGGGGCCGCTTAGCCGCGGCCCCACCCCATGACATGAACAAAATTCTGCCGACCACGGTCGTGGGCAGCTATCCACAGCCCGGGTGGCTGATCGACCGCGAGAAACTCGGCTCGAAGGTGCCGCGGGTGCGCGCCCCGGAGATCTGGAGGATCGAAGCGGCCTTCCTGGAGGAAGCACAGGACGACGCCACGCTGCTTGCAATTCGCGACATGGAACGCGCGGGAATCGACATCATCAGCGACGGCGAGATGCGCCGCGAAAGCTATTCGAACCGCTTCGCGACGTCCCTCGACGGCGTCGACATCATGAACCCGGGCACGACAATCAACCGCAGCGGAGCGCGCGCGACGGTGCCGCGAGTCACCGGTCGCATCGTGCGCAGCCGGGCGATCGAAGTGCGCGACGTGCAATTCCTTCGCCGCAATACCGGGCGCATGATCAAGATCACGCTGCCCGGCCCCTTCACCCTGGCGCAGCAGGCGCAGGACGACTACTACCAGGACGAAGAGGCCCTTGCCCTCGCCTATGCCGACGCGGTGAACGCCGAAGCGCGCGAGCTCAAGGCCGCCGGCGCCGACGTGATCCAGCTCGACGAGCCCTGGCTCCAGGCGCGGCCCGAGCGCGCCGCGCGCTACGGCGTGAAAGCGATCAACCGTGCGCTCGCCGGTATCCCGGGCCCCACCATCGTGCACCTGTGCTTCGGCTACGCCGCGGCGGTGCACGACAAGCCGAGCGGCTACTCATTCCTGCCGCAGCTCGCCGATACGTGCGCAGCGCAGATTTCCATCGAGGCGGCGCAGCCGCGGCTCGACCTGGGCGTGCTGAAAGAGCTCGCGCCGAAGACCGTCGTCCTCGGCGTCATCGATCTGGGCACCGAGAAAGTCGAAACCGCCGACGAAGTGGCGCGCCGCATCCGCGCGGCGCTCAAGCACATCCCCGTCGAGCGCCTGGTGCCAGCGCCCGACTGCGGCATGAAATACCTGTCGCGCGAGGCCGCGTTCGGCAAGTTGAAAGCCCTCGCCGAAGGCGCCGCCATCGTGCGCGCAGAATTGCGCTAGGTTATTTCTTTTCTTCCGGAGGTTTCTGACGGTAAGCTGACGCGGCGCGATTTCGATATAGTCAGAACGATGGACCAGCGGGTTTTCGCGCTCACGCAGAAGGGAAGCGCAGAGCTTCTCGCGGCGGACACTTCGCTCTCTGCAGCCGAGCTCAAGCTTCTCGTCCTGATCGACGGCCGCGCGAGCGTCGCGCAGATCATCCCAGCGGCAAGCTCGCTGACGCCCGCGGCGGTGGTCGCAACGCTGCAGAAGCTCGCCATCAACGGCTACATCGCTTCTGCGGCCGACATCACCATCGACGCGATCGACACCGGCGATTTCTTCACCAAGGCGCTGCCCGCGCCCGCCGCGGGCAGCGCCTCGCCGCAGGCCGCTTCCGAGTCGGATGCCGGCCTGTCGTCGCTGCAGAGAAACGGCTACTACGTGCGCATCGCGCGCCGCGCGGCCACCGCGCGCGCTCTTGCCGCGGGCGAGAAGATCCACGTGGTGGTGGTCGAAGACGATGCCCAGCTCGGCAAGCTGCTGCGCATGATGCTGTCGATGGAAGGGCTCGTGCCGCGCATCGCGTCGAACCGCGACGAAATCCTCGCCGCATTGCGCCAGGCGCCGAAGCCGGATCTGGTGCTGCTCGATGTCATGCTGCCCGACGTCGACGGCTTCGAGGTGCTGGCGCGCATCCGCCAGCACGACGCTCTCAAGAGCGTGCTGATCATCATGCTCACGGCCATGACGACGCGCGAAGCCGTCCTCAAGGGGCTGATCCTCGGCGCGGACGGCTACATCACCAAGCCCTTCGACCTGGAGGTGCTGCTCAAGGCGGTGAAGACGGTGCTCGGACTCACAAGGTGAGCTATTTCAGGGGCTGCCCCGCTTCATCGACGGGGATGGTCGCGCTGGGGCCGACGCCCATGATCTGCAGCACGACTTCCTCGTCCTTCGCGCCGTCGTAGTGGATCTGGTTCGCGTGGTGCACGACGAAGCTGCCGGCAGGTACCGGCGTGGTGTTGTCCTTGTCCCACTTCGGCCCGGAGCCGACCCACCACGTGCCCTTCAGCACGACGATGTAGCGCGTCTCCGGATGGAAGTGCGGCGGGCTGAAGGTGCCGGGCGAAAACTTGTTGCGCTGCACGTACGCCTGTCCCGGCGTGGCCAGGTTGCCGGAAATGAGGGCGCTCTGGATCCCGGGATAGCGGGCGGGCGCGAACTTGATGTCGCCCTCGCGCACGATGTTCATCACTTCTTTCGGTGGATCGGCGAAAGCCGGGCACGAGGCAATGGCTGCGAGCGCGCAGGCAATGGCTGGCATTTTCATCTGTTCCTCACTTGAGAAGGTTCTCGGGCGCTGGATGGCGGTCGACGTTGAGCACCATGGAGACCAGCGTGTAATAGCCCGACACGCCGATCAGGTCGAGAACGCCACGCTCGCCAAACCGCTCGAGTACCGCTTTGTAGGTGGCGTCGCTCACGAACTTCCTTTCGTGCAGCTCGGTGCAGAAGTCGTAGACGGCAGCCTCGTCGTCCTTCATGGCCGCCGGGCGGCGCCGCTGCGCAAGGTCCGACGCAACGCCTGGCGCAAGGCCTGCCTTCAGCGCCAGCGCGTGATGCGCGTACCACTCGTACTGCGAGCTCCAGTGGCGCGCCGTGATGAGAATCGCGAATTCGTTCAGGCGCGGCGGCAGCGAGCTGTTGAAGCGGATGTACTCGCCCATCCGCTGCACGCGGTCAGTGAGCTCCGGGCTGCGCAGCAATGCGTTGAACGGTCCCCGCACGCCGCCGCGCGGACCGCCTGCGATATCCTCGTAGACCTTGCGCTGCGCGTCGTTCAGCTCGCCGACGGACAGCTGCCTGAACCGCGGCCCATCTTGCGCCAACGCCGTCGTGCCAAGCGAAAGCAGGGCCGCCGCGAACGCGCCAAGATATGCTTTCATGTCGCCTCCTCCCCGCTCAGTATCTTCCCCGGAGTTCGCCATGGCAACGTTCAGGAAGCTTGTGCTCTACACCGATCGCGACGGCCGCGCGAAATGGCGCGAGGAAGAGCTGCCGCTAACCGAAGGCACGCCGCAGGCCATGCTCTCCGCGGTGTTCCCCTCGTCGGGCTACCAGCTGCGCCACAGCCCGGTCGGCTTCCGCAGCCAGTGGCACTGCACGCCCAAGCCGCAGTGGGTGTTCATCCTGGGCGGCGAGATGGAGATCGGCCTGCAGGACGGCAGCTCGCGCCTGTTCAGGCCGGGCGAGCATTTCTATTCAGCCGACGTGCTGCCCGAAGGCGCTACGTTCGATCCCAAAGTCCACGGCCACTGGAGCGCGCAGCGCGGCGAAAGCGCGCTCATCACGCTCTTCGTAAAGGTTTGACGATCAGGCAACCCGGTTCCGCGCCGCCTTGCCCTGTAATACTTCGACTACCTGCTGCGCCACCTGCAGCGAGCTGCGCTCCTGCGTGTCGAAGGTGCCGCCCGCGGCGTGCGGGGTCGCCACCACGTTGGGCAGCTGCAGCAGCGGATGGTCCTTCGGCGGCGGCTCGACTTCCCACACGTCGAGCCCTGCGCCGAACAGGCGCCCCGATTTCAGCGCGTCGTAAAGCGCCGCTTCGTCGATGACGCCGCCGCGGGAGGCATTCACCACGACGGCCGTAGGCTTCATCAGTGCAAGCTCGCGCTTGCCGATCATATGGCGGGTTTCCGCAGTCAGCGGCGTATGCAGGGTCAGGAGGTCAACTTCCGGAAGCATTTTTTCGAGCTGTGAAAACTGCTGGCAAGGCAGATCCGACTTGTATGGGTCATAAGCGACGATGCGGGCATTGAAGGCGCTGCGCCACTTGTGCGCCACGCGCGAGCCGATGTTGCCGAAGCCCACCACGCCAACCGTTTTCTCGAGCATCTCGATGCCGAGGAACTTCGGCCGCTCGATCTTCGCGCCGGCTCGTACTAGCCGGTCCAACTCGCCGACGCGCCGCGTGGCGGCAAGACCGAGCGCGAGCGCCAGCTCGGCGACCGCCTCGCTGTTGACGCCGGGCGTGCGGGACACGGGGATGCCCTTCGCCTTGGCCGCCTCGAGATCGATGGTGTCGACGCCGACGCCCTGCTTGCAGATGATCTTCAGCTTCTTCGCGCGCGCGATATCGGCTGCGCGGAGCGGCGTCATGCGCACCATGACGGCGTCGGCGTCCTCGACCCAGTTCTTCACGCGCGGATCGTCCCAGCGCACCACCTCGGCATGTTTCGCGGCGTAATCGACGCCCGCCTTGTGGAACGCGTCGAGGATATAAATTTTCATTGCGGGAACGTTCATTCTTCGGCGCGGATGTTGGCCGCCTTGATGATCTCGGCCCACTGCGCGGATTCCGCGCGCATCGCAGCGCCGAACTCCTCGGGCGAGTTGCCGACGACGTCGGCTCCCAGATCGGTAATGCGTTTTCTTACTTCAGAATCCTTCAGGACCCGGCTCACATCGGTGTAAATCCTGGAAACCGTTTCCTTCGGCGTCGCGGCCGGCGCGAGCAGGCCGAACCAGTTCGTGAGGGCATACCCGGGCAGCCCGGACTCGGCGATCGTCGGCACCTCCGGCATGAGGGCAGTGCGTTTCGGCCCGAGCACGGCGAGCGCTTTCAGCCGCCCCGACTTGATGTGGGGGAAGGACTGCACCAGGCTGTCCATGGTGAGCATCACGCGCCCGCCGATCAGGTCGTTGATGCTCGGCGAGCTGCCCTTGTACGGAATATGGATGAGATCGATATTCGCCTGGCGTTTGAAGAGCTCCATCGCCAGGTGCGGTGCGCCGCCCGGGCCCGAGGAGCTGTACGCAATCTCGCCCGGACGCTTTCTTGCCAGTTCGATCAGCTCGCCCACGCTGTTCGCGGCGAGGGAAGGGTTGGCGAGAAACACGAAGTGGACGTCCACCACCTTGGTGATCGGCGCAAAGGCGCGCAGCGGATCAACCGCCATTTTCGGGTACAGATGCTGGTTGGCGGTCATGTTGCCCATCGTCGCCATGAACAGCGTGTGGCCATCGGGCTCGGCGCGGGCCGCGATCTCGGTGCCGATCGTGCCGCTCGCGCCGGCGCGGTTCTCGACCACGACCGGCTGGCCCCACAGCTCGCCGAGCTTCTGCCCGACGACGCGCGCGACGATGTCGGTGCCGCCGCCCGGCGGGAAGGCGACGATGATTTTGACGGGTTTGGTGGGAAAGGCATGCGCCGCCCCCGCCAGCAGTAACAAAGCCAAAAGAAGATTTTTCATGAATGGGAGAAAAGAACGCGCCCTGCAGTCGGCACGCGGGCGATGAGGATCAGGCCCATGCCCGAATCGGTAATGTAGAGCGTGCTGCGCTCCGGCCCGCCGTAGGCGACGTTGGTGACGAGGTCGCTGCCGCAGGACTGCACGCGGTAGAGCGGCTCGCCGCGATGGTTGAAGATCCACACCGCGCCCATGTCGGGATGGGCGACGGCGAGGCCCTCGGCCTCGTCCATCGCCATGCCATCGGGCCCGCGGCCGCCGGAGAGCTGGATCTGCACGCCCATGCGCACCACCGTGCCGTCGGGCG
>Ga0209220_1000026_pt1 | contig 84881 bp, 79 predicted proteins | sample BlaSpr_A8_OM3_M3_FD_187984 | JGI IMG/M metagenome (GOLD analysis project Ga0209220, IMG submission 187984) | Forest soil microbial communities from Thunder Bay, Ontario, Canada - Black Spruce, Ontario site 2_A8_OM3_M3 (SPAdes) (version 2) | ecosystem: Environmental > Terrestrial > Soil > Boreal... | reverse complement strand
CCAGGAATCCGGCAACTCCTTCCAGGCGTGGGCGCGGCGCACGCAGGCGGGGCAGGCCATGACGAACATGGCGACCGGATTGGGATACATGGGCGCCGAAGGAGCGTTGAAGCGCTTTGCCGACTGGACCGACCACATCGCCGGCGGCGAGCTGCCGTTCGCGAAGCCCGAGCGTCCGAAAGGCGTCGAGCGCAACGTTGTTGTCACGATGTGGGACTGGTCGACCAACAAGGCCTACCTGCACGACTCGATCGCGACCGACAAGGACAATCCGACGGTCAACGCCAACGGCAAGATCTACGGCGCGCCCGAGGAGAGCACCGACATGGTCCCGGTGCTCGATCCGGTGAAGCACATCGCGACGCAGATCCAGCATCCGTGGCGCGATCCGGAAACTCCGTCTTCGACTTCGCTGCCGAAGGGCGTGTCCGCGTACTGGGGCACCGAGCCCGCATGGGATGGCCACACCAGCATCCACAATCCGATGATGGATCGCGAGGGCCGCGTGTGGTTCACGTCGCGCATCCGGCCGGCGGGGGCGCAACCGGCGTACTGCAGCGATGGCTCGCATCCGTCATCGAAGGTGGCGCCGCTGAAGGAGTCACCGCGCCATCTCTCGATGTACGACCCGAAGACGAACAAGTGGACGCTCATCAGCACCTGCTTCTCGACGCACCACCTGTATTTCGCGCCGAAGGATCCGAACTACACGCTCTGGACGAGCGCTGGCGGACCGGGTAGCGGCGTGGTGGGTTGGCTGAACACGAAGAAGTATTTCGAGACCGGCGACGAGGCCGCCTCGCAGGGCTGGACGCCGATCGTGGTCGACACCAACGGCAACGGGGTTCGCGACGACAGCGACACGCGCCTGCGGGCCGCTTTCTACGGTGTCACGCCGAGCACGGTGGACGATTCGGTCTGGGGCCAGTCGATGGGCATCGGCTTCGCGCGCATGAACCAGCCGGGCTACCTGATGCGAATCGCGCCTGGAACCAATCCGGCCGAAACTGCGCTGACCGAGGTCTATGTGCCGCCCGAGGGCGCCTACAGCCCGCGCGGCCTCGACATGGGCCTCGACGGCGTGGTGTGGACCGCGCTCGCAAGCGGGCACATCGCGAGCTTCGACCGCCGTAAGTGCAAGGGCCCGATCAACGGCCCCGAGGCGGCGAGCGGCAAGCTCTGCCCCGAAGGCTGGACGCTCTACCGCATGACCGGGCCGCAGTTCAGGGGCCTCGACGCCTCCGGCAGCGCCAACCACGCCTATTACCTCTGGGTCGATCGCTACAACACCTTCGGCCTCGGCGCCAACGTGCCGATCGCACAGACCAACGGCAGCGAATCGCTGATGGCGGTGGTCGACGGCAAGATCATCGACATCCGCGTTCCGTACCCGCTCGGCTTCTTCACCAAGAACGTCGACGGGCGCATCGACGATCCGAAGGCCGGCTGGAAGGGCCGCGCGATGTGGACGACGTCAGGCACGCGCGCCAACTTCCATAACGAAGGCGGCACGGACAACAAGCCCAAGGTCTACAAGCTGCAGCTGCGCCCCGATCCGCTCGCGCGGTAGCAGGTACGCGCCAAAAAGGGCTCGCGATCACGCGGGCCCTTTTCTTTCCGGAGTACCATGCTTCGGCATGGCTCAGGTACCCGGCTCCACGAGCACCGCGGCGCGCCCCGAGGCGGATTTCATGCCGCTATGCGTCGCGGCGGCGATCGCGTTCGGCAGCCTCGTCACCCGGCGGGCAGCCTCGGCGCAAGAGCTCGATTTCGACGGCCGCATCGATCGTATGGCCGAAGCGATGGCGAGCGTCATACCGATCTACGCCGATCGCGAGCACATGGCGTTGCGTACGCCGCTGACGGGAAACGAGCTGGCGCGCGGCAGGTTCGCCGATGGCGCTCAGACCTTCGTTCTTCCCGACGCCGCTCCGCGCCAGCGGCTGCGCATCCGCAAGATCGAGCTGTTTGCGGCGATCGAGCAGTTGCGCACCAAAGGGATTTCGAACAGCGTCTAGGCAAGCCCGGCGATGCTTTACCTGCAGAGAAGGTTTCCGCCTTCTAGCGTCACCGGCTTGGCGCAGTCCTGCTCGGCGATGTTGCGCGCGGGGTCGAGCGGCGCCACCTGCCCCGCAGGGGCGGTCACGCCCATTCCATATGATCCATCCCCGCGCTCGGCCGAACAAGCAGCGGCGGCGAGGACTAGTAACAAGACGATGGCAGCGCGCATAGGGTCTCCTGAGGGCCTCCTGAGCAAGAGCCTTCAGTCTAGCAGCGTATGATGCGCTCCTTCACAGGGGAGGGACTATGAGGCGGAAGAAAACCGCTGTCGCAGGGGCCGTAGTCATCGCCGTCGTCGCCGTGCTGGGGTATGCGCAGCAGCCGGGCTTCACGCGCAAGCTGCTGCAGGACCAGAACATGAGCGTGCAGGACCGCCATGCGGTGCAAGTGCTGGCGGAATTCGCTCCCGGCGGCGCCGCGGGCAAGCACACGCATCCCGGCGAAGAGCTCGGCTACGTCGTCGAGGGCACGCTGCTGCTCGAAATCGCCGGCCAGCCGCCCAGGACGCTGAAGGCGGGCGACGTGTTCTTCATCGAAGCCGGCACGGTGCACGACGGCAAGAATGTCGGCAGCGGCCCGGCGAAGGTGCTCGCCACCTACATCGTCGAAAAGGGCAAGCCGGTCGCTTCGCCGGCGAATTAGTATTCAGCGCTTCCAGTCGTCGTCGTCATCCGGCGGAAGCGGCGCGACCTTGGGCGGCTTTATATTGCGGCGTCGCCAGCCGAAGAAAAAAATGCCCGCCAGCCCGCCGACAGCGAGGAGGAGGAACAGCGCCAGGAGTATTGTGCTCTCGCTCAGATCAGTGCTCCGTATTCTCCGCCTGGAAACACTAAAACGATGCCTCGCGGACTAATCCTCGTGGCTCTTTCGCGGCGCTTCGCGGCCGCGGTGCTGCTCGCGGCCGCAGCCATCCCCGCCCAGGCGCAGTCAGATTATCCCAGCAAGCCGATTCGCATCCTGGTCGGCTTCTCTCCCGGCGGCGGGCCCGACATCACGGCGCGTCTTGTCGCGCAAAAGCTCGGCGAGCGCTGGAGCCAGCCGGTGATCGTCGAGAATCGTCCAGGCGCCGGCGGCACGCTCGCCGCGGCGCAAGTGGCTCGGTCTGCGCCCGATGGCTATACGCTGCTCTCCGTGTCTTCGGCGCATGCCGCGGCCGCCGCGATCTATCCCAAACTTCCCTATGACGGTCTGGCCGACCTTGCGGGGATCACGCAAACCGGGAGCTCCAAGTACGTGCTCGTCGTGCCGCCCTCGCTCGGCGTCAAGTCGCTGCAGGAGCTTCTCGGCAGCGCGAAGGCTCGGCCCGGGCAGCTCAACTTCTCCTCGGCCGGCGTCGGCAGCGGCACGCACTTCGCCGCCGAGATCTTCAAGGCGATGGCGGCGATCGACGTGGTGCACGTGCCCTTCAAGGGCATTCCCGAGGCGCTCGCCGAGACGCTGGCCGGGCGGGTGCAGTTCTTCATGGCGCCGATCGCCAACTCGGTGAACTACGTGAAGGACGGCAGGCTGCTCGGGCTCGGGGTCTCGTCGCTGCAGCGCGATGCGCTGCTGCCCGAGGTGCCGACGGTGCACGAGGCGGGCGTCGCCGGCTACCACTCGGAGCTGTGGTTCGGGCTGCTGACCGCCTCGGGCGTGCCGCGCGCCATCGTCGCCAAGCTCAACCGCGACATCGTGCGCATCCTCAGCGAGCCCGACACGCGCGCCCGCTGGGCGCCGATCGGCATCGAGCCGCGGCCTTCAGCGCCGGAGGACTTCGACCGGATGATTCGCGACGAGCTCGCGCTCTTCTCGCGCACCGCCCGCGCGGCGAACATCAAGGCCGATTAGCATTCGCCTCGACTACTTACCCAACCCCATGCGTCTGCCCGCTTCCGTATAGGCGCGCACCCGCTCCTTCATGAATGCGTCCATCCGGTCCACCCCCACGTTGACCAGCTCGAAGCCGCTTTTCGCCGCCAGCTCCTTCATCTCCGGATCGGCGTTGAGCGCCGCCCAGAGCTCAGAGATGCGCCGGCGCGCCTCGGGCGGCGTCGATTTCGGCATGCCGATCCCCCGGAAGGCGCCATCGACCCAGTCGGCGCCGAGCTCGCGGAAGGTCGGCACCTCGGGGAGCAGGGGATGGCGCTGCTCCATCGCCACGGCCAGCGCCCGCACCTTGCCCCGGCTGTTGACCGCGAACGCGGTGTAGGACATGGCCCCGGAAACGTGGCCGCCGATCACCGCCGTCGTCATGTCGCCGGTGCCCTTGAAGGGCACGTAAGTGGTCTTGATGCCGAAGCTCGCGTCGAGCCGCTCGTGCGCGGCGTGGTTGGCCGAGTTGAGTCCCGAGCCGCCGAGCGAGATGCGCTCGGGCTGCTCCTTCGCCGCCTTGACGAAATCCTGGAAAGTCCGGATCGGGCTCGACTCGGCGACGACCAGCGCGTCGGGCGTGTAGTGAAACCAGTACACCGGCGTGATGTCGTCGGTCTTGTACTGCACGGTGCCTTCCATCGGCTGCAGCACGATGTGCGGCAGGTTGATGCCGACGACGTTGACGCCGTCGGCCGGCAGCTGGTTCATCTGCATCCACATCAGGCCGCCGCCGGCGCCGGGCTTGTACTGGATGATGGTCTCGATCGCCGGGCATTTCTTCTTCAGCACCAGCTGCTGGTGGCGCGCCGAGAGATCGGACTCGCCGCCCGCGGGGAAGGCCTGCCAGTACAGCAGGTTCTTATCCGGGCATGCCTGTCCCAGCGCCGCGCCGGAGATCACTGCCGCAATGGCGAAAAAAGCAATACGCATCCACTCCTCCTAGGGTTGGTCAATCCACTTTGGCGCCGGAGAGCCTGACCACCTTGGCCCACTTGACGATGTCCTCGCGCAGGAACTTGTCGAACTGGTCGATCGGCATGCCCATCGGCACCGCGCCCTGCTTTGCCCAGGCTTCCTTCACCTCCGGCGCGTTCACGATCCGGTTTACTTCGAGATTCAATCTTTCCAGGATCGGCCGCGGCGTTCCCGCCGGCGCCATCAGCCCGAGCCAGATCGTCGCCTCGTATCCTGGCACGCCCGCTTCGGATACCGTCGGCACGTCGGGCGTCACCGGCGAGCGCGTCCTGCCCGAGCTGGCGAGCGCCTTCACCTTGCCGGCGCGCGCGTTGGCGGCCATGGTGGTGATGGCATCGAACATCATGTCGACCTGCTTGCCGAGGATCGCGATGCGCGCCTGATCGCTGCCCTTGTGCGGCACGTGGACGATGTCGACGCCGGCCATGGCTTTGAACAGCTCGCCTGCCATGTGGTACGGCGTTCCCGGCCCTGAGGACGCGTAGTTCAGCGCGCCGGGCCTGGATTTGGCGAGATCGATGAACTCCTGCAGGTTGCTCGCCGGAACGGAAGGGTGGATCACCAGCAGCAGATCAGAGTAATTCACGCCGCTGATCGGCGCCAGGTCGCGCATCAGGTCGAACGGCTTTTTCGGGATCAGCGTCTCGTTCACCGTGTGCGTGTTCGACATCATGAGCAGCGTATAGCCGTCGGGCGGCGACTTGGCGACGACGTCGGTGCCGACGATCGAGCCGCCGCCGGGGCGATCCTCGATGACGAAAGGCTGGCCGAGCGCTTCCTGGAGCTTCGCGCCGACAAAGCGCGCGTAGATGTCGGCCGGGCCGCCGGTGGCGAACGGCACGACGATGCGCACTGCTCGCGCGGGGTAAGTCTGCGACCACGCAGCCCCGTTTACAAACAGCAAGACCAACGCGAGAACGACGCGAAGCATGTCTCCTCCTTATCTTTGCCGCTTAGAATGGCCGCGGACCATGAGAATACTCGTCACCGGCGCGGCGGGCTACATCGATTCCGCAGCGAATGAATACCAGCAAGCTGCCCTCGCGCATCACGGTTGAAGGGCTCGATCGCGCCCCCCATCGCGCGTTCCTGCGCGCGCTCGGCTTGTCGGATGCCGACCTCGGCAAGCCGTTCGTCGGCGTCGCCTCGACCGACGGGCGCGTGACGCCGTGCAATGCGCTGCTCGGCGAGTTCGCGCGCGAAGCCTGCGCCGCCATCCGCAGCGCGGGCGGCGTGCCGTTCGACTTCGCCTCCATCTCGGTGGCCGACTCGATGTCGATGAACCATGGCGGCATGCGCTACTCGCTGGTGTCGCGCGAGATCATCGCCGACGGCGTGGAGGCGGTGGCGCGCGGCCATGCCTACGACGCGCTCGTCACTTTCGCCGGCTGCGACAAGACGCTGCCCGGCATGATGATGGCGATGGTGCGCGTGAACCTTCCTGCGGTATTCGTCTACGGCGGCGCCGCGCTGCCTGGCAGGTGGCAAGGGCGCGACGTGACGGTCCTCGATACGTATGAAGCGGTCGGCGCCGTGATGGCGGGCGACATGCAGCGCTCGCAGCTCGATGAGCTCGAGCACGTCTGCCTGCCGACGCTCGGCTCCTGCCCGGGGCAATTCACCGCCAACACCATGGCGATGGTGGCCGAAACCTTGGGCCTTGCGCTGCCCGGCTCGGCGACTTTGCCTGCGGTTTCTCCCGCACGAAAAGAGCTTTCACGCGCTGCAGGGACGCTGGTAGTGAAGTTATTGGAAGACGAGGGCCCTTTACCGAGAGACCTGGTGACGAAAAAGAGCCTGGAAAACGCATGCGCCGCGGTCGCCGCTACCGGCGGCTCGACCAACGCCGGGCTGCATATTCCGGCGATCGCGCACGAGGCCGGGATCCGCTTCTCGCTCGACGATTTCGCGCGCGTGGCGAAGCGCACGCCGCTCATCGCCGACATGAAGCCGGGCGGGCGTTTCCTCGCGAAAGATCTGCACGCGGCGGGCGGCGTTTACGCCGTGCTGAAAGCGCTGCTCGAGCGCGGTGCCCTGCACGGCGATTGCCTGACGCTCTCGGGCAGGACGCTGGAAGAAGAATTGAAGAACCATCCGGGCGCCGACGGCGAGGTGGTCAAGAATTCTCCGCTTTCTCCCAGCGGCGGAATCGTGGTCCTCAAAGGCAACCTCGCGCCCGATGGCGCGCTCATCAAGGTCGCGGGGCTGAAGTCGCTGGTGTTCGAAGGCCCGGCGCGGGTTTTCGATTCGGAGGAAGCCTGCGCCGAGGTAGTGAAGAAGCGTGCATATAAAGCGGGCGAAGTACTGGTGATCCGCTACGAGGGCCCGAAGGGCGGCCCGGGGATGCGCGAGATGCTCGGCATCACCGCTCTCATCTACGGACAGGGCATGGGCGAAAAGGTCGCGCTGCTCACCGATGGCCGCTTCTCCGGCGCGACGCGCGGCATGATGATCGGCTACGTCTCGCCGGAAGCCGCGGCGGGCGGGCCGCTCGCCCTGGTGAAAAACGGCGACCGCATCCACATTGACGCTGCCGCTGGAGCGTTGACGCTCGAGGTCTCGAAAGCAGAGCTGCTCAAGAGAAAGGCCAAGGCGCCGAGACGCTCCATCACCGGTGTGCTCGAGAAATACGCGGCGCTCGTCGGCCCCGCCAACCTGGGCGCGGTAACGCACAGCGGAGCAAAACGCCGCTAGCGGCCGTAGAGTGGAAACTAGGAAAGGTCCGGGACAAGGCTTAAGCTTCGCCGATGTCCGACGTCGTCGATCTGCGCTCCGACACCGTGACGCGCCCCTCGGCCGCAATGCGCAAGGCGATGCTCGAGGCGGAGCTCGGCGACGACGTGTTCGGCGACGATCCAACGGTAAACCGGCTGCAGGAGCGCGCGGCCGAGATCTTCGGTTTCGAGGCGGCGCTGCTTTTCCCTTCCGGGACGCAATCCAACCTCGCCGCGCTGATGAGCCACTGCCAGCGCGGAGACGAAGTGATCCTCGGCTCGGAGTCGCATAGCTACCGCTATGAAGCGGGCGGCCTCTCGGTGCTCGGTTCGATCCAGCCGCAGTCAATCGCCAACCGCCCCGACGGCACGCTCGAGCTCGGCGAGGTCGAGGCCGCGATCAAGCCGGACGATCCGCATTTTGCGAGAACGCGGCTGCTCGCTCTCGAGAACACGATCACGGGACGGGTCTTGCCAAGGACCTATCTCGAACAGGCGATCGGCTTGGCGAAGAGGAAAGGTCTTTCAACGCACCTCGACGGCGCCCGCATCTTCAACGCCGCCGTGGCTCAAAACATGAAGGTGAAAGACCTCTGCGCCGGATTCGATTCGGTGTCCTCCTGCCTGTCAAAAGGCCTGGGCGCACCGGCCGGAACGGTCCTGCTGGGCAGCACGGATTTCATTCAGCGAGCCAGGCGGGCTAGAAAGATCCTCGGCGGCGCGATGCGCCAGGCGGGGGTGATCGCCGCCGCCGGCCTGTACGCGCTCGAGAACAACGTCGAGCGGCTGCGCATCGATCATGAAAACGCCGGCGCGCTTGCGCGCGGGCTGCGCGAGCTGGAGCTTGAAGTCCAGCACAACACCAACATGGTGCTGGTCAGCATCCCGCCGGGAAAGGCCCAGGAACTGGCCGACTACATGAGGAGCAGGGGGATTCTGGTGCTGCCGCGCGCGCCGCTGCGCCTCGTCGCCCACCTCGACGTCGACGCGGCCGGAATCGATCGCGCGCTGGTCGCGTTTCGCGCGTTCATTTCATCATGCTCGGCAGCCAGGTCGAGATGATCGGGAAGGCGACCAGGATGGCGAGGCGGATGCAGTCGACGAAGACGAACGGCATCACGCCCCGAAACACCGTGCTCGTCGGTACCTGCGGCAGCAGCGTCGAGAGCACGAACAGGTTCATGCCGACCGGTGGGCTGATCAGGCCGATCTCGACAACGCACACGATGAGGATGCCGAACCACACCGGGTCGAGCCCCATGTGGACGATGAGCGGGAAAAACAGCGGCACGGTGAGCAGGATCATCGACAGCTCCTCCATCGCCGTGCCCAGGATCACGTAGATCGTCATGATGGCGGCAACCACCAGGATCGGATGCAATTCGAAACGCTTCACCAGGTCGCGCAGCTCGCCCGGCATGGTGGTGATGTTGACGAACTCGGCGAACATCAGCGCGCCGATCAGGATGAGGAACAGCATGGAAGTAGTGCGCGCGCTCTCCACGAGAGACGCATAGAGCGTCTTCCAATTGAGCGTGCGGCGCGCGATGGCGAACATCATGGCGCCAAAGGCGCCGACCGCGGCGCCTTCGATGGCGGTGAACACGCCGCCATAGATGCCGCCCATCACCAGCGTGAATAGCGCGATGACGCTGGCCACGCCCTTGTAGACGAGTGCCAGGCCGAACACGATGAATGCGCCGATCACTGCCGCGTCATCTGCGTCGAGCCAGCCGAGCTTCGCAACGCCGATGACGACGACGCCAACGGCCGCGAACGCCCACAACCCCTCCAGGGTGGTAAAGCGCTCGCGCCAGCTCATCCGCTCGCCCGGCGGCCCGGCTTTGGGATCGCGCCAGGTGATGTATTGCACCGCGAGGCACAAAAGGACCGTCGCCAGAATCCCCGGCAGGATGCCGGCGGCGAACAGCTTGCCGATGTTGGTCTCGGTCATGATGCCGTAGATCACCATGATGGTGGAGGGCGGGATCAGGATGCCGAGCGTGCCGCCCGCGGCAATGGCGCCGGTGGAAAGGTAATCGGCGTAGCCGAACTTCTTCATCGAAGGATATGCGACCTTGGCGAAGGTGGCGGCGGTGGCGATCGATGAGCCGCAGATCGCGCCGAAGCCGGCGCAGCCGAGGATGGTCGCCATTGCCAGCCCGCCGCGCAGATGGCCGATGAAAGTGTAGGCGGTGCGGAACAGCTCCTGCGACATGCCGGCGCGGGTGACGAAGTTGCCCATCAGAATGAACAGCGGGATGACCGACAGCGTGTAGTTGCGGCCGGTTTCGTAGATCTTGGTCTGCGCGGTGGCGAAGGCCACGGCCCAGTTCCAGTCGCGCATGTAGGCGTAGCCGACGATGCCGACGATTCCCATCGACAGCGCGATCGGAATGCGCAGGAAGGCGAGGACCATCATGGCCAGCAAGCCGGTCAGCGCTTCGGCCACGATTGTCTCAGGTGGTGGCTTGCGACGCGCGCAGCGTGCCGGGCACAAACACCCGCAGCACGTGAACCAGGCCCGTCAGCCCGATCATCAGCGCCATGAAATACACGAACGGGCCGACCGGAATGCGCAGCACGTCGGTGGTGTCGCCGTAGCCGGCGATGCGGTTGGCCTTGATCCAGACCTGCCACGCCAGGAAGAACATCACTGCGGCACACAGGGCGTGCACCGCGCGCACCAGCGCCACGGTCGCGCGCGGCGTGAGCACGCGGTCGATGAAGTCCATGGTGACGTGCTCGTCGGCGTGCGACACGAGCGGCAGGCCGGCGAAGATGAGGACCAGCAGCATCAGCTCCGTGGCCTCGAACGCGCCGCGCAGCGGCCAGTTGAACAGATAGCGCGACACCACGTCGGCGAACGTGATCAGCATCAGCGCAAACAGGATCGCCGAGGCCGCGACGCCGAGCGCGGCGTCGAGCCGTTCCTCCCACAGTTTGCGCTTATTTTCCGGCGGCAACGCGCTTCAGTTCCTCGTGGAACTCCTTCAGCACCATCGCGCCGTCGATGTTGCGCTTCTCCTTCGCGTCCTTGACCCAGGCCTGGATCACGGGCTGCGCCTTGCTCTGGATTTCCCTGACCAGCGCCGCGTTCGCCTGGTCGATCTGCACGCCCGCCTTCTTCATGCCCTCGTTGCCCAGGCGGTCGACGTTGTCCCAGGATTTTCCGGCGCGCCGCGCCAGATACTCGCCGCCGAATTTGCTGAGCAGGTCCTGGTCGGCCTTGGACAGCTTGTTCCACTTGTCTTCGTTCATGAAGAAGCCGAACGAAGAGCTGTAGAAGCCGCCTGGGAACAGCGTCGCGTACTTGATCAGGCTGTCGAGCTTGAACGAGACGATGGATTCCTGCGGGAAGAACACGCCGTCGGCGATCCCCGAGCTGAGCAGCTCGTAGGATTCAGGCGCGGGCTTGACGAAGGCCGAAGCGCCCAGCGCCCGGGCCATCGCCTCGGCGATGCCGCCGCCGGTGCGGATCTTCATGCCCTGCAGGTCGGTCAAGGTCTTGATCGGGCGCTTGGTGTTGAACATCTGGCCCGGGCCGTGAGTGAACACGCCGAACAGGTGCACACCCTTGTATTCGTTTGCCTTGTGCAGATGCTTCCAATGGATGCGGTTATAGGCGACCGAGTTGATTTCCGCGGTCTCACCGGCGCCCGGCAGCTCCGCCACCAGCGGCAGCACATGGCGCGCGGGAGTGTAGCTGGCGGTGACGTAGGAAACGTCGACCAGGCCGTCGCGCACCGCATCGAAGGTTCCCGGCGGCGCCGCCGGATGCTTGGGGAGCATCTGGAACTTCAGGCGCCCGCCGCTCGCCTTCTCGGCTTCGTCGCCGAAGCCTTGCAGCACCACGCTGGTCAGGTGATGCTGCGGCGAAACCCAAGACGACATCGTCAGCGTGGTTTGCGCGTGCGCGGGCGCCGCAACAGCGCAGCCGGCAAGCACGGTAAGCGCAAGCTTACGCAAGATGGTCATGGACTCCTCCTGTTTGCACCCCAATCATAAATGTTTGTCGCGGCGCGTGCGCAAGATCGCGGCGCGCGTTGTGTTCGGCGCGCGATTTGGATACGATTCCGGCTCGCTCGCTTGCCGCAGAGCGGGCGGAAAAAGGGAGAGCACATGCCACACGTGGTCACCAAGTCTGATCTGGTCCAGGTTGCGGCGAAGGCCAGCAATCTCAGCAAATCGGCGGCGGGCGAAGCGGTGAACGCGCTGTTTGAGGCGATCGTCGCGAACGTCGCCAACGGTAAGCGCGTCACGGTGGTCGGTTTCGGCACTTTCCTGCCGCGAAAAAGAAAAGCGCGTGCCGGGCGCAGCCCCGCCAGCGGCAAGGAGATCAAGATTCCCGCCAAGACCATTCCCGCGTTCGCCGCGGGGCAGGGCTTCAAAGAGGCCGTCGACAAGTAAACGTCCGCTAAACGTACAAAAGGGGGCTGCGATTCATGGCAGCCCCTTGTTTTTTTTGGGCATTGCAAAGCGTGGGAAGGCTTGGCAGAATCGCGAGGCACAATTCTTGCCACATGGACAAGCCGCTCATCCTTTCGCTAGACAGCCACGGCGTGCCGCACCGCTGGATCAGCTGGCAGCAGGCCTGCTTCTACTACGCGAAAAACCTGGTCGCGTGGACGCTGGGCGATGAGACCTTCACCTATTACGGCGGCATCTGCCGGCTGACCGGCGAGCGCTCCAGCATCACCGCCCATTCCATTGTCGCCATCAAGGGCAAGGCGCTGGCGGCTAAAGGCTTCCACCAGGTGCCGCCGCTGAACAACCGCGAGCTGTTCCGGCGTGACCGGCACATGTGCGCGTACTGCGGCGGCGAGTTCAGCTACTTCCGCCTGACGCGCGATCACGTCATCCCGCTGTCGCGCGGCGGGCGCGACACCTGGATGAACGTGGTCTGCGCCTGCCGGCACTGCAACGGCAACAAGCGCAACCGCCTGCCGGAGGAGTCCGGCATGCAGCTGCTCTACGCGCCTTACGTTCCAAACAAGGCCGAGTACCTGATCCTCACCAACCGCCGCATCCTCGCCGACCAGATGGAGTTCCTCAAGCAGCACGTGGCGTCGCATTCGCGGTTGGTTCTCGCTCCTGCCTGATTTCTGGCGCAATAGCGGCTTTCACCTGCTGGAACGGGACGCCGCGGGACGCCTGCGGGTCAGCGACGATTTCCTGCGCGCCTACTACCTGCGGCCCGAGATCCATCCGGTCGAGGAATCGTGCGAGGAAGAGCGCCGGCTGCATGCCGCTCTCATGGAAAATCCAAGAATCGCAGTCTCGGCAGAGGAGCTCGATTCGATAAGCGACGCGGATGCGTGCGACAACTACCGCGTCCTGCTGCGCTTCCGCGACAAGCTGCTCGAGGCCGGCACGGTAGAGGGCTGCTACATGAATCTCTTCAAGGGCACGGTCGACGTGCCGCCGCTTTTCATCGAGCAGCTCGCGCACGTGATCCTGAGGAACGTCCTCGACGGCTGCGAAGACCCGCTCCAGCTGCGCGCCGCCGAGACGTTGTTCCGCGAGCAGAGGGCGACCCTGCGCGACGGCCATGTGCTGCTCGCCGATGCCGAGACGGTCGAGATGCATGCCGCAGGCAGCCGCTACGGCAACCTCGGGCGGCTGATCGTCGACGCGCAGGGCGAGCTCGGCACGCTGGAGCTCGACGTTCTGGACCGCGCCAACGCAGCGCTCTACTGGGAGCGCGAATCGCGGCACGACACGGTGATCAGCCTGACTTACGGCCGTCCTGCGCTCGATGCGCTGTGTCGGGTCCTCGAGGCCTGGATAAGACATTTCCTGGGCATCAAGACTTCGATCAGGCCGGTGCGGCGCATCGACGAGCCGCATTGGGCGTGGCACATCGGGCTCGACGCCGAGTCGAGCGCGATTCTCAACGAGCTGTGGTCGGGCCAGGAAGTGGATGCCGGCCGCATGCGCCGCGTGCTTGCGCTGTTCGCGCTGCAATTCGACGATCCGGCGACGATGAGGACCGACGTTGCCGGTCGCTCGGTATACCTCGCCCTGTCGTCAGACGAAAACGGCATCGTGCGCATGAAGCCGCAGAATCTGCTGCTCAATCTGCCGCTGCATGAAGCCTGACTACTGGAATAGGGCGAAACGCGCTCTTGCACGCAAGGATCCCGTTCTCGCCGGAATCATGCGCTCGCGACCGAAGGTGTTCCTCATGCGCCGCGGCGAGCCGTTCCTGACGCTTGCGCGCGCGATCGTCGGCCAGCAGATCTCGGTGAAGGCGGCGCAGAGCGTCTGGGACCGCGTGGTGACCTGCGCGGGCGCGGTGACGCCCGAGGGAATTCTTCTGAAGAAGCCCAGCGAGCTGCGCGCCTGCGGGCTGTCGGATCGCAAGACCGAATACATCGTCGACCTTGCGCGGCGTTTTGCCGACGGCCTGGTCCACCCGTACCGCTGGCCCGAAATGAGCGACGAGGAAGTGGTCGCGGACCTGGTGCAGGTGCGCGGCATCGGCCGCTGGACCGCCGAGATGTTCCTCATCTTCAACCTGCTTCGTCCCGACGTCTTCCCGCTGGATGACCTGGGCTTGCAGAAGGCCATCAGGCTGCACTACTTTCGCGGCCGCGTCGGCACGCTCACCCGCATGCGCCGTCTTGGTGAGTCCTGGCAGCCCTGGCGCTCGGTCGCCACCTGGTACCTCTGGCGCTCGCTCGACCCGTTGCCGGTAGAATACTGACAGCCCAAAAACGGGGGCGGCGCGGTGAGCGAAGTCCTATCCGGTTCCGACACCGAACGCGCGGCGACGCGCTTTGCCCTTTTTCCGGCCGACGAACGCCAGGCGCTGCGCATCGGACGCCTCCTCATGGCTGCCGGCACGTCGCTGCTGGCGTGCGTCGCGCTTTTCGTCTGCGCCTTTCTCGAGCTGCTGCCGTGGGCGGTCGCCATCCAGGGCACCGCGGGCATCGTCATGCTGATCGTGCTGTTCTACGTGCTGTTCCGCACCGGGCTCAACCTGCGCTTCGCCGATCCGAGTCTCACCGCCGAGCAGGTCGGCACCGCGATCCTGTTCCTCGCCTACATCATGTACCACGCCGGCGATGCGCGCCAGGCATTCACGTTGTTCTATCCCGTCGCCATGCTGTTCGGCGTGCTGCGGCTTAACGCGGCGCGGCTGATGGTGCTGGCGATACTCGCGCTCGGCGCCCACGGCACGATGCTCCACCTCTCGTACCTGCGCGATCCGGACATGGACACGCGGGCCGCGCTCACGCAATTCGCCGTGCTGATGATCGTGCTGCCGTGGTTCGCGGTGATGGGCGGCTACGTCAATCGGCTGCGCGTGCGGCTCTCCGGTAGCCACCGCGACTTGCAGCACGCCTTCGGCCGCATCGAGCAGCTCGCGATCCGCGACGAGCTGACCGGCATCTACAACCGCCGCTTTCTCATGGAAGCGCTGCAGCGCGAGCGGGCGCGCGCCGAGCGCACCGGCACTTCGTTCTCGATCTGCATCTTCGATCTGGATCATTTCAAGTCGATCAACGATTCGCTCGGCCACGCCGCCGGCGACGGCGTGCTGAAGCGCTTCGCGCAGCTCGCGCCGCGCGAGCTCAGGGCGATCGACGTGTTCGGCCGCTTCGGCGGCGAGGAATTCATGGTGATCCTGCCCGGGACCGACGCGCGGGGCGCCGTGGCCTGCGCCGAGCGCGTGCGCCAGCGCCTGGAGTCGAGTACCTTGACCGAGCTCGCCGGCCGCCGCGCCACCGTCACGGCGGGCGCCGCCACCCACCAGCGCGGCGAGGACCTGGTGGCCCTGCTCGCGCGCGCAGACGAGGCGCTCTACCTCGGCAAAGCGCGCGGCCGCAACCGCGTGGTCACGATCGGCTAGAATCGCGCGCCGATGAAAACCACGTTCCTCGAATTCGAGCAGCCGATCGCCGAGCTCGAGCAACGCATCGAGGAACTACGCTACGTAGCCGACGACTCCGCGGTCGACATCTCGGAGGAGATCCAGCGGCTCGCCAAGCGCAGCCAAACGCTCACCAAGGACATCTACGGCAAGCTCACGCCGTGGCAGGTTGCGCAGGTGGCGCGCCATCCTCAGCGGCCGTACACGCTGGACTATGTGCAGATGCTGTTCACGCATTTCGAGGAGCTGCACGGCGACCGCGTCTTCTCCGACGACGCTTCGATCGTCGGCGGGCTGGCGCGCTTCGGCAACGCGCCTTGCGTGGTCATCGGCCACCAGAAAGGCCGCGATACCAAGGAAAAGATCCTGCGCAACTTCGGCATGCCCAAGCCCGAGGGCTACCGCAAGGCGCTGCGCCTGATGAAGCTGGCCGAGAAGTTCTCGCTGCCGGTGTTCACCTTCGTCGACACGCCGGGCGCCTACCCGGGGATCGACGCCGAGGAGCGCGGCCAGTCGGAAGCCATCGGCCGCAATCTGTTCGAGATGGCGCGGCTGCGCACGCCGCTTATCGTCACCGTCATCGGCGAGGGCGGCTCGGGCGGTGCGCTCGCCATCGCGGTCGGCGACGTGGTGCTGATGCTGCAGTACGCGACCTATTCCGTGATCTCACCCGAGGGCTGCGCGTCGATCCTGTGGCGCAGCGCCGACCAGGCGCCCGAGGCGGCCGACGTGCTCGGCATCACCGCCGGCAGGCTGAAGACGCTCGGCCTGATCGACAAGATCGTGCCCGAGCCGCTCGGCGGCGCGCACCGCGACCCTCAGGCCACCGCGCAGTCGCTGCGCAAGGCGCTCGCCGAAGCGCTCAAGCAAGTGCAGGAGAAAAAGCCGAAAGAGCTGGTCGAGCAGCGCCTCGAGCGCCTGATGGGTTATGGCAAGTTCAAGGAAACGGCCGAGCGGTGAGGTAGTCGCCGAAGTCGGGCGATTTCTCGGCTCCATCGATCTGCGCGGCAAGCGTCTCGCCGTCGGGCTCTCCGGCGGCGTCGATTCCGTAACGCTGTTGCACGTACTTAAAAACTGCGCGGTCGAGTCCGGGTTTTTTCTTGATGCGATTCATGTCCACCACGGCCTGAGCCCGAACGCCGATGCGTGGGCGCAGTTCTGCGGCGCTCTGTGCGCGCGCTGGGGCGTGCCGCTCGGCGTTCGCCGTGTCAAGGTGGCGAAGAAGGCGAAGGGGCTCGAGGCCGCGGCGCGCGAGGCGCGCTACAAGGTCTTTACAGAAACCACTTGTGATGCGGTGGTGCTTGCCCATCACCTGGACGATCAGGCCGAGACGGTCCTGATGAACCTCCTGCGCGGCGCCGGCGTACGCGGCGCGAGCGGCATGCCCGCGCGCAGCCGCTTCGACGGCAAAATGCTGCTGCGGCCGCTCCTCGAGGTGCCGCGTGCGGCGATCGTCGCTTATTCCCGCGAACATGCCCTGGAATGGGTGGAGGACGAGAGCAACGCCGACGAGTCGCTCACGCGCAATTTCGTGCGCCGGCGCCTCGCACCCTTGATCGAGATGCGCTTTCCGCGCTGGAGGGAAAACCTGGCGCGGGCGGCGCGGCACTTCGCGGGTATGGAGCTCGACGCGCACGCGCTGCTGCGCGAGTTCCTGGCCGAGCAGGGACTGCGCGCGCCCAGCGAGGCGAAGCTCATCGAGATGCTGAAGCAGCTCACCTCGGGCGGCGCCCGCATCCTGGTCGAGCACGAGGGTATGCGGCTGCGCGTCTACCGCGGCAAGCTCGCGGTGACGCCGGCCACGCTCGCGCCGCCGTTCACGCCGGTGGAATGGAAAGGCGAGCGGCGCATCCCGCTCCCCGCCCTCGGCGGCAAGCTGCTCTTCCGACGCGCACGCGGTGAAGGCATCGACCTCCACAAGCTCGAGCAGTGTCGAGTCGCGGTGCGATTGCGCTCGGGGGGCGAGCGGCTCCAGCCCGATCCGCGGCGGCCGCGTCGGACCTTGAAGAACCTGTTCCAGGAAGCAGGCGTGCCGCCCTGGCAGCGCGACCGGCTGCCGCTGCTCTTTTGCGGCGACGATCTGGTGTGGGCGCCGGGATTAGGCGTCGACGCGCAGTATCAGGCAACGGCCGATGCGATGGGAGTGGTCCCAGAATGGCGCTAAGCCGTTGTTTTTACGAATCGCGCGCATCGGCCGTGATAAAATTTCAGGTTGATTTTTGCAAGCTTCTCGGAGAAACGCGGAATGGCGGTCGAACGGACCCTTTCCATCATCAAGCCCGACGCCGTGAAGAGGGATGCGATCGGTCGCATTCTCTCGCGCTTCGAGGCCGCCGGCCTCAAGATCATCGCCGCGCGCATGATGCACCTGTCGCGCGCCGAGGCCGAAGGGTTCTATGCTGTTCACCGTGAGCGGTCGTTCTTTCGCGACCTGGTCGAGTTCATGACCTCCGGACCGGTTCTCGTGCAGGTGCTCGAGGGCGACAACGCGATCGCCAAGAACCGCGAGTTGATGGGCGCCACTGACCCCAAGAAGGCCGCCAAGGGCACCATCCGCGCCGATTTCGCGGCCTCGATCGACGCCAACGCCGTGCACGGCTCCGACGCGCCGGACACCGCGCGCACCGAGATCGCGTACTTCTTCCCCGCCTGCGAGGTGTTTTCCCGTTGAAGCAGAATCTCCTCGACTTCGACGCCGCGGGCCTCGGCCGCTTCTTCGAGGCGCAGGGCGAAAAGCCGTTCCGCGCGCGCCAGCTGCTGCACTGGATCCACCAGAGCGGCGAAGCCGACTTCGCCCGCATGAGCGACCTTGCCAAGCCTCTGCGCGAGAAGCTGGCGTCTGCGGCCTGTATCGAGGCGCCGCGCATCGTCGGCGACACCGCGGCGCAGGACGGCACGCGCAAATGGCTGCTCAAGGTGGACGGCGCCAACGCGGTGGAGGCGGTGTTCATCCCCGAAACGAATCGCGGCACGCTCTGCATATCGAGCCAGGCAGGCTGCGTGCTCGACTGCGCGTTCTGCTCGACCGGCAAGCAGGGCTTCAACCGCAACCTCAGCACCGCGGAAATCATCGGCCAGCTCTGGCTCGCGAACCGGCTGCTCGAGGGACCCAGGCCGGTCACGAATGTCGTGATGATGGGCATGGGAGAACCGCTGCTCAATCTGGACAACGTCATTCCTGCGCTGCGGCTGATGCTCGACGATCATGCGTACGGGCTGTCGCGCCGGCGCGTCACGGTGTCGACGGCGGGGGTGATTCCCGGCATGGACCGGCTGCGCGACGAATGTCCCGTCGCGCTGGCGCTTTCGCTGCACGCGCCGAACGACGCGCTGCGCGACCAGCTGGTCCCCGTGAACCGCAAGTACCCGCTGCGCGAGCTTCTCGCCGCCTGCAACCGCTACCTGGAGAAGGCGCCGCGCGACTTCATCACTTTCGAATATGTCATGCTCGAGGGCGTGAATGACGGCGACGCGCAGGCGCGCGAGCTGGTCGGCATCGCCGGGCGCGTGCGCTGCAAGTTCAACCTGATCCCGTTCAACGCGTTCCCGCAGACCGAGTTCCGCCGCTCGAGCCCGGAGCGCATCCGGCGCTTCGCCGAGATCCTGCAGCGCGCCGGCTTGACCGTCACGACGCGCAAGACCCGCGGCGACGACATCGCGGCCGCCTGCGGCCAGCTCGCCGGCGATGTGGCGGACCGCACGCGCCGCAGCGCGCGGCGCCTTCCGTTGAAGGAGGTGCGCGCATGAAACGGCTGCTCTATCTTGCGTTCACGGCGCTCGCCGGCTGCGCTGGCCAGCCCACCGAGCCGAGCGTCGACACCGGCACCATCGTCGGCGAGGTCGGCGACCCGCGCAACCGCGCCAAGATCCATACCGAGCTCGCGGCCCATTATTACAACCGCGGCAACATGGGCGTTGCCCTCGAGGAGCTGCGCATCGCCGCCGCCGCCGATCCGAGCTATGCGACCACGCAGAGCATGTTCGGCCTGGTCTACATGGACCTGCGCGAGAACCAGCTCGCCGAGACGAGCTTCGAGCGCGCGCTGCGCCTGTCGCCGAACGACCCCGACATCAATCACAACTACGGCGTGTTCCTGTGCCAGACGCAGCGCGAAGGCCAGGCGATCCCCTATTTCCTGCAGGCGATCCGCAACCCGCTCTATGCGGCGCCGTGGAGATCGTACTCGGCGGCCGGCGTCTGCGCGCTGCGCACCAATAACCTCAAGGACGCCGAGGAGTTCTTCAAGCGCGCGCTGCGCATGGAGCCCGAGGAGCCGATCTCGCTGCTGAACCTCGGCCAGATCCGCTACCGCCAGGGAAGCTTCGACGAGGCGCGCAAGCTCGTGTCGCAGCACAACAAGCTGGTCGCGCCCAGCGCCGAATCGCTGTGGCTTGCGCTGCGTATCGAGCGCAAGCTCGGCGAGCGCGTCGCCGAGCAGTCGTTCGCCAACCAGCTGCGCCGGCGCTTCCCGGCGTCTCCCGAATACCAGGCGCTGCAGCGAGGCAGCTTTGACTGAGGCCGCCGTGACGGGAGTCGGCGAAGAGCTGCTGCGCGCGAGGGAAGCGCGCGGGCTTGAAATCGCCGATGTCGCGCAGCAGCTCAAGTTCGCGCCGCGCCAGCTCGAAGCGCTCGAGCAGGAGCGCTTCGACCTGCTGCCGGGAGCGACGATCGCGCGCGGCATGGTGCGCAACTATGCACGCCTGCTGAAGCTCGATCCCGAGCCACTGATCCAGCGCGTGGCCGACCGGCTGAATTCACCCGACTCGAACCGCCTGGCAGCGCGCTTCAGCCAGCCGGTGCCCTTCTCCGACAGCGCGCGGCGCAGCAACGTCATGTACGTCGGGCTGTCGCTCGGCGTCCTGGCGCTGGTCGGCGCCGTGGCGTACGAGTGGCGCCATGAGCGGGCCGCGCGGCAGGAAGTTGCCGCCAGTCCTGCGCCTTCGCTCGAGCCCCGTACGCCGCCGATTGCCGCGCACCCGGCGCTCGCAACGCCGCCTCCGGTGCCCGCGGTCGCGATGACCCAGCCTTCGGCTTCGCTCGACCCGCAGGAGCATCCTGCCGTTCAGGTCAAGCCGGCCGCCGCGGCAGGGCCGAACCGGCTCGTCGTCAAGTGCGAGCAGGAAGCCTGGATCGAAGTGCGCGACAGCGCCGGCCGGGTGCTGGTGTCCTCGCTCCACCCGGCAGGCGCAGAACGCATCGTCCGGACGAGGCCGCCGCTCACTCTGGTGATCGGCAATGCTTCGCATGTGAAGGTGACGCTCAACGACCGGCCGATCGACCTGCAGCCTCACACCAGGGTCGAAGTCGCCCGCCTGACGGTGCCATGAGCGCGCCGGGGCGCAGGCTGTCCCGCCGCGTCGCGGTGGGCGACGTCGTCATCGGCGGCGGCGCGCCGATCGTCGTGCAGTCGATGACCAACACCGACACCTCGGACGCTGCGGCCACCGCGCGGCAAGTCGATGCCTTGTGGCGCGCGGGCTCCGAGCTGGTGCGCATTACCGTGAATACCCCCGAGGCGGCCTCGCAGGTGGCGCCGATCCGCAGCCGCCTTGACGCGATGCGCTGCAGTGTGCCACTGGTGGGCGACTTCCATTACAACGGCCACAAGCTGCTCGCGCAATTCCCCGATTGCGCGCGGGCGCTCGCCAAATACCGCATCAATCCCGGCAACGTCGGCAAGGGAGCGAAGCGCGACGAGCAGTTCGCCACCATGATCGAGTGCGCGCGGCGCTACGGCAAGCCGGTGCGCATCGGCGTCAATTGGGGCAGCCTCGACCCGGAGCTGCTCGCGCGTCTCATGGATGAAAACGGGCGACGCGCTGAGCCGATGGAAGCCGGCGAGGTAATGCGCGAGGCGGTGATCCGCTCGGCGCTCGAGTCGGCGCGCCAGGCCGAGGAGTGGGGCTTGCCGGCCGAGCGCATCGTCATCTCCTGCAAGATGAGCCAGGTGCAGGACCTGATCTCGGTGTACCGCAGCCTCGCCGCACGCTGCGACTACGCGCTGCACCTTGGGCTGACCGAGGCGGGCATGGGATCGAAGGGCATCGTCGCTTCCACCGCCGCGCTGTCGGTGCTGCTGCAGGAGGGGATCGGCGACACGATCCGCATCTCGCTCACGCCGGAGCCTGGCGGCGAGCGCACGCGCGAGGTCCAGGTGGCACAGGAGATCCTGCAGACCATGGGACTGCGCGCCTTCACGCCGATGGTCAGCGCCTGCCCCGGGTGTGGGCGCACCACCAGCACGTATTTCCAGGAGCTGGCGCAGAAGATCGAGGGCTACCTGAGGGATCAGATGCCGCGCTGGCGCGAGGCTCACCCCGGCGTCGAGGAAATGCGCGTCGCGGTGATGGGCTGCGTCGTGAACGGGCCGGGTGAATCGAAGCACGCCGACATCGGCATCAGCTTGCCGGGCACCAACGAGGTGCCGGTGGCCCCAGTGTACGTCGATGGCAAGAAAACGGTGACCCTCAAGGGCGAGCGCATCGCCGAGGAGTTCCAGGCCATCGTCGAAAACTATGTGAAGGAAAGATACGGGCCCGGTGCTCCGGCGCGCCGCCTTGGTAAAGAAATTAAAATCAAAACGGTCTGATGTCTTCGTGCTGTAGCGGTCGGTGGCAATGATCCACGGCACAAATACTTAATTAAATGTCCAAAGTGCAGCCAGCGCTGTTGAGGGGCTTCGATCAAGAATATCTCCCTCACGAGCAGCTTCAATTTAACCGGCTCATTGAAATTATTCGAAGAAACTTCGAACTCTTCGGTTTTGTGCCGATTGAAACGCCAGCCGCAGAGCGTAAAGAGGTCTTAACCGCTAAGGGTGGTATGGAAAAAGAGATCTACGCTCTTACGCGATTAGCTGCCGCTACCGATGACGAAGGCTCGACAAAAGGAGCGTTGCATTTCGATTTGACAGTACCGCTTGCGCGTTACGTGGCGATGAGAGAGCGGGAACTGCCGTTTCCATTCCGCCGATACCAAATTCAAAAGGTTTGGCGTGGCGAAACGCCGCAGGCACGAAAAGGGAGGTTTCGAGAATTTTATCAATGCGATATCGACATAATTAATCGAGACAAACTGAGCTATCTCGCAGAAGCGGAGATACCGAGTGTTATCTATAGCGTCTTTAAAGAGATGGGCATCGGTGAGTTTCGTATACGAATTAACAACAGAAAAGTCTTGAAGGGCCTCCTACAAAGCTTCAACGTAGCGGAAGAAAACTCTGCTGTCGTTCTTCGAGCTCTTGACAAGATAGAGAAGGAAGAAAGGTCAGTGGTTCTCGAGGATCTATCTCGGGCGGGTATGTCTGACGCTCAGGCGCTGGAGCTCTTCCGTTTCGTATCTACCAAGAGAGACACAAATGAAACTCTTAGCGCTCTATCCGAATTTAGCTTACGAAACGAAATGTGCGAGATGGGCATAGCGGAACTAAGAAAACTAGTCGCCGCTATTCTGAAGTTTGGGGTTCCAGACTCCGCGTTTTGCATAGATTTGGGAGTTGTGCGAGGTCTGGACTATTACACCGGCACGATCTACGAGACGACGCTAAATAGCTATCCAGAGGTTGGAAGCATTTGCTCTGGCGGCCGATATGATGATCTAGCGAGCTACTTTACTGATACGAAGCTTCCCGGCGTTGGCATTTCTATAGGATTGACTCGTCTTTTCTCGAAGCTAAAAGAAGTCGGGCTCTTACAGCCAGCTAAGAGGACACCAACTGAAGCGTTTATTGCCACAATGGATCATCAGTATCTTGACTGGTACTTGAATATTGCTCGCTTGCTTCGGGAGGCGGGCGTTAACACGGAGGTTTATCTTGAGAACGCCAAGCTGAGAAATCAGCTTGCGCATGCCGACAAGAAGGGGTTTCGTCTAGCGTTAATCGCAGGGCAGAGTGAGGTTGAGCGAAACGTCGTACAAATTAAGGATCTTTCTACGAAGACAGCATCAGAGTTTCCCCTTGCCGAAGTTGTCTCCGCCGTAAAAAACGCTTTGGAAGCTCCATGAAACGAGAGCAACTTGGACAGGTACTGAGAGGCAGCTGATGGCACTTGATTTGGAAGAGCAGGAACAGGTCGCCGAGCTGAAGGCATGGTGGAACCAGTATGGCAACCTGGTGCTGGCGGCGGTCATCGCCGTTGCGCTGACCGTAGTCGGATGGCAGGGCTGGCGCTGGTACCAGCACAACCAGGCGGCGCAGGCGAGCGTGCTCTACGACACGCTCACCAAGGCGGCGCAGGCCGCCGACGCCAAGGCGCTGCGCGATGCGGCGGGCACGCTCGTCGAGAGCTACCCGCGCACGCTCTATGCGTCGATGGGCGCGCTTATCGCGGCCAAGTTCTATTTCGAGCGCAACGACCTGAAGAATGCCAAGGCCCAGCTGCAATGGGTGATCGAGCACGCGCCGTCAGAGGATTTCCGCGACCTGGCCCGGCTGCGCCTCGCCGCGGTGCTGCTCGATGAAAAGTCGTACGACGAGGCGCTCAAGCTGCTCGACGCTCCCCACGCAGCCGCCTATGACGCCCAGTACGCGGCGCTCAAGGGCGACGTGCTGGTGGCGAAGAACCAGCTCGCGGAGGCGAGGGCGGCTTACAGGCTCGCGCTCGAGAAGTCCGACAAGCGCGACAGCCCGTTCCGCGAGAGCGTGCGCATGCGGCTCGAGGCGCTCGGAGGCTGACCGTGGCGCGATGGTACGTTGCGGCCCCGGTCGCTTTGCTAGCCGCTTGCAGCTCGCCAAGCGGTCCCAAACCGGCTCCGATTCCAGAGCTGTCCAATCCGGCTGAAGTGCGCTTGCTGTGGTCGGCCAATGTGGGCCGCGCCGACCGGTTCATCTTTTTTCCCGCGCTGGTCGGCAACTCTGTCTACGCAGCCGCCAGAGACGGCTCGCTGGTGCGCCTCGATGTCGCCAACGGCGAGGAACGCTGGCGCACGACACTCGACACGCGGCTCTCCAGCGGCGTCGGCGCGGACGCCCGCACTGCCGTAGTGGCGACCGAACAGGGCGAAGTCATCGCCCTCGACACCGCGACGGGCGCTGTGCGCTGGCGCGCGCGGGTGTCGAGCGAAGTGCTCGCGCCGCCGCAGGTCGGCAATGGGCTGGTGGTGGTGCGCAGCGTGGATAACCGGGTGTTCGCCTTTGGCGAGGACGACGGCAAGCGCCGCTGGGTGTACCAGCGCGCGCCTTCGTCGCTGATCGTACGCAGTCCCACGGGCGTCAGGATGCTCGGCGATACGGCCTTCGCCGGCTTTTCGGGCGGCAAGCTCACCGCGATCGCGCTCGGCAATGGCGGCCTGCGCTGGGAGGCGACCGTAGCGCTGCCGAAGGGCGCGACCGAGCTTGAGCGGGTCAGCGACGTGGTCGGCGATCCCGCGATCCAGGGACAGGAGGTGTGCGCCGCCGCGTACCAGGGGCGCGTCGCCTGCTTCGAAGCGGCGAACGGGCGGCAACTCTGGGCGCGCGATGTCTCTTCGCTCACCGGTGTGAGCTTGGACGCGCGCTATGCCTTCGTCAGCGACGATCGCGGCGCCGTGCATGCGCTCGACCGCAGCAACGGCCGCTCGATCTGGAAGCAGGACAAGCTTGCGCACCGGCAGCTGTCGCTGCCGCTCGCCGCAGGCAACGCCATCGCGGTCGGCGACCTGGAGGGCTACGTGCACTTCCTCGCCCGCGATACGGGCGCCTTCGTGGCGCGTTTCGCCACCGGCGGCGGCGCGATCCGCAACGCGCCGGTAGCACTGCCCTCGGGGCTGCTGGTGCAAACGCAGAACGGCGGGCTGTTTGCGCTCGCGCTGTGAAACCGGTCATCGCGCTGGTCGGCCGCCCCAACGTCGGCAAGTCCACCCTCTTTAACCGCCTGACCCGCAGCCGCGACGCCATCGTGCACGACGTGCCGGGCGTGACGCGGGACCGGCACTACGGCGAGGGCCGCGCCGGCGAGCGCGCGTTCATCGCCATCGACACCGGAGGGCTGGAGCCCGGCGCCGCCGAGGGCATCTTCGCCGAGATGGCGCGCCAGGCGGAGCAGGCGATGGCCGAGGCCGACGCCGTGGTCTTCGTGCTCGACGGGCGCAGCGGCGTTGCACCCGCCGACCGCGAGATCGCGGCGCGGGTGCGCAAGCTCAAGTCGCGCGTGTGGCTGGCGGTCAACAAGACCGAAGGCATGCGGACGGACATCGCGACCGCTGAATTCCACGAGCTCGGCCTCGGCGCGCCGGCGGCGATTTCCTCGGCGCACGGCGAGGGCGTGCGCGAGCTGATGGAGGCGGTGCTCGCGGATTTTCCCGAAGAACATGAAGAAGAAGAAAGGGGCAAAGGTCATCCCCGGGTCGCCATCGTCGGCCGCCCCAACGTCGGCAAGTCGACGCTGGTGAACGCGCTGGTCGGCGAGGAGCGGGTGATTGCCTTCGACCAGCCCGGCACCACGCGCGATCCGATCGAGGTGCCGTTCGAGCGCGCCGGCAGGCGCTACACGCTGATCGACACCGCGGGCCTGCGCCGGCGCGGCAAAACCGGCGAGGGCGCCGAGTTCTTTTCCATCGTCAGGGCGCTGCAAGCGATCGAGGCGGCGAACGTCGCTGTCCTCGTGCTCGACGCGCCGGGTGGCGTGACGGAGCAGGATGCGCACGTCGCCGGCTACATTCTCGAGCGGGGGCGGGCGGTGGTGATCGCGGTGAACAAATGGGATGCCGCCGACCCGGAAGCGCGCAGCCGCATGAAGTCCGAGCTCGCCTGGAAGCTCGGTTTTCTCGGCTTTGCAGATGTGCATTACATTTCGGCAAAGGAAGGCAAGGGGCTCGCTGCGCTCATGCGCTCGGTCGACGCGACCTACGCGGCGGCGATGGCCAAGCTGTCGACCCCAAAACTGACGCGTTCCATGATCGCCGCGGTCCAGCGGCAGGCGCCGCCCAAGACCGGCCTCGTCCGGCCGAAGCTGCGCTATGCGCATCAGGGCGGCATGAACCCGCCGCGGATCATCATCCACGGTAACGCGCTCGATCGTGTGCCCGGCTCCTACAAGCGCTACCTCGAGGGCTACTTCCGGGACGCCTTCAAGCTGGTCGGCACGCCGCTGTCGATCGAGTTTCGTACCGGACGCAATCCTTACGCGAAGAAAAGGCGGTAGAGCGCGCTTGCATGACGCAGACTGTGGTGCTATGTTGACATAAGCAACATGAATCAACGGTTGATGTAGTCAATGTCAACATATCACCACGGTGACCTGCGCGCGGCACTCCTGCGAGCGGCTGGGAAACGCTTGGAGAAACAAGGCATTGCAGCGCTCAGCCTGCGCGGGGCGGCGCGCCGGGCCGGGGTCTCGCATAACGCGCCTTATCGGCATTTTGCGGACCGCGAGGCGCTGCTCGCCGCGCTTGCGGCCGAAGGATTTCATCTTTTGGGGCAAGAACTAGACAAAGCTTCCGGCCGCGAGATGGGCGAAGCGTATGTGCGCTTCGCGCTCCAGCATCCGCAGCGCTTTCGACTCATGTTCGGCGGCCGGATCGCGCTCGACAAGCACCCCCAATTGCGCGCCGCGGCGTCGAGCGCCTTCGATCAGCTGCAGGCGGCGTTTTCCGGCTACGTCCTCGATGCCCGAACTGCCGCCGCGGCCGCGTGGTCGCTGGTGCACGGCTTGTCACACCTGATCCTCGACGGGCACTTTGAGCAGCGCGATGAGGAATTCGTGAAACGGGTCCTGGGGGCGGTCCGCTTCGCCGTTGGCCCTCAACGTTCCGCGTAAGCTCGAAACGCGGCCGCGCAAGCTTCGGCGCCGGCTGGCTCGGCGTGACAGCGCAGCAGGCGGAATGCGGGGCTGGATTCCACGCGGTGCAGTTGCGCGGCGTGCGCGCTCCAGAGCTCGAGGGCGCGTTCCTTTTTGCGCGCCGCGATCGAACCCGCCATCGCCGCCATCAGCAGGTACTCTCGAGCCTCGCTGCCGAGCTCGGTCTGGGTGGCGAGTAGCGCCGCCCCAAGCTCGCTCATCCTCGCGGCATCGCGCAACGCCACCGCGCGGAACAGGGCAATCCAGCGCCGCTGGGATTGCTCCAGTCCCGCGAAGCACCGGCCGGCGACGACTTCCGACCATACGGCGGCTGCATCGTCCGGCGCGAGGTAGGGATTGATCGCCTTCGCCACCCGCACGGCGCTGTGCAGCCAGATGTCGTGCTCGCGCGGCGAGCGGCATTCCAGCAGGCGCAGCTTGATGAGCTCGAGATCCTTCTGCAGCTGGGTCGGTACCGCCTCGGGCTGCGGCGGGCGCGGGCTGACGAGAAAATTGCGCGCGTACCACGCGAGGCGGGTGTTCTCGACGCGCTCGAAGGCATAGGCGCCCTGAAACAGCGGATTGATGGCGCGGCGGCTGCGCGAGGGCTCAAGCAACTCGAGCAGCGGCACCTCCGCGTTAAGCAGCGCCACCACCTCGGCGGCGCTCTTTTCCATGAAGCGGTGGCGTGCCGCGTTGAGATCGAGCACCGGCGCATAGTCGGAGTTCGCGGGCATGCCGTAGCTCGCGAACAGCGGCTCAAGCGTGGCGCGGCTGCCGAGGTAGCGCGCGTCCAGGTCGCCCGCCGTCAGCACGTGCACGGTCCACAGCTCCTTCGCCACGCCGGGGTGCTCGAACACGCGCGCCAGCGGCGGCATCGGCACCTCGCGCTCGCCGGCGACGATCAGCAAGTCGTGGTCGCTCGGCGCAAACACGGCGTAGTGCGGGAATACCTCGCCGAGCGCGCGCATCACCGTGGCGACGAGCGAGACATCGATCTCGTAGAGCTGGAACCACTGCACCAGGAGTCCGCCCGGCTCGAGATGCGTTCGGATGCGGCGGTAGAACTCGCGCGTGAACAGGCTCGAGACGCCGCTCACCCAGGGATTGGAAGGCTCCGAAACAATGAAGTCGTAGCGTCGGTTGCGCGCCGCGAAGAAAGTCTTGGCATCGTCGATGAGGATCGTGCCGCGCGGATCGGCAAACGCGCCGCTGTTGCGCGGCATGAAGCCGCGCGATGCCTCGGCCATCGCCGACTCGATCTCGACGGTGTCGACGCGCTCGATGGCGAGGCTTTGCAGCAGGGTATGCGTAGTGAGCCCGGTGCCGATGCCGATCACCGCCGCGCTTTTCGCTTCGGGCTTGAGCGCAAGCGGCAGCGCCGCGGTCAGCACCATCGTGATCTCGTCGGTGCCGCGCGCGCCGTCGCGGTCGAGATTGATCGAGCCGTCGGATTTGCCGTTGGTGCGCAGGCTGGTCGCTTCCGGATATTTGACCAGGTGGACGGTCGCCGTCTTGCCGTCCTTGTTGAACAGGATCGTGGCATCGCGCGATCCCGCGAGCTCGCCGTGCCGGAACACGCCGGCAGTCATCTTGTTCGCGTCGAGCTGGACGGCGAGGACCACGGCAAGAAACAGCGCCGCGCAGACCATCGCCGCCAAAGCGACGCGCTTCTTCACCTCGAACGCACGCAGCAGCACGAGACCCAGCGCCGCATCGATCAGGCTGCCGCACACCAGCGTACTCTTGAGTCCCAGCAGCGGCATGCCGACGTGGACCGCCAGCACGACGCCCGCTATGGCGCCCAGCGTGTTGGCCGCGTACACGGCGCCGATAGCCGCTTCGCCGGCGCCACGGCGCAGGAGCGCGCCGGTAAGCAGCGGCAGCGTCATGCCGGCGCAAAAACTCGCCGGCAGCATCACCAGCGCGGCGATCGCCTGCCCCGAAAGGTTGAAGAACAGGTATCCCGTGGCGGTGCGGGCGAGCCCCTTCATCAGGGCTTCCATCAGCGAGAAGGTGAAGTCGTACAAGGGCAGCGTGGCGAGCGCGAGCAATCCCATGGCGATCTGCACCCAGCCGAGCAGCCGCTCGGGCGCCGGGCTCGCATCGACCCGCCGGCGCACCGCCAGACCGCCGAGCGCGAGGCCCAGGATGAACGTCGAGAGCATGAGCTCGAACGAGTGCGTCGAGGCGCCGAGCACCAGCGACAGCATGCGGATCCAGCCGATCTCGTAGATGAACGAGGCAAGACCGGTGAAAAACGCGACGGCAAGCAGCAGCCGCTCGCCGCTCGCTGCGGAACGCGCCGCTTTCAGCGGCGCGTAATGCGCTGGCCGCGCGAGCAGCCATACGGCGGCCGCGATCAGCAGATTGAGGACACCCGCGGTGCGCAGGGTGCCCGGCAGGCCTGCCCAGGCGATGAGCATGAACCCGCTCGCCAGCACCCCTGCCGCGGCGCCCAGGCTGTTCGTGAAATAGAGCATGGCGAGCGATTCGCCCTGCGCGCGAGGTTGCGCGCGCACCAGGCCGGCGCTCATCAGCGGGAAGGTCGTGCCGAGCAGAACCGACTGCGGCAGCATCAGCAGGCACGACACTGCGAGCTTTGCCGCGAGGACCGGCGCTTCGTGGCCGAGTGCTGGCAGCAGCGAGGCGTAGGACCAGTCGGTGAGCGCCGCGAACGCCGGATGAAACGCAAGCGCCAGCACGCCGATCACCGCCTCCACGAGCGCGTAGACGAGCAGCGGGTTGGCGAGGCGCTCGGAGTAGCGGCCGGCGAGCGCGGCACCCGCCGCCATGCCGCCCATGAACACGGCGAGGACCAGCGATTGCGCGTACGCCGCGTGGCCGAGAAACAGTTTCAGGTAATGCGTCCAGATCGACTCGTAGATCAGCCCGGCGAAGCCGGAGACGATGAACAGCCCGTAGAAGATGCAGCGCGGCATGGGCAGCGATGCTAATTTAAAGGCGATGCCGCTGCCATTTCGTCTGGCGAGCTTTTACTTCGCGCATTTCGCGTACGGCGGCGCGTTCGTTGCCTATCTGCCGCTCTATCTGGCGTGGCGCGGCCTGCAGCCGGGCGAGATCGCGTGGGTGCTCGCGCTGCCGCAGCTCGCGCGCACCTTCGCGCCGGCAGCCTGGGGCTGGATCGCGGACCGCAGCGGCGCGCAGCGCGGTATCGTCGCGTTCTCGTGCGCCGCGATGGGCGCAGGCTTCGCGCTGCTTCCTTACGTCCAAGGCGTCGTTTCGATCACCTGGGTGATCGCTCTGGTGAGCCTGCTGTCGGCGGGCGCGCTGCCGCTGGTGGAAGCGATTACGCTCGGCGCGCTCGCCGGGCAGGCCGGCCGCTACGGCCCGATCCGCCTATGGGGCTCGATCGGCTTCATCGCCATCGTGCTTGCCGGCGGCGCGTGGCTGGAGGTGCGCCCGGTGGACGCCTTGCCGCTCGCGATGGCGCTGTGCGCACTGGCCGCGCTCGCTGCCGCACTCGGGCTGCCGTCGCGCAGCGCACATGCCGCGCCGCCGGTTGCGCGGCTGCGCATCGGTCCCGAGGCGAAAGCGCTGCTGGCCGCCGGATTTTGCATGGCGGCCGCGCATGGGACGCTGTACACCTTTTTGACGCTGCATCTGGAGCGTGCCGGCTACGGCGGCGCAATGATCGGACTGCTATGGACGCTCGGCGTGCTGGCCGAGATCGCGGTGTTTCTTTATCTGCCCGCGCTTTTCCGGCGCTATTCGCTGTCGGGCATGCTGGTGTTCAGCTTCGCTTGCGCGGTGCTGCGCTTCATCGCCATCGGCTGGGGCGCGGGCTTCCTGTGGATCCTGGTGCCGGCGCAGCTGCTGCACGCCGCGACTTTCGGCTCGTTTCATGCCGCATCGGTGGCGGCCGTGCAGCGCGTCTTTCCGGCCGAGGCCCACGGCCGCGGGCAGGCGCTTTTTTCCAGCATCTGCTATGGCGGCGGCGGCGCTGCCGGGGCCCTGATGGCGGGTTGGGCCTGGGAGACCGCGGGGGCCGGGTGGGCGTTCTCGCTGTCCGCGCTGGTTGCGCTGGCCGGCGCCTTTCTTGCTTTACGCTTGAAATCGCTATGAGATAATCCTATGTTTCCGCAGCGCTAACATGGGATTAACGCTTTACGACAAGCTTTGGGACAGCCACGTGGTGCACGTCGAGGAAGACGGCACGGCGCTGCTGTACATCGACAGGCACCTTGTCCATGAGGTCACCAGCCCGCAGGCCTACGAAGGCCTGAGGGCCGCCGGGCGCAAGCCCTGGCGCGTGGACTCGGTGGTTGCCACCGCCGACCACAACACGCCGACTACCGGGTGGGATGAAGGCGTGGAAGGCATCCGCGATCCGTTCGCCAAGCTGCAGATCCAGACGCTCGACGCCAACATCCGCCACTTCGGCGCGAAGGTCTACTTTCCCTTTCTCGACCAGCGCCAGGGGATCGTCCACGTGATCGGTCCCGAGCAGGGTGCGACGCTCCCCGGCATGACGGTGGTCTGCGGCGACTCGCACACCAGCACGCATGGCGCGTTTGCGTGCCTCGCGCACGGCATCGGCACTTCTGAAGTCGAGCACGTCCTCGCCACGCAATGCCTGGTGACGCGCAAGATGAAGAACATGCGCGTTCGCGTCGAGGGGCCGCTGCCGCACGGCGTGACCGCGAAAGACGTGGTCCTCGCCATCATCGGCCGCATCGGCACGGCGGGTGGCACCGGCCATGCCATCGAGTTCGCGGGCAGCACGCTGCGCTCGCTTTCGATGGAAGGGCGCATGACGATCTGCAACATGGCGATCGAAGCGGGGGCGCGCGCCGGCATGGTGGCGGCGGACGAGACGACCATCGAGTACGTGAAGGGCCGGCCTTTGGCGCCCAAGGGCGCCGAATGGGAGCGCGCGGCGGCGTATTGGCGCACGCTGAAGAGCGACCCCGACGCCCGGTTCGATCGCGAGATCACGCTCGACGCACGCGAGATCAAGCCGCACGTCACCTGGGGCACCTCGCCCGAGATGGTGACCACGGTCGACGATGCGGTGCCCGATCCCGAGAGGGAAAAGGACAGCGGGAAGCGCGAAGGCATGGAGCGCGCACTGCTCTACATGGGCCTGAAACCGCGCACGCGGATCACCGACATCAAGCTCGACAAGATTTTCATCGGCTCATGCACCAATTCGCGCATCGAGGACTTGCGCGCCGCGGCCGCGGTGGTGAAGGGGCGGCGTGTCGCCTCGAATATCCGCGTCGCGATGGTCGTGCCGGGCTCGGGACTGGTTAAGACGCAAGCCGAGCGCGAGGGCCTGGACCGCGTGTTCCGCGATGCCGGCTTCGAGTGGCGCGAGCCTGGCTGCTCGATGTGCCTCGGCATGAATCCCGACCGGCTCGATCCGGGCGAGCGCTGCGCCTCGACCTCGAACCGCAACTTCGAAGGGCGCCAGGGCGAAGGCGGCCGCACGCACCTCGTCAGCCCGGCGATGGCCGCGGCCGCCGCGATCGCCGGCCATTTCGTCGACATCCGCGGGTGGCGCTGAGCTGAAGTGGAAAAGTTCACCGTCCTCGACGGCCTGGTGGCGCCGCTCGACCGGGCTAACGTCGACACCGACCAGATCATCCCCAAGGAGCATCTGAAGTCGATCAAGCGCACCGGCTTTGCCGCGGCGCTGTTCGGCGCCTGGCGCCACAACCCGCAATTCGTCCTCAACCAGCCGCGCTATCGCGGCGCGACGATCCTGCTTGCGCGCAGGAACTTCGGCTGCGGCTCCTCGCGCGAGCATGCGCCGTGGGCGCTGATGGACTACGGCTTTCGCTGCGTGATAGCGCCCTCGTTCGCCGACATCTTCTTCAATAACTGCTTCAAGAACGGTCTGCTCCCGGTGGTGCTGAGCGAGGCCGAGGTCGATCGCCTGTTCTACGAGTGCGCGTCCTTCCCCGGGTTCAAACTGAATGTGAATTTGGAGAACCAGTCGGTTTCTACGACCGATGGCTCGCAGACCATGCGCTTCGAGGTCGACGCGTTCCGCAAGTACTGCCTGCTGAACGGGCTCGACGAGATCGGCCTCACGCTGCGCCAGGCCGACAAGATCCGCGCCTTCGAAGCGCGGCGCAAAGCCCAGTTCCCCTGGTATTTCTGATGAAGGTCGCGCTCCTGCCCGGTGACGGCATCGGGCCGGAAATCGTTGCCCAGGCGCGTAAAGTACTTGAGCGCCTCGCCTTGAACCTGGAGATGCAGGAAGCCGCGGTCGGCGGCGCCGGCTACGATGCCGTCGAAGATCCGCTGCCGCCAGCCACCCTCGCGCTCTGCAAGAAGGCCGACGCGATTCTCTTTGGCGCGGTAGGCGGGCCGCGCTACGACACGCTGCCGCGCGCCAAGCGCCCGGAGCAGGCATTGCTGCGGCTGCGCAAGGAACTCGGGCTGTTCGCCAACCTGCGCCCGGCGCAGGTGCACGCGCAGCTCGCCGCCGCCTCGGCGCTGAAAGCCGAGGTCGTCGCCGGGCTCGACATCCTGATCGTGCGCGAGCTCACCGGCGACATCTACTTCGGAGAGCCGCGCGGCATCCGCTCCACACGCGACGGCGGCCGCGAGGGCTTCGACACCATGCGCTACAGCGACGCCGAGGTGCGGCGTATCGCGGCCGTCGCCTTCGACGCCGCGCGCAAGCGGAGCAGGCGCGTCTGCTCGGTCGACAAGGCCAACGTGCTCGAGACCTCGCAGCTATGGCGGGAAGTAATGATTCAAGAATCAAAAAAGTACGTGGACGTCGAGCTCTCTCACATGTATGTCGACAACTGCGCGATGCAGCTGGTGCGCAATCCCAAGCAGTTCGACGTCATCGTCACCGGAAACATGTTCGGCGACATCCTCTCCGACGAGGCGTCGATGCTCACCGGATCGATCGGCATGCTGCCCTCGGCCGCGCTCGACGCCGGCGGCAAGGGGCTGTACGAGCCGATCCACGGCTCGGCGCCGGACATCGCGGGGAAAGGCGTGGCGAACCCCCTCGCCACCATCCTCTCCGCGGCAATGATGCTGCGATATTCCCTGCGTCAGCCGCGCGCCGCCGAGCGCATCGAAGCCGCAGTCGGCAAAGTCTTGAGCGACGGACTGCGCACTGCCGACATCCACACGCCGGGAACGCGCAAGGTCGGCACCGCCGAGATGGGCGACGCGGTCGTCGCGTCCCTATAAACTAGGGGCATGTTGAGAGTCGGTATCGTCGGCTGGCGCGGTATGGTCGGATCGGTCCTCGTGCAGCGCATGCGCGAGGAGCGCGACTTCGACCACTTCGAGCCGGTTTTCTTCTCGACTTCGCAGGCCGGCGGCAAGGGCCCGTCGATCGGCAAGGACGCGGCGCCGGTCAAGGATGCGAAGGATCTCGCCGCGCTGAAGGCGCTGCCGGTGATCATTTCCTGCCAGGGCGGCGAGTACACGAACGAAATGCATCCGCAGCTGCGCAAGGCCGGCTGGAAAGGCTATTGGATCGACGCGGCGAGCACGCTGCGCATGAAGGACGACGCGGTAATCATCCTGGACCCGGTCAACATGCCGGTCATCAAGAAGGCGCATGCCGCCGGGATCAAGGACTACATCGGCGGCAACTGCACGGTGAGCCTGATGCTGATGGGCATGGCCGGGCTGTTCCAGCGCGACGAGATCGAGTGGATGACCACCATGACCTACCAGGCGGCGTCCGGGGCGGGCGCCGCGCACATGCGCGAGCTGGTCGAGCAGATGGCGCGAATCGGGCAGAGCGCCAAGCGCCTGCTCGACGACCCGGCGGCCAGCGCCCTGGACATCGACCGCGCGGTGACCGAAGCGCTGCGTGCCCCCAATCTGCCGAAAGCGAATTTCGAGTATCCCCTGGCTGCCAGCCTGCTGCCCTGGATCGACAAGGACCTGGGCAACGGGCAGAGCCGCGAGGAATGGAAGGGACAGGCCGAGACCAACAAGATCCTCAACAGGAACGGTAGCGCGGTGCCGGTAGACGGGGTATGCGTGCGCGTCGGCGCCATGCGCTGCCACAGCCAGGCGCTCACTATCAAGCTGCGCCGAGCGCTGCCGCTGGACGAGATCGAAGGCATGCTTGCCGAGGCCAACGACTGGGTGAAGCTGGTACCGAACCGGCGCGAGGAATCGCTCGCCGAGCTGACCCCGGCGGCGGTAACCGGGAAGCTTTCCGTCCCCGTGGGCCGGCTGCGCAAGCTGCCGATGGGGGAGGACTACCTGGCTGCCTTTACGGTCGGGGACCAGCTCCTTTGGGGAGCCGCAGAGCCCCTGCGGCGGATGCTACGGATCCTTTTGGAGGCAGGCCTCAAGGGCTGAAAACTAAGAAAACTTGTGAACTTGCAGAGCTAAGACCATGATGTTATTTTAATTGGTCGATTAGAACAACGATTCAGGGCGGGAAAACAGTGGGCAGATCGATAACCATTGCGATGATTGCGGCCGCGTTGTGGCTGGCGGGTCCAATGGTGCACGCCGCCGGACTGGGCAAGCTGACCGTGTTTTCACCGCTCGGTCAACCGCTCAATGCCGAGATCGAGATCGTTTCTCTCCAGGCTGGCGAGGAGGAAGGTCTCGCGGCAAAACTCGCTTCGGCTGACGCGTTCAAGCGGGCCGGCATCGAATTCAACCCGGCGCTCGTCACCTTGCGGTTCTCGATCGAGCACCGCGGCGGCCGGCCGCTATTGCGGTTGAGGACGACTCAGCCGGTGAATGATCCGTTCCTCGAGATGCTGGTCGAGCTGCAATGGACCACCGGCCGGCTCGTGCGCGAGTACACATTTTTTCTCGACCCGCCCGAATATAGAGGGTCGGAGGCGATCGCCGCAGCGCCGCTGGAGCGCCCAGAGCTGGCTGCCGCGCCCGAACCAAAGCCGGCAGCGCCGGTAGCGAAACCGGCACCGGAACCCGCACCCGCCGCACCCGTGGAAGCGAAGCCACTGCCGGAGGTCCCGGCGCCGACGGCTGAGCCAGCGCCGACGCCCGCACCGGCAACAGCGGCCGAGGCAGCGCCGGCTGAGACGCCCGCTGCGGTGGAAGCCGAAAAGGCCGAGGCGGCCTCAGTCGGCAAGCCGACCCCCGAGGAAGAAAGAAAGGTCCAGGTCAAGAGAGGCGATACGCTGGGCGAAATTGCGCGCCAGAACCTGGCGCCAGGCGCCGACCTTAATCAAATGCTGATCGCGATCTACCGCGCTAACCAGGATGCGTTCATCAACAAGAACATCAACCTGGTGCGCGCAGGGCGGATCCTCAATATTCCCAGCGCCGAGAGCATCACCACCGTCGACCCCGAAGAAGCGAAGCGCCTGGTGCAAGCGCACATGGACGACTTCGCGGCGTACCGCGGCCGCCTTGCGGCAGCGTCGCCCTCCGTCGAAACGGCGGCCGGGCCGCGTGAAGCGGAGGGGAAGATCGAGCCCAAGCCGGCAGCGCCAGCCGCGGCGCCACAGGACCAGGTGAGGCTTTCGAAGGTCGACCCGGGCAAGCCGGCCGCGCCGGGGAGCCGGGCCGCGCGCGAGGACGATCAAGCCGCGCGCGAGGGCGCGCTGAAGGAAGCGCAGTCGCGCGTCACCGAGCTGGAAAAGAACGTCACCGATCTGCAGAAGCTGCTCGAAATGAAGAATCAGCAGCTGGCTGAACTCGAGAAAAGAGCCCAGGCGAAACCCGCTCCAGCAGTCCCGCTGCCCGCTCCAGCAGTCCCGCTGCCCGCTCCAGCAGTCCCGGTGTCCGCCCCAAAGCCCGCGGCGGAAGCACCGAAACCTGCTGCAGAAGCTCCCAAGCCGATCGCCGAAGCACCGAAACCGGCGGCCGAAGCCGCCAAACCGGCGCCCGAGGCACCCAAGCCGCCTCCTCAAGCCGCGAAACCGAAACCCCAGCCTGCGCCGCCACCGCCCGAGCCGAGCATCATCGACGAGTTTCTGGACAACCCGATCGCGCTCGCCGGATTGGCCGGTGTAATCGTGCTGCTCGCCGGTTACGGCGTATGGTCATGGAGAAAAAAAAAGACCAAACAAGCCAAATTTCAAGATAGCGTCCTAGGCGCCGCCACGGCCGCCGGTGCGGCGACCGGAACCGGCGCCGGCGCCGCCGCGCCGAGCGTATCGCAGGGCTCGGTGAGCCAGTCGATTCCCGGCATGGAAGCCGACGAGGTCGATCCGATCGCCGAAGCCGACGTTTACATGGCTTACGGCCGTGATGCCCAGGCCGAGGAAATTCTCAAGGAAGCGCTGCAAAAGGACGCGAGGCGCACTGCGGTGCATTCCAAACTGCTCGAGATCTATGCCAACCGGCGTGACGCCACGTCGTTCGAGCAGACCGCCCTCAAGCTCAAATCGCTCACCAATGGCACCGGCCCGGAATGGGACAAGGCAGCCGCCCTCGGCCGCTCGGTCGATCCGCAGAGCGGCCTGTACGGCGGCGGCGCGCCCGCTACCGCACCGGTCGCCGCGGCCGCGGCTGCCGCCGCACCGAACCTCGATTTTGATCTGAGCGGCACGCCGTCCCAACAGGATTCCATGCCGGACATTTCGCTCGACGAACCCAAGGCACCGCCTCCGAGCGGACTCGATTTCAACTTCGATAGCGCGACGGGCGGCAGCAAGGAGAAGAGCGATTTCACGCCCGAGGGCACGCTGATTATGGGCGAGCAGCCGGCCGAGAAGACCGTCACCCACATGGATTTCAACCTGGATATCGGCGGCGGGGAAGCGAAGCAGCCGCAAGCGGCGCCCGGGCCCAAGACCGCGTCCGCCAACGGCGGTCTTGATTTCGACATCAGCCTCGACCTCGGCGACGATGAGAAAAAGCCGGAAGCCGACAAGACCGCGGCGCCGATGGACCTGTCCTCCATCAGTCTCGACCTGGGCTCCGCAGGTGAGCCCGCCGCGTCCGCCTCCGGCACCGATCCGAAATGGCAGGAAGTCGCCACCAAGCTCGACCTCGCCAAGGCGTACGAAGAAATGGGCGACAAGGACGGCGCGCGCGAGCTGCTCAATGAGGTGATGAAAGACGGCGACACGGCGCAGAAGGGCCAGGCGCAGCAGCTGCTGGCCAAGCTGGGCTAACGGCTCAAAAGAGGTAACCTTCGGAAGCCGCGGCGCGCAAGCGACCGCGGCTTCTGCTTTATGAGGATCGCACTCGGATTGGAATACGACGGCAGCCGGTTTCTCGGCTGGCAGACGCAGCCGGGCGGCGGCGCGGTGCAGGACGCCCTCGAGCCCGCGCTCGGCGCGATCGCGGGCGAACCGGTGACGCTCACGTGCGCGGGAAGAACCGACCGCGGGGTGCACGCGCGCGAGCAAGTAGTGCATTTCGACACCGGCGCGGAACGGCCTGCCTCGGCGTGGGTGCGCGGCGTGAATGCGTTGCTGCCGGACGCTGTCGCGGTGTTATGGTCGCAGGAGGTGGACCCGTCGTTCCATGCACGCTACAGCGCCGTGAGCCGAACCTACCGCTATGTCCTGCTCAATCGCCCGACGCGGCCGGCGCTCAGCGCGCGCTACGCCGGCTGGTTTCACCTGCCGCTCGACGTCGATGCGATGCGCGAGGCGGCCGCGCTGCTCGTCGGCGAGCAGGATTTTTCGGCGTTCCGCTCGGCCGAGTGCCAGGCCAAGTCGCCGGTGCGCACGCTGCATTCGCTCGACATCGAGCGCCGCGGCGAACGCATCGATTTCGTGTTACGCGCGAACGCATTCCTGCACCACATGGTGCGCAACATCATCGGCACGCTCGTCTATGTCGGCAGGGGAAAGCAGCCGGTGCGCTGGGTGAGGGAGGTGCTCGAGTCGCGCGATCGTGCACGGGCGGCGCCGACGTTCGCGCCAGAAGGACTTTGCCTGGAGGCCGTGGAGTACGACGCGAAATGGAGGCTGCGTCAATGAGAACCCGGGTCAAGATCTGCGGCATCACCCGGCAGCAGGACGCGCGCGCGGCGGCCGAGGCGGGCGCCGACGCGATCGGGCTGGTGTTCTATCCGCCGAGTCCGCGCTTTCTGAGCGTGGAACGCGCGCTCGAGGTGCGCGACGCGCTGCCCCCGTTTGTGCAAACCGTGGCGCTGTTCGTCAACCCGGACGCTCCGCAGGTGGCGCAAGTCATCGGCCGCGTGCGGCCCGCGATGCTGCAGTTCCACGGCGAGGAGGCGCCGCAGTTCTGCGCGCAGTTCGGCCTGCCCTGGGTCAAGGCCTGCCGCGTGAAGCCGGGGGTCGATTTGCTAAAATACCTGCGAGCGTTTTCGGGCGCCGCGGCCTGGCTGCTCGACAGCCACGTCGAGGAGTACGGCGGCGTGGGCGAGAGCTTCGACTGGTCGGTGGTGCCCGCCGCATGCGACCGGCCTCTGATCCTTTCGGGCGGGTTGGCGCGGGACAACGTCGCCGAGGCGATCCGCCGGGTGCGGCCCTGGGGCGTCGATGTCTCGAGCGGAGTCGAGTCGGCGAAGGGAATCAAGGACGCCGCGAAAATCGCTGCCTTCATAGCAGAGGTCAGAAATGCGGATGTATGACTTGCCCGACGCGCGCGGGCATTTCGGTCCCTACGGCGGCGTATTCGTCGCCGAAACGCTGACGCACGCGCTCGACGAGCTGCGCGATGCCTACGAGCGAGCGCGCGCCGATGCCGCGTTCCAGGCCGAGTTTCACTACGAGCTCAAGCACTACGTGGGACGGCCGAGCCCGATCTACCACGCCAGGCGGCTCTCGGAGCGCTGCGGCGGCGCGCAGATCTACATCAAGCGCGAGGACTTGAACCACACCGGCGCGCACAAGATCAACAACACCGTCGGCCAGGCGCTGCTCGCGCGGCGCATGGGCAAGCCGCGCGTGATCGCCGAGACCGGCGCGGGCATGCACGGCGTCGCCGCGGCTACCGTCGCGGCGCGCTATGGCATGGAATGCGTGGTGTACATGGGCACCGAGGACGTCAAGCGCCAGGTGCAGAACGTCTATCGCATGAAGCTCCTCGGCGCGACGGTGGTGCCGGTCGAATCGGGATCGCGCACGCTGAAGGACGCGCTGAACGAGGCGATGCGCGACTGGGTCACCAACGTCGAGCGCACCTTTTACATCATCGGCACGGTCGCCGGCCCTCATCCTTATCCGATGATGGTGCGCGACTTCCAGTCGGTGATCGGCGAGGAAAGCATCGTGCAGATGCAGGAGCTCGCCGGGCGGCAGCCCGACGCGGTGATCGCCTGTGTCGGCGGCGGCTCGAATGCGATGGGGATTTTTTACCCGTACATAAAAAATGGAAAAGTAAAGCTCATCGGCGTAGAGGCGGCCGGCGAAGGTCTCGCGAGCGGCAAGCACGCCGCGTCGCTGTGCGCGGGCAGGCCTGGCGTGCTGCACGGTAATCGTACTTACCTCCTTCAGGACGCGAACGGGCAGATCACCGAGACGCATTCGATCTCGGCCGGGCTCGACTACCCGGGCGTCGGCCCCGAGCACGCCTGGCTGAAGGACAGCCGGCGCGCCGAATATGTCGCGGTGACGGACGACGAAGCGCTGGCCGCCTTTCACGAGTTGTGCCGCTGCGAAGGGATCATCCCCGCGCTCGAGTCGGCGCACGCGGTGGCGCATGCCGCCAAGCTCGCCCGCACGCTGCCGAAGGACGCCATCCTCCTCGTCAACCTCTCGGGCCGTGGCGACAAGGACATGCACACGGTGGCCGAGCGCTCAGGCCTGAAGTTTTGACTTCCTCGGGCACGTTCTGAGATGTCGCGGATCCAGGCGCGCTTCGAGTCGCTGCGCAAGAGCGGGCGCAAGGCGCTGATCCCCTACATCACGGCGGGCGACCCGCACCCCTCGCTCACGGTTCCGCTGCTGCGCGCGCTGGTCGAGGCGGGCGCCGACATTCTCGAGCTCGGCGTGCCGTTCTCCGATCCGATGGCCGACGGTCCGGTGATCCAGCGCTCCGGTGAGCGCGCGCTGAAGCACGGCATCGGTCTTTCGGATGTTTTGAAGTTCGTCGTTGAATTTCGAAAACAGGACGCTGCGACGCCGATCGTCCTCATGGGTTACGCCAATCCCATCGAAGCAATGGGCGTCAGGCGCTTTCTCGAAGAGGCGAAGGCAGCCGACATCGATGGCGTCATCGTGGTCGACTATCCGCCTGAGGAATGCGCCGAGTTCTCGAGCCTGGCGCGAAGTAGCGGCATCGACCCGGTGTTCCTGCTCGCGCCGACCTCGACGGAAAAGCGCATCGCGGAGGTGGCGCGCATCGGCAGCGGCTACCTCTATTACGTCTCGCTGCGCGGCGTGACCGGCGCTTCGAACATTGATTTGTCGGATGTTGCCGCGCGCATTCCGAAGATCCGCGCGGCCACACGTTTACCGATCGGCGTCGGCTTCGGCATCCGGGATGCCGAATCGGCGCGCCGCGTCGCCCAGACCGCCGACGCGGTGGTGATCGGCAGCCGCATCATCCAGGAAATCGAGGATGGAAAACCCGATGATGCGGTTTCCAGGGTGAAAGCTTTTCTGAAACCCATTCGCCAGGCGCTCGACGCATGAGCTGGCTGCAGAAACTCCTGCCGCCGAAGATCCAGCGCACCGGCCCCGGCGTGCGCAAGACGGTCCCCGAGGGCCTGTGGACCAAGTGCGCGGCCTGCGACGCGGTGCTCTACAGCACCGACCTCGAGAAAAACCTCAATGTCTGCCCGAAGTGCGGACATCACGAAAGGCTCGGCGCGCGGCCGCGCCTCGATGCGCTGCTGGACGCCGACGGGCGCTTCGAGATCGGCGCCGAGGTGCTGCCGGTCGATACGCTCAAGTTCAAGGACTCGCGCCGCTACACCGAGAGGCTGGCCGAGGCGCAGGAGCAGACCGCCGAGAGCGACGCGCTGGTGGTGATGCAGGGCTCGATCAAGGCGCTGGGGGTGGTATGCGCCGCCTTCGAGTTCGATTTCATGGGCGGCTCGATGGGATCGGTGGTCGGCGAGCGCTTCGTGCGCGGGGTACGGGTCGCCATCGAGCAGAAGCTGCCCTTCGTCTGCGTTACCGCGTCCGGCGGAGCCCGCATGCAGGAGGGGCTGCTGTCGCTGATGCAGATGGCGAAGACCACCGCGGCCCTCACCGACCTTGCCGAGCGCAGGCTGCCGTTCATCTCGGTGCTCGCCGATCCGACGATGGGCGGCGTGTCCGCCAGCTTCGCGATGATCGGCGACGTAGTGATCGCAGAACCGAAGGCGCTGATCGGCTTTGCCGGTCCGCGGGTGATCGAGCAGACGGTGCGGCAGAAGCTGCCCGAAGGCTTCCAGCGCGCCGAATTCCTGCTGGAGAAGGGCGCGATCGACATGATCGTCGACCGCCGGCAGCTGCGCGACAAGCTTCACGGCCTCCTCTCCCTCCTGCAAGGGCAGCCCGCCGACAACGTCGCGTGACGCGGCTTTCCGACGTGGTGCGCAGGTCGACCCAGGTGGCCGGCACCTCGAGCCGGCTCGCCAAGGTGCGGGAGCTGGCCGATTGCCTGCGCAATCTGGAGGCGGAGGAAATCGGCATCGCGATCCCTTTCCTGAGCGGCGAGATCCGCCAGGGAAAGCTGTCTCTCGGCTACGCAAGCCTTCAGGCGGCTCGCGGCCGGGCCGCGATTGCGCCCACGCTGACGATTCGTGACGTCGACCAGACCTTCAGTGAGCTAAGAGCGATCAAGGGCAAGGGCGCGGCGGCGCAGCGCGAAAAGCGGCTCGCCGCATTGTTCGCACGGGCGACGGCTCAGGAGCAGGACTTCCTCGTGCGCCTGATCCTCGGCGAGCTGCGGCAGGGCGCGCTGGAAGGCGTCATGCTGGAGGCGGTCGCGGCGGCTTCCGAGGTGCCGGCGGCGGACGTGCGGCGCGCGGCGACCTTCGCCGGGGGTATTGCGCAGGTTGCCGAGGCCGCCCTCACGGGCGGCGCGACGGCGCTCGAGCGCTTTTCCGTCCGGCTGATGCAACCGGTGCTGCCGATGCTCGCGCAACCCGCGCAGGACACGAAAGCGGCGCTGGCGGCGCTCGGCACGGCGATCCTCGAATGGAAGCTCGATGGCGCGCGCGTGCAGGTCCACAAGTCGGGCGACGAGGTGCGCGTCTTCACGCGCAATCTGAACGACGTCACGGCGGCGGTTCCCGAGATCGTTTCGGCGCTACGCGCAGCGCCCGCGCAGTCGCTGATCCTCGATGGCGAGGCAATCGCCTTGCGCGCCGACGGCAAGCCCCATCCCTTCCAGGTAACGATGCGGCGCTTCGGCCGCAAACTCGAGGTGGACGCGTTGCGCGGCGAGCTGCCGTTATCGGTTTTTTTCTTCGACTGCCTTTTGCGCGACGGAGACGCGCTCGTCGATCGAGGCGGGATCGAGCGGCGAAAAGCGCTCGAGGCCGCGCTGCCGGAGAAAAATCTCACTCCTTGCATCGTCACCGCCGATGAAGCGGAGGCGGCGGCGTTCTATGCCGACGCCCTCGCGCACGGCCACGAAGGCGTCATGGCGAAGGCCCTCGATGCGCCCTACGAGGCTGGCCGCCGCGGCGCGGGCTGGCTCAAGGTGAAGCGTGCGCGGACGCTGGACCTGGTGGTCCTCGCCGCGGAATGGGGGCATGGGCGCCGGCGCGGCTGGCTGTCGAACCTGCACCTGGGCGCGCGCGATCCGGCCAGCGGCGGCTTCGTGATGCTCGGCAAGACCTTCAAGGGGCTTACCGACGAGCTGCTCGAGTGGCAGACGCGCGAATTTCTGGCGCGCGAGATCCGGCGCGACGACTGGACGGTGCAGGTGCGGCCCGAGCTGGTGGTGGAAATCGCATTCAACGATGTCCAGGAAAGCCCGCAGTATCCGGGTGGGCTGGCGCTGCGCTTTGCGCGCGTCAAGGGCTACCGGCCGGACAAGGACCCCGCGCAGGCGGATACGATCGAGACCGTGCGCCGCATCTACCAGGAGAGCCTGTCTTGAGGTCGCTCGAGGACTGGCTGCAGTTCATCGAGCGACAGCACCCGGCGGCGATCTCGCTCGGCCTCGAGCGGGTCAACGAAGTTCTCGGCCGCCTTCGCGCCGCGCTCGCCTGCCCGGTCATCACAGTGGGCGGCACCAACGGCAAGGGCTCGACCTGCGCCATGCTCGAAGCGATCCTGCGTGCCGCGGGCTATCGCACCGGTCTTTACACGTCCCCGCATCTCGTGCGCTACGGCGAGCGGGTGCGCGTCGCAGGAGAGGAAGCCGACGAAGCGGCACTGTGCGAGGCGTTTGCGGCGGTAGACGCCGCGCGTGGCCCTATCGCCCTGACTTACTTCGAGTTCGGCACGCTCGCGGCGCTGTGGCTCTTCGCCCGCCAGAACATCGACGCCGCGGTGCTCGAGGTGGGCCTCGGCGGCCGGCTCGACGCGGTCAACGCCGTGGATGCCGATTGCGCGGTGCTGACGAGCGTCGGCATCGATCACGTCGAATATCTCGGCAACGACCGCGAAGCCATCGGCCGCGAGAAGGCGGGAATTTTCCGCGCTGGCCGGCCGGCAGTGATCGCCGAACCCGATCCGCCGCGCTCCGTATTGGAGGCGACGGGCTCGAAGCTTCTTGTCGGCAAGGACTTTGGCTATGTCGCAGAGTCCAATCAATGGACTTACTGGGGCCCACGCGGGCGCCGCGCCGGGCTGGCGTATCCCGGGCTGCGCGGCAAAGTGCAGCTGCGCAATGCCGCGGCCGCCCTGTGCGCCCTGGACGCGCTCGAGCTGCCGATCACGATGCAGGAAATCCGGCGTGGGCTCGCCGAGGTGGTCCTGGCGGGGCGCTTCCATGTCCTGCCCGGGCGGCCACAGGTGGTCCTCGACGTTGCACACAACCCGCAGGCCGCAAAGATCCTGGAGCAGAATCTTGCTGCGTCGGGGTTTGCGCCGGAGACCATCGCGGTGTGCGGCATGCTGCGCGACAAGGACATCGCCGGCGTGCTGCGCGAGGTGGCGCCGCGCATCACGCGCTGGCACTTCGCTTCATTGTCCGGCCCGCGGGGAGCGACTGCGGAAGAACTGAAGAAAGCCTTCCTGCAGGCGGGAGGAAGTGCGCCGTTCGAGTTGCACGCCTCTCCGCAAAAAGCGTTTGCGGCGGCGAAAGAGCGCGCGAGTGAGAATGATAAAATCATCGTCTTTGGCTCGTTCCTAACCGTCGGTGAAGTCATCGCATGGCTGAAGCTCAGGACGTCGACACGCTGAAGCGCCGGGGCCGCAGGCGGCTGGTCGGCGCGGTGGCGCTGGTGCTGCTCGCCGTGATCGCGCTGCCGATGGTGTTCGATCCGGAGCCGCGCGAGACCGCGCCGCCGGTGAGCGTGCGCATCCCGGGAGAAAACGACAGCGCCTTCACTCCCAAACCGAAGCCCGTGCCTGCCAAAAAACAGGAGATTGAGAAGGAATACGTGGTCCAGGTGGGCGCATTCGCCAACGCCGACGGCGTGGTCGCGAAGCTGGCCGCGGCCAAGATGCCCTACTACACCGAAGCAGTGAAAGGCAACCTGACGCGCGTGCGCGCCGGTCCATTCCAGACCAGAGACGCAGCGGAGAAAGCGCTCGAGCAGCTCAAAGCGCTTGGCCTGCAACCCGGCGGCGTGACCACCCGGTCCGGATGACCTGGCTCGATTACGCCATCCTGGCCGTGCTGGCGATCTCGATCGGCTGGGGCGTCTGGCGCGGCCTGGTGCACGAGGTGATGTCGCTGGCAGGCTGGATCATCGCCTTTCTCGCCGCGAACCTGTTCGCGGCCCCGCTCAGCGAGACCCTGCCGCAGTCGATTTCGCGGCCCGAACTGCGTGTCCTGGTCGCCTTCATGGCGGTGTTCATCGGCACGCTGGTGGTGACGACTCTCGCGACCTTCCTGCTGTCCAAGATAGTGCAGGCGGCGGGCCTTGGCACCCTCGACCGATTGCTCGGCGCGCTGTTCGGGCTGGCGCGGGGCCTGGTCATCGTCCTGGCCTTTGCGCTTCTGGCCGGGCTGACTTCGCTGCCGCGACAGCGGATCTGGACCGATTCGGCGAGCGGCGGCTCGCTGGAGCGGGCGGCGCTGGCGCTCAAGCCCTGGCTGCCGCCCGCGTTCGCCGAGCGCTTGCGATATCATTGACCCTTAACCCCACCCGGGAAATGTAGATCCGATGTGCGGCATTCTCGGCATCGTCGCTCGTTCGCCCGTCAACCAGCTGCTCTATGACGGGCTGCTCTTGCTGCAGCACCGCGGCCAGGATGCGGCGGGCATCGTCACGAGCGAGCGCAATTCCTTTCACATGCACAAGGCGCCGGGCATGGTGCGCGACGTGTTCCGTACGCGCAACATGCGCTCGCTGTCCGGAAACATGGGCATCGCGCATTGCCGCTATCCGACCGCCGGCTCGGCGTTCAGCTCGGCCGAGGCGCAGCCCTTCTACGTCAACTCGCCGTTCGGCATCGTCCTCGGGCATAACGGCAACCTGACCAATTCCGAGCAGCTAAAGGAGGAGATGTTCCGCACCGATCTGCGGCACATCAACACCGGCTCGGACTCGGAGGTCCTGGTCAACGTGCTGGCGCACGAGTTGGAAAAGGCGTCGGTGAAGCTGCGCCTGGAGCCGCAGACCATTTTCACGGCGGTCGCGAACGTGCACCGCCGCGTGAGGGGCGCCTACGCCGTGGTGGCGATGATCGCGGGCTATGGCGTGCTCGCGTTCCGCGATCCATACGGCATCCGGCCGGCGGTGATCGGCTACAACGACACGCTGGCCGGCACCGACTACATGGTGGCCTCCGAATCGGTCGCAGTGGATGCGCTTGGCTTCCGCGTGTTGCGGGATATCGGGCCCGGCGAGGCGGTGTTCATCGATGAGTATGGCAACTTCCATAGCCAGCAGTGCGCGCCGAACGCGAGCCTCAATCCCTGCATCTTCGAGTACGTCTACCTGGCACGGCCCGACTCGCTGATCGACGGCGCCTCGGTGTACGAGACGCGGCTCAACATGGGCGAGAAGCTCGCTGAGAAGATCCGCCGCCAGTACCGGCACCTCGATGTCGACGTGGTGATCCCGATTCCCGACTCCAGCCGACCGTCGGCGCTGCAGCTGGCGGCCGGCCTGGGCGTGCCTTACCGCGAGGGTTTCGTCAAGAACCGCTATATCGGCCGCACCTTCATCATGCCCGGGCAGGCGGTGCGCAAGCGCTCGGTGCGCCAGAAGCTGAACCCGATGTCGATGGAGTTCGCCGGAAAGAACGTGCTGCTGGTGGACGACTCCATCGTGCGCGGCACGACCAGCCGCGAGATCGTGCAGATGGCGCGCGAATCGGGCGCCCGCAAGGTGTTCTTCGCCTCCGCGGCTCCGCCGGTGCGCTTCCCCAACGTCTACGGCATCGACATGCCGACCCGCGCCGAGCTGATCGCCGCGCACCGCAGCGAGGAGGAGGTGGCGCGCGAGATCGGCGCCGACGCGCTCATCTACCAGGACCTCGAAGCGCTCAAGGACGCCGTGCGCCGCACCAATTCGAAGCTCACGCATTTCGAGACCTCTTGCTTCGACGGGCATTACATCACGGGGGACATCACCAGCGACTACCTGCGCAACATCGAGATCCAGCGCGACGCCGCGCGCGACTCGGGGGATGACGGGGAAATCGCGCAACTCGACCTGAATCTGGCCGCCTGAATCCGGCGGCCTGACATTCCCCCCGCGGCCTGATACAATCATTTCTCGCGCCGATTTGAGCCACAGCTTGCGGGCGCGTTACAAATGCCGCTAAAGCGTGCCGAAAAACCCGGTCCGCTGCGGCCGGGTTTTTTTATGGACAAGAAGCCGGATCTGGCAACGCTGGGCGTGCGCGCCGGGCAGGCGCGCACCGAGTTCAACGAGCACGCCGAGGCGCTGTTCCTCACCTCGAGCTTCGTGTTCGACAATGCCGAGCAGGCGGCGGCGCGCTTTACCGGCACCGAAGGCGGCTTCGTCTATTCGCGCTTCAGCAACCCGACGGTGTCGATGTTCCAGGACCGCCTCGCCGCGCTCGAGGGCGCCGAATCCTGCGTCGCCACCGCTTCCGGCATGTCGTCGATCCTCGCCACCGCCATGGCGTTGCTCAAAAGCGGCGATCACATCGTCTGCTCCAACGCCGTGTTCGGCGCCACGGTGCAACTCTTCGGCGGGATTTTTGCCCGCTTCGGCGTCGAGACTACCTTCGTCTCCCCGACGCGCGTGGAGGAATGGGAGCGCGCGGTCAAGAAAAATACAAAATTGTTGTTCATCGAGACGCCCTCCAACCCGCTCACCGAAATCTCGGACATCGCCGCGCTCGCGGCGATCGCGAAGCGCGCCGGCGCGCTGCTCGCCGTCGACAACGCCTTCTGCACGCCGGCGCTGCAGCGCCCCCTCGAGTTCGGCGCCGATCTGGTGATCCACTCCGCGACCAAGCACCTCGACGGCCAGGGGCGCGTGCTCGGCGGCGCGGTGCTGGGGTCCACCAAGCTGGTCATGGAGCAGGTGTTTCCGTTCCTGCGCACTGCCGGGCCGTCGCTGTCGCCCTTCAACGCCTGGGTGATTCTCAAGGGGCTCGAGACGCTCGATCTGCGCATGCGCGCACAGTCAGCGGCGGCGCTGGAGATGGCTCGCTGGCTCGAGGCACAAAGCGCCGTGGCGCGCGTCCACTACCCCGGGCTGCCGTCGCATCCGCAGCACGCGCTTGCGCGGCGCCAGCAGCGCGCCGGCGGCGCCGTGGTTTCCTTCGAAGTGAAGGGAGGCCGCGCCGCGGCGTGGAAGCTGATCGACGCCACCCGCCTGATTTCGATCACCGCCAACCTCGGCGATGTCAAGACCACCATCACCCATCCGGCCACCACCACGCATGGCCGGATCTCGCCCGAGGCCCGCGCCGCCGCCGGCATCACCGAAGGCCTGGTCCGCATCGCGGTGGGTCTCGAGGCGGTTTCCGACCTGCAGGCCGACCTGGAACGCGGGCTCGCCTAGAAGCGCACCAGGCGCGGCTCACGCCCGGCGATCTCAAGGTAGCCGCCGCGCCCGTACCAGTCCGGCAGGACCCAGCGCTCGCAGGGGCGAGCGTCGACTTGCAGGCTGTGGCGGCCGGGCCGGTGGGTGTGCCCGTGCACCAGGCGGCTGACGCCGTGGCGCCGCAGCGCCTCGCGCACCGCGTCGCCATTCACGTCCATGATCTCGGCCGGCTTGGCCTGGATGACTGCCTTGCTTTTCTCTCGCAGGCCCAGGATCGTGCTGCGCCGCTCGGCGAGCGGCTGGGCCAGGAACTCCTGCTGCCAGGCGCTCGAGCGCGCAGTGCGCCGCCAGGCCTGGTAGTCGACGTCATCGGTGCAGAGGGTATCGCCGTGCATGAGCAGGGTTTTCACGCTGCAGATCTCCTCCACGGTCGGGTCTTGCAGAAGTTCGGCCCCGGTTTCCCTGCAGAAGCGCTCGCCGACCAGGAAGTCGCGGTTGCCGTGCATGATCCTCAGCCGGACGCCGCGGTCCGTCAGGTCGCGCAACAGGCCGGCGATGACGGCGTTGAACGGCTGCGCGAGGTCGTCGTCGCCGATCCAGTACTCGAACACATCGCCGAGCAGGTACAGCGCGTCGGCGGAACGCGCTTTACCCTCGAGAAAGACGATAAAGCGCTCGTTCGCTTCGGGACGATCCTCGCTGAGGTGGAGGTCGGAGGCGAGAAGCGCGCGCACTACTTCGCGTTGACCACCGTCATCGACTCGATGACGACCGGCGTACGCGGCACGTCGCGCGGGAAGGGACCGCCCGGACCGGTCGGCGTCTTCGCGATCTTGGTGACCACATCCATGCCGGAAACGACTTTGCCAAACACCGCGTAACCGTTTCCGTCGCTGCGCGGATCGCCCCAGTTGAGGAAGGCATTGTCGCCGACGTTGATGAAGAACTGCGCCGTCGCCGAATTAGGATCGGCGGTACGCGCCATGGCGACGCTGCCAGGCTCGTTCTTCAGCCCCCCCTTCACGCCGGACTGAGCCTCGTTGGCGATCGGCGGGCGCGTCTTCTTCTGCTTGAAGCTGCCTTCGAAGCCGCCGCCCTGGATCATGAACCCGTCGATCACCCGATGGAGTATGGTGCCGTTGTAGTGGCCTTCGCGCACGTATTGCAGGAAGTTTTCAACCGTCTTTGGCGCCTTCTCTGGGTACAGCTCGAGCCGGATCGTGCCGACGTTGGTGCGCACGTCGACCTGCGGGTCGGCGGCAAGAACGGTCGGGACGATCGTGGCGGCGGAGAGCGCGAACAGGTACTTGAGTTTCATCCCGCTCCTTCGTAGAGAATTCTCCAGCGACCTTCTTCCTTGATCCAGTACTGGCGCTTGCGCATCGCGTTCGACAGCGTGTCGGAACGGTAATTCTGCTCGAACGTCACCACTACGAAGTCGCCCTCGCGCGGATAGCGGAACATCGCGACGCGCGACAGGCCGACCTTGATCCAGCTCTTGGCCGCGTTCACTGCGCGCTTGTGCGCGGCCCAGGCGGCATAGTCCTGGCCACCGGAACCGAAACGCGCCGAGTAGTGGCCGAGATAGCGCTCGGTGTCGCGGCTCTGCCAGTCGGCGCGCCATTGCTCGAGCGCGGCGGAGAGAGAACGGCGCTCGGCCTCCACGGAGGCGGCGTCGCTCCACTCGATCTCATCGGCGATGATGACCGGCGTCGTGCCGACCTGGACATAGCGTCCGACCGATTCGAGATCTGGGTTGGCGAGGACGATGCAGCCATCGCTCGCGCGCGGCGGCCGGCTGTAGAGATCCGAAGGCACGCCGTGCAGCCAGATGCCGTGCCCGTTTCGCCCCCGGCGCAGGTCCCACTCGTTGGGATAGTTGATCGGAAAGGCGCCCGCGCCGTAGAAGTCGGTGAGCTTGCTGCGCGGCAGGTTGCCGGTCACGTGGTAGACGCCGATGGGCGTTTTCTGGTCGCCTTCGCGCGTTTTCTCGATGCCGTTCTTGCCCAGGCTGACGTAAAAGTCCGCCACCAGCCGCGGCCGGCCCTGGTCGTTGCCGAACACGTAGAGCCGCGAGCGGCGCGAATCGACGAGCAGGACATGCTTCTGCTCGGAATGAAGCTGCAGCACGTAACGCGGCAACCGGTCCTCGGACGGGCGCGAGCGCATCGCGCGCAGGCGCGCCAACGCTTCTTCGCGCAGGCCCTCGATGCGGTCCTGCGGCACCGTCTTGACCACGTTGCCGAAGGTCTGCAGCGGCCGGGCACGCGCGAGCAGCAGGTCGCCGCGCACCAGGTGCGCTAGGCGGAAATTGGGATAGTCGCGAATCAGCGCATCGACACGCTTGAGCGCTTCGTCGAGCCGGTTCGCCTCGATCGACTCGAACACACCGGACAGGCGGTTCTCCGGCGTAAGGGTTGCGGCCCCGGTCGCGGCGGCAAAGGCAAGCGCCAGCAGGAAAAACAGAACTCTCGTCACTTGCCCGCCTTCTCTTCCTGGATCTGCCAGCGGCCGTCGGCCCTCACCAGCTCCAGTGTCTTGTTGCTCGAGCTTTTCAGTTTGTCCGAGCGGTAATTCTGTCGGAAGGTCACGCTTGCCTGGTTGTCGCCGCGCAGGGTCACCTTGGGCGATTCGACGCCCACTTCGATCGACTTGGGCGCGGCGATGCGCTCGCGCCGGGTCTTCTCCCATGCCGGACGTGCCTCGCCGCCAGGGGTCTTGAAGTCCTTGGCGTAGTAGGACAAATAAGCATCGGCGTCCTTCCTCGACCAGGCTTCGGCCCAGCCGTTTACGGCTTTTAGGACATCTGCATTGGGATCCGCGGCGGGTTTTGCGGGCGCCTTCTCAGCCACCGTGACCGGCGGTTTTGCCGGTTCTTTCGGCTTCGGCGATTCCTTCGCAGCGGCGACGACCGTCGGCTCGCGCACCAGCTCGCGCACCAGCGAGAGCTTGTTTTTCGCCCCGCTATTCGACGAGTCGAGCTGCAGCGCCTTGTCGTACGCCTGGCTCGCGAGCTTGGCGTAGACGTCGCCGAGGTTCTCGTAAGCGGTGGCATAGCTGGGATGGGTGCGGATCGACTGCTCGAGCGCGGCGCGCGCTTTCTCGTACTGCCCCTGCGAGGCGTAGATCACCGCGAGGTTGTTGTACGGCTCCGGCAGCTCCGGGTAGTCCTGCGTCAGCCTGGTGAATATATCGATCGCTTCCTTGGTGTTGCCCTGCTCGGTGACGATGATGCCCTTCAGGAAGCGGGCTTGAGGGTCGCGTGGTTTGGTCTTCAATACCCTGTTGACTCGCTCAAGGGCCTGCTGGTGCTGGCCGGCTTTGAGGAATTTGGACGCGTCCTGGAGGTCATCCGCGCGCGCCGGAAAGGCGCCGCAGAGCGCTGCGGCGCAAAGCGCAATCAAGCCCCTGCGGAGGCTGGCGTACGGAGCGGCTAGTTTGTGCATTGTGTTAATATTTTCAAGGCCCTACGAAAGCGTTGCATTCTAGACTAACCCCCGCGGCTCCACAACTTTCTGCGCGGACTGCGCGCCCATGCTGACCCTCTACAACACCCTCGGCAGAACCAAGCAGCAGTTCGTGCCGCTGCGGCCGGGCGAAGTGCGCATGTACGTCTGCGGCATGACGGTGTACGACTACCTGCACCTTGGCCATGCGCGCATGCTTGTGGTCTTCGATGTCGTGCAACGCTGGCTGCGCGCGAGCGGCTATCGCGTCACCTACGTGCGCAACATCACCGACATCGACGACAAGATCATCCGCCGCGCGCTCAAGAACGGGGAATCGATCGGCGAACTGACTGCGCGTTTCATTCGCTACATAGACGAAGACGCAGCGGCGCTCGGCGTGGAGAAGCCCGATCACGAGCCGCGCGCGACACAGTACGTTCCCCAAATGGTCGACATGATCGGCCGTTTGGAAGAAAAAAAGCTCGCTTACCGCTCGGCCTCGGGCGACGTCAACTTCGCCGTGCGTCGCTTTCCCGGGTACGGCAAGCTCTCGGGGAAATCGCTCGACGAGCTGCGCGCCGGCGAGCGTGTCGAAGTCGACGCCTCGAAGGAGGACCCGCTCGACTTCGTGCTTTGGAAGCGCTCCAAGCCCGACGAGCCGAAGTGGCCTTCGCGCTACGGCGAGGGGCGGCCGGGCTGGCACATCGAATGCTCCGCCATGGGCTGCACGCTGCTCGGAGAGCATTTCGACATCCACGGCGGCGGCGAGGATCTGCAGTTCCCGCACCACGAGAACGAGATCGCGCAGTCCGAGGGCGCGAACGGCGTCAAGTTCGTCAATTGCTGGATGCACAACGGCTTCTTGCGCGTCGACGAAGAGAAAATGTCGAAGTCCCTCGGCAACTTCTTCACCGTGCGCGAGGTGTTGCAGCACTTCGATCCGGAGGTGGTGCGCTTCTTCATCCTGCGCGCGCATTACCGCAGCCCGCTCAACTATTCGGATGTGCATCTGGAAGATGCCAAGCAGGCCCTGACTCGTCTCTACACCGCGTTAAAGAACACAACTATTTCTACGGTGCCGGTGGATTGGCGGGAAGTTCATGCTCGCCGCTTCAAGGACGCCATGGATGACGACATCGGCACGCCCGAGGCGGTGGCGGTGCTGTTTGACCTTGCGCATGAAATCGGCCGCGGCCGCAAGGAACTGGCGCCGCAACTCAGGGCGCTGGGGGGTGTTCTGGGGCTTCTCCAGCGCGACGCCGGGGAGTTCCTGCGCGGCGGACAGGCCGAGGACTGGGTCGCGGAGCGCATCGCCGCGCGCGAGGCGGCGAGGCAGCGTAAGGATTTCGCGGCGGCGGACGACATACGCCGGGAGCTGCTGGACAAGGGTATCGTTCTGGAGGACAGTGCCGCGGGCACTACATGGCGGAGAAAGTAACGATGGAGGCGGCGCAGGACCGGTGGATTGCGGTGCACCCGCTGGTGGTGCGCATCGCGCACTGGATCAACGTCATCGCCGTGCTGCTGATGATCGCGAGCGGCTGGCGCATCTACAACGCCGATCCGCTCTTCGATTTCAGCTTCCCCGACGAGCTGACGCTGGGGGGCTGGCTGGCCGGCGCGCTGCAGTGGCACTTCGCGGCGATGTGGCTGCTGGCGCTGAACGGCCTGGTGTACGTTTGCTACGGCATTGTTTCCGGCCACTTCAGGAGGAAATTACTGCCGATATCGCCGCGCGCAGTGCTGCGCGACGTGCGCGAGGCGCTGCGCGGCCGTCTCGCGCACGACGATCTGTCGGTCTACAACGCCGCGCAGCGCGCGGCCTATCTGGCCTTGATCGTCGCGCTCGCCGTGCTGGTGCTTTCCGGGCTCGCCATCTGGAAGCCGGTCCAGCTCTACTGGCTCGGAATGCTGATGGGCGACTACGAAGGCGCTCGCCTCGTGCACTTCTTCGCCATGACGGCAGTGGTGCTGATTGTCATCGTGCACGTGATCATGGTGATCCTGGTGCCGCGCACCTTTCCCTCGATGTTCACCGGCCGCATTCGGAGGGCGTCATGAGCAAGACCCGCAGGATGGGGGACAGTTTTCTAGCGCACCGCACGCCGCAGATCGCCAATCTCGAGCGGCGGCTGTTTCTGAAGCGCGGTCTGTCGGTCGGCGCCCTTGCGCTGCTGTCGGGCTGCGAACTCACCGACGCCGAAAGCGTCCAGAAGGTTCTCTGGGCGATGTCAGGCTGGAACGACCGTGTGCAGGACTGGCTCTTCGACTCCAGGCGCCTGGCGCCCGAATTCCCGGAGAGCAGGATCACCAGGCCGTTCCCGTTCAACGGCTACTACAGCGAGAGCGAGGTTCGCGTCATTGACGGCACGGACTACAAGCTCGAGCTCGGCGGCATGATCCGCGACCGCAAGCCCTGGCGGCTGCCCGAGCTCTACGCGCTGCCGCAGGTGTCGCAGGTCACGCGGCACATCTGCGTCGAGGGCTGGAGCGCGATCGGCAAGTGGAGCGGAGTCAGGTTTTCAGATTTCCTGCAGCGCATCGGCGCGGACACGACGGCGAAGTACGTCGGCTTCCAGTGCGCCGACGATTACTCGACCAGTATCGACATGGCGACCGCGCTGCATCCGCAGACGCTGCTCGCCTTCAAATTCGCCGATGAAATCCTGCCGCCGAAGTATGGCTTTCCCATGAAGCTGCGCATGCCGACCAAGCTCGGCTTCAAGAACCCCAAGCACGTCGCCGCCATCTTCGTCACCAACGAGTACCCCGGCGGCTACTGGGAAGACAAGGGCTACAACTGGTTCAGCGGCTCGTAGGCCTCAGCCGTCAAAACGCGCGTAAACCAGCGGCGCGAGGATCGCGAGGGCGATCAGTACCAGCGCCATTTTGAGCGCGACAAGCGCGAGCATTGCCAGGGGCGCGAACAGGACGATCGCCGCCACGCCCCACGGCACCGGCGGGGCCTTGCCCATGTCGACGCGCAATTTATTCCACAGCCAGGCCGCGAGCATTCCCCGGGGCGGGCTGGTGCGATGTCCGTAGGTTCGCGCCAGCGCGCGGTTCTCGAGCCAGGAAAAGAACACGTAGATCTGGACCAGCAGGCTGCCGATCAGGATGAAAGGCGCCAGGACAACCGCCGCGAGCGCTAGCAGCGATGAGCGCGCTTGCGCGAGAAATACTACGCTTGCCACGGCGCACGCAATGCTGATCAGCAGGAACACCAGGCCTGCGGGAATCACGAGCAGGATGCGCCTGCGGACGTAGAGCCGGAATGCCTCTCCTTCCTGGAATCGGCTCGCGAGATTGCGCGCCTCCTTCAGCGTCTCGACAGGCAAATACTGCGCAATCCCGTGCGCCGGGCCATCTCCGTTCGGGGTCGCCATGACGTGAACCTCCTGTCCGCAAGGGACACCCAGCATACGACCCCCCTGGGCAAAAATGCTGAGAACATTTCCGCACTTTCCCTCAGAACTCAGTGTATGCGGCCGCGAGTGAGGAAATCGCCCACCTTCGACAGAAGATCGTCCGGTTGCTCGAGCATCGGGCAATGGCCGGAGCCTGGAATCTCCTCGTAACGCGCGCCCGGAATGCGCCCCGCCAAAGCGCGGGCAAGCGTGGGTGGCGTCGTCCGATCCAGCGCGCCGCACAGTACGAGCGTCGGGTTCTGGATTTTTTCAGCGCTCGCGCTGAGGTCCAGCGACGCGAGCGCGAGGCAGGCGCGCGCGAAGCACTGAGGCTCGACGGCGGCGAGCGCCGCTTTGCGCGCGGCAATGATCTTCGGATGCTTGTGGGCAAATTCAGGCGGAAACATGCGCGCGATCGCGGTGTCGAGGACCGCCCGCATGCCTTCCGCCGATACGCGCTGCGCCATGCCGCGAAACTGCGCGCGCGCCGGCTCCGGGAAGGCGGCGAGTGTATCGGCTACCACCAGGCGGCGAAATCGCGCGCCGTGCCTGATTGCCAGCTCGAGCGCCACGAAGGCGCCGAAGCCGTTGCCGAAGACATCGGTGTCGCGTGACAGCTCGAGTGCGCCCACCACGCGGGCGACATGGTCGGCATGCTCGCCTACTGATTCGAGCTGGAGGGGAGTTGAACGGCCGAATCCGGGCAGGTTGATGCGCGTTACGCGCCGGCTCTTCGCGAGCTTGGACAGCATCGCGTCGAACACGGTGAGCTCGCTGAGCAGCGAGTGCAGAAGAAGCAGCTCCGGGGCGCCTTTGCCGTGCTGGTCATATTCGACCCGCGCCTGCTGCAGCTCGAGAAGCGGCATTAGGGCTCGAGGCTTCGAAACATGGTCTCCTCCTTTGAGGCCGGCAAGATTAGCATGCTTAAAATGGCTGCAACGAGGAGAGGGACGGCGTGACGCCATTCGAACTTGCCGAGCCGCGGTCGATGCGCGAAGCGATTGCTTTGCTCGACGCGAACGACTCATCGGTGCGGCCGATTTCCGGCGGTACTGCCCTGATGCTGATGATGAAGGCCGGGGTGCTGCGGCCGACGCGCCTGGTGAGCCTCGCCAAGCTGGGCCTTTCGCGAATCGAAACCGGCCTCCGCGGCGAGCTGCGGGTCGGAGCCATGACGCCGCTCGGCATGCTCGAGCGCTCGGCGCTCGTGCAGCGCGGCTGGCCGGTAATCGCGCGTACATTGCGCACGCTGTCCAATGTGCGCGTGCGCAACGTTGCCACCGTGGGCGGCAATCTCGCCCACGCGGACCCGCACATGGATCTGCCGCCGGTGCTGAGCGCCCTCGGCGCCCGCGTGACGATCTCCGGCCCTTCGGGCGAGCGCAGCATTGCGGTCGAGGAAATCAGCACCGGCTACCTGGAAACGTCGATCCGCCTCAACGAGCTGGTCACGCTGCTCGAGGTGCCGCCGCTCGGCGGCAGGAGCGCCGCGTATCTCAAATGCACCACGCGCTCGGCCGACGACTGGCCGGCGGTCGGCGTAGCAGTGGTTCTGCAACTTGAAAAGGACCTGGTCAAAGAGGCGAGTGTGGTGATCAGCGCCGCCACCGACAGGCCGACCCGGCTCGCCGCCGCGGAAAAAGTTCTGCGTGGCAGGAAGATCGACGAAAAATTGCTGAAGCAGGCCGGCGAGGCTGCCGCCGAGGAAGTTTCCATCGTCGGCGATCTGCACGGCTCCGAGATGTATAAAAAGCAGCTGATTCGCGTCTATCTGGGACGCGCCATCCATGAAGCGCGCGCTAAGTCCCACTGAAACGCCCCAGGTCGGGCGCTCGCTGCCGCGCCTCGAGTCCTGGATGAAGGTGACCGGGCGCGCGGAGTACGTCCACAATCTGCGCCTCCCCGGCATGCTGTACGGCAGGATTTTCCGCAGCAGCATCGCGCACGGCAGGATCAAGCGCATCGACGTCGCGGCCGCCCAGGCCGTGGGCGGGGTGCATCGCGTGGTGACCGCGGCCGATCTGAAGGAAATCGTGCCGGATCCGTATTACGGGCCCGCCTTCCACGACCAGCCGGTGCTGGCGCTCGACAAAGTACGGCACGTCGGCGAGCCGGTCGCGGTGGTGCTCGCCGCAGATCCGCACGTGGCGGAAGAAGCGGCGCACCTCATCGTTGCCGAATACGAGGAGCTGCCGGCGGTGTACGACGAGGTCGAGGCGGTGGGCTCGAAAGCCATCGTGCACGACGCGCTCAAGCCCGCCGGCACCTTTCCCGATCTCAAGCATCTGAAAGGCCGCACCGGCACCAACATCGCGCTCGACTTCCATCTGCGGCGGGGGAACGCCGGGCAGGCGCTCGCCGCCGCCGATCGCGTATTCGAGCACCGCTTTCGCACGCAGCAGGTGATGCACACGCCGCTCGAGCCGCTGGTTTCGGTGGCCGAATCGACCGAGGAATCGCTCACCATCCATACCGCTTCGCAGAGCCCGTCGTTCGTGCGCAGCGAGATCGCGCGGCTGCTGGGCTGGCCGGAGAACAAGGTGCGCGTGCGCGTGCCGTTCGTCGGCGGCGGCTTCGGCGCCAAGCTCTACATCAAGCTCGAGGCGCTGGTTGCGGTGCTATCGCTCCTCACGCGCCGGCCGGTGAAGATTTCGCTCACCATGGAGGAACAGTTCTTCACCATCACCAAGCACGCGAGCACCTTCCGCATCAAGAGTGGTGTTACGCGCGACGGCCGTATTTCCGCGCGCGAATGCGAAGTGTGGTGGAACGGCGGCGCCTACGCCGACATCGGGCCGCGCGTGACGCAGAAATCGGGCTTTACCGCGCCGGGACCCTACGATATCGAGCACGTCTCGATCGACTCCTACGCGCTCTACACGAACTTGCCGCCCGCCGGGGCGCTGCGCGGCTTCGGCATCCCGCAGCTGGTGTGGGCCTACGAGTGCCACACCGACATGATGGCGCGCGAGCTGGGGATCGACCCGATCGAGTTCCGCCGCAAGAACCTGCTGCGCGACGGGCGGCCGCAGGCGACGGGCACGCTGATGCGCGACGCGGCGATAGAAAAAGTCCTGGACCGCCTGGAAGTCCTGATGGACTGGAATAAGCCCTTCGAACGGGGCAGCGGCGTGATGCGCCGCGGCCGCGGCATCGCGGTCGGCTTCAAGGCCTGCGTCTCGCCGACCACGTCGCTCGCCGCGGTCACGGTCAATGCCGACGGCAGCTGCATCGTCTTTTGCAGCACCGTCGACATGGGGCAGGGCTCCGACACCGCGATGGCGCAGATCGCCGGCGAAGTTCTGAACCTTGCGGCGGAGTCGGTGCGCGTGGTTCACTCCGACACCGACGTGACGCCCTACGACATGGCCACGCTCGGCTCGCGCTCGCTCTTCCACATGGGCAACGCGGTGAAGCTGGCGGCGGAGGATGCGCGGAACAAGCTGGTGGCCATGAGAGAGGAATTGAAACTTCCGGCGGATGCGCAGATTGCCGACATCTTCAAGAAAAAGTACGGCATGCAGGCGGGCAATGTCCTCGGCACCGGAAGCTTCATCCCGAGCTACACGCCGCCCGACTGCGCTACCGGCCTGACGAGCAACGCGACGCCGTTCTGGATGGTCGGCGGTACCGGCGTGGAGGTCGAGGTCGACACCGAGACCGGGCGAGTGCGCGTCACGCGGCTCATCAATGTCGCCGACCTCGGCACGCCGATCAACCCAAAGATCGTCGAAACCCAGCTCTCGGGCGCGGCGATCATGCAGCTCGGCTTCACTCTGTTCGAGAAGATGGTTTTCGACGAGCAGGGCCAGCTGCGCAACGCCTCGCTCGCGGAGTACAAGATTCCCGGTTTCCTGGATGTTCCTGAAGAGATCATCAATGAAGCCGTAACGGCCGAGCAGCGCTCCGGGCCCTTCGGCGCGAAAGGCGTCGGCGAGAGCGGGACCTTCGGCGTGTCGCCGGCGACCGCCAACGCGATCCACGACGCCGTCGGGGTCAGACTGACCTCCCTGCCTTTGAACGCGGAGGCGGTCTACCAGGCCTTGGTGAAATGAGAAGAGCCATTCAGTTCCGTCTGAACGGCGAAGCGGTCGAGGCGCAGGTCGCGCCGCACGAGACGCTGGTCGAAATCCTGCGCGACGCCTTCGGCCTGCACGGCGCGCGCGAAAGCTGCGGACAGGGACTCTGCGGCTGCTGCACGGTCATGGTGAACGGGCGCGCCGTGTCCGGCTGTCTCTATCTCGCTTCGTTCGCCGAGGGCGGCGAAGTATCGACCATCGAGGCGGGCAGCGAGCTCGATACGGTGCAGGAGGCGTTCATCGAATGCGGCGCCTTCCAGTGCGGCTTCTGCACGCCGGGGTTCGTCCTGATGACGCGCCAGCTGCTCGAGGAGCATCCCGACCCGGACGACGACACCATCCGGCATTACCTTTCGGGCAACCTGTGCCGCTGCGCGGCCTACCCGCAGATCATCGAGGCCGTGAAGCTCGCGGCCCGGAAAATGAGGAAAACATGAGACCCCTGGTTTCGTTCCTGTTTTTATTATTCGCATCGCTTTCCCACGCGCAGGAGTATCCCTCCAAACCCATCCGCATCCTGGTTCCCTTCGCGCCCGGCGGCGCGGTCGACACCAGCACGCGCATCCTGACGCAGAAGATGAACGAGCGCCTCGGCTGGAATTTCGTGGTGGAGAACCGGCCCGGCGGCAACGGCTTCATCGCGACCACGGCGGTGCAAAAAGCGCCGCCGGATGGCTACACGCTTCTCATGGCGCACACCGGCGAGTTCGCGGTGAACCCGGCGCTGTTCGACAATGTGCCGTATGAGCTCGAGCGCGACTTCGTGCCGATCACCATGGTGAGCGACGCGCCTATGCTGTACCTCGCGAACAGCGCAGCGCCGTTCAACAATTTCCAGGAACTGGTGGCGGCGGCGAAGGCGAAGCCGGGGTCGATCACCTTCTCCTCCGCCGGCAACGGCAGCATCAATCACCTGGCCGGTGAATGGCTGGCGCTCGCCGCCGGGATCAAGCTGCAGCACATTCCCTACAAGGGCGGCGCGCCGGCCGCTGCCGCGGTCGCTGCGGGCGACGTTCAGTTCGGGGTGATGGCGCTTCCCGGCGCGACGCCGCACCTCAAGTCGGGCCGCGGCAAAGTCATAGGCATCACGACCGCAAAGCGTTCGCCGCTCGATCCGTCGTGGCCCACGCCTCGAGACGCCGGCATTCCCGATCTCGACGCCTCGATCTGGGTCGGCCTGTTCGCACCCAAGGGCACGCCTCAGCCGGTGGTCAACCGGCTGAACGCCGAAGTACGGCGCACGCTCGATCAGCCCGACGTGCAAAAGCGCTTCGTCGAGACCGGAAGCGAGACCGCGGGCATGACGCCCGCGGAATTTCTCGCCCGGATCAAGCAGGATGCTGAGCGCTACAAGGCCGTGGTGAAGGCGGCCGGGGTCAAGCCCGAATAAAAAGCCCTTACAGACGGACGATGCGGCCGTCGTTCGCAAGGCCGCGCTCGAGAAGGAATTAAAACGGACGCAGCGAATCGTCTACTGCAAGCACATCGGAGAGAGCGGCGAGAAGCTATTCCAGGCAGCGGACCAGCTTGGCCTCGAGGGCGTGATTGGCAAGAGGGCCGACAGCCCGTACCGAGCCGGCAGAGCGCTGAATTGGGTCAAGGTGAAGATAGCGCACGGCCGGCACGTTGACGAAGAGCGGGCGAAGTAGAACGAATAACCGTCCCGCCTTGCCGGACCGCCTAAGCGCCAAGCGCGGAGGTTTGCACTGCACGATAACGCATGTCTATTAAAACTTGACGGCCAAGAATTTGCGGGCGTATGGTGACCATTCCTCTGGGAGGAGGTAGCAGCTATATAAACATTGCGTCAATACGTGCGCCTAAGCGCCCGGACTGGTACTTGCAATATAGTGCCTGCCACGCGCGCTCCGCACTGAATACAAGTGGAAAGGAAGACTACCGTGTTCACTACCTTGCCTCAGCTATGCCTTGTGCGCGCGCTGCTCGCATGCGCGTCAGCAAGAATGAAGAATGTCTTGGCTGCTATCGCGGCCGTGACCATTCTCGGCGTCCCATTTCATAGCAGCGCCGATGGACGCAAGCACAATGATGACGACGATCGCGATCATCACAAGCGCGAGTTGCTGAAGTGCGATGACACGCTGAAGGACGATTTCAGGCCGGACTCGCTGACCACGGTACTGCTGGTCAAGGCGTTCAATAAAGGGGAGGCGCTCACGCTCTCTACGCCGACCCCCACAACGCCTGTCGCAGGCAATGACGTTTGTGTCGTCAAGCTGCTTGTTGGACCTGGAAATCCGGGGGCGGCGGGTGCGCCGTCAACCTCGCCAGGCATCGGCATCGAAGTATGGCTGCCGGCGCCAACGAACTGGAACCGCCGCATTCACGTGGCAGGCGGTGGCGGCTGGGCCGGTGGCAACCAGACCTCGTTGACGTTGCTTGCCGGAGCCGGCGGCGCCGGCAGCACCACGCCCGCTCCTTCATTCATCGCCACCGTGGAAGGCGCCGTTTCGGCGAACACGGACACCGGGCACAGCGGGCCCGGCGGCGGCTCGTTCGCAATGAATCCGGACGGAAGCATCAACACGGTCCTGTGGAACGACTTCGCCCAGCGCGGCATCCACCAAATGGCCGTCAAGACGAAAGAGATTACGAAGGCTTACTACGGCAAGGCCGCGAAGTACGTGTACTGGGACGGCTTCTCCACGGGTGGGCGGCAGGGCCACAAGCTCGCGCAACTGCATCCGGACGACTTCGACGGCATCCTCGCCGGCGCGCCCGCGTTCAACTGGACGCGCTTCATCACCAACGAGCTCTACCCGCAGATCGTGTACCAGCGGGATCTCGGCGGCACTCCGCTCACTGCGAGCCAGTTGAATATGCTCGGCAATGCGGCGATCAATGCCTGCGACGTGGTGAACGGCCAGCATATGGGCTACATCCCGGATCCGTCGGAATGCCGTTACGACCCGACGCTGGATGCGAGCGTGATATGTGTGGCGAACGGCGGCAGCAATGCCACGACGAATTGCGTGACGCCGCTGCAGACGCAGGCGATGAACAAGCTGTGGTACGGCCAGACGCGCGACGGCACCGCGCCGCCGCCGTCGGCGGATAACGCCTGGTCGGTGCACATCGGAGTCGGCAACCATCTCTGGTACGGGCTCGCGCGCGGCAGCAGCTTCGGTGGCTTGGGCGGCAGCACGTCCGCCGGGGTTCCGGCGCCGTTCTCGATCGCGACCGACCTGGTGGCGCTGGAACTGCAGAATCCGACGCTCGCGACACCATCGTTCATCAACGCAACCGGCAATGGAGCCAACGGCTGGAAGAACCTCTCATACGCGCAATTGGCAAATGCGTACGACCAGGGCCTGATCCTGCAGTCCAGCTTTGCCCACATCAACACCGACGACGCGAATTTGCGGCCGTTCCAGAAGTCCGGCGGAAAAATGATCATCTACCACGGGCTCGCGGATGTGCTGATCATGCCGCAGGGCTCGGTCAACTATTACGAGCGCGTGCTTCGCGAGATGGATGGGCTGCATAACGTGCAGAAGTTCTACCGCCTGTTCCTCATCCCTGGAATGACGCATGGCATCGGCAACGGCACCACGAACCCGACTGCCAACCCGCCGCTTCCGGGCGTCGCGAACGGGGATGGGGTACAGGACGGCACATCGCAGCTTTACGACGTGCTGACCGCCTGGTTGGAGAAAGGCGTTGCCCCGAGCCGGATCGATATCTCCACCGTCGCGACGACGACCTTCCCGGTCGTCAAATCCAGGCCCATCTGCGCCTACCCGAAGAAAGCAACCTATGTCAGCGGCGACATCAACGTTGCTACAAGTTACGTGTGCGCTGATTCGGGATCAGCTGGCGGTCGCAAAAACGACGACGACGATTAACTGGATGTTTTAGTAAGGCCAACGGGGTTAACCCCCGTTGGCCGATTTCCGTTCTGCGGGCCGGCGTCGTACTAATTTACAACGCCCAAGGTGCTGCGGTAGGTCCCAGAAATATGGGAGCGCTGGCTAGAACATCCGATGTTGTTGACGCCGGCACTCAGTCGCCTCTAGTCGATCCTTCTTCTTCGCCTCCGCTACTAGAGCCTCGGACGTCCCTCAGCCCTCAAAGAATTCCTTGACCTTGTCGAGCCAGGACTTGGCGCGCGGATTGTGGCGTGCGCTGTCCTGCTGGCTGATCGATTCGAACTCGCGCAGCAGCTGGCGCTGGCGTTCGGTGAGGCTGACCGGTGTCTCCACCACCACGTGGCAGAACAGGTCGCCCGGCAGCTGGCTGCGCACGCCCTTAATGCCCTTGCCTTTCAGGCGGAAAGTCTTACCGGTCTGCGTTTCGGCCGGCACGCGGATGCGCGCCGTGTCTTCGAGCGTCGGGATGCCGATTTCCCCGCCGAGCGCGGCGGTGGTGAATGAAATCGGCATCTCGCAGTGCAGATCGTCATGGTCGCGCTGGAACACGGGGTGCGGCTTGATGTGCACCTGGACGTAGAGATCGCCCGGAGGTCCGCCATTGACGCCCGGCTCGCCTTCGCCCGAAAGGCGCACGCGATCGCCCTCGTCGACGCCGGCCGGGATCTTGACCGAAAGCGTCTTCTGCAGCTTGACGCGTCCCGTGCCGCCGCAGGCAGCGCAGGGATTCGGGATGATGCTGCCGCTGCCATGGCAGCGCGGGCAAGTCTGCGCGATCGAGAACGGACCCTGCGACACCCGCACCTGGCCGGCGCCTCGGCAGGACGGGCAGGTGGCGGGCTGCGTGCCGGATCGAGCGCCGCTGCCTTTGCAGCGCTCGCACACCGTCATGCCGGGAAGACGGATCTTGGTTTCGAAGCCGTGCGCCGCCTGCTCCAGCGCGATCTCGAGGTTGTAGCGCAGGTCGGCGCCGCGGAACACCGTGGTGCGGCCGCTGGCGCCCGGGCGCCCGCCGCCGAAGATCTCGCCGAAGATATCGCTGAAGATGTCGCCGAAGCCGCTCATGCCCGCGGCGCCGCCGGCGCCCATCCCGACCTGCGCGTCAACGCCCGCGTGACCGAACTGGTCGTAGGCCGCCCGCTTGGTGCCGTCGCAGAGGACTTCGTAGGCCTCTTTCGCTTCCTTGAAGTGCTCCTCCGCCTTGGGATGGTCCGGATTGCGGTCCGGATGCCACTTCATCGCAAGGCGGCGGTAAGCCTTCTTTATTTCTTCATCGGAAGCGTCGCGATTGACACCGAGAACTTCGTAGTAGTCACGCTTAGCCAATCAATCAGCCCGTTTTTTTGTCCTTCACCTCGGTGAACTCGGCATCCACCACGTTGCTCTCGTCCTTTTTGCCGGGCTCGGCGGGACCCTGGCCCTGCTGCTGTTGCGCACCCGCTCCGGCCGCCTGCTGCTGGGTCTCGGCGTACATCTTCTCGCCGAGCTTCTGCGCCGCCTGCGCCAGCGCCTGGGCCTTGGCGTCGATCGACGCCTTGTCCTCCGACTTCAGCGCGCCCTCCGCGTCCTTCAGCGCGGCCTCGATTTTCTCCTTCTCGCCGGCCTCGAGCTTGTCGCCGTAATCCTTGAGCGACTTGCGGATCGAGTGTACCAGCGCTTCGAGCTGGTTCCTGGCGTTGACGAGCTCGAGCGCCTTGCGGTCCTCCTCGGCGTGCGCCTCGGCGTCCTTCACCATGCGCTGGATCTCGGCCTCGTTCAAGCCCGAGCTCGCCTGGATCTTGATCTTGTTCTCCTTGCCGGTGGCCTTGTCCTTGGCCGCGACGTGAAGAATCCCGTTCGCGTCGATGTCGAACGTGACCTCGATCTGCGGCATGCCGCGCGGGGAGGGCGGGATGTCGGTCAGGTTGAACTGGCCGAGCGACTTGTTGCCGGCCGCCATTTCGCGCTCGCCCTGCAGCACGTGGATCGTCACCGCGTTCTGGTTGTCTTCCGCGGTCGAGAACACCTGCGTCGCCTTGGTCGGGATGGTGGTGTTCTTGTTGATCAGCTTGGTCATCACCCCGCCCAGCGTCTCGATGCCGAGTGACAGCGGCGTCACGTCGAGCAGCAGCACGTCCTTGACGTCGCCCTTGAGCACGCCGGCCTGGATCGCCGCGCCGACCGCCACCGCTTCGTCCGGGTTCACGTCCTTCCTCGGCTCCTTGCCGAAGAACTCGCGTACCTTGTCGACCACCTTGGGCATGCGCGTCTGGCCGCCCACCAGGATTTCGTCGTTGATCTCGCTCACCTTGACGCCCGCGTCCTTGATGGCGATGCGGCAGGGCTCGATGGTCTTCTCGATCAGATCGTCCACCAGCGACTCGAACTTGGCGCGGGTGATCTTCATCGTCAGGTGCCTGGGCCCGCTCTGGTCGGCCGTGATGTACGGCAGGTTCAGCTCGGTCTGCTGCGAGGACGACAGCTCTATCTTCGCCTTCTCGGCGGCTTCCTTCAGCCGCTGCAGGGCAAGCACGTCCTTGGACAGGTCGACGCCCTGGTCCTTCTTGAACTCGCTCACGACGTAATCGATCAGCCGCTGGTCGAAGTCCTCGCCGCCGAGGAAGGTATCGCCGTTCGTCGACAGCACCTCGAACTGCTTTTCACTCTCGACGTCGGCGATCTCGATGATCGAGATGTCGAAGGTGCCGCCGCCCAGGTCATAGACGGCGATCTTCATGTCGGCCTTGCCGGCCTTGTCGAGGCCGAAGGCGAGCGCGGCCGCGGTCGGCTCGTTGATGATGCGCTTGACGTCCAGCCCGGCGATGCGGCCGGCGTCCTTGGTGGCCTGGCGCTGCGAGTCGTTGAAGTACGCCGGGACGGTGATCACCGCCTCTTTCACTTCCTCGCCGAGATAGTCCTCGGCGGTTTTCTTCATCTTGCGCAGGATCTCCGCGGAGACCTGCTGCGGCGCTATTTTCTTGCCGCGCACTTCGACCCAGGCGTCGCCGTTGTCGGCGCGCACGATCTTGTAGGGCGAGAGCTTCATCGCCTTCTGCACTTCCGGGTCGTCGAATTTGCGCCCGATCAGGCGCTTGACCGCGTAGACGGTGTTCTTCGCGTTGGTGACGGCCTGCCGCTTGGCCGGCGCGCCGACCAGGATTTCACCGTCGTCGGTGTAAGCGACCACCGAGGGCGTGGTGCGCGCGCCTTCGGAGTTCTCGATCACCTTGGGCTTGCCGCCCTCCATGATCGCGACGCAGGAGTTGGTGGTGCCGAGGTCGATGCCGATAATTTTTGCCATAAGGATGCCCCTAATCTAAATCTATGTCTGATATGGGGTTTCGCTCGTCGCTTTCAAGCGCCCTGGCGACCGTGACGAGCGCCGGACGCAGCACCCGGTCGTGGAGCAGGTAGCCTTTTTGCATGACCGAAACCACGCTATTGGGTTCGAACCCGGGCGCGTCGACCAAGGTCATCGCCTGGTGGCGATGGGGATCGAAGCGCTCGCCCTTTGCAGGATTGATTTCCTTGATGTTGACGCGGTCGAACGCCGCTTTCAGCTGCCTCAGGGTCAGCTCGACCCCGTTGCGCAGCGCGTCGGGGGTAGAGTTTTCGCTGCCGAGCGCAGCCTCCAGGCTGTCGGCGACCGGCAGCAACTGCTCCGCGAAGCGCTCGAGCGCATACTTCTGCGCCGTCGTAGCCTCCGCCTGGGTGCGCTTGCGGGCGTTTTCCGCGTCCGCCACCGCGCGTAACATGGCGTCGCGCTGCTGCTCGAGCTTGGCCTGCGTCTCCGCGAGCAGCTGCTCCAGCGACTTGTCCTTGCTCTCGGAGTCGTCAGTCTGAACGTTCTGCTCTTGCATCCTATCGAATTGGGGATGGGCCCGGGTGCTTTCAAGCCGGGCCTGTCGATCGCTGCGAAACTCTTAACTCACTGAATTTATGAACAAACCAATCAAATATGTGCTGTTCGTGCTGGGCGGCCTGGTGGTCCTTCTGGCCGGGGTGGCGGTCGTCTTTGCGCTCACTTTCAACCCCAACCGCTACAAGGACGACATCGAGCGCATCGCCAAGGAGCGCACCGGCCGAACGCTGAAGCTGCAGGGCGAGCTCAAGCTCGCCTTGTTTCCGAGCCTGGGCGCCACGGTCGCGGGCGTGACGCTGTCCGAACGGGGAAGCGATCGCGAGTTCGTCGCGCTCGATTCGGCGCATGCGTCGGTCAAGCTGATGCCGCTCTTGCACGGGCAGGCGATCGTCGACGCGGTGCGCCTGTCCGGCCTCAAGGCACAGGTCGTCAAGAACAAGGACGGTACCTACAACTTCAGCGACTTGCTGGAGGGCGGCGCGGCAAAGCCCGCCGCCAAGCCGGCGCCGGAGAAAAAGGGTGAATCCGCGCCGGTGAAGTTCGACATCACCGGCATTAGCGTGGACCGCGCCTCGATCCTTCACCGCGACTTGAACTCCGGGCAGGAAATCTCGCTCACGGACGTAAAGCTGCATACCGGCCGCATCGCCGAGAACGTCCAGGACAAGATCGATCTTGCGGCGGCGGTCAAACGCAACCAGCCGCCGCTGGAAGCGAAGGTGGCGCTGAACGGGACCTATTCGCTGAAGCCCGACGCGATCGGACTGGACTTCACCGCCAAGCTCGACGAATCCAGCGTCAAGGGGAAACTGGCCATGGCGCGCGCCGCGCAGCCCTCCTACAGCTTCGACCTCACGATCGACCGCATCAACCTCGACCGCTATCTCGCCTCTTCGGGGAAGAAGAAACCGGAAGCGGGCAAGCAGGAGCCGCCGAAAAAGGAAGAAGCTGCGAAGGACGCTCCGGTGGACCTGTCGGGGCTGAAGGGCCTCAACGCGAAAGGCCAGCTGCAAGTCGGGGCGCTACAAGTGCAAGGGCTAAAGCTCTCGAACCTCAAGGCCCAGCTCAAGGCGGCCGATGGCCGCGCCGAGATCAACCCGCATTCGGCGAGCCTGTACGAGGGCGAGCTGACCGGCGCCCTGACGCTGGACGGAAATGCGAACCGCATCGCGCTCAAGGAAACGCTGACCAACGTCTCGGTCGGCCCGCTGCTCAGGGATGCCGCGCAGCAGGACCGGCTGGAAGGGCGCGGCAACGTGGCGCTCGATGTCACCGCGGCCGGCGCGAGCGTTAACACGATGAAGCGCTCGCTTGCTGGCAGCGCGAAAGTGCAGCTGCGCGACGGCGCGATCAAGGGCATCAACATCGCCGAGATCTTGCGCAAGGCGCGCGCTGCGGTCGGCAAGCAGTCGGGGGAGGCGGCCGACAGCAAGGACAAGACGGATTTTTCGGAGCTTTCCGCGAGCTTCACGATCAAGAACGGCGTCGCGCACAACGAGGACCTCGACATCAAGTCGCCGCTGCTGCGCATCGGCGGCGCCGGCGATATCGACGTCGGCAGATCGGCCATCAACTACGTGGTCAAGGCTTCCGTCGTGGCCACCGCCAAAGGGCAGGGCGGCAAGGAGCTCGACAAATTGGCAGGCCTGACCGTCCCGGTGAAGCTGAGCGGCTCGTTCGATGCGCTGAAGTACGAGGTCGATTACCGCGCGGTGGCCGGCGACCTGGCGAAGACCAAGGTCGGCGAGAAGGTCAAGGGCCAGATCGAGCAGAACAAGGACAAGATCCAGGACCAGGTCAAAGATCGGCTGAAGGGGCTGATCGGACGCTAGCCGCGAGCGATGCGCGCGAGCGCCGCGATCCACTCCGGCGATTCGTTGAGGCAGGGAACGAGGTGGAATTCCCTGCCGCCGGCCGCGAGGAAAGCCTCGCGCGCGGTGATGCCCATCTCCTCCAGCGTCTCGAGGCAGTCGGAAACGAATCCCGGGCAGACGACGTCGACTCGCTTCGTGCCTGCTCTTGCCATCTTGACCAGCGTCGGCTGCGTATAAGGCTGCAGCCATTCGGCGAAGCCGAAGCGCGACTGGAACGTCACGCGCCATTCGCCCTCGTTCAGGCGAAGACGGCTTGCCAACAGCTTTGCCGTAGCCCGGCACTGCGCTTCGTACACTTCGGCGCCCCGCTTGGGGAGTCCGTGAAAGCTCATGACCAGCATCGGGCTGTCGCCGTGCTGCTGCCGATGCCTTCGGATATTGGTTGCCAGGGCTTCGATGTACATCGGGTGATCGTGGAAGTCTCTGACAAAGGATGCACGTTCCGGAAGCACGTCCAGGACACTGCCGGTCGCGCTGTCGGAATACTGCGGATAAAGCGGAACCACACGGTGGAATCCCTTCATCGAGGTGATCGAGGGCTCGCCGTAGCGCATCGCGTATTCGACTCTCACCTGAGGAATCGCCCGGCGCAGCAATTGCGTTTGCCGGGCAGTATGCACCGCGAGAGGCGAACCCTCGGCAGTCCAGATCAGGGAATATTTCTGGGCGGAGCGTGCTGGACGCAGATTGAGGACGATGCCGTACAGGATGGGCAGCCACAGCCAGCGCGGCAGCGGGACGACGCGCGGATCGGAGAGGAACTCGGCGAGGTAGCGGCGCACCGCGGCAGGCGTCGGCGCCGACGGCGTGCCCAGGTTGACTAGAAGAATGCCGCTCAGTGTTGCGACAGCGCGCTGGAGAGAAGCTTCGCCGTCACATCGACGATCGGGATCACGCGGTCGTAGGCCATGCGCGTCGGGCCGACCACGCCGACGGTGCCGACGACTTCACCGTCGACCTTGTAGGGTGAGGTGACCACGCTGACATCGTCGGGGGCGGTGACGCCCGACTCGCCGCCGATGAAGATCTGCACGCCCTGGCCGCGCAGCGACACGTCGAGGATCTGGAACAGCGAAGTCTTGCGCTCGAACAGCTCGAACAGCTGCTTGAGCCGCGGCATGTCCTGCGACAGCTCCTGCACCGAGAGCAGGTTGCGCTCGCCCGAGATCACGTACTGCTCGCTGCCCTCGGCGAACGCGCGGTTGCCGGCATCGAGCGCGGCGCTCATCAGCCTGATCAGGTCCTGTCCGATCTCGCGCAGCTCGCCCTGCAGCCGCGCCCGGACATCCTCGAAACTCTGACCCGAGCAGTTCTGGTTGACGTAGTTGGCGGCTTCGACGAGCTCCGAGGCCGAGAACTCGCGCTCCGTAAAGAGAATCCGGTTCTGCACGTCACCATCAGGTGTTACGACGATCAGCAGAATGCGCTTCTCCGACAGCTTCAGGAATTCGATGTGCTTGAAGGTGCCCGCGCGGCGGCGCGGGGTCATCACCACGCCGGCGAACTGGGTCAGCTGCGAGAGCAGGTGCGACGCCGCGTGGATCACGCGTTGCGGGTTGTCGGGATGCAGCTCACCCTCGAGTCGATTCAGCTCGCGCGTCTCGAGCGGCTTCACCACCAGCAGCGTGTCGACGAAGAAGCGGTAGCCCGCCGGGGTCGGCACGCGACCCGCCGATGTGTGCGGGCTGGCGATGAATCCCATCTCCTCCAGATCCGACATCACGTTGCGGATCGTCGCCGGCGAGAGGTCGAGCCCGGCGTATTTCGAAAGCGTGCGCGAGCCGACCGGCTGACCTTCCTCGATATAGCGCTCGATCAGGGTCTTGAGCAGGACTTGCGCGCGCTTGTCGAGCATGCAAATCATTGTACACTCGACTGCATGCCGCCCGCCGCAGTCAAGCCGAGATTCGGCCGCGTCGCCCTGATCGGCAAGCTGCGCAGTGCCGAGATCGCGGTTTCGCTGCGGGAACTGCGCGAGCTGCTGGAAAAGCGCGGCTGCGAAGTGCTGATCGAGCGCGAGACCGCGTCCGACCTCGGTGAGCGCGGCGTCGACTATGCGACGATCGGCGCCAGCGCCAATCTGGCGATCGTCGTTGGCGGCGACGGCACCATGCTCGCCGCCGCGCGCAACCTCGTGCGCCACCACGTGCCGCTCGTCGGCGTGAACCAGGGCCGCGTCGGTTTCATGACCGACATCGGCCACGACGACATGCAGGCCGGCATCGGCGCGATCCTCGACGGCAAGTACACGCTCGAGGAGCGCGCGCTGCTGGAAGCCGAAATAAAAAGAAACAATAAATCGGTCCTCCAGACCATCGCGCTCAACGAGGCCGTCGTCGGCAAGGGGTCGCAGGGGCGCCTGATCGAGTTCAACCTGCTGATCGACGGCGAGTTCGTCTACACGCTGCGCGCCGACGGCGTGATCGTCGCCACCCCGACGGGCTCGACCGCCTACGCGATGTCAGCCCAGGGGCCGATCCTCCATCCCGCGGTGCCGGCGTTGGCGCTGGTGCCGCTCAACCCGCACACGCTCTCCGCGCGCCCGGTGAGCGTGAACGACCGCAGCCTGATCGAGATCGTGCTGGTGCGCGCGCTCGACGCGCGCGGGCATTTCGACGGCTTCGCGCTCGCCGATATGCAGCAGGGCGACCGCTTGGTGCTCAAGCGCTCGGCCGATGCGGTGCGCTTCGTGCACCCGCCGGGCTATAGCTACTTCGCCACGCTGCGCGAGAAGCTGCGCTGGAGCGAAGTACTCGAGAAGAACCGCGACCTGGAGTAGCGCCGTGCTGCGCGCGCTCGAGATCCGCGATTTTGTTCTGGTCGAGAAATCCTCCCTGGAGCTTGCGGAAGGCTTTGGCGTGCTCACCGGCGAGACGGGCGCCGGTAAGTCGATGCTGGTGGACGCGATCGAGCTCCTCGTTGGCGGCCGCGGCGATGCGGCGGTGGTGCGCGAGGGCGCCGAGCGCGTCGAGCTCGCCGCCGAATTCGATGTCGGTCCCAAGGCTGCGGTTTCTGTGTGGCTTGGCGAACGCGAGCTCACCGGCGACCCGGGGCAGGTGATTCTGCGAAGAACCATCGATGCTGCAGGCCGCTCGCGCTGCTTCATCAACGGCCATGCCGCCACCCTTGCCCAGCTCAAAGAGGCGGGCGAATTCCTGGTCGACATTCACGGGCAGCACGCGCACCAGTCGTTGCTGCGCGCCGCAGCGCAGCGCGACCTGCTTGACGCGCATGCCGGGGCGGAGCAGCTCGCCCTTGACGCCAGGAATTCTTATCGTGACTGGAAGCGCCTCGAGGTCGTCGTGATGGAAGCGCAGAAGAATTACGCGGCAAGGGAGGCCGAGCGTGCAGAAATTCAAGACCGGGTGACTGAATTGAAAAGAATTTCCCCCGTCGAGGGAGAATGGGAACGCGTCGCCGCCGAGCATATTCGCCTGCAGCACGGCTCGAGCCTGCTGGCGGGTGCGCAATCGGCGCTCGAGGCGCTTACCGAATCCGAGGGCGCAGCCCTGGCGCAACTGAGCGCCGTCGCGAGCCGGCTGCGCGCGCTGTCAGCCCACGATGCGCGCCTCGGGTCGATCGCCGAGCTGGTCGACTCCGCCGAAGCGCAGGCCGGCGAGGCGGTGCGCGAGCTGCGTCATTACGCGTCGCGCGTCGATCTGGATCCCGATGCATTGCGAGAGCTCGAAGATCGCATCGAGGCACTGCACGCCGCCGCGCGCAAGCACCGGGTGAGGCCCGAGGAGCTGCCGCAGCGCTACGCGGAGCTCGCGCAGCGCCTCGCGGAGCTCGATCTGGCCGTCAATCCCGAGGCCCTGCAGCGCGAAGTCGGCGCCGCGCGGCTGCTCTACGAAGCGGTGGCGAAGAAGCTCACCGCAAAACGCCAGCAGGGCGCGCAGGCGTTTTCGAAGGCGGTGACGGCAGGCATGCAGCAGCTGGCGATGGCGGGCGGGAAGTTCGCCGTGACACTGCGGCCGCTCGAAGAGCCGGGCGCAGGTGGCGCCGAAGAGATCGAGTTCGAGGTCGCCTCGCACCCGAGCCTGCCGCTGCGGCCGCTCGCGCGCGTGGCATCGGGGGGCGAGCTCTCGCGCATCAGCCTGGCGATCCAGATGGTCGCGGCGAAGGCTTCGCCTGTCGGCACGCTGGTCTTCGACGAAGTCGATGCCGGCATCGGCGGCGGCGTCGCCGAGACGATCGGCAAAGCGCTCAAGCGCCTCGGCCGGGAACGCCAGGTGCTCTGCGTTACGCACCTGCCGCAAGTCGCCGCCAACGGCGACCATCAATGGTTGGTCCGGAAATCCGCCGCGCGCCGTGGGGTCAATGTCGGCGTGGAAAGGCTCGACCGGGCGGCGCGCATCGAAGAGCTCGCTCGCATGCTGGGAGGATCTGAAAGCACAGCGCGCAAACACGCCGCCGAGCTTTTGGACGCCGGCTAGGCCAGCCGGTAAGGGCAGTTCTGCTTGATGCAGTCGGCGTACAGCGCGAGCGAATGGCCGTGCAGCTGGAAGCCGCGCTGCCGCGCCACGTCGGTCTGCCGCTTCTCGATCTCGGAGTCGTAGAACTCCTCGACGCGGCCGCACTGCAGGCAGACCAGGTGGTCGTGGTGGCCGCCCTGGTTGAGCTCGAACACCGCCTTGCCGGTCTCGAAATGCTGGCGCGACAGCAGCCCCGCCTGCTCGAACTGCGTGAGCACGCGGTACACCGTAGCGAGGCCGACGTCGATGCCTTCGGCGATGAGCGCCTTGTAAACGTCCTCGGCCGAAAGATGGCGCACCTTGCTCGCCTCGAACAGCTCGAGGATCTTGCGGCGCGGCAGCGTCGCCTTGAGCCCGCTGTCCTTCAGGCTTTGCACTGTGCTCATCGACTATCATTATAGGCCCATGACCCGAGCCCTCTCGCTGCTCCTCGCCGCGCTGCCCGCGGCGCTTATCACCGGGTGTGGCGTGCCGCGCATTCCCGGCGTGACGCCGTACAAGATGGAGATCCAGCAGGGCAATTTCGTGTCGCAGGACATGGTGTCGCAGCTCAAGGCCGGGATGTCGAAGGAGCAGGTGCGCTTCACCCTCGGCACGCCGCTGCTCGCCGACATCTTTCACAGCGACCGCTGGGACTACGTTTATTGGCGCGAGCTGCCGAACGGCAAGCGCGAGCAGCGCAAGCTCGCGGTGTTCTTCGAGGACAACAAGCTGGTGCGCGTCGACGGCGACGTGGTGCCGGCCGGAGCAGGCCGATGAAGCTCGCCATCGCCGGCGCCGGCGGCCGGATGGGCCGCACGCTGGTCGACGCGGTGCTCGCCGACCCCGAGCTGTCGCTCGCCGTGGCGTTGGATGTGCCGGGCAGCCCGGCGATGGGCAAGGAGCTGGGCAGCGTAAAGGTCGGCTCGGACTTGCGTGCGATCGCCACCGCCGATGCGCTGATCGACTTCACGCGGCCTGAAGGCACGCTCGCGCATCTCGAGGCCTGCGTTACGCATTCCAAACCGATTGTTATCGGCACTACAGGATTTTCGGAAGTTCAGAAGAAATCCATTCTGGAGGCGAGCAGGCGAATCCCAGTCGCCATGTCGCCGAATTTCGCGGTCGGCGTGAACGTGGTGTTCAGGCTGGCGGAGATCGCCGCGCAGGCGCTGGGCAATGACTACGACGTCGAGATCATCGAGGCGCACCACCGCCACAAGGTGGACGCGCCTTCGGGCACCGCGCTGCGGCTGGGAGAAATCGTTGCCAAAGCCCTGAAGCGCGATTTGCGGCGCGTGGCGGCCCACGGCAGGCAAGGCGACACCGGGGAAAGACCCGTGAGCCAGATCGGTTTCCACGCCATCCGCGGCGGCGACATCGTTGGCGAGCACACCGTGATCTACGCCGGCACTGGCGAGCGCGTCGAAGTCACGGTGCGCTCGCAGAGCCGCATGACGTACGCCGCCGGCGCGCTGCGCGCGGCAAAGTGGCTGAAAGGACGCCCCGCGGGCCTGTACGACATGTTCCAGGTGCTTGGCCTGAGCTAGTCAAGCGCGTATAATCCCGTCTTCAATTGAGCGGGAGGGGCGCGCAGCCTTTCCCGCTTTTCACATCAACTCCTGGAGTCATCGCTGTGGCCGACCTGGATCCCGCCGTGCTCGTCCTCGCCGACGGGACGGCGTTTCAGGGCCGCTCCATCGGCGCGCGCGGCATGGCCGTGGGCGAGGTGGTGTTCAATACCGCCATGACCGGATACCAGGAAATCCTCACCGACCCTTCCTACTTCCGGCAGATCGTCACGCTGACTTATCCCCATATCGGCAATACCGGCGTGAACGGGCAGGACTGGGAATCGGACCGCGTCTACGCCTCCGGGCTGGTGGTGCGCGACCTGCCCCGGCTGCATTCGAACTGGCGCGCGCAGAGATCGCTGGACTCCTTCCTGAGGGAACAGAACGTCGTCGCTATTGCAGACGTCGATACGCGGAAGCTCACGCGCCTTCTGCGCAGCAAGGGCGCGCAGAACGGCTGCCTCATCGCCGGAGGCGATCCAAAATCGGGCGGCAAGATCGACACCGGCCAGGCCATCCGCGAAGCGCGCGGCTTCCCCGGCCTCGCGCGCATGGACCTCGCCAAGGCGGTGACCACCCGCAAACCTTATGAGTGGACCGAAGGCGGCTGGGAGCTGGGCAAGGGCTACCGCAAGATCGACAACCCGCGCTTTCATGTCGTGGCGTACGACTACGGCATCAAGCGCAACATCCTGCGCATGCTGGCCGAGCGGAGCATGCGCATCAGCGTGGTCCCCGCGCAGACCTCCGCCCGCGACGTCCTGAAGATGAAACCGCACGGTGTTTTTCTTTCCAACGGTCCGGGCGATCCCGAGCCCTGCGACTACGCCATCGAGGCGATCGGCGAGATCCTCGATACCACGCTCGTCCCGGTGTTCGGCATCTGCCTCGGCCACCAGCTGATGGGCCTCGCTTCGGGCGCCAAGACCGTGAAGATGAAGTTCGGCCATCACGGCGCCAATCATCCGGTGAAGGACCTCGACACGGGCCGTGTAGTGATCACCAGCCAGAACCACGGCTTCGCCGTCGATCCGGCTACGCTACCTTCCACGTTGCGCCCCACGCATGTGTCGCTCTTTGACGGTTCTCTCCAGGGGTTTGCCCGCACGGACAGGCCGGCGTTTTGTTTTCAGGGACATCCCGAGGCGAGTCCGGGGCCGCACGACATCGGCTACCTGTTCGACCGCTTCGCGGTGATGATGGATGCCAAAACGAACTGACATCCAGTCGGTCCTGATCATCGGCGCCGGCCCGATCGTCATCGGCCAGGCCTGCGAGTTCGACTATTCGGGCGCACAGGCGTGCAAGGCGCTGCGCGCGGAGGGCTACCGGGTGATCCTGGTGAACTCGAACCCGGCGACCATCATGACCGATCCGGAGATGGCCGACGCGACCTACATCGAGCCGATCACCTGGCAGGTCGTGGCGCGCATCATCGAGAAGGAGCAGCCCGACGCGCTGCTGCCGACGATGGGCGGGCAGACGGCGCTCAACTGCGCCCTCGACCTCGCGCGCGAAGGCGTGCTCGAGAAGTTCGGCGTCGAGATGATCGGCGCCTCGCGCGAGGCGATCGACAAGGCCGAGGACCGCGAGAAGTTCAAGCTCGCCATGAAGAAGATCGGCCTCGCCTCGCCGCGCTCCTCGCTCGCGCATTCGATGGAGGAGGCGCTGCAGGTGCAGGCCGGGATCGGCTTTCCGGTGGTGATCCGGCCGTCGTTCACCCTGGGCGGCACGGGCGGCGGAATCGCGTACAACCGCGAGGAGTTCGTGGCGATCTGCGAGCGCGGTCTGGAAGCCTCGCCGACGCACGAGCTGCTGATCGAGGAGTCGGTGCTCGGCTGGAAAGAGTTCGAGATGGAGGTGGTGCGCGACCGCAAGGACAACTGCATCATCGTCTGCTCGATCGAGAACCTCGATCCGATGGGCGTGCACACGGGAGATTCGATCACGGTGGCGCCGGCGCAGACGCTCACCGACAAGGAATACCAGATCATGCGCGACGCCTCGATCGCGGTGCTGCGCGAGATCGGCGTCGACACCGGCGGCTCCAACGTGCAGTTCGCGATCAACCCGGAAGATGGCCGCATGCTGATCATCGAGATGAACCCGCGCGTGTCCCGCTCCAGCGCGCTCGCCTCGAAGGCGACCGGCTTCCCGATCGCCAAGGTAGCGGCGAGGCTCGCCGTCGGCTACACGCTCGACGAGATCGCCAACGAGGTCACCGGCGGCGCGACGCCGGCGTCGTTCGAGCCGACCATCGATTACGTGGTCACCAAGGTGCCGCGCTTCGCGTTCGAGAAATTCCCGCAGGCCAACGACCGGCTCACCACGCAGATGAAATCGGTGGGCGAGGTGATGGCGATCGGACGCACCTTCCAGGAGTCGTTCCAGAAGGCGCTGCGCGGCCTCGAGATCGGCGTCGACGGCCTCAACCAGCGCACGCGCGATCGCGAAACGCTCGAAAAAGAGCTAGGCGAGCCGGGGCCGGAGCGCATCTGGTACGTCGGCGACGCCTTCGAGAACGGCTTCACGCTCGACGAGGTCTATCGCCTGACGAAGATCGATCGCTGGTTCCTCGACCAGATCAAGGAGATCGTCGAGCTGGAGATGGAGCTCGATGAGCGCAGGCTCGAAGACATCGACAAGGAAAAATTCAGGGTTCTCAAGAGGAAAGGCTTCTCCGACCGGCGTCTTGCGTACCTCTTCAACACGGACGAAAAGGCGGTCAGGGAAAAAAGGCACAGCCTCGGCATCCGCCCGGTCTACAAGCGCGTCGATACCTGCGCCGCGGAATTCGCGACGCGCACCGCCTACCTGTACTCCACCTACGAGGAGGAGTGCGAGGCCAATCCCACCCACGAGAAAAAGGTGATGGTGCTCGGCGGCGGGCCGAACCGCATCGGGCAGGGGATCGAGTTCGACTACTGCTGCGTGCACGCCGCGCTTGCGCTGCGCGACGACGGCTTCGAGACCATCATGGTCAACTGCAACCCTGAGACCGTGTCGACCGACTACGACACCTCGGACCGGCTGTATTTCGAGCCGCTCACGCTGGAAGATGTGCTCGAGATCGTCGACAAGGAAAAGCCCTGGGGCGTGATCGTGCAGTACGGCGGGCAGACGCCGCTCAAGCTGGCGCGCGAGCTCGCCGCGGCCAGCGTGCCGATCATCGGCACGAGCGCCGACTCGATCGACGTCGCCGAGGACCGCGAGCGCTTCCAGCAGCTGCTGACCAGGCTGAAACTGCGTCAGCCGCCCAACCGCACGGCGCGCTCGGCCGAGGAGGCCGTGAATCTGGCGAAGGAGATCGGCTACCCGGTCGTCGTGCGCCCCAGCTATGTGCTCGGCGGCCGCGCCATGGAAATCGTGCACATGCAGGAAGACCTCGAGCGCTACATGCGCGAGGCGGTCAAGGTATCGAACGATTCTCCGGTGCTGCTCGACCGCTATCTGTCGGACGCGATCGAGATCGACGTCGATTGCGTGTGCGACGGCAAGAACGTCCTGATCGGCGGCATCATGGAGCACGTCGAGCAGGCGGGCGTGCACTCGGGCGACTCGGCCTGCTGCCTGCCGCCGCATTCGCTCGCCAGCCATGTCGAGCGCGAGCTGCGGCGCCAGACCGAGCTGATGGCGAAAGCGCTGAAAGTACTGGGCCTGATGAACGTGCAGTACGCGATCCAGCGCGACACCGTGTTCGTGCTGGAGGTGAACCCGCGCGCCTCGCGCACCGTTCCCTACGTGTCGAAGGCCACCGGCGTGCCCCTCGCCATGATCGCGGCGCGCTGCATGGCCGGCAAGAGCCTGAAGGACCAGCATGCTGAGGAAGAGGTGACGCCGCCCTACTTCTCGGTGAAGGAAGCGGTGTTCCCGTTCGCCAAGTTCCCCGGCGTCGACACCATCCTCGGCCCGGAGATGAAGTCGACCGGCGAAGTAATGGGCGTGGGCGAGTCCTTCGGCGAGGCGTTCGCAAAGTCGCAGCTCGCCGCCGGCGTGCGGCTGCCGCAGGGCGGCAAGGCCTTCATCAGCGTGCGCGACGACGACAAGCACGCCGCAGTGCAGGTCGCCCGTGATCTCGTCGAGCTGGGCTTTTCGCTGCTTGCGACGCGCGGCACCGCGGCGATCCTCAAATCGCACGGCATCGCGGTGACGCAGGTGAACAAGGTGGCCGAGGGCCGCCCGCACATCGTCGACATGATCAAGAACGGCGAGGTGAGCTTCATCGTGAACACGGTGGAAGCGACCCGCACCGCGACCTCCGACTCGCGCTCGATCCGCACTACCGCGCTCGCGCGGCGCGTCACTTACTACACGACCATCGCCGGCGCCAAGGCAGCGTGCGCCGGCATGAAGCACCTGGCGCAGCTCGAGCCCTACCGCCTGCAGGATCTCCACGCGAAACTGCGGCGCGCCGCCGTGGAACCCGCGGTAACCTCCTGACATGCCCAAGACCCCGATGACCCGGCGCGGCGCCGAGCACCTGCGCGAGGAGCTGCAGCGGCTGAAGAGCGTCGAGCGGCCGGCGGTGACCCAGGCGATCGCCGAGGCGCGCTCTCACGGCGACCTGTCGGAGAACGCCGAGTACGACGCGGCGCGCGAGCGCCAGGGCTTCATCGAGGCGCGCATCGGCGACATCGAGTCGAAGCTCGCCAACGCGCAGGAGATCGACCCGAAGCTGCTCGATGCCGAGGGCCGTTGCGTGTTTGGCGCCACGGTGGACGTCGAGGAGGATGGCGGCGAAAGGACAACCTGGCAGATCGTCGGCGAGGACGAGGCCGACATCAAGGCCGGCAGGATTTCCTACAGCTCGCCGCTCGGCCGCGCCCTGATCGGCAAGGAGTCCGGCGAGAAGGTGGACGTGCAAACCCCCGGCGGGGTCAAGCGCTACGATATCCTCGACGTGCGCTACGAATAGCGCGCGTCGCTCTTGCGGTTTAGGAACGCCGCGATCCAGCGCCCGACGAGCGTTCCATCGGTAGGCTGCTCGAGGCTGGCAAGGGCGGCCTGCGTGCGCTCGGCGCCGATGCGAGCCGCGCGGTGACGGATGAGCGCTTCGTTGTACGCCGCGGTGAACTCGGGATGGCCTTCGATGCCGAGCATCGATTCACCCACCCGGAACATCGCCACCTCGCAAAGCTCGCTGCGTGCGAGCGGCACGCTCCCGGCGGGCAGGCGCTGGACCTGGTCCTGGTGCATGTACTGCAGCCGGCATCGCGCCTGCGGCGGACGCATCCAGGCTTCCTGCCGCAGGAGCGTCATTTCGTGCACGCCCACACCCCAGCCCTGCGCGGCGCGCTTCACCTCTCCGCCCAGAGCCTGGGCCAGCATCTGATGGCCGAAGCAGATGCCGACGAACGGCTTGCGAACCTGGTATATCCGCTGCAGGAAGCCGGCAAGCCCGTCAATCCAGTCGAAAGAGTCGTAGACCGAGAACTGCGATCCGGTGCAGAGATAGGCGTCGCAATCATCGGGCGCGGCGGGCAGCCCGCCGTGGCAAGCGTCGTAATAGCTGAAGCGAAGCTGCGGCACATGCGGGCTGAGCAGAGCTTCGAACATCTCGCGATAGCCGCCCGCGATGTGGGGGAAGCGCCCCACGACGTGATCGCATTCGAGCAGCCCGATATGCATTACAGGCTCAGTCGCAGATGAAAGGATTTGGGACGGGTGAAGCTCTCCAGTCCCAGCCGCGAGAGCGTGCACCCGCGACCCGAGTCCTTCACTCCGGTCCAGGCGAGTGCGGGATCGAGGTAATCGCAGCGATTCATGAACCAGGTGCCGGTTTCGACGCGATCGCCGATGCGCAGGGCGGCTTGCGCGTCGGCGGTCCAGATCGACGCGGTCAGGCCGTAGCGGCTGTCGTTCATCAAGGCGATGGCCTGATCGTCGCTGTCGACGGACATCATGCCGACCACCGGCCCGAACGTCTCTTCGGTCATCACGGCCATGTTGTGATCGACGTCGACCAGCACCTGCGGCGGCAGGTAGGGCGTGCCTTCCTTGTCCACTTTGGGGTCAAGAAGGGCCTTCGCTCCTTTTGTCAGGGCATCGCGGATCTGTGCTCGCACGGCGTCGGCGGCCGCCGTGCGCACCATCGGCCCGAGCGTGGTCTGCGGATCCAGCGGGTTGCCGAGCCGGTATTGGCGTGTCAGCTCGACGAACGCTTCTACGAAATTCTTGTATATGGTTTTCTGAACGTAGATGCGCTCCACCGCGCAACACGACTGCCCGGAATTGAAGTAGCTGCCGTCGACCAGGTTCTCGATCGTGGCCTGCAGCGGCGCGTCGGCGCGCACGTAAGCGGGATCCTTGCCGCCGAGCTCGAGCCCGGTGCCGATGAAGCGCCCGGCCGCGGCGCGCTGCACGGCATGGCCGCCGCCGACCGAGCCGGCGAAGGCGACGAAGCCGATGCGCGAGTCGGCGATCACGCGGGCCGCCTGGTCGTGATCGATGTGCAAATACTGGAACACGCCTTCCGGCAGGCCGGCGGCCTGAAAGGCCTGGAGGTAGCGCTCCGCGACGAGCGGCGTTTGCTGCGCCATCTTGAGGATCACGCTATTGCCGGCAAGCAGCGCGGGCACCACGGCGTTGACCGACGTCAGCCAGGGATAATTCCAGGGCGCGAGGACCAGCACTACGCCGAGCGGCTCGCGGCGGATGAAGCGCTGGAAGCCGGCTTTTTTCTCAGCTTCAAGATCAAGCAGCGCTTCTTCGGCGATGCCGCTCATGTACTGAGCGCGCTCGCTGAAGCCGCGGCGGATCTCGCCGGGGCTCTGCGCGATCGGGCGGCCGATCTGCCAGGTGAGCTCTTTTGCAAGCTCGTCGGCATTCGCCACGCACCATTGCGTCATGCGGCGGCAGAGGGCGGCTCTTTCAGCCACCGGGACACGCTTCCACGCATGCTGCGCGGTAACCGCGGTCTGCAGTACCTGCTCAATGAGCCTGTCGGGGGCGAGCTCGCGCTCCACATAGACCGAGCCGTCGATCGGACTGATCGTCCGCTGGAGATGCCGTTTCATCCTTTCGCGGGACGGCGCGGCACCACGAGATTGCCGACGGAGATTTGCACGGCCTCGCCGTTCTGGTTCAGCGTCGTCGTCCGCACCTTGACCAAGCCCTGGTCCGGACGCGACTTCGAAGGCCGCACTTCGAGCACTTCGCTCTCGAGATGCAGCTCATCCCCGGGACGCACGGGGCGCGGCCAGCGGAACTCGTCGAAGCCGGCGCCGACGACGCCGCCGGCGGGCTTCAGCTCGCTCTCGACCAGGAGCCGCATGGTGAGCGCGGCGGTGTGCCAGCCGCTCGCCGCCAGGCCGCGGAATATCGAGTCGCGCGCCGCCACCTCGTCGAGATGGAAGGGCTGCGGATCGAATTCGGCGGCGAAGCTCTTGATCCGCTCCTTCTCGACCCGCAGCCGCCCGGAGCCGAAGGTCCGTCCTACGACAAAGTCCTCGAGATATAGCTCTGTCATTCTCATCCGATGCTCGTTACCGGTTTTTCGGGCTTGCTTTGTGCGCGTGCCGCCCCGAGATATTAGCGATGCCCGTTGAAGCGCCCGACACGCTACTCGTCCTTTGCGCCAACTGTTCTACCGCAAATCGGGTGCCGGCGGAGCGGCTCGCCGACGATCCGAAGTGCGGCAAGTGCGGCGCGCCGCTGCTCGACGGAAAACCCGTGGCGCTCGATGAGGCGCGCTTCGACGACTTCATCGGCCGCAACGAGCTGCCGGTGCTCGTCGACTTCTGGGCCGACTGGTGCGGGCCGTGCCACGCGATGGCGCCGGCATTCGAGCGCGCGGCGGGCGAGCTGAAGACCCGCGTGCGGTTCGCAAAGGTGGACACCGAGGGCGCGCAGCGGGTCGCGGCGCGCTTCGGCATCCGCTCGATCCCGACCCTGATCCTGTTCCGCGGCGGTCGCGAGGTCGCGCGAGTCTCGGGTGCGATGGATGCGCGATCGATCGCGAGCTGGGTGGTGCGTCATTCCGGCGTGACGTAGGCCGCCGTGAGTCCCCCGTCGACCAGGAACTCGGTGCCGGTGACATAGGAGGACTCGTCCGACGCGAGGTACAGGGCGGCTTGAGCGATTTCCTTCGCCTCGCCGAAGCGGCCCATCGGCACGTGCACCAGGCGCCTCCGCTTTTTCTCTTCCGTATCGAGATAGCTCATGAGAAGGTCGGTACGCAGCGGGCCCGGGGAAAGCGCGTTGACCCGGATGTTCTCGCGGGCGTGGATCACCGCCAGCTCGCGGGTCATGGCCAGCACCGCGCCCTTGCTCGCGGTGTAGGCGATTTGCGGCGTGGCCGCGCCGAGCCGCGCCACGAAGGAAGCGGTGTTGATGACCGAGCCGCCGCCAGCGCGGCGCAACGCCGGGATGCCGTACTTGCAGCCGAGGAACACGCCCTTGGCATTGATGTCGAGCGTCAGGTCCCAGATGCTCTCGTCGGTGGAGACGGCGTCGTCGTCCTTGGCGTGCATGATGCCGGCGTTGTTGAAGAGCACGTTGACCTTGCCGAACGCCTTCTCCGCCGCCGCGACCATCTGCTGGCAATCGGCTCCTTTCGACACGTCGGCGCGAACATGGATTGCTTTGTCGATCAATGCAGCAGTCTCTCGCGCCGCCTGTTCATTGACGTCGACCACCACGATCGCCGCGCCTTCCTTGGCGAAGAGCAGCGCCGTCTCCCGGCCGATGCCGCTGCCGGCCCCGGTGATCAGGGCAACCTTGTCTTTGAGCCTCATTAAATCCTTTCGAAGTACCGCCGCTGTTCCCAGTCGGTGACGGCTTTGTCGAACGCCGCCGCCTCGGTGCGGAAGAAATGCGCGTAGTGCTCGACCACGTCTTTACCAAAAGCGCGTTGCGCAAAATCGCTCGCAGCGAAGCGTTCGTTCGCCTCGGTTAGCGTATACGGCACCCGTGGCAGATGCTTCGCGGCATAGACGTCGCCGACGAAGCATTCCGGCGGTTCGAGCCGCCTGGCGATGCCGTCCAGGCCCGAGGCGAGCGATGCGGCAAGGGCAAGGTAGGGATTGCAGTCGGCGCCGGGGATGCGGCATTCGATGCGCAGGCTCTGGCCGTTGCCCACCACGCGGAAGCCCGCGGTGCGGTTGTCGTAGCTCCAGGCAAGCCGCGTCGGCGCCCATGAAGCATCCACGTAGCGCTTGTACGAATTGATCGTCGGGGCGTAAGATCG